>Ga0207796_1000907_pt1 | contig 10701 bp, 7 predicted proteins | sample Pon1CUnioCityCA_6_FD_187274 | JGI IMG/M metagenome (GOLD analysis project Ga0207796, IMG submission 187274) | Marine sediment microbial community from Union City, CA, USA - Pond 1C Sediment 1 (SPAdes) | ecosystem: Environmental > Aquatic > Marine > Intertidal zone > Salt pond sediment ...
ACCTCGGGCTAAATCAAAAACCAGGCTCCCAATAAATGCATCACCAGCACCCGTGGTATCCACAGCTTTCACTTTCACTGCTGGGAAAAATTCCTGGCGGTCCTGCTCGCATAACAAAGCTCCGTCCTTCCCCAATGTGATCAGGACTTTTCGCGCCCCTTGTTTGATCAACTGCTTCCCAGCCTCCTCTGCTCCTTCAATCCCGCTTACCTCTATTCCAGTCAGAAGTGCTGCTTCGGTTTCATTGGGGATGAGCATATCAGAAAGGTGTAGCAGTTCCGGGCTGATTTCCCGGGCGGGTGCCGGGTTGAGAAGGGTCATCGCGCCAGCCTCCCTCGCGATTCTAAAGCCTGCGATAATGGCATCATCATTGATCTCAAGTTGAGAGAGGACAACCTTAGCCTTGCCAATCATTTTGCCAGCCTTTTCTACCTCGCTAGGTTTTAACGCCAGATTCGCCCCAGGAACGATAACAATAAGGTTGTTTCCATCCTTATCCACGAAAATCGGTGCAACGCCAGAGGACATCCCTTCTTCCGTATAAATATAGTCTGTTGCGATCCCTTTTTCATCAAAGTTTTCCCGGGTCATCACTCCAAAAACATCATCACCGACCTTGGTAATCATCCCCACCTTTGCGCCTAACTTGGCTGCCATCACCGCCTGGTTGGCACCTTTTCCGCCAAAACCCAGGTGAAATGAATCGCCAACAACTGTTTCCCCCAGTTTCGGAAGGCGCTGGATATGCGAAAGTAAGTCGATCATGTTGCTGCCAATCACGACGACATCCATTGTTGATGATTTTTGGTCTGAATTCATAAATAATTCCTCCTATGGCATTGACTATATTTTTCTATTTCGAAATTCATTTCTATTTTTAAAAGAAGGATATGAATTGGAAAACCCTAAAAATAAACTAGATATTTATCAAAAATTATTGACCTTCTCCATCTAGAATTGATTATCAGAAGCTTCGAATATACTCCAAAAGCTTGAACCCCAATATTATATTCTATAATAACTGTATCGCTGAGGATCATAAAATGTATACAACCTCGATTATCAAAACAGAATCAAATTAGAGTCTAATAAGAAATCAAACATTTGATCTTGATTCTATAAACAAGTTGAAGGGATAAATAGAAAAACAGATATATAAACAGGTTCACAGGTTATTCTGATCTCTTTAATAATTCGCCTATGGGAACTTGAAACCACTTCGATATTTCATTTACTTTTTCCTAGGGCTAATGCTTGGGCAAAGACCAAAAAATGATAAATTTCGGTTTCGTGTCAAATATCAATAATTTTTCGGTTTGTTTTCCTTGTGAAATCCACGAAAAACCGCGACAACCACATGTCCTTCCGTCGTGGCTGAAAAACCGTATCTCAAATCCATGATATAAATAAAGATCACTTTTAATGAATGAGAGGAGATCATTATGGCTGCAAAAGTTGGGCCCCGTTTGCCAAAAAACCGTCCCCCAAATGCACCCCCTGTCTTTCATTTACTGGCAAAACCTACCGGTGCGATTTGCAACCTGAACTGTAAATACTGCTTCTTCCTTACAAAAGAGCTGCTCTACCCAAACAGCCGCTTCCGGATGGGTGACGATGTCCTGGAGATGTATATCAAACAACTCTTTGAGTCTCAGAAAGGACCTGAGGTCAACATTGCCTGGCAGGGTGGCGAACCGACTCTGATGGGATTGCGATTCTTCAAACGCTCAATTGAACTGGTGGAAAAATTCCGAAAACCCGGTCAGACCGTTTTGCACACAATCCAAACCAACGGCACGAAAATCAATGCTGATTGGGCGAAGTTCTTCAAAGAAAATCATTTCCTGGTCGGATTGAGTGTTGATGGACCGCAGAAGATGCATGATACTTACCGCGTCAACAAAAGCGGAGGCGGCACATTTAACCGGGTGATGAAGGGCTGGCGGCATCTAAAAGAACAAGATGTGGATGTCAACATCCTCTGCACGTTACATGCTGCTAATGCCGATCACCCGCTGGAAGTGTACCATTTCTTCCGCGACGAAATGGGAGTAAATCATATCCAGTTCATTCCAATTATCGAACGAACCACAGAAGAGACGCGGGCTTTAGCCGAATTTGGATGGCATGATGGATCAGGCAATCAAAGGTCTTTATACAAACAGGCTGGCGACCAGGTGACTGCACGTTCTGTACAGCCTGATCAATTTGGCCGCTTCTTAATCACCATATTCGATGAATGGGTTCAGCGTGATGTGGGAAAGGTCTTCATTCAGTTGTTTGATGTAGCCCTGGGGAGCTGGCTTGGGCTCCATTCCCTGTGTATTTTTACCCCAACCTGCGGCAACGCCCTTGCCCTGGAACATAATGGTGACTTGTATTCTTGCGATCATTTTGTTGAGCCTGATTACTTCCTGGGCAGCATCAAAAAAACACATATGATCGAACTGGTTGCGTCAGAAAAGCAACGCAAATTCGGTCAGGATAAACAAGATACCCTGCCGCGCTATTGCCAGGCGTGTGATGTCCGTTTCGCCTGCAATGGTGGCTGCCCGAAGGATCGTTTTATCCAAACGCCTGATGGCGAAGCCGGCTTGAATTATCTCTGTCCAGGTTTTAAAAACTTCTTTCATCATATTGATCATCCTATGCAAATCATGGCAGATTTATTGCGCCGCGGACGATATGCTGATGAAGTGATGGACATCCTGGCAAAAGAATAAAATTACCTGCACCTGTAAACAATTTATAGAGATTTATATTTTGAACCCCCATTGAAGGGAAGGATTTAGCCTTTCCAATCCATAGAAATTATCTCATCCGTATCTTTAGAAGATTTTGCGTTTCACAAACCTCCCGGAAATAAAATCGCTTAAGTGACGAAAATCAAAAGAGAATATCCACAGTTCATTTTGCGCGGCATCCAATTTTGACATCAGGGTTGTCTTTCGAGAGGGTCTTAGACCACACCCAAGCCGCGCAGACCAATGACAATGAAAATCACACCAAAGATAATTGCCGTGATGATTTCAATACTGTGGGCATGTTTATTCATCCAACCATTCAGGTTTCCCAATACACGACCGGCTTGTTTGGGCGAAATCAACATCAGGATAAGCGGTATCAGCAGCAAGGTTTTAGCCAGCAGGAGGTAGATTAGGTAAGCAAAAAAACTGCTGCCAGTTCCCAGGTCAGCATCCGCGATCAGGTTGACCGCTGCCAGGTCCGTTATCCAATCCTTCGGATCCAGGGCAAGGAAAGCAATCCCTATTAGAGCGGCACGTAGGGGAGAGACATGCTCTAAAGAATCTAACCAGGAAGCTGCTTGCTGGTCCTCATCTGGGGCTGAAAACGCGCGCCGCAGGGCGTTGATCAGCAGCAACAAGCCCAATACCATCAACACCGCGCTGACAAGAATACCAAATCGTCCGCCAGTTGATTCGACGCTTTCCTCCACGCTTGAAGCCAAAAACCAGAAGCCAAAGCCCAACACCAGGCGGAAAACAAACATGCCAGCGATATACGCCAGGCTGTTGAGCGCGCCGCGTTTTGTCTGCAGTAAAACTAACAAAGCGATGATCTGGGGAGGCTGAAAAGCTGCCGCCAGCCCCAGGGGGACCAGTGAAAGAATTAAATCATCCATTGGATAAAGCCTTTCTCTAGTGAAATCAATGGTTCATAGCAAAACTCGATTGGTTGAGATGAATAGCCGAGAAATTGGCCTTAAAATAGATTAGCTGTTGGCATTAAATCCATTGATGGTAAAACCTGAATGCGTTAGCCCTGAATGCGGTAGCCAACTTGTATCCACAGCAACCAACAGCAGCAATAAATGAGGACAGCGCTTCAGTCACTCACGAAATTTCACTCTTTTGTGTTCAAATTATTGATTAAATAATTAATTTTGCCACCAAGATTAGTGGTTTCTAATTATCAAGAGCGCCTTCGAGAAGCCCTCAGCATCAGGAGGAAAAGGTTTATGAAATCGAGGTAAAGCGTCAATGCGCCAATGATCACCAATCCGCTCCTCGCGGGATGTGTGTCAACTTTTTTACCAATTTCCCGTATACGTTGTGTGTCATAAGCTGTCAATCCTACGAACAACGCAATCCCAATATAGGTCAAAGCCCAATTAAAAGTTGACAGAGGAAACAGCCAGCTAACCGTCCAGGCAATTGTCCAGCCCAAGAGCAGCATGAAAATCACTGCGCCAAAAGAACCGAGCTTGAGTTTGAAGAGGAAAGTGAAAATACTGATGAGAAAGAAGGTGCCTGCTGTAATCCAGAACACGGAGGCTATCTGTTCTTCAGTGTAAACCAGGAAAATCGAGGACAAGGTCAGGCCTGTCAATGCAGCGTAGAGGATAAAGAGCAGACCCGCCATTGCTGGTGACATTCGCATCACCGCAGCACTCAATGTGGCCACCACGGCAATTTGAATGATAAACAAACCAAATGAAATCCATGGATTCAAGCTGATTCTCAATAACAATTCAAGGTTGTTGCTGGTGGCAGTTGCCACCAGACCTGTGATAACAAACCCCAAGGACATCACCAGGTAGGTTTGCGCCATAAAAGTGTTTAATCTTGCATCTTCAGTATTTTTTAGTTTTGCAGCTTTAGTACTCATCTTGACCTCCTTTTATGTCTTTTCCGTTGATTCGAAAAAACTTATTTTTTTCTTGACAAGGCGGAACCTTAGATTATAAAACTCTATTGGGTCGTTTTCTTTGTATCCTGAAGGGTTTAAGAAAAACAAAATTGTAAAATCCAGAAGTGACCTCACAAATCCTATCTTGACTTTCAAGTCTTCAGCATTTGTGAGGTCTTTTTTTCGGAATTAAGGTTATACCCACACGATCAATATCTACACCTTGGCTTAAACATTCTTGAGCAACCCAGCAGAGATGTTGGTCATTGCAATATTCAATACAGATCAATTCTTATACATATTCCCGGATGCGATCCCGATTGCCATAGCCGCCGCCGGCATAGGTGCCGAGATCAGCAAGGATGGCCAAACCCAGCCAGACCCAATCAAAACCAAAGACGCCGCCTGGGGCGATAATCAAATACATCAATGTTGTCCAGGGAGCAAAAATCAAACCCAATAAAGGCCAGACGAAACCCTGGAAAACGGCTTGGAAGTATAAAGGCCTGAGCAGCCACCAAACCAATACGCCCATACGAGGGCCAAGAAAAACAACTGTTGTAAAGAAGCAGCACATTTTTTATCTCCTTATTTTTTATTTGTTAGTTATATTCAATCATCGCTCCGGCGGACCATCCTCCTGGTCATAAAAGACCAGCATCACTTTCTCTACTTCTTGATCCTCCTCCATGACCATAATGAACATCTCAAGGCGTTCATGGTCTTCTTCATCCAGGACGATCCGGTATTCTTCTACCTCGTCCAACCATTTCAGAAGATTGTCTTCTTGTTCCATCAAACCTTCAGGTTCTTCGCAAAACATCAGGGTATTCAACAGATCCTCGATGATAATCGCCATACCATCCGTGACATAACGCCCTGAAAAATTATTACATCCTGCGTCGCCTGAAACATTTCCTGACTCTTCAAAGACCAGCAGCACTTCAACATCCTCAATTGCTTCCGTCAGGTCTTCATCTTCCACCTCAAAACGATAACTCTCAAGCACCCAGGTGACATCCAGTAAATCGGCGCCGGGCTCCTCAGTCGGTTCAGGCGGCACTTCCGTTTCCGTTGGCTCAGGTGGCACTTCCGTTTCTGTCGGTTCAGGTGGGGCTTCCGTTTCTATCGGGGTGGGTGTTGGCGGTTGAGGTTCAGTGGGTTCCGTGGGCTCTGGAGGTGAGCCTGGGACCTGGACGGCTACCCAGATCGTCTGGCCAAAGGGCACCCCATCCGCATTGTGCATCTGCCAGTAGCCAACAAATTTGCCTGCTTGCTGCGGTGCGACCAGGTTGACGTAAAGATCATAGGTTTCACCCGGTGCCACTGTCCCGCTGATCGCCGTGGGTTGCCCCCCCATCTGGGCTGCGGGGTCATTGCCGCGCACATATTTAATGAAGGTCGCCTCATTCCAGTCACAGGTGCCCGAATTCTTGATACGCCACCCTTTTTGGAAGGCTTCCCCCGGACTGACCTCTGGAAAGACAGTCAGGTCATTATCGTCAAGGTTGATATCGCTGACAAAGGTCATTGAATCAAGGCAGATCGGCGGTGGGATGATGTCCTCAGGGCGAAGCCCTAGATAATCCTGAGCCAATTGGCTGATCCTGCCTTCATTTTGCAGGTCCAACAGGGCTTGATTGAGTACCGATTGAAGGGCACCTGCCCCCTGCGGGAGGGCAATTGCAAGACGCTGCTGGTTGAGCCTTTCCCCAGCCAACACTAGCTCGGGATCTGACAGATATTGAATCGCTGGCTGCCGATCTAAAATCACAACATGCAATCGGCTCGTTTTGAGATCAGCCACAGCCTGTTCAGGCTTGACATAGGAAAACAACTGGTCCTGTGAGATCAGATTGGACCCAACCAGCGTTTCTTGTGCCCATTTCTCGTAAACTGTTCCTCGCTGAACACCAACCGCCAACCCAGCGAGCTGGTTGACATCCGTAATCGGCGCTAAGCCAGAATCAGAACGGGCCAGGACGCCATCATCCCCAATGAAATAGATATTGCTAAAATCCACTACAGCCTCCCGCTCTGGGGAGGCGGAAATGGCTGCGATGACGACATCCGCCTGGTCATTTTGCAGCACAGCGTTCAAGCTGTCAAAGGCAAAATCCGTGATTTCAACCTGGATGCCTAATTTATTCCCCACCTCACGGATTAAAGCCGGGTCAAATCCGTCAATATTAAATTCCTGATTGTAATAGGAAAAGGGGGGGTAATCGGCAGAGGTGGCCACCCGCAGGACACCGGCGAGTTTCACCCGTTCCCAGGAGTCATCCTCTGCAGTTTCTGGTGCTTGCTGGGAAAGGACAAGCAGCACCACCGCGCCAATCAGCACAACGGCCAAGATGCCCAAGATCCAAGGCCAGGCGCGCTTTTTCTTTTTATCACCTTCCGGTTCACCAGGACTCCCGCCTTCACCTCCTTCTACATTATTCTGAGGATTATATTGCAGCGTATCTTCTTGTGACATTTTCAAACTCCTTTTTATTACAAGCAATGTGTGATATTTTTTAAATCTAATATCGATGAGATTAGTTCACGACAGTGTTATTAAAATTTTTGATCTGGAAAACGCTACATCAACCTTTCAGTTAAACACACCAAGCCCGTCATCAACAGGACTTACAGGAAGCTGATGCCTTTATTACGCTTTCAAACATAAGGGATTCCTTGCATCCTGTCATCATCAAGTTGATGATTTCTCATAAAGGATTTGATGTTCAAATTATTGAGAATCACTATAAAAATGTTGATGGGTTATTCAACTTTTGTTGAACCTTTATCCCAAAGGAAAAGCATTCATGAACACTCATCAATAATTTGATGAAAAGATGAATAAATTGTTGAATTAAAAATCATCATAAGTATGACGGCAGGACAACAAATTTAAGATATCATTAAAGTAATATTGTAAAAATGCTTTAGGAGCGCTATTATGAGACCTTTTAAGCGCGTTAAACACATTCTATCCAAAGCCATCAGCATTCTGGTCATTCTGATTTGCCTTGCTCTGTTAATCACTATCTGGATTTTTCAGGATGATGTCTCATCCTCTGCTGTGGCAATTTTCGCAGAAGTGGATAATGTCGCCCAGGTTATGCGCAACGGCATAGGCAGGATCGAACCAGAAATAAACACCCTGCGCAGTTTGATCGGAGGGGTCGAAACTGCTTCCGAAGAAATCTCCCAAAATATCAGCGAAGAAGGGATTATTCCCCGCCTGCTTCCGCAGTCAGTTGTCGCTGGGCTCACAACCAGCAGCCAATCTCTGCAAGACAACTTCATGGCGGTCAACAATTTGCTTGATGCGACTTCTGATATCCTCCTGGCATTGGACAACATGCCATTCATTGATATCCCTGAAAAAGGCCTATCGACGATTGCCACCCTCCAGGACACTATGGAAGAGATCTCAGGGCAGATCGAGACCCTAAAGACAAACATTGACGAATTACGCTCAGAGGCGGCTGGGAAAATTTCTCAAGTTACCAATGCAGCAATCTTCCTTGGCGAAGAAGTCGACCAGTTTCGTTCGGATTTGATCCAAATCGATAACGACCTGGATGCCATCCAAACCAGCGTCAGAAGATACCAGCGCCTCACGCCGCCGGTGATCATTTCGACAGCAATTATCCTTTCGCTGCTCTCTGCCTGGGTGGTTTATTCGCAGGTTATCATGTTTTCTCGCTCAGGAAACCTCAACCCAGTAAAAATCAATGACACCGCAGGAAAATCTGATCCTTCACTGGATGAAGAACATCTTGTGTAGCAAACCATCATTAAAATTTGGCAATCAAGGCTTGTCGCCAACAATATCAATCGAATGACTTTATTGACTCACAGAAATCATAATTTAAGGCAACCACCAAATACAATTTAACCAAGAGGTAGCCATGACAGAACAAAGAATCAATTTGACCAGTCGCAGGCTCAAAACGCCGAGGGCAGCCGCTATGGCTGGGATTGCTTTCTCAATTCTATTGATTGTCAGCTTGGTGCTGATCCGGATCTCCGTACCGGAGAGGCTTGATGATTCAACTGCATGGCTGGAGAATTACGCCAGGCGGATTGCATTTGCAATCAAGCTTATCCCCTTTGCCGGCATTGCCTTTCTCTGGTTCCTTGGGGTTGTTCGCGACCGCTTGGGCGAATTTGAAGACCGGTTCTTCTCAACCGTCTTCTTTGGCAGCGGTTTATTGTTCACGGCTATGACCTTTGTCTCCGCCGCGATCGCCGCCAGCCTCTTGAGTATTTATGCGATTGACCCAGACCTTCTCCCCCAAACCCCAACCTATGCCTTCAACCGGATCTTCATGTTCCAGATCATCAATGTTTACGGTTTGCGTATGGCTGGTGTTTTTATGATGTCACTAGCGACGATCTGGATCCGCACAAAGCTCATGCCCCGTTTGCTGGTTTTCCTGACTTATGGTTTGGCATTGGTGATCTTGTTTGGGCTCAACCTCAGCCTGTGGTTCTCTCTGGTTTTTCCCGGTTGGGTTTTTGTGATCAGTGTGATGATTCTGATCTATAATTTCCGTAAGAAGAAATCCCAAGAGATGGATGGGATGACGGTGAAGGTCACGCCTTCTGAGTAATGCCCCATAAACAAGGACGTGAGGACCATGGTTTTATCAAATGTAAGGAATGCCAACTTATGAAACTCAAGAGAATCTTCCTGTTACTTGTAATAGCAGCAGGCTTTCTTTTCCTTTCCCTCAGTGCCTGCACCACAGCAGCCCCTGAAGAGGCACCAGAACAGCCGTTCACACCAACGCCCACATTATCACTTGCTCAGCGTCAGGAAACGCGCACGGCAACTGCCTTGGCAGGCGAAGGTCCCGTTGAACCAACACCAACCCCCCTTTTGGGAGAGTTTATCAGCGACCGCACACCGCAGCCGACTGCCACGCCCGGTCCCCTAATGCAAAGTATCGAACAATTTGCATCCCGCAGAGGTTTCTTGTCCACAAGATTTCTGGGAATCAGGGTAGTGGACTGGATCAACCTCACCATTGCAGTCCTGATCGCCTTGGCTGGTTACCTGTTAGGCACATGGCTGATCAAACGCATCTTACCGCGCCTGGTTATCCGAACCGATTCACCCTTTGATGATGAGCTGCTCGAAAAAGTTGGCCCGAAGCTTCGCTGGTTTGTGACCATCCTCATCCTCAGGTTTGCCATAACCGATCGGTTGGCATTCATTGGGGAACGTTTGAACCAGATATTGAGGGATATCTTTTTCACTGTGAATTTATTCCTCATCGTTTGGATCCTCTGGAAAGTATTTGAGCTGACAGCGGATTGGTATGCTGATAAACAAGCCCGGGATGGCCGCGAGGATTTACAGCCAGTGATTCAGATGGGCAAAACTTTCCTTCAGGTTCTCACGGGGATCGTTGGCATCACCATCCTCCTGTCTTATTTTGGGGTCAATGTCACCTCCCTCACGGCGGCATTGGGTATTGGCGGCCTGGCGCTCTCCCTGGCAGCTAAGGACACGGTATCTGACGCGATCGCCGGACTGATATTGCTCATCGATCAACCCTTCAGGGTCGGTGACAGGATTGAAATCCAGGGTGTTGGCACCTGGGGGGATGTCACAGAGATCGGCCTCCGGACCACACGCATTCGTACACGCGACAACCGGATGGTGATTGTGCCCAATTCCATCATCGGCAACAACCAGGTGATCAATTATTCCTATCCTGACCCGCGCTACCGCATTGAGACTCACGTTTTTATTGGCTTCAGTGAGGATGTGGAACACATACGAAAGCTCTTGATCAATGCGGTCAAACAGGTTGATGGCATCCTGGCTGATAAACCGGTGGACGCGCTTTTTATTGATATGACGGAAGGACCTATGAAATTCCGCTTACGTTGGTGGATTGAATCCTATGTGGATACCCGCCGAATGTTCGACCGGGTTCACACAGCCATCAAGCAAGCTCTAGATGAAGCCGGCATCATATCACCCAAAACCATTGATGATGTCAATTTGATGATCGACCCGCTCACTACCGAAAGGATTTCTAGGGC
>Ga0207796_1000909_pt1 | contig 10675 bp, 11 predicted proteins | sample Pon1CUnioCityCA_6_FD_187274 | JGI IMG/M metagenome (GOLD analysis project Ga0207796, IMG submission 187274) | Marine sediment microbial community from Union City, CA, USA - Pond 1C Sediment 1 (SPAdes) | ecosystem: Environmental > Aquatic > Marine > Intertidal zone > Salt pond sediment ...
CATGGACGACGAGCCGCCCTTCGAGGCCCTGGCGGCCGCGGCCCTCATCTATACGGTCACCGGCAACTACTATCAGGCCTCAGGCATATGGCGGGAGATACTGGCCAGCCCCGAGGCCGACGCCTCGATACGCCTGATGGCTGCTGAGTACGCCCTTCTCCAGGAGGAGCGCGGCAGAAGGGAATGACCCCCGTCGACGGGGGCCATTCTGAAACATACCGCTAGAACAGGGTCTTTATTCCCGCCCAGGTGTTCATTTCCAGCGACAGCGGATCGCACACCATTACGCTGTCGAAGGCGGCGTGGTTCTGCACCGTGCCCCATGAGTGGCAGCCCATTCCCAGGGACCCGGGACCCTGGTAGGTATTGTCGTAGGCCTCGATGATGTATCCGGAGGGTTCGTCCCAGAAGGTCCCCTGCCAGACCTTCACCTTCAGTGAGCCTCCCCAGGCGTCCAGCCTTATCCAGTACTCCTCCCCGTGTTCCAGGGTCCACGGGTGCGATGCCAGCTGAACGTATGAGCCGGGTCCGTCGTGCCTCCATAGTACCACGTCGTTCATGGTGTACCTGAGCCAGGCCATGTACCCCTGCTCGGATGAGAAGGGGGACTCCATCCTGACGGCGAAACCGACGTGAGAGGTGGGTGACCACGTCTTGGACTTGCAGTAGAAAGTGTAGTCGGGTATGGACATGCACCACGGAGTCGTCGTGTCGTCATCCCCGCTGAAGGCGGATACGCTGGCGTCTAGGTACTGGATCTCCATGTGGTACCAGCCGTCAACAGTGTAATGGGCTGAATCCGGGAAGGTGTTGTACTCGGTCCAGCCCTCGGCGTTGCCGTCGTCGAAAAGGTCCTCGAAAAGACAGGATGCGCCGGCTACGGCACAGACGAACCCCAGGATCAGTATGACACGTACCATTTTCCCCTCCTCCTATCTCTGCCTGCGGGCCCCACGCGTCGCAGGAAACAGGATGACGGTAATGTGATACGTCGGCGATGAGGGATAGTAGCAGTAAACGGATGCTAACGCATAACTGCCGGCATCCCGTACATATTATTGATAACAATTTCGGTATCATGATGTCAATTGGTGTATTGTTGTGCCATAAAGTCTATCATGAACGTTCCTGATAGCGGGCCAGGGACTCTTTAAATGCCCAAAACACCTCTTCGCCGAAAGCCACGTGGATAATCCTTGAGGGGTCTTTATCATACCTGGAGAACGAGAAGGACTCCTCAATGGCTATACTGCACGCTCTCTCGACGGGGAATCCGTACGCCCCGCAGCTTATGGCGGGAAAGGCGATGGATACGATACCGTTCCTCGCGGCGAGTTCCAGGGCGCTCCTGTAGCAGCCGGCAAGGAGCGCGTCCTCACCGCTTTCTCCTCCGCTCCAGACGGGACCCACCGTGTGTATTATCCGATCACACTGAAGGCCGAAGGCGGGTGTGATGACCGACATTCCGGTCTCGCACCTGACGCCCGGGGACAGGAGTGGAAGGTCCCTGCAGTATTCGAGGAGCTCCGGACCCGCTGCCCTGTGGATGGCCCCGTCGACTCCCCCGCCGCCCAGCAGCGTCCTGTTGGCGGCGTTGACAACGGCACCGACGCGGAACCCCGTGATATCACCCCTGACGGTCTGCACCCTCATCCGCGCGAAGGTCCGTCAGATGGAGACGAAGCCGTGTTCGGTGCTGTAGAAGTAATGGGTTTCGTTGCCTGTGCTTATTATCTTGAAGTCCGGCCTGGAATCACCGTTGAAATCCTCTATCTCGAAATGGTCCGGCATCCAGTTCACCCTGAAGACCCTCTCCCTTATGGGGCCGCCGTTCTCCTGCATGGTTATCACCAGCTCCATCAGTTCACTGGAGTCCAGTACCACCACCTTGGCCAGAAGGTCTTCACGATGCTCCACCCTGTTATAGACCACCCTGGTGACCGCGCAGGAGGAAAGTGCGCAAAGGGCCGCCGAAAGCACGCATGACACTAAGAAGAGTTTTCTCATGGAGTTGTGCGATCACCTCTTCCTTACCAGTGTGAGCCCGTCACCCATGGGAATCATGGAAACATCAACCCTTTCATCAACCGATATCCTTCTGTTGAGTTCCCTTATCTCCGCGGTGCCCGGGTCCGTCTCATTGAGGTCCGTTACCCTCCCGTTGCGAAACACGTTGTCCAACGCCATGACCCCGCCGCTCCTCAGTAGAGCCAGGGATTTCTCGTAGTAGTCCCCGTAACCCTCCTTGTCGGCGTCGATGAAGGCGAAATCATAAGCTCCCTCCCGGCCGGAATCAAGTAGCCGGCTGAGGGTTTCCGAAGCCGGACCCAGTCTAAGGTCGATCTTATGAAGGATCCCCGCCTTCTTCCAGAACTTTCTGGCCACCGAGGTCCATTCGCTGCTGATGTCGCAGGCGGTCACGGTTCCGTCCTCGGGGAGGGCAAGTGCCGTCCAGAGAGCGCTGTAGCCAGTGAATACGCCTACTTCGAGCGCTCTTGCGGCTTCGATGGTCCTTACCAGGAAATGGAGGAACTGCCCCTGTTCGGGAGATATCTGCATGCCCGCATCGGACATCCTCCCGGTCTCCTTCCTCAACTCCTCCAGCACCCCGGTCTCCCGGACCGAGACCGAGAGCATGTATTTCCTGAGTTCCGGGGACATCCATCGTGTCGTCCTGGACATCTCAGCCTTTCCCGTCCAGATCGGCAAGGGCCACCAGCCTCGAAGCCTGCTCATCGTAGGGAGAGCCTTCAAGGTCACCGAAGAGACGGACCCGGCTGAAACCGGCCTCCAGAAGCATGCCCCTGAGCTCCATTCCGCTGTATATCCAGTGGGAGAACTTCCATCTGCCCAGAAGCTCGTCATCCTTCAGCAGCATCCAGTCGTTCTCTATCCTGCTCCAGTCGGGAGCTATGGAGTGCTTCTGCACCAGGAGGTGACCCTCTTCCGTCTCATCGGTGGTAACGGCCCTGAATATCGAGGCCAGCACCTCCTTGCCCATGGTCTCGATAAGCATGCTTCCCCCCGGAGCAATGGACTTCCTGGCGTTCAGCAGGACCTTCATGTTCTCGTCGTGATCCGGGAAGTACCCGAAGGAGGTGAACATGTTCATCACCAGATCGAAGGACGAAGGTCTGACGAACTCCCTCATGTCGCAGTTGATCCATTCCAGGCTCAGATCCTCTATTTTGGCCCTGTTCCTGGCTATGTCCATGAGGAAACCGGTGGAATCCACCGCGGTGACACTGAAACCCATCCTGGCAAGCGGGATGGAGAACCTTCCAGGGCCGCAGCAGAGGTCCAGTATGTTTCCGCTCCTGAGGCCGGCGAGATGCAGAACGGCCGATACTTCCTCTTCCGCCTTCTCTATCCTCTTTGAGGGGAACATCAGGGGATATGTCAGCTCCCAGAAATCGCTCCTGAGGTACCAGTCCATATCAATCTCCCTTCAGGGGTTGCATCTTCGGCAGAAATTGCAGATGCCCGTCCTCCTGGCGTCCGGGTCTCCCCACGTGGCCCAGGCGTCGGATATCTCCACCGAAAGCAGCCGGGGGTCCAGCTGAATGTAGCCGCAGTGTCCCACAAGCGTGAGCACCGCCGGAAACTCCGGGTAATCGCTGCAGAGGGCGGAGATATCAGCGTAGCCTGAACTGCCCGGGGTTATTACGAAGAGGTCCGTGACAGCCTCCCCCGGCAGAAGCTCAAGGGAACCCATGATGGAGTCGGCCATGGATGCGTTAGAGGAGCTGTCCGCACCGGCCACGAGCAGCAGGCCGAACCTTGCGGGTGTGGCCGAGGCATCCAGGTCACCGAAGTCGCGGATGGGAACGAAATCGTCCGGAATTGATGAGTTCAGCGCTGTCAGCAGGAGCAGGATAAGCGTCATTCCAGGAACCTTCCGGCGGATACTATCCTGCTGGCGTAGTATTCCTTCGCCAGGGATTCCCTCACCACACCGCGGCTGGAGGAGGAGTGTGCGAAGAAACCGTTCCCGATGTAAATGCCCACGTGGGATATGCCGGATCCGGAAGTGTTGAAGAAGATGAGGTCACCGAACCTCAGGTCACCGGGGTCCACGGGCCTGGAGGCTCCGGCCTGCTGTGTGGCGGTCCTGGGTATCTGTATGTCCACGGAGCCGTACACCGCCTGGGTGAAACCGGAACAGTCCACTCCCGAACGGCTCTCTCCCCCGTAGAGATAGGGAGTGCCCATCCAGGAATCGATCTCGTCCATTATCCTGTTCTCACCGGAAGTCCTGGGCCCGCCGGCAGCGGAGGATACAGCTCCCGACCATCTGCCCCCGGTGCACCTTACGCCGCTTCCCCTGTATACGGGAGAAGGGCCGCAGGAAGACGCGAGGATGATGATGGCCAGGAGAAGAGCTAAGCTGCTGAGGGATCTCATAGCGTTAGTTTTATCACCGTGTCCCTGGGCGGCTGTCGGGGTTCGGGACAGTCCAGACTGTAATGAAGGCCCCTGCTCTCCCTGCGCCTGAGGGCCGAGAGAACTATGGCCCTGCTCACCGTACATATGTTCCGGAGTTCCAGCAGCTCTATGGTGGGAAGCATCGACCAGTAGTCCTCCTCGACCTCGTCGGCCAGCACGTCAATGAGCCTGAGAGCCCTGTGGAGCCTTCGGTCGGACCTCACGATGCCCACGTAATCCCACATGACACTTCTTATCGCGGCCCATGCATGGTCTACGAGGACGTTCTCCTGCAGGGGTCTGGCACGCCCGAAGGACCAGTCCCTGGCCGCCAGCTCCGAGGGGTCTATCACGGTTCCGGGGATCGAATCCGCCGACTTGAGGCCCATCACCCCAGCTTCGAGAAGACTGTTGCTTCCGAGACGGTTCGCTCCGTGAAAACCTGTGCAGGAAGACTCCCCTATCGCCCTGAGACCACGCATCGCGGTGGACCCGTCGGTGGCTGCATCTATGCCGCCTACCGTATAATGGGCTGCAGGGACTACCGGTATCGGCTCTTCCCATGGCACGATACCAACAGACATCACTCCCTCCGTCACCTCGGGGAAGGAACTCTCGAGCTTGTTCCTTCCCAGATGGGTCGCATCGAGGAGCACATGGTCGTTACCCAGTCTCTTCATCTCGGAATCTATGGCCCTTGCGACGATGTCCCTGGGAGCCAGCTCCATCCTCCCGGGGTCGTACTGCGACATGAACCTCTCCCCCCGGAGGTTCAGCAGCCTGGCTCCCTCTCCCCTGAGGGCTTCCGTAACAAGGAAGTTGCGCTTCTCCGGATGGAAGAGGCAGGTGGGATGGAACTGATAGAACTCCATGTTCTTGATGGGAAGACCCGACCGATACGCCATGGCTATTCCGTCACCGGTCGCCGAATCCTGGTTGGACGTGTACCTGTAGACCTTGCCGGCGCCACCTGTGGCAATAACCGTCTCGCCGGCCAGCACGGTGGAGATGGAACCGTCTTGAAGTATGTGCGCCCCGAGACACCTGTCGGCGGCGTCCTCCAACAGACCGGGCATCTCCCTTGATGCCGTCAGCAGGTTGACGGCGAAGGCAGGCTGCATGATGGTGATATTGGACCGTTCCACGCACCTCTCTCCCAGAACCTCGCTGATGAGCCTTCCAGTCCTGTCCTTGTGATGGAGGACGCGTCTCACGCTGTGGCCACCCTCGATGCCGCTCTTGCCCTTCCCGGATGCTCCCTCCAGCACGGCCCCCCACCGGGCGAGCATTTCCACCAGCCGCGGGCCGCAGCTGATTATGTCGATAGCGACCTCCTCGTTGACGAGACCTGCTCCCGCCTGCACTGTATCGCTTACGTGAAGGGCGAAGCTGTCGTCCTCCGAGACGACGGCTGCAAGGCCTCCCTGGGCCAGGTAGGTACTTCCGGTGGGCATCGGGACCTTGCTTACCAGAAGCACCCTCAGGTCTTCCGGAAGGGACAGGGCGCATGTGAGCCCGGCCATTCCCGCTCCGAGTATCAGCACGTCGGTCTCTATGGATCTCTCAATGGGGTTCATTCGCTCTTTTCCCTGTTCCTGGTGCGATAGTTCTGTATTGTCCGCTCTATGTCCTTCATGAGTTCCGGCACCGAACCCTTCACCTCAAGGTTCATCGTCTGGACCATAATATCCCCCGTATCGGGAAGACCGTAAAGTTTGACCGCGTCCTTGGCGGTAGTTATCAGACCTGAAGCGCCGGTCCTCTCCATGGTCCGCCTCAGGTGCTTTATGTCATCCACGGTATAGACGTGGTGGTCGGGGAATGCCTCCAGACCCTCCAGCCTTATGCCCACCTCCTCCAGGGAATTCCTGAAGCTCTCCGGTTTTCCGATGCCGCAGAAGGCAAGCAGGGTGTTACCGGGAAGGGCTCCCAGTGAACCTCCCCCGACGAGCCTGACGCCGGTATGCATCACCCTGCTGAACTGTACCGGAGCCTTCCAGTTGTAGTCTATCAGCCGGCGCTTTATCCATTCCGCCGACATGCCTGATGGTATCCTGTTTATCCAGATGTGGTCGGCTTTCGATATCACCGACGGGAATTCCCGAAGGGTCCCCGCCGGAAGTATCCCGCCCTGTCCGAAGGGACTCTTGAAATCCAGCACAAGGAGTTCGATGTCCCTGTGCAGTTTCAGGTGCTGAAAACCGTCATCCACTATTATTATGTCCGGCCTTTCACCTCTGCAGGCCTTTATTGCAGCTTCTGTCTTGGACCTGCCGGCGTATACGCTGCTCCTTCCGAGGAGGCTCTCGGCAAGCAGCAGGACCTCGTCCGTGAAATTCTTCCTTACGTCATCGCTGTCGAGCCTGACGCGGCAGGGCACCGCCCTTCTTCCGAAGTTCCTCGCCACCACCGAGACCTTGTAGCCCATTCCGGTTATCCTGTTGGCCAGCCAGATGGTGACCGGTGTCTTGCCGGTACCTCCGACCTCGATATTGCCGACGCTCAGCACAGGAACGGGAAGGGCTATCTGCCTGTTCCCTGATTCGTACCATCTGCGTCTCAGTGATGCCGCCAGCCCGTAGAGCCACCCCGCGGGCATCAGGAACCAGCCCGGCCAGGCGTACCAGCCTTCTCTGCGCACTATACGCTCGAAGAGCCTGTCAGGCCTCTCCATCACTCTCCATTCCTTCGGGCCGCTTCAGTATGCCGGAACTGTAGAGCACGTCGAAAGTTCCGCTGAGCCGGCTCTCCCTCAGTTTACCGAAGGTTTTCAGGACATCATCCCTTCGAGGACCCATGTCTCTTATCATCCGGAGCCTGTCGGCAAGTTCCGCGGAGTCCGAGAAGACCCACGCCGCCTTCTTCTCCACAAGGTCATCCACCGTTTCCCGGAAATTGCCGTAGGAGGGTCCCACCAGCAGCGGTACACCCCTCATCAGGGGCTCGAGGACATTATGGCCCCCCAGGGGCACCAGTGTACCTCCCACGAAGGCAGCGTCCCCTATTCCGTACATTCGGGCCAGTACGCCATGAACATCTGCCACGAGAGCGTCGAAATCAAGCTCCCGTTGACTTCCATCCTGGAGGTCCGACCATTTGACCGGTCTCAGTCCCATGGCGGATATCAGTTCCGTCACTTCATCCACCCTGGTCAGGTGACGGGGGACCATCACCGGGAAGAACCCCGCTTCGGCACACCCCTCCAGGATGGTCACCTCCTCACCCTCTCTTGTGGAGCCCGCCACCAGAACTGGTTTCTTCACGCCCAGCATTTCCCGCCATTCATCCGGGGGCTCCCCTCCGTCAGCCAGGAACTTCGAGTCGCCGGATACACCCAGCACCTTCCCCCTTACACCCAGCTCGGCGAACCTGTCCCTGTCCTCGGCGGTCCTGGCGATCACCCTGGAGAAGCAGGAGAGCATCCTTCCCACCAGTGCCGAGAACGGCTTGTATCCACGCATGCTGCCCTCTGACAGCCTTCCGTTCACCATCACGCAGGGTATTCTGAGAGCCAGGGCCTGCATGACGGTGTTGGGCCAGAGTTCCGTTTCCGCGAGTATCAGGGCGGATGGTCTCACCCTCTCGAGGAACCTACCCACGAAACCGGGTGAATCAAGGGGAAGGAAACCGCCATCCAGCTTGCGGTCGCGTATGAACCTGCGCCCGGATGGAGTGAAACATGTAACGTAAACGGGAACGCCCTCATCCCTCATGTACTCGATGTACGGCAGCAGACCGTTGAGCTCGCCCAGGGAGGACCCGTGCAGCCATACGGGCCTGGTCCCGACCGCGGGGACCTTTCCGGCCCTCTCGAGGCGCTCCGTGCGGGACCTGGTAAAAAGCGCCAGCCAGGCCAGGGGCCTGGCGACCCTCCCGAGGGTCCTGAAGAAAGCCGCCATGAGACCTGATACGGGATCGGCAAGGAGATCGGCATATGCCGTCACCCCGTCCAGCTCTCCGGTGAGCCTCGATATCCACCGCTCCTGGTCCTCTCCCCTGGCCATTCCGTGGAGCGGCCTGCCTTCCACCGCCACTACCCTGGCGAAGGGGAGCGGAAGAACGAAACCGTCCCATGAGGAGAATCTCACCGCCGGCCAGGCAGACGTTCCCATGGGGACCACAGGTCTGTTCCCGAGCCTGGAGATAAGGGCAGTCCCGGCCTTGGCCTCCTCCTTCGGGCCTCTCGGACCGTCGGGTGTTATGGCGCAGTCCTGTCCGGCCCTCAGACGCTTGGACATTCCCATCAAAGCATCCGTGCCTCCTCTTGAGCTGGACCCCCTGACAGTATTGAATCCCATTGAATGTAGGACGTTCGTCACGTACTGGCCGTCGGTGTTTCGGCTCACAAGGACGTTTATCCCCTCGTTCCTGTGGGTGTGTATCAGCGGCAGCTGTCTTCCGTGCCAGAAAGCGAAAAGGACGGGAATGCCCCTGGCCCTTCCCGTCCTGAACCTTTCGGACCTGACGTAGCGGACCCTCCAGGAAAGTCCTGCAAGGCGCATGAAGATCCTGCCCATGACTCTAGACAGACTCATCAGGTCCGGTGTCCTCATGCCTCTATCTCTTCAAGTATCATTTCCGCCGCTCTCCTGGAGGAACCCGGCGCTCCCAGGGCTGCCCTGACCCTGGACATGCCCTCCAGGACCCTGTCCCTGCGCTCTCCCCGGACCATCAGCGGTTCGATGCCCAGAGCTATGTTCCAGGGTTTAGCCCGGTCCTGTATCAGTTCCTCAGCGAAGTCCTCCCCCGCCACCAGATTGGCCATACCTATCCTGCTAACCCCGCGGACCAGCAGTCTGGCCAGATGATAGGTCAGCCATGAGGTCCTGTAGGTGATAACGAAGGGCACTCCCCACATGGATGTCTCCAGCGTTGCGGTGCCCGAGCAGACCACGGCGGCCGCTGCTCCATCCAGGGCTTCCCTGACGGAGGGAACGGCCCTGACCCCCTTGTGCGACAGATGTTCCCCGTAGGCTTCAGAAGGGACTCCGGGAGCGACGGCCACCCGGGCCCCGGTCACCGAACCCCTGTCCCTGAGGATATTGTAGGCCCCTGTCATGGGCCCCAGCAGCCTTCCTACCTCCTGCGCCCTGCTGCCGGGCAGAAGGGCTATCCTTCCGCTCAGGACAGGCTCCAGAGGTTCAGGGATGGAGTCCACCAGGGGATGGCCGGCCCATTTCGCCCTTACACCGTGTTTTCTGTAGAAATCCACCTCGAACTCGAACAGTGTTATCATGAGGTCCACGGATTCCCTTATCCCGGCCGCCCTTCCCTCTCCCCAGGCCCAGAGCTGCGGGGAGATGTAGTAGATGACCCTGATGCCCCTGTCGCCGGCCCAGCGGGCGAGGGGAATGTTGAAGCCCGGATAGTCCACCAGGAGAAGTGCGTCGGGGGAGACATCCTCTATATGCCGCCTCATGTCCCTGCGGAGTCTAATGAACCTGCCCAGGGAGGTCAGGACTTCGGTGAAGCCCATGACCGAGTATTCATCGAGGTCGAAGAGTATCCTGGCGCCGGCCCGGGCCATGCGCCTTCCGCCAAGGCCCGACACGGAGACGCTGGAGATGGAATTGAGCTCCTCCAGTAGTTCACCGGTCCTGACATCACCTGAGGGGTCTCCGGCGGAGACGACCATCCTCATTCGGATATCGCGTCCATCGCGTATTCCTCGCCGGCCTCCCTTATCCTGGCTGATATGATCTGGGCGGATATCAGGGCATTCAGACCGTCACTGCCGCTTACCGTGGGAGAATCGCCGGTCTCGCACGCGGTCCTGAAATCCCTGAGTTCCTCGGTGAGAGCGTCCACTTCGGGGACTTCCACCGGAACCGGCTGAATGCCTCCGTCAACAAGCCGATAGGCCTCGACCCTCCTGGAGGCGAAATCAACGGAGACGTACTTCCTCGGCTGGAAGAACCTCAGTTTCCTTATCCTCTCCCTTGATATCCTGCTGGCGGTCATGTTGACCACGCAGCCGTTCTCGAACTGGATCCTAGAGCTTGCTATGTCGACCTTGTCGCTGAGGACGGGTATTCCCGAGGCCTGGACCGAGACCACCTTCGATCGCACGAATGACAGTACCAGGTCGATATCGTGTATCATCAGGTCCAGGACGACTGAAACGTCAGTTCCCCGTGGATTGAACGGGGCCATGCGGTGACCTTCCACGAAGAGCGGGGTGTCGATGAGTTCCGATGCCGCGAGTATGGCGGGGTTGAACCTCTCCACATGGCCGACTGCCAGCACGAGG
>Ga0207796_1000910_pt1 | contig 10673 bp, 8 predicted proteins | sample Pon1CUnioCityCA_6_FD_187274 | JGI IMG/M metagenome (GOLD analysis project Ga0207796, IMG submission 187274) | Marine sediment microbial community from Union City, CA, USA - Pond 1C Sediment 1 (SPAdes) | ecosystem: Environmental > Aquatic > Marine > Intertidal zone > Salt pond sediment ...
CTATGCCACGCGCAAAGTAGTGGGCAAGGTGCGCCCCGTAGCGTGGGTGACCAGCGGTGCTCCGGTAGAGATCCTGGTGGGCATGGGCATATCGACCGTCTACCCCGAGAACTATGGCGCGCTGCTTGGGGCCCAGAAGGCTGCCGTCCCGCTGGCCCAGATCGCGGAGGAGCAGGGCTTCAGTCCAGACCTCTGCTCGTATGCGCGCTGCCACATGGGCTCGGTGCTGGATCCGGGCAATGCGCCGCAGGGCGGCCTGCCCAAGCCCGATCTGCTGGTGGCCTCTAACAACATCTGCGGCACCGTGATCAAGTGGTATCAGGCCCTGGCGCAGCGGCTACAGGTGCCTTTGTTTCTGCTCGACGCGCCCTACCAGCACGAACCAAGACTACCTGATCACGCACTGCAGTATGTCGCCGCCCAGTTGGAGGATCTGATCGCCTGGGTGACCAGGCACACCGGACGCAAGCTGAACCAGAAAAAGTTCCACCAGGCCTTGGAGCTTTCGAACGAGGCAGTGACCCTCTGGCGCGAGATCCGCGAGCTGTGCCAGGCTCGGCCCTCACCGCTCAACGCCCCCGATCTGTTTCTAACCATGGCGCCCATTGTCGTCCTGCGGGGCAGCAAGGATGCCGTCACCTTTTATAGCAAGCTCAAAGCCGAGGTGGAGGAGCGGGTTGCGCGCGGTGAAGGGGCGATCATGGAGGAACGCTACCGCCTCCTGTGGGACAATATCGCCATCTGGTACCGGTTGTTCCGGCTATTCAGCCTCTTCACTGACGCGGGAGCTTGCTTTGTGGTGGACACCTATACCAATGCCTGGTCGGTCTCGGTCGACACCGACGATCCGATCCTGGGCCTGGCACGCACCTATTCTACCGTATACATCAATCAGAGCCTGCAGGCAAGAACCGACCAGATGACCGACCTGGTCGAGCGCTTTGGCGTCGATGGGATGGTCTTTCACTCCAACCGCTCCTGCAAACCCTACTCCCTGGGTCAGTACGAGTTGCTCGATGAGATTGGACGGCGCACTGGCGTGCCCGGTGTGATCCTAGAGGCCGACATGTGTGATACGCGTCTATATGCCGACGAGCCGATCAAGAATCGCATCCAGGCCTTTCTGGATATGCTGGCAGGTTGAGACCCTGCGGGCCGGCAGCGGGGGGAGTAGTTGTCCCGGCGCCCGCTCGCAAGCATCTGATGGAGGCTGATTGAGCGGCGAACTAGTTGCGTTGCTTAGCGCCTTTCTGTGGGCGGTGGCAAGCGTCCTGCTGACTGTGGGTGCCAGGCGAATTCACGTCCTCCCTATGAACCTGATCCGCTGCGTGATTTCGACCACCTTTTTCTGGGCGCTACTGCCGTTCTATGGCGGGCTCGATGCACTGGCTGCGATTCCGGCGGCAGCGTGGCCCTGGCTGGTGCTGTCAGTGTTAGGGCTGCTCGTGGTGGGCGACACACTATACTTTCGCAGCATGGATCTGGCGGGAGTATCCTGGGCTATGCCCGTCGCCAGTGTGAATCCCCTGTGGGCAGTACTGCTGGCTGCCGCCTTCTTGGGGGAGCCGCTCTCCTGGACGCTGGTGCTGGGGGCCGGTCTGGTGATCGCCGGTGTCGTGCTGGTGAGCAGGTCCGCCATGCCGGAGGTAGTGGACCGGGTAGTAGATCCGGAAAACCGGCGACGGGGCATCCTGCTTGCGTTACTGGTATCGGTATTGTGGGCGGCGGGCCAAGTCGCCCTAAAGCCAGCGACGGCTGGCATGCATTCAGTTGTCGCCAATAGCGTGCGCCAGCCCATGGGGATGCTGATCTTGCTGGGTCTCACACTCCGGCAGGGACGGTGGCGGGCGCTGCACAAGCTGGACCGCAGGTCCTGGGCCGTCATTGGTATTGCCAGCCTGGTGGGTACTGGCGCTGGCAGCCTGTTCTTCGTCTGGGCCATCCAGCTTGCTGGTGCGGGTCGCACCGCTGTGCTGACCTCTACCGCGCCCCTGCTGGCGATTCCTTTTTCGATGCTCTGGCTGCGCGAGCGGCCGACGCGATGGACATTGGCGGGCACGCTGTTGACAACAACCGGCATCGTGCTCGTCGTGTGAGAGGGTAACTGTGTCTGGGTTGAAGCACAAAGGACTGCGCGGTTGGCGTTCCAGTCTGGAACAGTACCGTCGCATGCTGGCCTACGTGCGTCCCTATAGACTGCATCTTGTGCTGGCAGCGATCTGCCTGGTATCGATGAGCCTGCTCAGCTTGGCCATGCCCTGGGCAGTCAAGGATCTGGTGGACCAGGTTGTTGTGGGCCAGGATATCGACCAGCTCAACCATATCGCTCTCCTCCTTGCCGGCATATTTGTTCTCCGTGCGGGCTTGAGCTTTGCTCAAACCTATCTGATTGCCTGGGCAGGCGAGTGTGTAGTAGCCACCCTGCGGCACGGAATCTACGAGCACCTCCTCTCGCTGTCGCTGGGATTCTTCTCGCGCCAGCGTGTGGGCGAGATCGTGTCCCGCCTGAGCAACGACGTGCAACTGATCCAGAGCGCAGTCACAAGCAACCTGGTATCGCTCCTCCAACAGATCGCCACCTTTGTGGGGGTGATCGCCATCGTCGCAATCATGAATTGGCGTCTGATGTTGCTGATGGCAGTGGCCATCCCGGGTATGATGCTGCTAACCCGCTTGCTGGGCCGGCGGATCCGAAAGATCGCCCGCCGCTTCCAGGACACCTTGGGTGAAGCTTCCGCTGTGGTTGAGGAGACTGTCGGCGGCATCCGCATCGTGAAGTCGTTTGCCCGCGAGGATTACGAGATGGGCCGGTACGGCGAAAAGGTAGACGACCTCTTCCAGGCCGCCATGCACCGCACGCGCTACTATGCCACGCTGGGACCCATGATCTCCCTGTTGATGTATGGCAGCCTGATACTGGTGCTGTGGGTAGGCGGTCGCGAAGTACTGAATGGGCGGCTTACCCCGGGCGAGCTGATCGCATTTCTGCTGTACGCTACCATGCTCACCGGTCCTCTGGGCGGCTTTGGCGGCCTGTACGGGCAGGTACAGGCCGCACTGGGAGCCACGGAGCGGGTCTTTGAACTGCTGGACGTTGCCCCCGAGATTGCCGAAGCGCCTGATGCCCAGCCCCTGCCGCCCATCGCCGGTCGGGTAGTCTTTGCAGATGTCAGCTTTGAGTACGACCCGCGCCAGCCGGTGCTGCGCCGCGTGTCTCTGGAGGCCGAGCCGGGCCAGGTTGTGGCCCTGGTGGGCCCCAGCGGCGCAGGCAAGACAACACTGGCCAATCTGATCCCCCGCTTCTTCGATCCCTCTGCCGGGCGGATCGCAATTGACGGATATGACCTGCGCCAGGTGACGCTGCGCTCGCTGCGTGACCAGATCGGGATCGTGCCTCAGGAAACGATCCTGTTCAGCGACACAGTGGCGGCGAATATCCGCTATGGCAAACTGGATGCCACCCAGGACGAAATCGAAGCAGCGGCGCGAGCGGCCAACGCGCACGACTTTATACTCGGCGAGCTGCCAGATGGCTACGATACCCAAGTGGGTGAGCGGGGCATCAAGCTCTCGGGCGGGCAGCGGCAGCGGATCGCCATTGCCCGGGCCATTCTCAAGAACCCGCGCATCTTGATCCTGGATGAGGCCACCTCGTCGCTGGATACCGAGTCAGAGCGCCTGATCCAGGAGGCGCTGGAGAGACTGATGCATCCCGATGGTCATGGAGGCGGAGGACGGACCACCTTTGTCATCGCCCATCGCCTGTCCACCATAGTCAATGCCGACCACATCTTGGTGCTCGGTGATGGGCAGGTGTTGGAGCGAGGGACACATGAGGAACTGCTGGCTCGCGAGGGCAGCCTCTACCACTACTACTATGCCTTGCAGTTCCAGTGGGGCGACGAAGAATTTCAGACCGGTGAGGACGAACCTGCAAAACCCAAGACGGCAGAGGACGCGTGGCAATCTGCCGATTTACAGCTGTACCTGCCTTCCGAGCATACCCCACCCCCTTTGTACGAGCCAGGGGACCAGGGAAAGGACTAGCGATGTACGGATGGAATGCACCGTGCGGGGAAGATGAGACCGAGAGATGACCTGGCTGCAGCGATGGCTGGTTGACCTCTTCAACACCCTTGCCACCATCTACTACCGGCGAAAATACGGTGCAGTGGCTCGCCACCTGGGCCGGTCTCCCCTGGAAAAGGAGGAGAGGCAGCGGTCCTTTGTGATCATCGAGATCGACGGGCTGGCTTACGAGTACCTGCGAAAGGCACTGCGTGCTGGTTATATGCCTTACCTGTCCCGATTGGTCATGAATCGCAAACTCAGGCTGACCCGTTGGCATTGCGGCTTGCCTAGCACAACCCCGGCATCGCAAGCGGGCATTCTCTATGGCAACAACTGGGACATCCCCGGTTTCCGCTGGTACGAAAAGGAGACCGGGGAGTCGATCATGTGCAAGCTCCCCAGGGTCGTCAGGGCCATCCAGGAGCGCATTGCAGCCGGCCGGGTTGGCCTGCTGCGGGGTGGGTCCAGCTACACCAACATGTTCGACGGCGACGCTCGGCTGTCTCTGTTCACGCTCTCTGCTCTGGGGCGACACCGCCTCTTTGAGAATGTGCGCGGCCTGGGCTTTTTGATCCTCTTTGGATTGAGCCCGCTGCGCCTCATCCGCGTGATCGGCCTTTCACTCTGGTCCTGGTTGCTGTACGTTGTCAAACGCTTTGTGGCCTGGATACGCTCGGGGCCGCGCAAGTCGAAATTCACCTTCTGGGGTCCCTTGCTGGAGATCTTTAACAATATCATCTTTCGCGAGGTAACAACCTTTAGCGTGATGACCGACATCTACCGTGGCATGCCAGCCATCTATGCAGCGTATACCGGCTACGATGAAATCGCCCATCACTTCGGCGCCGACAGCCGCGAGGCGATGCGTGCGCTCCGCGGCATTGACGGGCAGATCCGCCAAATAGATCGCATTCGGCAACTGTACACACAACACCAATACGATCTCTATATTCTGTCAGATCACGGTATGACCAATTCGACGCCCTTCCTCTGGGCCTACGGGCAGACCCTGGATCAACTCCTGGCAGAGCACACGGGCCAGGAGGTAGAAAGCAACGGACCTGCTGAGAACGAGGGTTTGCCCGAGGCGCGATTCCAGTTCCTGCTGGATGAGATCCGGGGCTTGGAAGAACGCCCCCACCATCCCTTGCCCGCCCAGCTACTGCGGATGACCCGGGAGCGGTTGGAAGCGCGCCTGCTGGCTGAGGTCCTGGACGGCGAGTGGGACCTGAGCCGCAGGGAAAGCATCACCGTCCGGAACTCGGGCTCCTTGTCCCACGTGTACTTTGACGTCGCGGTCCATCCTATGGATCTCAGTGAGGTGGCGTTGCTCTACCCATCTCTGCTCCAGGCCCTGATCTCCCATGAGGGGATAGGGCTGGTGGTGGGACGAGAAGGAAAAGACGTCGTCATCGCCAGCCAGCACGGTACGCTGCGCATCGGTCCAAACGATGAGCAACTGGAGGGACAAGATCCGCTCCACGGTCTTGAGCACGCTGATTGGGCAGCTGGACAGATAGAGCGGGTTGCACGCTTCCCCCACGCGGGTGACCTGATATTGCTGGGCGCATGGGACGGCGAGCGCGTGATCAGCTTTGAGGAGCAAGTGGCCTCCCATGGTGGGCTGGGTGGGCCACAGGCCGCGCCCTTTCTCGCCCGACCGCCCGGCGACGAGTTCGGTGGGCGGGGAATCAAGAACTCGCAAGAGGTTTACAGCCGGTTAGTCCGCGTCTATGGGGATTACGAATGAAAAGAGGGGCCGAAGCAAACAGCCCCAAGCCCCTCTTGCTCTTCCTAACCTGGACACCGGGACGCAACCACGCGGTAATCCATCCTGATACTCAGCCCGCAAATAGCTCCTGGCTACCCCAACCTTTCAGGTCCAACACGCGCCCATTGGCAAAATAGGCAAAGTCGAACTGGGTAATCTCCCCAGCACTGGCGCCAGGGACCGGCATTAGCCGCGCCGTTAGCGGCTTGTCGAGTCGCTGTGCCAGCGTAGCCATATCAAGCAGGATTCCAGCCAGCTCGTCGGCGCTCGCGTCACCAGGCAGGGGTACGGTGTCCAACCCCGTTCCACAGACCGCCGAGTATAGCAGCAGGTCGTTGAGGGTAAACAACCCTTCGCGACTGCGGGCTGCCAGCGTCGCGTCCTCCAGCACCGGCAGCATCACGCCGTTGAATCCGCAGCGAGGATACCTCGCCTTGCGCAAGCACTCGGTCAGGATGCCGACAGCAAACAGCGTACCGGGCGCGCCGAACCGGTCTACGCCCATCCGCTCGATTGCCGCCCCAATACTGCGCGCCTCTTCGGGAAAAGGTGCCAGGGAAAAGTCGATCCCGGCAAAACGAAAACCATGGCGCCCCGAGAGTGGCGCGATCATGCGATCAATGCGCCCGGCTGCCTCCTCGACTGCCTCGACAAGACGCAACCGCCCCTGGTCCAGTGAGCTTGAGGGCCCAGTAGCCTCCAGGCCAGAAAACGCGTTGACTGCCAGATCGGCTGATTCGGTAGCAATCGCGACGGCTGGTCCGCCCCCGTCGTGGTAAGCCGCCGGGAAAAAGGGCGCATGCGGCCCCACATTGCCCATCACCGCCAGGCGCAGGTTGCCAAATCCAAGTGCTGTCGTGCCCGCAATCTGGCGCACGATTCCTGCCGCCCGCTGGATCGCCTCCAGGTTGGGACCCGTCTTTTGGGTTGCCACTAATACACTGGCAAATACCGTCTCAGATGACTGGATCAACTCCGGAATGGCATCCAGGAGAGACAGATCCACACCGGGTACGTCCGCTAGCACCGGTCCCAGGGAGAGATAGTCGAACCCGGCCTCTGTGCACTCGGCCCACAGTTGTGGTGCCAGTTTTATTGGGCTGGCGGGAAGGTGTGAGAGGGGTTGTGTTGCCAGGCGCGTGGTCTGTACTGGAAAGCCGCCATCCTCCAGGGTAGTCCGGGCCTCATGAGCCAGTCGTGCTGCCCCACTGACCGCCCCGGCCAGCTCTCCCGAATCACCCACGTTAATAAAGCAAGTTATCGAGCGAATCCTCATAGTACCTCTTTCCCGGAGGAGACTCGGCGCTGCCGGGCTGCCTCGAACAGGATGACGGTCGCCGCCATGGCCGCGTTCAACGACTCGGCCCCTCCTGCCATGGGGATAGATACTCGGTCTGTCGCTACCCGTCCCGCCTCCTGGCCCGCGCCGGATGCTTCGGCGCCAACAATCAGCGCCGAAGGTACAGTCCAGTTGACGGCGTCGTAGACTGTGCCTCCAGCTACATCGGCCAACCAGATCGTCCTTCCGCGCGCCCGCTCCTCAACAGCCCCCCAATCACAACTGCGCACAGACAGGCGAAAATGGGCGCCCATAGCACCCCGCACAACCTTGGGGTTGTACAGATCCACCGTGCCCGGAGCCAGCAGGACCTCCCCTACGCCAGCCGACTCGGCCGAGCGGAGGATGGTGCCGAGATTGCCGGGGTCCCGGATCCCATCCAGGATCAGGAGCAGGCCGGGCTTGGGAGCCAGGTCGAGAAAGGGCACCGCAGCCAACACCCCCTGGGGGGTTCGGGTGTCTGCGCTCGCAGACATCACCGTCTCACTCACAAGCCAGATGCCTTCGACAGGGGTACGGATCAGATCCAACAAGCGCTGCCCCGCAGGGTGCTCGGCCCATGCCTCGGTGTAAAAGACGAGAGCGGGCTCAATACCCGCCCCCACCAGTTCATCCAGGAGCCGTGTACCCTCGATGACAAAACGGCCCTCGCGCTGGCGAATACGTCGCCGTGCGAGGGACCGTACATATTTCACCTTGTCGTTCTGAACGCTGGTGATCATCCGGATCGTGCACCGGCCCGGTCTGATGACAACCGGCCCGATCTCAGCCGGTAGTGGAGCAAGATGCTCCTCTGGGATGTTTACTCTGAGCTAGCTCTTCGCCGCTTCCACCAACTGGGCAAAAGTGGCCTCGTCGTGAACAGCCAGATCTGCCAGGATCTTGCGATCTAGCTCGATTCTAGCTTCCTTCAGCCCGTAAACAAAACGGCTGTAGGACATACCATTGAGGCGAGAAGCCGCGTTGATGCGCGCGATCCACAGGCGTCGAAAGTCCCGCTTACGATTGCGGCGGTCTCGATGGCCATACCACAGCGACTTGAGCATCGCTTCGTTGCCGCGGCGCCACAGGCGATGCTTGCCGCCATATTGGCCCTTGGTCACCTTCAAAACTTTATTATGTCTTTTCCGGGTCCGGGGACCCCCCTTTACTCTAGGCACTGTTCTACTCCTATGACCTTTACTTCTTCTTCAGGTACGGCGCCAGCTTCTGCACCCGCTTCTTTGAAGCCGGTGCTGTGACCTCGTGCATCTCATCGAACATGCGCTTCACCCGTTTCGGTTTCTTGCGACGCAGGTGGCTTTTGCCGATCTTGGTTCGCATCAGCTTGCCCGATCCAGTATATTTGAAGCGCTTGGCAGCTGCCTTGTACGTCTTGATCTTGGGCATCTATCCTCCTCACAAAACGATTGCCCCATACCTGCTCAGGGGCAACCTATAATCCCTAACTGTCAATCGATCATTGAGCAGAGTACTTGGCCACAGTCAATACATGTGCATAATCCCGCCCATCACTTGTGACTCGAATCGGGGGCCATCACCATCAACATGGTCCTGCCCTCGAAACTGGGCCGCTGCTCGACAGTAGCCACATCCTCCAGTTCTTTGACAAAATGATCGAACTGCTTCCTGGCAACGTCGAGGTTATATATCTCGCGACCGCGGAAGCGCATGCGAACCTTGACCTTGGCTCCAGACTCTAGAAAGGAGCGTGCCTGTCGGATCTTGAAATTGACATCATGCTCGTCCGTCTTGGGCCGCAAGCGGACCTCTTTGATCTCAACTTCCTTCCTGGACTTGCGCGCCTCTCGCTCGCGTTTGGCCCGATCATACTGGTACTTGCCAAAATCCATGAGTTTGGCCACAGGCGGCGCCGCGTTCGGCGCCACTTCCACCAGATCCAGGGAGCGATCCTCTGCCAATCGGAGCGCTTCATTCCGCGGCAGGATGCCGAGTTGCTTGCCATCGGCATCGATGACGCGCAACTGCGGCGCCCGGATAGCACGGTTGACTCGTGTTGTATTTCTGCTAATCTCTGCTCCTCCTCGGTGTGTCACGACAGGCTTGGGGGATCCGATCTATCGACCCCAGTTGGCAATAATGCCTCCATCGTACCGGCGCATTATACCTCAAAAGGCATACAGGGTCAAATGCAGGGTGAGACAAGTTCAGTCAAGGAAAAGAGACATCGAATTCGGCGATCTAAAAGCTCGCGAGGTAAGAGGGGCGGGATATCGGATCCCGCCCCTCTGAGCCATCTATAGATCGCGCTTCTCCGCAATGACGGCCTGGGCCATAGCGATGAAATCGGACACCGGCTGCGCGCCCAGATCCTCGCCATCGCGCAGCCGCACAGCAACAGCACCGGCCTCCACCTCCCGGTCCCCCATGACAAGCATATAGGGTACCTTCTGAAGCTGGGCATCGCGGATCTTGGCCTGCATCCGGTCGCTCGAGTCGTTCACCTCAACCCTCAGGCCAGCGGCCTTGAGCTGGACAGCCACGTCGTGGGCATACTCATTATGCCGGTCGGCGATCGGCACCAACACGACCTGCAGCGGTGCCAACCACGGGGGGAAGGCGCCGCCATAGTGTTCTATCAGCGTGCCAAAGAAACGCTCCAGCGAGCCCAGCAGCGCCCGATGCACCACATAGGGCTCGTGCTCCAGCCCATCTTCTCCGATGTAGGTCATCTCGAACCGCTCTGGCAGGTTAAAGTCGAACTGGATCGTCGACGTCTGCCACTCTCGGCCCAGGGCATCCTTCACCTTGATGTCGATCTTGGGACCGTAGAAGGCGCCGCCTCCTTCATCCATCTTGTAGGGCAGGCCTTGGGCATCCAACGCCCGCTTCAACGCCTTCTCCCCCTGGTTCCAGCGCTCCGGCACGCCCACGTATTTCTCAGGGCGCGTAGCCAGGTAGATGGCAAAGTCCTCGAACCCAAATGCCCTGAGCATATTCAGGCTGAACTCGTAGACGCGCGCGATCTCATCCTCCACCTGATCGGGACGGCAGATGATATGTGCGTCGTCGATGGTAAAGCCGCGCACGCGGAGTAATCCGTGCAGGACACCGCTGCGCTCGTAGCGGTAGACCGTACCTAGCTCTGCCCAGCGCAGGGGCAGCTCGCGGTAGGAGCGACGACGCGATTTATAGATCAAGAGCTGGTACGGGCAGTTCATGGGCTTGATATAGTAGTCCTGCCCGTCTACGTCCATGGGTGAATACATACTCTCCTGGTAAAAGTCGAGATGCCCGCTGATCGCCCACAGATCGGCCTTGCCCACGTGCGGCGTATGGACGATCTCGTAGCCGCCCCGGTCGTGCTCCTGATACCAAAAGTCCTCGATGATCCTGCGGATGCGCGCGCCCTTGGGATGCCAGCAGATCAGGCCGGGCCCACCTGCGTCCTGTATGCTAAACAGATCCAGCTGCTTGCCCAGCTTGCGGTGATCGCGCCGTGCCGCTTCTTCGAGCTGCCACAGATAGTGC
>Ga0207796_1000911_pt1 | contig 10659 bp, 6 predicted proteins | sample Pon1CUnioCityCA_6_FD_187274 | JGI IMG/M metagenome (GOLD analysis project Ga0207796, IMG submission 187274) | Marine sediment microbial community from Union City, CA, USA - Pond 1C Sediment 1 (SPAdes) | ecosystem: Environmental > Aquatic > Marine > Intertidal zone > Salt pond sediment ...
CGCTCTGCAGGTAATACAGAAAACAGAGCGTTTTCAGTTTTGCGCGCTGCCGATCCTTTTCTCGCTGGTGAGGATCCTCCAGGTAGCTAGCCTGGATGGGTATGTCATTGGCCCAATTGAGGACTGTTTTTGTGATTTGATCTGCCTTGCCGTAGCTGGCGTCATAATCGGCAGACTGGTCGGAATTTGGCAGCCCCCGGTAGGCATGGTGAGTGATCCAATTTGCGGGATAATGTCCCCAGCATGGTTGGTCACCGTGTTCTCCACACTCACTTAAATACCAGTTGTGCCCCTCTTCGTTGATGGTGGCAGTGAACTGCTCCAGATGGTGTTCATATCCCGGGGGTGGGGAGTTGAGGAGCAGCTTCTCCGGCGCTCCTCCCGGGTATTTTTTGATCACGATCGGGTAGGTGAGATCCTGGAGGCAGGCCTCTAGGTCGATTTCCTCACTGGTCGAGTTCCCGACCCGGTACCTGGCCGGCGTGAGGGGAATCAGATCCCCGGTTTCAGTAGCATCAATCAATATTTTACTGGACAGGGTCACCCCGTCCCCGGTTTTGATGCCGGTGACCCTGTGATCCCTGGTGAAGACTTCCCTGACAGTTGTTCGCAGCAGGAGTGTGATCCGGGGTTCTTCCTCGAGCATGTTCTGGAGTATTCGTTCAGCGATCCGGGGTTCACAGGCAATCGAGTCCTGGTGCCAGTAGCAAGTTCCCAGAGATTTTCCCTTGGCCCGGTACGTGTTCCGGAGCCGATCGATGAATTCAGCGTAGAGCCCGACCTGCCGGATGGGATACCCTTGCCCTTCGACCTGCCCTTCATCCATGGTAGGCACCGCCAGAAGCTGCCCTCCGAGATGGGCAGAAGTCTCAATCAGCAGGGTGCTGGCACCCATCCGGGAAGCCTGGATGGCCGCCGCAATCCCCCCGCTTCCAGCGCCAACCACGATCACATCATAAGTAGAATATAGGGAGTCAGGTTTGGTTTTTTGCATACAATGGTGTCCAGTGTCAATTTGGGACCATATCCCTATCATAACAGAAAGAGCGTGATCTGGATGGCTGGGGAAACCCGCTCCGAGAGACCACATGGGCAGCGTTTGGCAAGCCCTTTTTTTTGGGGCTTGCTGAGCTCGGGCTGGTGTGTGTCAAGAATCCAGCAAAAGACGAATTGCTCCAGAACTTCAGAAACTGGCAGTCAAAAGGTCATTTGCAGTTCACCTCGCGGTGTTATGATAGGAGAAAGAGCTCTCAAGGCAGGTTTTGAAAGAAAAGTCTATGTTTAATCCTCTGGATCATCCCTTGTTATTGGCAGAACCAAGAAGAATCGCGCCTTCGGGTTGGATGGGACATATTCCCGTGGGCACCTATCTGGTAGAACTCATCCGGCCAGGAGTTCTGGTGGAGCTCGGGGTCTATACCGGAGTCTCTTATTGTGCCTTTTGTCAGGCAGTCGATGCCCTGGGATTAAGCACGCGGTGTTTTGGGGTAGATAACTGGAAGGGGGACCCGCAAGCCGGGTTTTTCGGTCCGGAGGTCTTGCGTGATTTGAGAGACCATCATCATCCTTTATACAGTGATTTCTCTCAGCTGCTGCAGTCCAGTTTCGATGATGCCCTGCCAGAGTTCGCAGCGGGCACGATCGATCTGCTTCACATCGATGGGTTTCACAGCTACCAGGCGGTAAAAAAGGATTGGGAGAACTGGCTGCCTAAGATGAGCGCTGCAGGTGTGGTCTTACTGCATGACACCAGTGTTCAAGAAGAGGGTTTTGGAGTTTGGAAATTGTGGGAGGAGTTAAAGGAAAACTATCCCCACTTTGAGTTTCCTCATCAACACGGGCTGGGGGTTGTAGGGGTCGGTGAGGTTACACCCCCGGGTTTGGAGGATTTATTTTCTTTATCGGACGCCGCCAGGCGCAAGGTGCAGGACTATTTTGAAGGCCTTGGGAATCATTTAGTGGATCGTTATCAGCTGGCTCCCCTTGAGGGGTCGATCCCTGAAAAGGAAGATCGGCTCCGACAAGTAGAGTCCGAGCTGTTAGAGATCAAAAGCAGCCGGGCCTGGAAATTGACCCGGTCCTTGTGGCGACTGCGGCTGAGATTGATCCCCCCTGAGAGCCAGAGGGAGAAAATCGCCCGGGCTTTGCTGGGTTTTTTCAAGGGGGGAAAGGTGCAGGGAAGGGCAGGTCCTCCAGTTTCCCCGGGGGAGAAGTTACCCCTCCGGACGAGAGAGAGGCGGCGTACGGAACCCCCTTCCCGGGAAGGAGAGTGGACCCGGGAAAAACAGGCCCTGGCCTGGAGCCAAGATTATTTGGACCTTCAGCAAAGGATTAGGGACAAGAAAACTTTGCAAAGGTCCCAGGTGAGTGTCGATCGACCTGACATGCTCTCCTTTGAGAAACAGCAATTGCAGGAAGCAGCGGACGGGCTGGCATTCCCTGCTGCAAATTCACCCCGGGTCTCAATCATCATCCCGGTTTGGAATCAAATTAAACTCACTCTGGAATGCCTGACTAGTATTCAAGAACGCACGAAAGAACTAGCCTATGAAGTGATCATTATCGATGACGGCTCTGATGACCAAACCCCTGAACTGCTTCAGCGAATAGAGCACCTCAAGTACCTTAGAAATCAGGAGTGCTTAGGGTATGTGCTTTCCTGTAACCTGGCCAGCCAGGCTGCTCAGGGAGAGTACCTCCTCTTCTTGAATAATGACCTTCAGGTGACGGAAGGTTGGTTGGGAAACCTGGTCAAGACTTTTGAACTCCAGGACCAGGTTGGCGCTGTGGGACCCAGGATCCTTTTCCCGGACGGTAGACTTCAGGAAGCGGGTGCGATGATCCACTCTGATGGCACCACCCAGCTGGTGGGGGTCTTTGATGATCCAACTTTGCCCCGCTACAATTACCTTCGGGAGGTCGATTACTGCTCCGGGGTGTGTTTGCTGGTCCGCCGGGAGGACTTTGAAGAACTGGGAGGCTATTGTGAGGATTTCGCTCCCGCTTATGGCGAGGATGTTGATCTCTGCTTGCGGCTGCGGGAAAGCGGCAAGCGGATCCTCTACCAACCGCAGGCAACGATCATCCACCACCTGAGCGCTAGCACAGATCAACTGGGGGCGGATGTCAAATTAAGGCTAGCAACCCGGAATGCCCAGCAGCTGATGGAACGCTGGGGGGAGAGGGTAGCAGGAGCAGGACGCACCCGCTTGATCGCTTTTTATCTTCCCCAGTACCATCCCATCCCTGAGAATGACCGTTGGTGGGGGAAAGGCTTCACGGATTGGACCAACGTGGTCAAAGCCGCTCCTAATTACCAGGGCCATCCCCAGCCGCATCTGCCTGCTGATCTGGGTTTGTATGATTTGCGGGTGGAGCAGGTGCTGGAAGAGCAGGCAGCGCTGGCACGGCGATACGGGGTCCATGGATTTTGTTTTTACAGCTACTGGTTTGGCGGAAAGCGCTTGCTGGATCTACCCCTGCGGAGGATCTTGGAGAGCGGACGCTCGCCTCTGCCTTTCTGCATCTGCTGGGCGAACGAAAACTGGACCCGAACCTGGGATGGACATCAGGATCAGATCCTGATCGCCCAGGAATATCAAAAAGGAGATGCGGAGAAGTTTGTCGCCGATATGGCTCCTTACCTGCGGCATCCCGATTACATCCGGATCGACGGCCGGCCGCTGCTATTGGTCTACCGGGTCGATCTTCTTCCCGATCCTCTGGGAACCGCTGATGTCTGGCGTTCTTATTGTCAGCGAGAAGGGATCGGAGATCCCTATCTGGTCTATATGGGCACCTTTGATCAGGGAGTGGGAAAGAACATGAACCCTCCCGCTCAGGTTGGATTTGACGCCGCGCTGGAGTTCCCGCCCCATCCTTTTGCCAGCGAGCTGATCGTCCCTCCTGGCCCTCTGACCAACCCCCATTTTCAGGGTACGGTGCACGATTACCAGAGTGCTGCTCTGGAATTCCTGACCGCAAATGTCCCCGGTTTCACCCGTTTTCGGGGGGTGATGCCGGGCTGGGACAACACACCCCGCCGCCAGGATGAGGGCACGATTTACCACGGCAGTTCCCCCGGCGCCTATCAGGCCTGGTTGGAAGCCGCTCTGGATTTCACCCGGGAGCAGTGCGTGGGAGAGGAGAGAATCGTCTTTCTCAATGCCTGGAATGAGTGGGCTGAAGGAGCTGCGCTGGAACCTGATCAGCGTCACGGGCACGGCTACCTGGAGGCAACCCGGGCTGCGCTGGAGCGGGATCTCTGGAAAGGGGGTGCCTCATAAATAAGTCTGACAGCATGAGAGACTCGTTCCAGCTGGAACAGGTTACCCTGGTCGGACATCCCCTGGCAACCATTGGCCGCGGGGAGGACCTGCGCTGCGGGGCCCGGGCGCTGAATGCAGTAGGAATCCCTTTTTCGATAGTGGATCTTGATCGTGAGGTTGGGAGCCCGGACCGGGCTCTGGAGGAGGAATTTTCTCCCCACTTTACGCAACAATTAGGCCGCTCTGCGAACCTCTTTTTCATCAATGGGGATGAAGTGGCGGGAGTATCAGCCCGCTTTCCAGGCTGGAAGGATTCCGGGGCGGTTCAAATCATCATCCCCCAATGGGAGCTGCCGGGTTATCCCAGCGACTGGATGGAGGAGATCGAGTTATTTGATGAGGTCTGGGCGCCTTCATCCTTTGTGAAGGGTGCGCTTGAGAAAGGGACCACGACACGAATGGTTCATATCCCACTGCCCGTGGAGGTCAAGTTGAAGTGCACTCTCCCCCGCGGCTATTTTGGTTTACGGGAGAGCGCATTTACCTTTTTGTTCTTCTTTGATTTCAGCGCTTATTCGACCCGGAAGAACCCGGAAGGGGCCTTGAAAGCATTTGAGCTGATCTGCGACCACTTGGAATCCGAGGACCTGGAGCTGGTGATCAAGACCAATATTCCCTGGGAGGATCCCAGGTTCAGAAAGGAAGAACAAGTGCTGTTAGAAAGGATTAACGATTCCCGCCATCGGGAACGAATCAGGTTGATCAACCGCACCCTGACCGATCATCAGGTCAAGAACCTGATCCGCTGCTGCGACTGTTTCCTTTCCCTGCATCGCTCAGAAGGGTTTGGACGGGGGTTGGCCGAGGCCATGGCTCTTGGGAAACCAGTCATCGGCACGGGTTATTCAGGCAATCTGGATTTCATGGACGGTAATTCCGCCCACCTGGTAGAGTTCAACTTGATTGAGGTCGAATCCGGGGAATATCCTTACGGAGAGGGACAGGTTTGGGCTGATCCTAATCTGCAAGATGCCCTGGAGAAGATGATCCGGGTCGTTCAGGACAGAGAATCCGCCCGATGGTTGGGCCAGCGGGGCAGCCTCCGGATCCGGACAAGCTTTAGCTACCGGGCCGTTGGATTGCAATACAGAGACCGATTACGGGAGATCATGAGGTCCTGATGGCAGAGCAATTTCCTCTCGTTTCCGTGATCGTCCCCGTCTACAACCATCAGGATTTCGTCGGCGAAGCGCTGCGCTCGGTTTTTAGGCAGCATTATCCTGCCCTGGAATTGGTGGTGGTTGATGACGGCTCTTCGGATGGGAGCGCTAAAGTGATCAGGGAGATCCTGACCGATTCCCCCATTCCCTATCAATTCCTTGACAGATCCCATCAGGGAGCCCCTGCTGCTCTCAACCTGGGGATCGGCACTGCCAAAGGGGACTATCTGGCCATCCTCAATTCTGATGACCGTTATTGCCAGGGACGTCTGGTGGGGATGGTCTCCCGTTTGGAAAGGTCTCCAGCCCGCTTTGCCTTCAGCGAGGTAAAGCACATTGATGAAGGTGGCGGCCCGCTGGGGGAGGATGACCTGTATCGATATTACTACCACCAATCCCTGCGGGATGCAGATACCTTTCCCACCCCTTCGTTTGAAATCATCCGTCATAATTATGCTGTTTCCACTGGTAACTTTCTCTTCCATAGGGATCTCTTCCAGGAGGTCGGTCCCTTCCAGGATTTCCAGACCTGCCATGATTGGGATTTCATTCTGCGGGTGATCCTGATAGAAGAACCCCTTTTTTGTCAGGAAGCCTGGTATGAATACCGGATCCATAGTCAAAACACTTTAGCGAATCTACCTCAAGTGCGGGAAGAAGAGATCGATACCGTGATTTCGCAATATTTGCGGAAGATGGAAGGGGCAGCTAACCGGCTGGCGCCCACTCCGGACAACTGGGGGGCTTACTGGACTTATTTTTCCAGTCGTTATCTGGACCATTACCTGGCTTATGAAACCGCAGCCAGTCTTCTGGGGCCGATGGTAGAGGGAGTTATCCTCAGCGAGAGTGGCGAAAGGATCATGGCAAGGGTAGGCAGACGCCTGCACCGGATGATCGCCACCCGGATGGGGGGGATGCGTTGGATTACTGAGCTGAAATCCAGCTGGGGCAAGAAGCTTTTCAGTTCCCTTTTCCATCTGGTCCGGATGGTATACCCAGGGAAGAGCAGATGAGTTTCAGAGCGGAAGTCAGGCCACGGAAGTCAGAGATTGCGGATAGCCATAAGAGGGTCTTGTTCTGCCGGTCAAATCCTATCGATCCTGATCCTAGAGTCGAGAAGGAAGCTGCTACCCTGGCCGAGGCCGGATATCAGGTGGGTGTCATTGCCTGGGATCGCAGTGGCAAATTGCCTGCGGAGGAGATCCGGGAGGGGATGGTTATCCATCGCTTGCCAATCCAGTCAGAGTATGCCAGTGGGTTGAGCAATCTCCCGGCGCTGTTGCGCTGGCAAATGGGGTTGATTACGTGGTTGGTCCGCAACCGGAATGAATATGATCTGATCCATGCCTGTGATTTTGACACAGTGATCCCTGCCCTGTTCTGTAAATGTCTTTACGGGAAAAAAGTGGTCTATGATGTATTTGATTTTTACGCCGATCACCTGCGTGCCACACCAGGTTGGATCAAGGCCATCATCCGTCGCCTGGATCTTGTGGCAGTTAGCTGGGCCGATGCCCTGATCCTGGTGGATGAGTCCCGCCGGGAACAGATCAGGGGCGGGCGACCAAAAAGAGTGATCGTGATCAACAACTCACCCCGGGATCGATATCATGATCTGCATTTGAAGGTTCAAGAAAAAGGTCAGGTTTTCCGGTTAGTCTACGTGGGTTTGCTGCAGCTGGAGCGTGGGCTGTGGGAGCTGCTGGAGGTCATGGAGCGGCACCCGAACTGGACCCTGGAGTTGGCGGGTTTTGGAGGTGACCAGGATCTGGTGCTGGAGAGGGTAGAGGGGTTGGATAATGTCCGCTGGCATGGGCGAATTCCCTATTCAAGGGCATTGGAGCTCACCGCAGCCAGTGATGTTTCCGTTGCTACCTATGATCCAGAGATACCTAACCATCGCTATGCCAGCCCCAATAAGATCTTCGAGGCTATGATGCTTGGGAAACCGGTGATTGTGGCCCGGGGGACGAATATGGACCGCATTGTTGAGAAACATAAATGCGGTCTGGTGGTCGAGTACGGGGACGTGGTAGGATTGGAGCAAGCGTTGCTGGGGATAGAAAATTCTTCTCACTGGGGCGAGAAAATGGGAGTCAGCGGGCGGGAAGCCTATCAAAGCCTTTACGCTTGGAGTAGAATGCGAGCACGGTTGCTGGATATGTATCAGGAAGTATTTCAATAAATATCCCCTTTAAGGAGAACCAGGAAAGATGACTGAGTCAGTTCTGGATATGCCAAAAAAGATACTGATCGTGGCCAACAGCGATTGGCTGTTGTACCAATTCCGCCTGCCTCTGCTGCGAGCCCTGAAGATGGAAGGCCTGGAGCTGGCCCTGATTTGCCCTGAAGGCGAAAATACAAATCGCCTGCAAGAGCTGGGATACCAGGTCCTACCCTGGAACATGCAGCGGATGAGCATCTCTCCCATTAAGGTGATCAGAGCGCTGGCTGAGCTGATTGGTTATTATCGGCGATTTCAACCGGATGCTGTGCATCACATTACCATTCAATCCATCTTTTACGGATCGATCGCGGCCAAATTGACTGCCATCCCGGTGGTAATCAATAACTTCACTGGATTGGGATATATCTTCAGCCAAGCCAGGAAAGCCTTCTGGATGCGGATGATCATTCTGCCCATCCTGCGCTGGGCGTTTGCTGGAGAGAGGATCTACACAGTGCTGCTCAATAATCACGATCGGGAGGAGCTGCTGGCCAGGGAACTGATCCGTGAGGAATATTCCCAGGTGATTTCCAGTGACGGTGTGGATCTGACTCGCTTTCACCCTGCAGAAGGAGGGTCAAATGGACCGGATGGCATGGTGGTCTTGATGGCTTCTCGACTGCTTTGGGATAAAGGTGTGGCAGAGTACGTTCAGGCAGCCGAAGAGATCCGGAGTAAAAACCAGGAAGTGCAATTCTGGCTGGCGGGAGCCCCGGACCCGGGCAATCCAACCTCGATTCCTCCAGAGCAGATCCAGGAATGGAAGGATCAAGATGTGATCGAGGTCTTGGGGTACAGAACTGATATGCCTTCCCTATTATGGGAGGCGGATATTGCTGTGCTGCCCAGCTACCATGAAGGCGTTCCGGTGTTCTTGCTGGAGGCAGCGGCGACGGGATTACCGCTAATCTCCACAAATCTGGAGGGCTGCCGGATGGTCGTCAGGGAAGGGGAGAACGGATTTCTGATTCCCACGGGCGACTGGAAGGCTTTATCAGATGCATTGCAGAAACTGATCACGGATCCTGGACTCCGCAAAAAGATGGGGGAAAGAAGCCGGGAGATTGTGGAAGCGCGCTACAGTCAGGAATTAATTGTTTCCCAATTTCTACACCTGTACCGCAAATTAGGGGTATTACCTGAAAACTCACAACTGTAAACATCCCTCAGCCCCAGGATTACATCCCCTGACTTAGATGAAAACAATCTTGCGTGTCCTCAAGGGATCCGATGGGCAGCTTTGCATTCTTGTTAGGCGAGGGGACTCCTGGAGATGGATTTCTAGGATGGATAACAATATTGTTAAGCTATCAAGGATTATCCCTTAATTCATGCTACGATTCTATGGAATTGATCTTTAGGCAGTTATCCAATAGTGTTTTTTGTTAAATCACGAGTTTATCTTCCACATCTGGCCTATAGTAGGAAAAAGGAGTGTTCTGATGTTTAACAAGAAAGTATGGTTTGCTTTGATCATTGTATGTTTGGCATTATTACCGATAGGTGGAACTTCATCGGTATCCTGGGGGAAAGCAAGTTCGGGGGGAGTACTCTTGGGAATCTACCCCAATGATTCTATCGGTACCCATAATCATGAGATCACCCTGCTGGAAAGTTATCTGGGAGAGAACAAGGTTTCCATTGCGGGAGCGTTCCTGGATTTTGAGGAGAATACTTCCTACATCACCAGTGAATTGAACGCAGCCTGGGATAATGGCTATTGGCCCTTGATCAACATCGGCGCTGGGAATGTCCCTGATACTGTCTGCACGGATGATGTCTGCACCGCGGCCCGGATTGCCAGTGGAGAACTGGATACTGCCATCACGAATTGGGCTCAAGTATTCAAAGCCTGGACAGATGGTGGGACTAAAACGGCTTATCTGCTCCCCTTGCAAGAGATGAATGGATATTGGGTTGATTACACTGGTGATCCTGCTAACTACAAACTTGCCTATCGCCGCATCCATGATATCTTCATGAATGATGTGGGGGTTGATCCAGATTCAATCATCTGGGTCTTTGGACCTAACGGCTGGTCCGAGCCGGGCGAGGAATTCGAACTTTATTATCCCGGAGATGCATACGTGGATGTTGTGGGCTTCAGTTCTTTCAACTGGGGCACCTGTTTTACCGGTACTGTATGGGAGACGGATATCTATATCGATTACATTGATCGCATGGTGACCATGGCGCCCACCAAACCCGTTTTCATCCTCGAGATGGCTTCACATACCCGGGGAGGTGACAGGGCAGCCTGGTTTGATACCAACCTGACTGATGTGGCGGATCACCCCAGTGTTGGGGCTGTGCTGTACTTCAACCGCTCAGAGGATCCCAATAATCCAAATCTATTAGCAGCGTGCGACGAAGGCGGTGGGATCATCGATTATAGTTTGGATCATAATGGAGGAGAGGGAAAACTCGACTTCAAGACTGAGATCTTGGATACCCGCTATGGCTATTCTGCCCCGACTGCTCCAGAGATGGATGTCAAAGGAGACGGCTTATCCATCGCTGATGGGGACAACACTCCCTCGGTTACTGACGATACGAATTTCGGCAGTGCAGATGTCAGCGGCGGCACCGTGGTTCACACCTTCACGATCGAGAACACAGGTGATGCCAATCTGTTCCTGACCAATACGCCCACTGAGGTGGAAATCACCGGGACCCATGCTGGGGATTTCAGTGTCACAGCGCAACCTCCTTCCTGGATGGTCCCTCTGGGTGGCGGCACGACCACCTTTGAGATCACCTTTGACCCCAGCGCTGATGGCACCCGCACAGCGACAGTCAGCATCGCCAATGATGACAATGATGAGAACGCTTATGATTTTGCGATCCAGGGAACGGGTACAGCTGATTCAGGTTCCGTCATGGCCGATTTCAACGGAGACGGGGACACCGACTTCAGCTACTACCGGCCCTCGAACGGTTA
>Ga0207796_1000912_pt1 | contig 10655 bp, 6 predicted proteins | sample Pon1CUnioCityCA_6_FD_187274 | JGI IMG/M metagenome (GOLD analysis project Ga0207796, IMG submission 187274) | Marine sediment microbial community from Union City, CA, USA - Pond 1C Sediment 1 (SPAdes) | ecosystem: Environmental > Aquatic > Marine > Intertidal zone > Salt pond sediment ...
TTGGCAAGGAGACGTTCTACCATTGAACTACACCCGCAGGTTCTTGCGCTTCAGTGACAAGCATTTTAGCACAGGATATTTGATTAGTCAACCCAGTTTTATTGTGATTGACTCTCAGGATTTTTAATCATCATAATCAACACGTGTGACTGAGATTATCGACAAACCAAGTGAGTAAAGATAACGCAAAAAACCATGCAAACCAGCCTGATCAACTGTGATCCTTAAAATTGTTATTGGATTTCTGATTTGTTTGGCTGGACATCTAGCAGTCAATCCGCCATTCCAATCCAGGTATTTTTCATCAATTATGCCCGGAACAGTGACTTCGTACACCGTTGGTTGATCCAGAGTTAACTTATTGATTGTCATATTTTATTCACCAAATTTCTTTGGAACAGATCCGAATTCTTTTGTTGTAAAACACAGACCTTCTTTTCTCTCTCCACGATTCGAACGCTTAAAAGCAAAAGCCTTTCCTGCACATAAACAACCGCCCTTTCAAACATATCACTGTTCAAACACCCTCTGATTCGAGCACCTATAGGTACCGTTGAAAAGTGAGAATGGAAAAATAATCGCTCTGCGCCGGTGATTTCTCTCTCATTTATATGTAAATTATCCTATCTATAGCTATGAATTGGTCTGTTCATTTATTTTTGGTAATCAAACACGTCATTTATTTTGCTTCATTGTACTCATGCTTACTCTCAAAGATATTGATTCAATCATTCTTAATTTCATTCTTCAGAATAATATACATTAAGATTTATCGGGATGCACTGAAAAGATGATCCAACGGGCTATTCTTGAGAGACTTAAGAGAATCCTCATGTTGTTCTTCCTGGAATCAGTTCGGCTTGGTTAAATCCCTTCAAAATCATCCATAATGCAATCAGAATTTCGCTGATAAAAATTGGGAGGAAAAGAAGCTGGGAGAAATTGAAGCCTTCTGTTAGATCGGGAATGGGTAAAACGTTGGCTGCGATAAGGCATCCCACCGCAATAAACCCGAAAAGTGAGAGCCAACGGGGCAGAAGTTTTGTTTGAAATACGACATAGTAGAAGATCAGAGCGCTGATACTGAAAAATACCACTTGAATTTGGCTTGCCCAATCTCGTGTGGAGAGTGTCACCTCGCCAATAGCATCGAAGTAAGACATCTCGGGGAAGCCAGCCGCAATATATTCCTGGCTCAGGGTGATTAAAGATAAAATGCTTGTTTTACTGAAAATCAGCACCATGGATTCGATGATCCTGAATGCCAGGTACCCCAATGCTAAACGTACACTATATTTTTTCAAAATGGGATATAGCATGACTGGAATGCCAATCACAGCAGCATCATTGATCAATTCAATCATCATCCCCCAAATTACCTGGTTCTTGTTAGGGAAAATCTCACTAAGATAATCAGGCGCATCCAGGATCGGTGCGTAAATCGCAGAGCCAAGGAACACACCCAGGTACCCTGCTAAAAATAATACGCCGACAATGATCGCGGTTTTTCTGTAAGTATTCATTTAGATCTCCTTTTAAAGACTTATCCATATTTTTCTAAATCCTACATTGATAGGATAATATGAAGAAGGGATGAGTGTCATGCCCTGAAAGTGGTATTCGTGGGATTATTCATCACCATGAATCTAAAATATTCTCCCTTGATAATCCATGCCTTAACAGTCCTCATTATCCTTGACAAGGACTGCAACTGTATCAGCGTCATGCTTTAGTCATGGGAGTAAAAACAATCGTTAAGTGTTTTATCAGTCCGTGAATTTAATTTCGATCCTGGATAAGTAAATGCAGCGTTTTTACAGAAAAATTATTAACATAACAGGACGTGTTCTCACTGGCTGTAATACAAGATTATGCAATCAGAATCTTTAAAGCAATCCCATCTTGTTGTGATTAAGACATCTTCAAAGATTGTATGAATTTTCCATGTCTAGGGAGACCCACCACCGTCTGTGCCTCCGAAAGCCATACCTAATTACTTTATTTCGAAAAGACATGTTGGAAACAATACAAGAATATTTTCTGCCACGGATTAAATGGCATAGACCGTCCAATCATTTTAGCCGGGTAAATTAGTGGTGATCTAAATTGATGGGAGAACGCCTAATGTTCTTGCTTTATTAACTGCTTGTGTGCGGTTATTGACCCCGAGTTTACCATAGATATTGCGTGTATGGGTTTTGATGGTGTGAATCGAAAGGTAAAGCCTTTCTGCAATGACTTTGTTTGGTAGACCTTTGGCAACCAACCGAAGCACTTCGATCTCCCGGTCGCTTAAGGGCTCAATGAGATCAGATTGATCTCCTAGGGCAACAGCTGGTATGTCTTCAACGGACTCTTTGATAGCGAATGCTGACAATAACTTCTGGATATAATCTGATTCAAACCCACTTTCCAGGGTTTCATAGAGCAGGTGAGCAACCGGTTGACCCTCATCAATAAATATACGAATGAAACCCCTCGACTCAGCTATATAGAGTGCTTCTTTTATCAGTTTCTTGGATTGCTGGCTATCGCCAACTGATTTGAATGCCAATGATTGAAGGATCAAAATCTCCAACAAGCTTGTTATTCTCATATTTTCATTTGCTGATTTCGCAAGACCTTTTAGCAACTTGATCGCTTCATCGAACCGACCCATAGCAATCAGGATACGAGCCAAAGTGATATAAATAAACAAAGAATGAAAACTATATTCATTTGGAATATGAATTTCTTCAGAATCTATCAAACCTTGTTCTATTGCCCAGGCAGATGCTGCATCCGTTTTTCCTTGTTTGAGCCAAATTTTGGCTTGCCAAATCGCCGCCTGACCTGGCAGCCAGGCAGGAACCCTGGTTTGGGAATTTAAGATCTTGACATTTTCAATAATTTTCTCTGCACTTATCAGATCTCCACTAGAGAACAAAACTCTTATGAGATTAAGATATGAGAAGCCTAAAATCATTATATTTGACCCTAGTTTGGTTATTTCTACACCCTTCCAAACCAGTTTTACAGCCGAATGCAGGTCATCTTTTTCCGCAAGGACTTCCCCCCATAAGGTTGTCAGATAGCCAATTGAACTGTTATTTCTGAGGCCAATTTTTTCACCGGTTTTAATTTGTTCTTGACAGATACTTAAAGTTCTCTCCAGGTCTCCCATCTCCCGGAAGGTTGTAGATAATTTAAGATTAGCCATTATTATGTAATAGGGATCACCTACATCTTCACAGGCTTTCAACGCTTGTGATCTTGCCTCCAAGGATGCTTTCATATCTCCCTGGAATGAATAAGCATCACCTAACGCAAATAATGTGATATTTCGCCAGGTTAGATCATCTTCATGTAGAAGATTTAAAGCTTGATTGCCATGGTTAATCATGCCAGCCACTTCGCCATTACTTGAATCAATCAGGGCTCGGAGCACATGCATTCGGCCCTTGACGTGTTTTCTCTCAGCGTTTTGAAAATAATTTCTGTCAAGTTGTGAATTATCTAATCCATTGGGTGGATCATAATTTAAATATTTTTCTGCTTGTTCAAAGAGTTTTTGACCCTCTTCGTTTTGACCTACCGTAAAATGATAATAAGCATGAATTGCACCGAGAAGTGGAAAATCAAACAAAATTTTATGAGGAAAAAACTCAAGCCATTTACGTAATTTTTCATGCTCACCGTGTTTCCAATAATTGTCAATTTGATCGGCGATAAGTTGTGCAGCACGATCATAATCCTTTCCACGTAGGGTATGTTCAATTGCCTGGTTATGCATCCTATTTGCTAAAAACCATTCACTTGCTTTAATTTGCAAGGTTAAAAATTGCTCTGGCCGTGATTGACGCAAGCGTTGATTAAGTAAATCTGAAAACAGATGATGATAGCGATACCAATTCCGTTCATTATCTAAAGGGATAATGAACATGTTGGAATGCTCCAACATATCTATTATTTCCTGACTGTTGACTCGATTTGTTAGGAAATTACATAAAGGCGCGTTAAATTGATCAACAATTGAAGTGAGCATTAGAAAATTCTGTACATCTTCAGATTGTTGGCTCAGGACTTCTTCAATCAGGAAATCCAATACGAGCCGATGCCCTCCAGTAAATGACTTAATAAATTCTTTTCGATTCTCTTGCCTTTGCATGGATATTGCAGCAAGTTGGAGGCCGGCAACCCAACCTTCCGTTCGAGTGTCTAAATCATTAATATCCTCGCTTGACAGGTTTAAACCCATCGACCGATTAAAGAAATCAGCAGTCTCTGCAAATGAAAAACGCAGATCAACTGCCCTTAATTCAGTAAGCTGGTTCTGAGCTCGCAATCGACCCATTGAAAAGAGAGGATCCTGGCGTGTTGAGATAACAAGATGTAATTGAGGAGGTAAGTTCTCGATAAAAAAGATCATTGCTTGATTTATTGATTCTTGTTCAATCACATGGAAATCATCAAGAACAAAGACTATTTTCTCGCTTGAATTGGCAATATCATTAATCAGAGGGATGAGGATAGGTGGAACCGACAGCGCTTGAGAAGATTGAAGCAGGGTAAGAGTCTCATTGCCAAATTTATTTTCATTCTTTTTAATTTGGTTTAATGCAGAAATAAAATAAATTAAAAATTGGACAAAATCATCATCTCCTGCATCAAGTGAAAGCCAGGCAATCTTGACAGGTTGATGATTACCCCCCTTTTCTTGACATAAATTGTCTACCCAATAGCTGATAAGTGTTGTTTTTCCAAAACCGGCTGGTGCAGAAATCAGGGTGAGTTTTTTATCCAGTCCGCCATTTAAACGATTGACCAATCTCTGGCGTTTTACAATCCCCTCTCTAACATTAGGTATAAAGAATTTTGTTACCAGAATCGGGGCAACCATGCACCGATTATACACCGGAAATCCTATTATCTGGTGTATCCTTTACTCGAAATTAGCCGCTTTCTTGTTTAGGTAATATAACGATCAGGGAGGATAGGTGTCATCTCCGCAAAAGAGTCTTGATAAATCGGCTCTGCTGATGAAGATTGTAATTACAAACCCTCAATCGCCTGGCAGCGATTTTATGAAATCACCCACCAGATTGAATACAGCTTTTTCATGTTTCCAGGAATTCCCATCATGCTGTCCAAAAAATGGATCAGCTGTGGAAACAACCATCATATTGAGTTCATCCAACAGGACAATTAACTGTCCACCATGACCCCAGGCAAAGGTGCATTCGTGCCTCCCTATCTTGGCAGTCCACCAACCATACCCATAACCCAGGTTGCGGAATGATGCGATATTTCCTCGAGTTTTTCGTGAATAATTGATCAAAGATTCCCGGACCCAATTTGAAGGAAGGATTTGGTGCCCCTCATACATGCCATCATTGAGGTAGAGCAAGCCAAACTTAGCTGCATCACGAGCTGTAACATGGATGCCGCCGCTGCCAATGTAATAGCCATCCCGATCTTGCAGCCAATCACCCACTTCTGTGTCTATTGGTTCGAATAGGCGATCCTTTGCATAATCCCTGAGATTTTCCTCACATGTCCTGGACAGGATGATTGCCAGCCAGCTGTAGGTCAAATTACTGTAATTAAATTTTTCCCCAGGTTCGCTCACCAGAGGGAAGTCGATGATCAGTTCTGGGTATTCACCCCAATAGAGCGCATCAAGGAATGATTGATGTGTTTCCTCATCAGGATACCCTGAACGCATTTGAAGCATTTCTCGGATCGTGATTTCTTTTTTATGTGGATCCGAGATTTGACCGACCAATTCCGGGAAGAAGTCCACCAACTTCTGATCCAGGCTGGTTAGGCAGTCCTCCTCAAGCGCTATCCCCACCAACGCAGAAATATAACTCTTCGATACTGATTGGATGAGGGACTTCCGCTGGATTGAACCACCATTAAAGTAATCTTCGGCGATTATGTTTCCATTCTTTACAACAAGTAAACTGTAAAGTTTTTCCAATTCCGAAGCTTTAAGGTACAAGTCCTCAACCAGCAAAGGATCAACACCTTCCTCCTCCGGGGATGAAACCTCCCAATCTTCACCTGGCTGAGGTGCGTAATTGATATTTTCAGATGCCTTATTTGGTAGTTCTTCTACTTCGCTGGATGAATCACATCCAACAGTCAGCGATGCAAAGGTTATAAAGCAAAAAAGAACGAAAAAAATATTCTGGAATATTTTAATTTTGTATCTTTGAGTGACTTTCATATCTTGCTCCTTAAAAATATTTATAGCCTTCTATAAAAATTAAACGATGTTATTTTTTTACACAATTAAATGATATCTAATGATGGGTATGGATTTCATCCCCCGAAAGTGGTATTTCCAGTGTTAATATCTTTTTACATCTAAAAGCATAACCAAGTGGAAAATACCAAGGGGAGACTTTTCTGATTTTTTTTTACGAAATCAATGGTTGTTCCTTGATTAACCAAGCTTATTAGGAAATATTCTGGTCATTTATATTTTATTTCTCGGTTACTTTAATAAGTTTTTTTCATAATTAACCCTTTGATTAATACTTTCGGATGAAGACATTACTACCATCCTTTTGCTATGCTAATAGAGTAAAACGGGCAAATCATGAAAGGATGAGCATGGAAAAAGAAATTGTATTGAAGAGATTGTCAAAGGAATTTAAACATGTCAAAGCTGTGAAAGATTTGAGCTTCGATATCCAGCAAGGGGAGTTGTTTGGATTGCTTGGCCCAAATGGGGCTGGTAAGACAACAACCGTCCGAATGCTCTGTGGACTCCTTGCACCCTCCTCGGGTACAGCAACCTATGGGAGCCTGGACATTCGAACAGACCTTCGTGAGATCAAATCACGTATTGGTGTTTGCCCACAGGAAGCTGCAGTAATAAAATTTTTAAGCGGAAAAGAGAACATTGAATTGATGGGGAAACTTCATGGTTTAGAGAAACATCTTATAAAAGAGCGAACTGAAATGATGCTGGAAGAATCAGGTTTTAACGAAGCTGCCAGGCGGAAAACCAAAGGGTACAGCGGCGGCATGTTGCGTCAACTCAACTTGATGATGGCGTTGATCAGTGATCCTGATATTATATTTCTTGATGAACCCACGGTGGGGATGGATGCCAGGGCGCGCCGGAGAACCTGGTCATACATCGCTGATTTGAAGACTCAGGGGAAAACCATTGTCCTGACTACCCATTATATTGAAGAAGCCCAATCCTTAAGCGATAGGGTTGGGATCATTGATTATGGTGAACTTATTGCCCTCGGTTCTCCTGAATCCTTAATGAGACAATATCAAGCAAAAGATCTGGAATCAGTTTTCCTGACGATCACTGGTCGAAGAATTGCGGAAGGAAGTTAATAATGAAAACGCAAATAAGTAAATTGAATGCCCTAGTTTTTGTTGAATTAAAAAAATTGATACGTGATCCAATGAATCTGGCAGTGATGCTTTTGATGCCGGTTGGATTAGCATTTATTTTTTATCTGGCCCTTGGGAATGTTTATAATGATTATTATCCTGTTCCAGGTATGAACCATTTTGAATATCTATTACCAGGTGTAATGGGATATTCGGTGATTTACATGGGGATGATGGTCGCTCTGGCCTTATGCGAGTATCGTAAAAGTGGTGTGTTAAGTCGGATAGAGACCACACCGGTCTCAGCTAGCACCTATTTGGGCAGTCATATCCTGGCAAATATGATTATTGCCACACTTCAGGGTTTGATTGTTTTGTTGGTCGCCTGGTCATTGGGATTTGAGCCCCAAGGAGGGGTGATCGGAATACTGCTGGTTGTTATATTCCTCGCCATTCTGGGAGTAACTGCTGTCGGATTGGGGCTTATCACTGCAGCGATTGCAAAAGATTCCGGTGCCGCCGCAGGACTTTCTATGATTTTTATTCTTCCCATGATGATGTTTGGTTCATTGCTGGCTGTATTTGACGAAACAACACGTACAATAGCCAAATTTACCCCAAATTTTTACGTTTCTGAGTCGTTGTCGCTCATTCTCCACCAAGGAAAAATTTCCGAGACAGTCATTTGGCAGAATCTACTCATTTCAATTGCAATTAGTGTCACCATTGTGTTCATCGGTATTAAACTTTTTTCAAAAACTGCTTTCCGCACAGATAAATCAATACATTCAATGGATTCAATTGCAAACGGTCGGCTGCACTTTGTGGATCATTGGCGTGCTTCACTGGCGATTTTGGTTGTGCTCCATCACATCTCTCTGGTTTACGGCGCAAGCCTTCAGGGTTATTACTACGTTGAACCACCGTTCACCAGCCCAACAGCTTTCCGTGATTTGCTGGTTTTTGCCCTTTTGAATCAAGGCTGGTTTATGGGTGCTTTTTTCTTAATCGCGGGTTATTTCACACCGGGATCCTTTGACCGCAAGGGAGCGGGATCATTCTTGAAGAATAAAATGCTTCGTTTAGGTATTCCATTATTAGTCTTCTATTTCATTCTTGGACCTATTTCCTTTCTCGGATATTGGCTAATGCCTGCAGAATTGACCGGAATCACCACACCCCTATCATGGGCGTCATTTTGGGAAACTTATCCAGATTTGATAGGATTAGGACCCTTGTGGTTCGTCGCTATGCTGCTGATCTTTAGTCTGGGATATGCCCTTTGGCGATCGCTCTTAAAAAATCAATCTACCGAAACAAAAAGGCAAGTATCTATTCCAGGTTTTCTTGGGATTGCCGGTTTTATATTGGGATTAGCAGGTACAAGCTATATATGGCGGATGGTGGTTCCACTGGGGGAGTCCGTTTGGCAGTTTCCATCTCTGGCTTACCTGCCGCAGTATCTTGGTTTCTTTATCCTGGGGATCACTGCCTTCCGAAAAGACTGGTTCCGGAAAATTCCTGACTCGATGGGGTGGATTGGTTTGATCCTGGCAGCCCTGGCTGGGATTATTCTATTCCCATACGCTTTCAGTGGTCAGATGTTTTCTTTGGAATTATCAGAATCTTTCAACAATTCAACAGGGAATGGTCATTGGCAGTCTGCAGTTTATGCAATTTGGGATTCCACATTTGCGGTTGGACTCAGCCTGGTTTTTTTGATATTTTTCCGACGCTTCCTCAATCACCAGAATTGGTTAGGGAGCTTCCTGGCAAACAATAGTTATACCGTATACCTGATTCATATCCCTATCATTGTTTTCATGACTTATGGCATGAGAAATATTATGGTTGGCAGCCTTTTAAAGTCGGTCTTAGCTGCATTTGTGATCGTCCCTGTTTGCTTCTTAGCCGCAGCGATCCTCAGGAAAATACCGGGCATCAAAAAAATCCTCTAGCCCTTTGGCTGCGGTTTATTTTGACGAATAAATTGTAATTAAATTGTCAATTGCATAGAGATTCAAGATCATCATTATCATAGAAGAAATCGTGAAGAAGTATGATAAGATCGCGCCAAACCTGGCAGACTGTATTAAGGTAAATTTGCCTCAAAGCTTTTCATTTTTTGAGTTTCTCCAAGAGCATTGGCGGAGGATCAAGGCTTCAAATTGCTTAGAACCGGTCAGTGAAGAAGTCAAACGACAAACCAGAGTTTTACGTGTTTCTCCAAATGAGGATTCTTGCTTGGGATTGGTATCTGCTGTTCTTTTTGAGATTAAAGAAGATTGGGAATTTGGGAGAGTATATTTACAATTTGATCCTCATTGATTTAATTAGAAAATTGAGAGATTCCGCGATCAAATTTACATAAAAAATGTTGCATAATCAAAAACTTTTTCAATCACACCATTAGTACACTTCACAAACAATCAACCGATAATCTGGATTGACGAAAAAATTAAGATACAATTGATCTAAGCGAATCCATTTCCCCGTAATCTCTCAGGAGGAATAAAATGACTCATATGCTAGACCAGCTTAACCAACGGGAGTTGGTGATAAACCTGTCTACCGGTGAATATGAAGTTAACCCAATTCAGCGGCGAATCCAGGGGATAGACATCATCGGGCCTGTGGATTACGGTTGGGCACAATACAAGCAAGCTTCCCGAAAAGCCAAAGGTGAGAATCCAAAAATTATGACCTGGGGTACCGGCCCATTGGCTGGCTCTCGTATTCCAGGCACAAGACGCCTGGTCTTTACCGGGTATTCCCCGTTGTGGGATGGTTTTTACATCTCAAGTATGGGTGGTGCGGGATATATCCTCCATCGCCTGGGTGTAGATTTTATCGCGATTAAAGGTGCTGCACCTTCAGATTCAGTGCTCATTTTGAATCACACCGATGGTAAGCTTCAGGTCCGCCTGGAGCCTATCAACCCGGATTCAATTTGGACTGGTTATTATGGGTCAATTGATAAGCATGAAATTGGTTTCTACGCCTTACAACAAGTTGTCTATGACCGCTACCATGAGGAATACAGCGGCGATAAGCTGCGGATATTTGCAGTTGGTCCCGCATCCCGAAAAACAAACCACGGTATTATTGGCAGTAATTACATCCGCAAAGGTAAAATAACCCCTATCGATGATTGGGCTGGTCGAGGTGGATTGGGCAGCCAGTTGCTCCAGGTACATCATATTGCTGCTTGTATTTTCGGAGGCGATTGGATCGACCCCGATTTTAAAGATCCAAAGGAGATAGATGGATATTTCCAGGAGTTTTATGACAAGCCCATGATTAAGGTTGAT
>Ga0207796_1000913_pt1 | contig 10651 bp, 8 predicted proteins | sample Pon1CUnioCityCA_6_FD_187274 | JGI IMG/M metagenome (GOLD analysis project Ga0207796, IMG submission 187274) | Marine sediment microbial community from Union City, CA, USA - Pond 1C Sediment 1 (SPAdes) | ecosystem: Environmental > Aquatic > Marine > Intertidal zone > Salt pond sediment ...
TCACGAGCAAGCTCGCGTTTTTCTTCTGTACCGACAAGGTCAAATAATGCCGGGTCCGAATAGGGGCGCTCAAACAAACCGAGTTCAAACTTGGCAAGCAGAATTCTATAAACAGCGTCATCAATCCGCTCTTCTGAGATATCGCCATTTTCAACCGCTTCAAGCATGGCATCGATAAATTTTGTGTAGCTGTAGGGGACCATGTTCATATCAATCCCGGCATTTATGGATGTGACGACCGCCCTGTAGTAATTACCATTAACCTGGTCAACGCCGCCCCAATCTGAGACGACAAACCCTTCGAAACCCAATTCGCCCTTCAGCACATCGGTGACCAGGTACTCATGCGCATGCATTTTTGTGTCCTGCCAGCTTGAGAAGGACACCATCACACTCAACGCACCTGCTTCGATGGCTGCTTCGTAGGGTGGGAGGTATTTTTCTCTTATCTCTTCTTCAGTGGCTGTCATCACACCCTGGTCAAGTTGATAACTGCTGGTCATTGAGGACCCCCAGACCGTGGCACCATCGCCAATGTAATGTTTGGGCGTTGCCAGTGCGGTTAGGGGATCTGAGAGGTCATCACCCTGCAGCCCTTCCAAATACGCTGTGCCTAGCTGGGTCACAAGTTCCGTATTTTCTCCAAAGGCTTCATAAGTCCGTCCCCAACGAATATCCTGAACAACGGGAATTGCTGGGGCATAATTCCAGTAGATATTGGTCGCCGCCATGGCTTCTGCCGTGGCAGCACCAATTCGACGGACGAGATCAGGGTCATGGGTAGCACCCAGTCCGATATTATGGGGATAGATCACGGCGCCTTTGAGGTTGTTGTGCCCGTGGACAGCATCCACACCGTAAATGATGGGGATTTGCAGTCGGGTTGCCAGTGCACCAGCCTGGTAGCCATCTACCATTTCTGCCCAGGCTTCAACTGTGTTTGGAGAAGGCGTCCCGCCGCCGCCGCTCAAGACACCGCCGATGAAATACTCCTCGACGGCATCCGGGGTAATACTGCCTTTTTCAATCAATGTCATCTGGCCGACTTTTTCTTCCAGCGTCATCCGGCTCAAGAGATCTTGGGCTCGCTCCTCTGCCGGCAAATCGCTGTTGAGGTAGATCGGATCCTGTGGTGCTGTCGGTCCAGCGCCGCCTTCCAGTTCCTCAAGGTCAGGCTGGTCCAGCAAGTCAGGTGTTTCTTCTATCTCAGCTGCAGGGCTGCAGGCTGACAGTATGAAGAGGACGAGTATAAGAATCGCAAATAGTTTTTTCATGGTTCACTCAAATTCCAGTAGTGTAATTGAAAAAGGCGGTATGTCAATCGTTTCAAGGTTCTCAAACAGCGCGATATCCAGGGAATGAAGGAGGTCAGGTTCATCAAATCGTTGGGCAGATACAAGATCAAGATTATTATTTTCAATCACCAGAGATTGTGACGCACCTTCATTGCCCAGGTTGATGAGAATGACACTTAAGCCTTCATCCTCATTCATGGAGGCATAAATACCAAGTTCGGGATCGTCACATCCTGCAAATACACGGTTATCACCAAATTCATCATAGATTTTGTAAACATAATAAGTCGGTCGGGGTTCGGATCTACCAAACAAACCGTAACCGCCTGTGCTGTTATTGCTCTGCAGTGAAAAATAATTAACAATAGCCACATCGTTGTTGATCATCCGCCCCAATGCATCAGCCCACCAAATTGCATTGATGAAAGAATCTGGCGTTGCTTCGCCGCCGATCGCGTTTGACCAGTGGGAGTTAACCTCAGTTACAGCTATGGGGAGGTCTTCACCGGTGGTCTCAATGATCAGCTCCCGGAGATAGGGGATGATCTCATCCCATTCTTTAGAGGCAGCTGTTAGTTCATCAATTATTGCAGCTCGGCCGCCGCCGCCCTGAGGGAATGGGTAGCGATGGATGGAAACAACGTCGACCAGATCACCGTTTATTTTTAGAAATTCAGTCATCCAATCCAAACCAAAGGGATCTTTGGGCGTGCTTTCTATGCTTGATCCAAACTGGTGTAATTCTGGACCAATCAACAATATTGAATCGTCGACGGCTTTCATGGCTTCTGCAAATGCCCGCCACTCCCCATTGAAACGTTCCACCCCATAATCCGGTTCATCCCTGGAAGTGGCAAAAAGTGTTGGCTCATTACCGATGCCCCAATAACGGATGTCGAAATCATTTTCAATATTTGCATACCGCACAAGGTCAGCAGCCTGTTCCGGGGTGCCGTTATGCAAACGCACATTCAGGCTGACCTCTGCGCCTAATTGGTCAGCAAGCCAAACAAATTGGTCAATATGATAGGGTTGCAAATCATTTTCATCCCCCCAATTGCCGCCCGGATAGCGAATCATGGTTATTCTTGCGTCCTGGGCTAACGGCAGGGTCTTATCGGTGATGACTGCCGAGGGCCCATGATTAACCCCGTACACAAGGGGGTTTATCACCCCAAGCGTCAAAGTTGGATCGATCAAACAGGTGTTGGTTGGGATTTCTGGCAGTCGAACACTATCCGGCGTTGTTGGATTGAATGCCGAACAGGATGATAATATGATAAGGACGACTGCCAGAAGAAAATAAATTGGTGCATTTCTCCAATGCGTCCTCATTATGGAAGGTCCTTAAGTTTAATTATTTTTCAACACCCGTGATCACAACGCCCTGCATGAAGATACGTTGAGCAAAGAAGAATATGATCACCGGGATGATCGCTGTAATCAAGGCAGAGGCTTGTATCAAATTTGTCTGCTGAGAGTAGAGCCTGTTGAAGGCAGTTAGTCCGACGGTAATGGGGTATTTATCAGCATTGCCCGTTAAATAAATCAAAGGGTTGAAGAAATCATTCCAAGCCCAAAAGAAGTGAAACAGCGAGACAGCTGTGAGCGCCGGAACACTCTGTGGGAGGATAATGGAGAAGAAAATCCTCAGGGGGCTGGCGCCGTCAATCATTGCCGCCTCATCGAGATCTACCGGGATGGTCATGATGAACTGCCGTATCAGGAACACATTGGTCCCCCAGGAGAAAAAGGCAGGGACCATCAAAGGAAGCCAGGTGCCAACCCATCCTATCTGGAGAAAAACAAAGTAGGTAGGAATGAGCGTGACTGCACCCGGCAGGATCACCGTGGAAAGCATCAGCATAAAGAAAATATTCTTTCCAGGAAAACTGAACCGGGCAAAGCCGTAAGCCACCAATGCCGATGAAAAAACAGCACCAATGGTTGTAATCCCGGCATATTTAATGGTGTTCCACAATAACCGGGGGAAGTTAACTGTTTCCCATGCATCGACAAAATTGCTCCATTGTGGGTCAAATTCCCAGGAGCGCTCCAGTGACCGCCAAGCGCCTTCCCAGGTGATCAAGCCTGCTTCAGGATTATCTGGATCAACAAATTGGCTCTCCTGACGACCTTTTTGTACAAGCGCCAATTCTTTCATTTCACCATCTATTGGGACATTGTATATCTCGTAAACTTCACCTTCATATTCATAGGTCGCTTCTGAAGCAGGATACCATGGGGCTCCAATTTCACTGGCTTGGGTTTCTGTCTTGAGTGCTGTTACGATACCAAAAGCCATCGGCAACAGGAAGAGGATTAAAACACCCCAGGTCATACCTGTCAGCAAGGTGCTGGAAATCAGGTCTCTTGTTTTTTTGGGTAGAGGTTTTCGAACTTCTGTGGTTTTTTCTGACATCACTTTTCCTCCGTTGCATAATAAACCCAATATTTCGCCGTTCCAAATAAAATAATTGTTATGATGAGGGCAACGATGAACATCAACCACGCCAGGGTGGCACCATAGCCCATGTTAAAGAAAGAGAAGGATTGCTTGTAGAAATAGACCATATAAAACCGGGTCTTTCCTTCTGGAGAACCGGTTCCCTGGTTCAATACAAAAGGTGCTAAAAAGTATTGGAGAGACGCAATCACACTTAAAACAAGCTGGTAAAAAATGACGGGGGTTATCAGCGGAAGTGTAACACTGAACAATCGCCGAAACCAGGAAGCACCGTCAATTTCAGCAGCCTCATATAATTCTGTTGGTACGCCCTGCACTGCTGCCAGGAAAATGATCATGGCATTCCCGACGCCCCACAACCCAAACATGGTATAGGCAATATAAACCAGATCAGGATCATTTAACCAGCGCAGACCTTCCGTACCAACAGCTGTTATCCCAGTCACCCTTTCGATAATGATATTGATCCATCCTGTATACTCATTTAAAACCCCATTCCAGATCAACACAGTGGCGACCAGGGGGATCATTGAGGGCATATAAAAGAGGGTTCGATAAATTGTTTTGCCGATCACGTGTTCGGAGTTGAGGAGGATCGCGAGGAACAGTGCAAAGATCATCCCAACCGGCAGAGAGATTGCCGCAAAATGAATGGTCCGTACAAAGGAGAGCAGCACCTCTTCATCACGAAGTATTGCTCGTATCCAGTTTGTGAAACCAATGTAAACAGTCTCATCAGGGACAGCCGGGTTAAATTTTGTTAATGAAAAAGCAAATGACGCGATCATTGGCAGCAAATAGAACAGCAAAAAGCCGATCATCCAGGGGCTCAGAAAAAAGAACCCCCACCTGGCTTCTCTTTTTTGCTTTTTTGTCAATGGCGCGCGTTTTATTTTTAAATCTTTTACAGCCTTGCCAAACTCAGCAACTGTCATGATATCACCTCAAATTTCTTTTCAGCCTGGGTCATAGACCCAGGCTGAAATTTTTGAACTTTTTGTTATCTTATGGATTTGCTTCGAAGTAGGCGTCGAAGATGCCTTGTAAGTCTTCGCGCAAGCCTTCAATTTCTGCGTCTACGTCAAGGTCAGGTGTGTTCGCCAGATAGTTCCAAAATTCATTGTATTTATCTGTGGTTTCGAGGAAGGATGGCATCCAACTCTCATGGTTGGGGTTGTCGGCATACGCAACGCTGTCAACAATAATGTTTGTATTGAATTCCATACCAGGATAGTTGTTTTCCATATATGTTTCAAAATACCCCTCTTGCAATGAGAGACGAGCCGGCTGAGCGCCGTAAATCTCTAACAGCTGGGGTGCAATTTCAGGGCTGAGCATGTATGCCAGGACAGTAAATGCCTCTTCGGGGCTGTCTGTTCCCGCAGGGATTTGGAAGGTGTCGGCATGCATCTTTGACGTGACAGTGCCGTTATAGGATGGGGTTGCCGCAAAGTCAAAGTTGAAGGAGCCGTCTATAGCCCAGGGAGCCACAAACCAGGTGTGGTTGTGGACCATGGCCAGGTTGCCCGAGCCAAAGGGACCGCCGCCATGCTGTAAGAATTCTGCACCGCCGTAAGGGCCGTTGGGGATGAACCAGTCCGTCCACCAGCCGTCATAGGTCCACTTCCAGGCTGCTTGCCATTCTTCCGGGATCTGAGCGGTTTCGCCGTCTTCAGCCAGGAATGAGCCGGCGCCAAAGAAGGTGCCGACGCCGCGGGGATCGGTCCATTGGTTCTGGAAACCGAATTGAACGATGTTCTCAGGGTCAAATTCTTCCATGGTGGCATCGTTGCCGTTGGCATCCACGGTCATGAACATCGCAAGCTCTTTGAGTGTTTCCATGTTCCATTCCGACTCGGTGCCGTCCGCCCACACGTAGGGTTCACCGTAAGCAGCGGGTGGATAGGCTGCGCCAGCCTCATCAAACAGGTCTTTGTTGTAGATCATAAATGAGGGGTAGCTGGCGAAAGGAATACCGATCTGGCCTTGTCCCTCAATGTTGTAGAAATCAACCAGGGCAGGATCGAAGTCGCTCAGGTCATAACCGGTTGAATCGATCAGGGGCTGGAGGTCCAACCAGGCGCCGTAGAATGTGTCACGTCCACGCACACCGACGGGACCAACAATATCCGGTGCATTGCCGGCAGCAATCTGGGTTGCCAGGGTATCGTAGGCAACTTCGTTGTCCACAATTTCCAGGACCAGTTCGATGTCATCGTGGGTGGCGTTGAATCCGTCCACAACAGCCTGTTGTGCTTCAAAGGTGCCTGCATCCGAGCCGGCGCCCAAGCCAACAAACCAACGAATTTCAACGACGCCATCGGCAGGTTCTTCTGCTTCGGGTTCTTCCTCGGGTTCTTCAACATCCTCGGGAACCTCTGCTTCAGGGGCTTCAGGTTCTTCAACCTCTGGTGCTTCGACCTCGGGTTCTTCAGTTTCTGGAGCTTCTGCTGGTTGGCAGGCTGTAACCAGCATGCTCGCTATGATCAATATTGAGATCACATAAAGTAATTTACGCATTTTTTGCTTCTCCTATTTAAGAAATATTGGTTAAGGTTTTTCAGTCGTAGTTTGGATGGATATTTTTCTTAATTTAAGTATACGCCGGCACCTCCTTTGATACATCAACTTGTTGAGATGATCCCCGGATAATTAACTCCGATTCTAACACAATATGTTTTATCGGTTGATCTGGATGCTTGATAACATCTAATAATAAATTGACAGCCTTATATCCCATCTCATAGGGTGATTGGCGCATGGTCGTGAGGGGAGGATTGGCGAGTGATGCGACGGGTGCATCATCAAAACCTACTACTGCAACATCTTTTGGCACAATTAGATCTGCTTCGTGTATTGCTCTCAAAGCGCCCATTGCCATTGAATCATTTGCTGCAAAAACAGCATCAGGAGAATGGGGAAGCAATTTTTTCATACCGACATAACCGCTCTCCTCGGTAAAATCACCCTCTGTGACAAGGTCGTCATCCAACGCTAAATCATATTGGTTTAAGGCTTCACAATAACCACGATAGCGGTCATTTCCTGCGATCATATTCTTAGGACCGGTAATCGTTGCGATACGGTTAAAACCAGATTCGATGAGGAAAATCATCGCTTTTTTAGCACCAGCTTTATTATCGACATCGAGATAGTTCACATCTAAGTCTGGGTGACGTCCAATCAGAACAAAGGGCATTTTTCTTTGATATAAGGAATGGATGATAGGGTCATCCATCAACATGGATGAAATGATGACGCCGTCCAATAAGCCGCTGTACAAAACCTGTCGAATGGTTCGCAGGTGATAAGTGGGCTCATCCACCCATAACATCATAGAATATTCTTTTTTATTACAGGCAGCTGTGATACCCTGAATAAGTTGGGGAAAATAAGGATCTTTGAAGAGTGCGGAAACACCGGCAGGAATCACCAACCCAATAATGCTAGTTCGCCCCGCAGCCAAACTCCTGGCTGCAATATTCGGCTGGAAATTTAATTCATCAATGACGGATTGAACTTTTTGCCGGGTCTCTTCTCGGACGCGTTCGTTACCGTTGACCACCCTGGAAACCGTGGACCGAGACACGCCTGCTATTTTTGCTATTTCCTCCAGAGTAATTGGCATCTTTTCCTAATTCTGGAATAAAACCTGAGCCGGAAAGGCAAAGATTTTTTTAATTGTCAGCGTCCGATTCATGGGAGCGCTCTCACACCTTCAATAATAAAATATTATTAACGTTTTGTCAACAGCAAGTTGGCGTTTCTTGAAAATTCTTAACAATTATGCCAATTATAATGCAATATTTAAATTTTTATCAAATGCTTTAAATATATTTAGAATTTTTGAGGATACTAATCTGATAAAAAAAGCACCCTCCTTGCGGAGAGTGCTCGCTTAACAAAATCAATTATTTGCTGTGAGCTTATGCTGCCATTGCCGGGCGGAACTTGTAGCCGTAAACAAGGATGCCTTTGTCACCATCGTCTGAACGCAGTTTTCGGGTGACCATTTCTACCGGCATCCCAATTTGAACGTCCTGGTCGCCGAGGTCGGTCAGCTGGGCTGTGACAATCGGTCCCTCCTGAAGCTTGATCAGGGCAACAGTATAAGGTGCCTGCTCTTCAAATCCGGCAGGGGCATTGCCCATTTTGGTGAAGGAATACACTTCTCCTTTACCGCTGAAGGCGTATGCTGTCTTGGCTTCACCGCCGCATTCCGGGCAAACGTCACGAGGTGGGAAGATCTTTGCCTCACAATGCGGGCAGACTTCTCCCACCAGGGAATAACGCTGTTTTCTCAATCGCCAATGGCGTGGTACTTCCATAATGACACTCCTTAACACTGATAAACGCCTTTTTAGGCGCATTTTTATAACTTATTTGTTGTGAGTTTACCGAATAGAGACTCTCAAAATCTATCAAATTATGTCGAATTCCCCATTAGATATGGATCAATTGTTATTAGGTTATCGATTTTTGTTTATAATATAAATATTCAGAAGATTATTCTTTTATTTTCCTTGACACAGGTATGGGATATTAATGATATGATTTTTTAAGAGATAGGGCTTCAATTGCATATCAAGGAGTGCATTATGACAATTCATTTACTTGACCGAACATTGGAAGTAGATATCTTTTATGAATGTGAGGATCAGGACCTGGATGATAATGTCTGCATCAGGATCGTTGAAAGCTGTCCACCAACGGAAAAACTCTTACGTGTTGGAGAAACCCACATTTACCTGACGGCGGCTCAAGCCCGTGAATTGGGTGAAATGCTCCTGGCCGCAGCCTCACACAGCAATCTTGACAAAAAAGAATGAGGATTTCTAAGTGATAGAACTTTCACAGGATGCAGTTCGCCACAGTATGTTAGGAGCCCAGGGTTTGTTGAGAGAACCGGGCAGCCCAGCTGCGAAGGATGATCTCCTCCCCCTAATCCGCCAAATGGGCTACTTGCAGATCGACACCATCCAGGCGGTGAGGCGTTCCCAGCATCTTGTTTTGTGGAGCCGTTTGGGTTCGTTCAAACCCTCCTGGCTGTATGAAATCCACAGAGAAGGAGCGCTGTTCGAGTACTTCGCCCATGCCCTGTGCTACCTGCCCATTGAGGATTATCCCATCTATCGGGGTTTGATCCTGTATGATGAACGTACCGGCAATGGCTGGAAAAAGTGGGGCGACCAGAATCCGGATGTTATCGAAGAAGTACGCGCAATTGTTGAAAAGAAAGGTCCGGTGACTTCTGCAGATTTCGATTCAAAAACCTTTTCAACAGGCTGGGGCGATGTAAAAAAAGAGAAAATGGCGTTGAGCCGAATGTTTGCTGCCGGCGAATTAATGGTCGTATATCGGGATAACTTCCGTCGCTATTTTGACCTGCGTGAGCGAGTGCTGCCTGAGTGGCGTGATGAAATGGCATTGGATCAAAAATCAGCTCGTGAGGCATTATTACTCAAAGCTGTCGGCGCTCTGGGCGTCGCAAGAGAGGATTGGGTTGCACCTTATTTTCACATGCTGAAAACAGGCATTCCAGAATTACTAGCAGACCTCAGGAAACGAGGGGAACTTGAGCAAGTGTCTGTAGCAGGGTGGGATCAACCTGCATATATACACCCCGCAAACCGTGGTTTGGTGGAGGCTGCTATGCAAGAGAAACGCACACCGGATCACACAACTTTGCTGTCACCCTTTGATCCCCTGGTTTCAGACCGTGAACGGACACTGGCATTGTTTGATTTTGATTATAAAATGGAATCATTTGTACCGGCAAAGGACCGGGTGTACGGTTATTTTTGCCTGCCGATATTATATAATGGAAGGTTGATCGGCCGCCTGGACCCCAAAGCCCATCGAAAAGAAAAGCGAATGGAAATCAAAAACATCTATCTGGAACCTGGGATTGAAATCACCCAAGAAATGGTTGAATCCCTAAAAACTGTTTTAAAGGATTTCACAGAATGGCACGGCATGGAAAGCCTTGACATTGTCGCCAGTGACCCGCCAGAATTAAAGGAGGTACTGACCTCATGATCCAACCCGGGTTTACCCTGTGCTTCCTTTTATATGATGACCAGGTCTTGATGCTCCATCGCAATTTTCCACCCAACCAGGGATTGTGGAACGGTGTTGGTGGGCATATTGATCCCAGCGAAACACCGCAGCAGGCAGTGATCCGGGAGGTAAAAGAGGAAACGGGCTATGAAATTATCAACCCAAAATTTTCAGGTCTCTTGACCTGGGATGGTTTTGAAATTCCTCCGGGAGCCATTGCGATTTTCACTGCAAAAGTCACCCACCCAAAATTTATCACCAATCATGAAGGGGAATTGGCGTGGAAGGACCGGGAATGGGCATGCACATCACCGGAGGTTGTCGATAATATTCACGTCTTTTTGCCAAAAATTCTTGCAGGTGAAAAACCTTTACATTATCATTTTTCCTATAAGGATGGTGTCAGAATCCAGGATATTATTTCAGAGATCCCTGAGAATTTTGAGTTAGACAGGCCCAACCAACCGGACTTCAGCCTTTATGAAGAACAGCAGGGTGATTTCTTGCTCAGTTTTGATAAAGAACGCCTCCAATTGGATGTGATTGCAGATTTTCTTGTAAAACAATCCTACTGGGCGACAGAAAGAGCTTTGGAAACCATTCAACGATCAATCCAGAACTCAGTTTGCGTCGGCATTTACCAGTTTGGGAAGCAAATTGCCTTTGCCCGTTTGGTGACGGACCAGGCGACATTTGCCTGGCTGGCAGATGTATTTGTTCATAAGGACTTTCGCGGCCAGGGCTTGGGAAAATGGCTGGTTGATGCTGTCTGTAAATTCTCAGACCAGCATGGGATCAAGGATATGCTTTTAGCAACCCGTGATGCTCA
>Ga0207796_1000914_pt1 | contig 10649 bp, 8 predicted proteins | sample Pon1CUnioCityCA_6_FD_187274 | JGI IMG/M metagenome (GOLD analysis project Ga0207796, IMG submission 187274) | Marine sediment microbial community from Union City, CA, USA - Pond 1C Sediment 1 (SPAdes) | ecosystem: Environmental > Aquatic > Marine > Intertidal zone > Salt pond sediment ...
CCAGTTGTAGCCGGAGGCCCTCCTGATTCCCCGTTCGGAGAGTTCCTTCCTCAGCTCCTTCTCCGATGCCATTCGCATTATGCACTCGGATATGGAGTCCACCGAGAGGGGGTCGGCCAGCAGCGCTGCATTGCCGGCCAGTTCGGCAAGCGACGAGGAAGCTGAGGTGATCACAGGAGTGCCGCAGGCCATGGCTTCCAGCACAGGCAGTCCGAAACCCTCCAGCAGCGACGGATACACAAGGAATTCGGCCATAGTGAGAAGTGCCGGGAGGTGCTCGTCACTCACATAACCCGTCAGTATGATGCGGTCAGCGGCCGGATGGCCCGATACTGCCTCCATCAGGGCCGAGTACTTCCACCCGAGCCCGCCGGCTATGACAAGGGCATGGGGGACCTCGGACGAGCAGTCAGCGAACGCATCCAGAAGGCGGGGCAGGTTCTTCCGGGGCTCGAGGGTCCCCAGGAAGAGCAGAAACCTCATGGGCAGGCCGTACAATGACCTGACCTCATCGAGAAGGGCGGGATCGTCAACGGGTCTGAACGCTTCCGAAACACCCAGAGGAACAACAAGGGTCTTGTTCCCGCACCCCGGAAAATGGCTTTCCAGCTGGGAGGCAGTGTATCCGGAATCCGCCATTATCATTCTGGCCCTTCTTACGTGCAGGGGAAGCAGCCGGGCACCGAGAGCCGTCCTGCGGTTGTGCAGTCCGGGATCGGTGTAACCAGAGAGGTCGTGAACGGTAATGACCCCGGGAACCGGAAGGAGAAGTGGAAGGGGGAAGACGGGGTCATGGAAGAGATCGATCCTGTCACGCATCATGCGTAGCGGAAGACCCAGCTGGTACCATAGCTGAAGCCTGGGGCTGGGATACCGGACCAACACCGTCCTGAACCTGTCCGGCAGGTCCAGGTCGAAATCGAGTGGTCTGTTGGTATAGAGGAAGTAGCTGTTGACGTCGTCCTCACGTCCCAGTGACTTGAGGAGGTTCAGTATGTAGTTCGGAATGCCTGCCCGCAGTACAGTGAGAGGCGAGATCTTCATGCCTATCCTCATTCGGAGGCTCCGTTCCGATGGCGGGTCAGATCAGCAGAGGCGCTGCATCCAGTGTATACGCGACAGGTTTTTAATATAATATTCCATCATGAACATTGTTATTACCCTATTTCACATCCTTCTCCCGGAGACGATAGATGATAGTCAGCCATGCTAACAGGTACGTTTTCGTACAGGTGCCACAGACGGCCTCTTCATCAATAGGGGAAGAACTGTGCGTCAACTACGGTGGTGAACCGGTGCTTCACAAGCACGCTTCCTACAGGGAATTCCTCAGGACCGCCGGACCTGAAGAAAAGGGATACCTGGTCTTTGCCGGGACAAGGAACCCCCTGGACTGTGTGGTTACCGATTACTTCAGGCGCAAGGCGGGAGAAAGGACCGGAGACAACAGGCTGAACAGCGAGAAGACCATCTTCATAAGGGAGAACGACGCTTCGTTCGCTGATTTCGTGAGAAGGTACCACTCCCACTTTCACAGGGCCGGGAACCCTCTTCACAGGGGGGTCGAACTTTTGTGCAGGTTTGAGAACCTTCAGGAGGATTTCTCCTCCATTCTGAACAGGCTTGGTCTGGAGGAGATCAGACCGGTGCCCAGGACAAACAGGACGAAGGATAGAACAGAGGATTTCGTAACCTATTACTCCCGGGAGATACAGCCCATGGTCACTCTGGCCCTGGGCAGAAGGATGAAAGCCGCGGGCTACAGTTTCCCCGAAGGCTGGAGAAGAACCAGCCCTGCCGTTCCGTTCCTGCTGCTTCGCGCAGCCTGGAGAACACTGGTCTTCGCCGTAAAACTGTCGATGATCAGGCTGCGACACAGAAAGGCCCCGGGATCCGGGGATACTTACTCCAGCAGGCTGCGCAGGACGTATTCGAGTAGCAGCAGAGAGGCGTCCAACCCGGAGGACGGTACCGGAGAGTAGCTGGACGGACGGGGAGGTCCGGTTCGCGGCTGTGATGCCCGGGGATGGAAAGTGAGCCAATAGTTGAGGATCGGACTAGAAGTTTCGCCACTGGCGATCAATTCCACCGGAATACCGAACTACATCAGGAGGCTGCTGCGGGGCTTCGCGTCGCTGGACACCGGCAACCGGTACCTGATGTACACAAACAGGCCGCTGCCGGAAGACCTGGACCTGCCTTCCAACTTTCACGAGGTACTGGTCAACAGGCCGCTGCCCAGGTTCCAGCTGTGGTTCCAGCTGGCGCTGCCCGGCAGGCTGAGGAAGGACGGGGTCGATGTGTTCCACGGTCTTTTCTCCAGGCTTCCCCTTCGAATGCCCGTTCCCTCCGTAATAACCTCCCATGACCTCTCGGGCTACAGGATGCCGGGAATGCACAAGAAGTGGACCCACATGACCAATCTCATCTACCCCGTCTACATGAGGAGGGCCGACAGGATAATCGCGGTCTCCGAGTTCACCGCCGGAGAGATAGGGAAGTACTTCCCCGAATCATCGTCGAAGACGAGGGTTGTGCACGAGGCAGCCCCTCCAGAGTACTCCAGGGTCACCGACAGGGCCGCGCTGGAAGAGCTGCGGGGGAAATACGGCCTGCCGGAGAGGTACGTTCTTTTCCTCGGGACCCTCGAACCCAGAAAGAACCTGCCCAGGCTCCTTGAGGCTTACATCAGCATTATGGGGGAGATCGACCATTCACTCGTGATAGCCGGAGGCATGGGCTGGAAGAGCAGGGAGCTGCTCGATTCTCTCGCCTCCTCCGGGGCCGGCGACAGGGTAAGGCTCACCGGCTTCGTCGAGGCGGAGGACGTTCCCGGCCTCATGTCCCTGGCGGACATGTTCGTATACCCATCGTTGTACGAGGGTTTCGGCCTTCCCATCCTGGAAGCCATGGCCTGCGGCACTCCGGTCATAACAAGCAGCGTCTCATCGATGCCGGAGGTTGCCGGCAGCGCCGCGCTGCTTGTAAACCCACTGTCGGTGGAGGAAATAGGGCAGGCTCTCCTCCGCCTCGCAGCGGATGTAGAGCTAAGGAGCGAACTCAGCAGCAGGGGGCTGGAGCGGGAGGCCGGGTTCAGCTGGGAGAGAGCGGCGAGAGAGACCCTGGCCGTGTACGAGGAGCTGCTCGCGGAGGCCGGTGAATGAGGATACTTGTGGCTTCGGCGGGGACGATACCGGGCTATTCCGGCGGATGGACCACTACCCTCGATCTCCTGGGAGACCGTCACGAAGCCTTCTACCTCATTTCAGCCGCTCCACCGGGCATCCGTTCGATGGAGGGCATCGGCTACCTTGGTCTCGGTCTCGGCGAGGGTCCGGTAATTCCCGACAGGCTGACCGGAGCTCTCAGGAAGGTCTTGGTACCGGCGGCCATGAAATGGGCCTTCCGCAGGCATGAGGCCAGGTTCGTCATGTGCCTTGACGAGGCCATGGGGTTCGCCGCCATGAAGGCCGGTCTCCCCTATGCCATGCGCTTTCACAGAAAGGTGGACCCTCCCTTTGTCGGCGGGCCGCTGGAGACCCTGCTCTCAGGAGCCCTGTTCGCAACCGCCACTCCCGGGGCCGACGTGCCGGGGGTGCCCGTAATTCCCCACAATCAGGACCTTTCGAGGTTTCCCTTCGCGGCGGAGCCGGCCAGACCCGAGAGAGCCCTGCTGCTCACCTGCATCAACGACGTCCACGAACCGGAACTCTTCGTTGAGGGAGTCTGTCTCTCTAAGGGCATGAAGGGGGACATCATCGGCACCGGGCCCGCGAGACGCAGGATACGGAAGCTCTGCAGGAGCACCGGAGGCAGGGTCCGATGCCTGGACCCCATACCCAGGCTGGAACTGGGAGGACTGTCCGGCAGGTACCAGGTGGGGGTGGCCACCATAATCAGGAGGGACCGGGTGGTCTACCAGATGAAGATAAACATGTACATGGCCTGCGGAATGCATGCACTGGTAAAACCCTACACCCATATAGTGCAGGAGGCCCCTGGACTTGTGGACACATTCTCCTCCGCCGTGGAGCTGGGCTCCGGGCTCGACCGGGTGCAGCGGGACTGGCAGCGCCTGGAGGAAAGGAGGAGGAGCGCGCGTGAATGGATAATGGAGCGTTACTCCGTGGAGGAGCCCAGGCGGATGTTCGAGGAGCTGCTGGCGGGAGCCTTCCCGGAATACGGCGTTCCGGAGGGGGGTGACGGGCCTTCTACCTGACTGACGGACTCGTGTACATACAGCTGCAGAAGACGGGATGCTCCCACGTCGCCAGGGCGCTGAAGAAGATATCCCCCGGCGGCCAGATGGAAATGCACACCAGACCGCCCCGGGAGATACTCGAGAGCGGCAGGCTCATAGCCGGCTCTGTGCGGAACCCCTGGGACTGGTACGTGTCGATGTGGGGTTACGGATGTGACGGCAAGGGGGCCCTCTTCGACAGGCTAACCGGCAGGCCCAGGCTGCTGGGGCAGGGATACAGGAGGTCACTCAAGGAAGGTCTGCTGAACCTCTACTACGACCTCCGCAGGGAAGGCGGCTTCTGGAGGGAACTCTACAGCGACGCCGAGTCTCCCCGGCTGTTCCGGGAGTGGCTTCGGGCCTTACTGGATTCGGACAGGAGCAGGGAGATAGGCGAGGGGTACAGCACATCGCCCCTCAGGAGGTTCGCGGGCCTCTACACCTTCAGGTACTGCCGCCTCTTCCACGATACGGAAGAACACCTCTACGACGGCAGCGTCAGTGACGCCGCCTCCCTGGAGCTGGCTGACAGGGAGCATAACTGCGTCCGTCACATGATAATGACCGAGAACATCGTGGACGGCATAGTCGAAATGCTCAGGAAGAGCGGATTGGATGTCACGGATGAGCTGAGGGCGGAGGTAGGGTCCATGGAAAGGACCAATCCCTCGTCAAGGAAGGAGGACTACACCTTCTATTACGATGAGCATACCTCAGGGCTCGTGGCCGAAAGGGATTCCCTGATAGTGAAGAAGCACGGATACGGGTTCTGAGGCTTTCAGGATCCCACCAGGTCCATTATCTCCAGCGAGACTACCCTCCATTCCCCCTCCCGCTCTCCCGGCAGCTCCACAGTGTCACCCTGTTCGAGCCCCAGCAGGACCCTGCCCAGGGGCGCCATATAGTTGATCCGGCCCCTGTCGGGGTCCGCGTCCAGAGGACCCACCACTTCGAACAGCCGGACCGACTCGGATCCGTCCGTTTCCTGAAGTGTGACCCTGATGCCGGGCGAGACCACGTCGGAGCTTATCTCCGATTCGGGATAGGGCTTGTAGTTCTGCTGCTCCTCGGTCCATCTCTTGAGCCTGTCCAGAAGGAGGTCTCTCTTTTCCATGGCTGCAGCGTACTCGGCGTTCTCGGATAGGTCGCCGTGGGATGCCGCCTCGCCTATGGCCTCTGCGGCAGCGGGGATATCCACCTGCCTGAGGTTCTGTATCTCCTCCCCGCGTCGCCTGATGGCCTCCCTGCTGGAGAAGACCGCGCCGGTTTCCCAGAAGTGCTTTCCCCCGGCCCTCCGCATACCCGAGCTTCTCCTCCTGGAAACTTCCCTGCCGATGGCCAGGAAGAGTCCCTCTTTATGCGCTGTAGCGCTGGAATCGAAACCGTCGAGGTAGCGACCGAGCTTCCTTGTGTCTATGGAATCGAGGTACTCCCCCAGATCGCTCCTCAGGGGACCCATGAGAAGGCTGATTATCTTCTTCTGAGTATCCGCCGTGGCGAATATCAGGTTGTCCAGGAACAGCTCGATACCGCTCTCGCCGCTTTCTCCCCCGCCCTCTCCCCCGGTGGCCAGGTAGGCCAGGCTCCAGAGAAAGATGTCGGTCTCCGACGGCCTGGAGAGAAAGAGGGAAATGCAGCGGGAAAGCAGTTCGGGATCCGTCTCTTCCAGACACCTGACGCTGTGTTCCCAGAGAGTACGTCTGAGTGATGATAGAAGCTGGACCTTCTCTCCCTCATCTGCGCTACCTGCCAGGAACAGTCTCACGTACTCCTTCCTGCAGGACTGGGAGTGCATCTCGGCCAGGGCCCTTTCGGCACGGGCGGCGCTGTTCTCGAGGAACCGGATCCCCGCTTTCGGGAAATCAGAACCCCTTCCCCTGTCCGTAAGGATCCAGGTGAGCTCGAACAGTGACCCGGTCTCCGGGCTCTTCAGCCGCGTCACCTCGGGCAGGAGAGAGGTCAGGTCACCGGGTACCCGGCCGGAGAATGACCTGAGGAGGGCCTGCACCTGAGTCACCTTCCTGGAGACAGAGACCTTCCTCGCCGCTATTATGCCCCTGAGCTGCTCCAGGATCTCCACTCCCTCGTCCAGGGCCACCACGCGGCCGCCCACATCCGCGAAGCCTCCGGCGGAAGAAGCAGCTTTCTTCAGCATTTTCCAGAGTTCCTCCTCCGAAGGCCCGGAGTCGGTCACCAGGGGCGCGAGGTCCGTCCTGGAGAGACTTCCGCCCTCGACGAAGGGCTCCTTCAGGAACCTCTCCAGGAACTGCCCGGGATCGCTCTCGATGAGCTTTCTGAACTCCCCGGCATCGCCGGCCGCCAGTACGGCCAGGGATTCCTCGCCGAGGGGAACCGTGGTCTCCAGAGCAACCTCCAGCTTCATGTCATGGGCGTGTGCGCCGGGGAAGTCTATTGTCACGTGTGTCCTGCTGATCCGGCTTATCCTGCCGGTCCCGAAGGTTCCATGGTAGATGTACCCGCCGTCCCTGTAGCGCATGAGGCCTCTGAACTCACTCCAGCAGAGGGCCACGTCCGCCCCGGGGCTACCGAGCCCGCTTATCCTGAGGAAGTGCTCCAATGGCTGGAACATGAGGTGTTCGTCCCTGAGCATCTCAAGGAGAGCCTTTCTCAGGGGCTCGCAGTGATGAAAGGATGAGGCGCAGCGCTTCAGGAAATCCTGGAAGCCCTTCCCATCCTCCAGCTCCTTCTCGTCTATGGTTATCTCCAGCAGCTGGCAGGCGAAATCCTCGATGCCGGAAGCCAGCAGGACCTCGAATACTCCGGACATCTCTTCGTATGGAGGCTGACCTTCCAGCAGCTCCAGCCACCTGTCGGACACTGCGCCGGTGTCACCCGACCTTGCGTCATCGATGAGTTTGGACAATTTTCCTCCTGTCTGCGGTCATAGAATATAAGGGCTGCGGCCGGAGGATGTAACGTAGCAGGGAGGTAAGCTGGTGGCAAAAGGGAAGGGACCGAAGGACAGGCTCAATCGGAGGCAGTTCCTGGAGAAGGCCGGCAAACTGGGTGGAGCTGTTTTCCTCTCCTCACTCGCCGGAAAGGCTCTTGCCGGGGAATGGGAACAGGCTATGGAAGAACTATGGACCAACGGCAGCTTCATTCATGATACCGTGGACGCTTCGATGGAGGCCCAGGGGCTGATCAGAGCCCTTCTTGACGGGAACTGGCGGGAGTTCCGGACGGTTCCGCTTCCGCAGGATTTCATGGACTGGAACCTCAGCGCCCGCCTTGAAGTGCTGGAGAACATTTCCATGATGTTCAGCGGAGAGGGCGGCTCCCCGCCCTCCCTGGCCGGGCCGCACAACGCCGCTATGGCCACCTATGGCGGAAGACGCGCCGACAGCGTGCTGACCGTCAACAACGCCTTCAAGGGAATGGGCCTGTGTCCGAACAGGGAGATAATCAAGGACAAGATGGCCCGGATGGAGGAGCTGATGTCAGGGGGAATGGGCCAGCGGCTCGATTTCCTTCAGGACCTCTACTCTTCCCCCGACAACTTCGACCTGACCAAGATGATCTCACTGGAGCTCTACAGCACACCGGATTTCGAGACCCATACTTTCATCAACCTGATGGAGAGACCTGTGACCTCCCTGGTCTTCCTCGACTCCAGATCCTACGAGGTCAGGGGAATAGGCCAGCTCGTACCGCCGGAGGATACGGGCGGCGGCGAGTACGCCAGCGACATAGTGAAGTACACCAACATGGCCCACTCATTCTTCCACGGCGACTTCCCGAGGCTCTATCCCGGCATCCTGGTGCACGTGACAGCGGTCTTCGACAACTCCCCGGGAAGCGGAAGGGGAGTGAGGATAGCTCCGCCCCTTGTCTAGCAACCACGGACTCAGGCTTCCCGACGGCGGAGTGCCCGACGCCTATTTCGTGGACCTTGACGGGACCCTGATCTCCAGGTCCTCGGAGAAGTTCTTCGTCGGATCCCTGATGAGGAATCGTGTCCTGAAGGCATCGGGCATGATGAGGTTCGCCCTTGGCTATCTATTCCATCCGGTCACGACCCTCAGGGAGGGGAAGGGATGGAACAGGAGATACCTCATCGGCCTGGAGCCCAGGCAGGCAATGGAGATCGCCGGCCGGTGTGCAGAGACACTGATTTCGGAGTTTGCGCGGAAATGGACGCTACGCTCCATCAGGGAGCTGGAAGAATCCGGCGGCCGGGTCTTCCTCCTGTCGGCCACCCTGGAGCCCATCGCCGGGAGATTCTCGGAAGCCCTGGGGCTGGACGGTTACCGCGCCAGCGTCCCCGCGCTGTCCGACGGAGGGTTCACCGGGGGCCTGGACGGTCCCAGGCCCTGGGGAAAGACCAAGATGGAGATAGCCGGGAAGATATGCAGCGAAGAGGGCACCAGCCTCGAGAAATGCGCCGCGGCCGGGGACTCCTGGTCGGACAGGCACCTGCTTGAGAGCTGCGGATGCCCCGTGGCTGTATGCCCTGACAGGAAACTCCGCAAGCTTGCTTCCGGCAGGGGATGGAGAATAGTCGAGGGAAGACATACCCGGTGGGCGTAAAGAAGGTAGAAAGGCGGGTCATGCGGAAAGAAAAGCCGTTCACATCCGATTTGCTTTCCGCCAACGCCAAGTGAACATGCATGAAGAGCACGGCCCATTTGCTCTTCCGGGTAGAGAGCTGGTCTTAATGATAGCCGAAAAAGGATGGTGGTGCATGCGGAAAGAAAAGCCGTTCACATCCGATTTGCTTTCCGCCAACGCCAAGTGAACATGAACATAACTAGAGCACTTGGCGCGTTTTCCGGCGGCCTCGACGGAATGGTTGCCGCGGCCGTGCTTGCCGAACAGGGCATGGACGTCCATCTGGCAACCTTCGACAGCCCCTTCTTCTCCTGCGTCGATGGCCGGGATGCAGCCGCCAGGATGGGACTGCCCTGGAGGGAGATAGACTACACGGAAGAGATGCTGGACCTGCTGCGTGACCCCCCCAGCGGTTTCGGCAAGAACCTGAACCCCTGCATAGACTGTCATGCCGGCATGTTCAGGAAGCTGGGAAGGATAGCGGAGAAAGAGGGCTTTCAGGTCATCTTCTCCGGAGAGGTCCTTGGCCAGAGGCCCATGTCACAGAACAGGAACTCCCTGAACCGGGTGGCCAACCTTTCCGGCTTCAGGGAGATTCTTCTGAGGCCGCTGTCGGCCCTTCTGCTGCCGGAGACGGGACCAGAGAGAAAGGGCCTGGTGGACAGGTCCCGGCTGATGGATATCTCCGGCAGGGGCAGGAAGCGCCAGATAAGCTTCGCGGAGGAACGCGGTTTCGAGTACCGGAATCCGGGAGGAGGATGCCTTCTGACCGAGCCCAACTACTGCATGCGCCTGAAGGTGCTGATGGACATACCCGGCTTCCTTACTCCCCGCAACGCCAGACTGATCTCACACGGCAGGTTCTTCCGCCTGTCGGAGGATACCGTAGCCCTCGTGGGCCGCGACCAGAACGACAACGAATGCCTCGAGGCACTTGCGGGGCACCTGCCCACCTTCGAGCTGGAGGACGTTCCCGGACCAACCGGCGTGCTCATGGGAGACCCCGACAGAATGCCCGACCTGGTGGCCCTGGTAAAGAAATACGCCGGGGTCAGGTCTTGAATTTCATCATTATTATCAAACTATACTAGAATATCCTACATAAATACACCCCCAGCGACTGCCATGGCCATGCCCAGCTTGACAGATCGCAATTTATTAGTATGAAATCACTTCATCCGATCCAGACGAAAGGCACCATTATGACTGCGATCAAGAGGCTGTTACGGTAGACTGACCCCCATCTCTCAGGTCGGGGTGATCTTAATAGGTTTCTGACAGACATTGATCCCTGCCGCTTCCACGGGAATGACTGCGGCGGGCAAATAGGAATAATGCGATGCACTTTCATTACGATGACAACATTGACGAAGATGCCGTAAAGGCGGCCTCCACCATAGAGGTGATGAGGAAGATGTACCCCTTCCTCAGGTCCCACGGCTGGTCCTTCGCCCTGGCCGCCGTGCTTCTCTTCCTCTCGGTGGCCGGTGAACTGGCCGGTCCGGTTATTCTCAGGATGGTGATCGACAGGGCGATCCCGAATAAGTCAGTGCCGGACATAGTTCTTTACTCACTGCTATTCGCCGGCACCTTCTCCTTCGCCATGGTCATGTCCTATCTGCAGGTGATAATAACCACCAGGATCGGTCTTTCCGTGGTCCGGGACCTCAAGGAGAGGGTCTTCAGGCATATGCTCGGTCTCTCCCTGTCATTCTTCGACAGGAATCCCACAGGAAAGCTGATGGCAAGGGTCGAGAGCGATTCCGAGCGGGTAAGGATGCTCTTCAGCGACGTTTCCATGGCGCTGCTCAGGAACATCGCCATGGTCTGCGGCACCCTG
>Ga0207796_1000915_pt1 | contig 10643 bp, 9 predicted proteins | sample Pon1CUnioCityCA_6_FD_187274 | JGI IMG/M metagenome (GOLD analysis project Ga0207796, IMG submission 187274) | Marine sediment microbial community from Union City, CA, USA - Pond 1C Sediment 1 (SPAdes) | ecosystem: Environmental > Aquatic > Marine > Intertidal zone > Salt pond sediment ...
ATCTAACCATGTGATTTTGATTATCTTCCTTAAAATGTAAGCTCAATCCGCATTTGAAGATCAAGGTTTCAGTCTCAAAGGTTAAAGAACAAGATATTCCTTTGGATGAGATGTCTTTTATTTTTTTATCAAATATTTGATTTTAAATCTTTAAGACAAAATTATTTTTCTAACCGATAGTCAACATGCGCGAAAAACCAGGTCATGACTGTACGAGAGACGCCTTTTCGGGCTCCAAATTGCAACTTCTGGCCAATTGGATTTATCGGATATACCGATAATGCTAGTTTGGTTTCTTTGGGTGAAAGGTTGTAAAGATCGATTTCAATCTGTGTGCGGTCTCCAAGTACTTTCCCGAGGATGGTTTTGTTGAATTTTGCAACAATCCTTCCGGCATCAGGATCCTGACTTAGGACTTTTCCTTCGAGTCCATTAACAGCACCAATTATTGCTTGGGTAAGCTCATCTTTTGTTACTGAATATATTTTTTCTTCATTGATTGTGTATGCCATAATTTACCTCTGTCGGATATTTTGGGGAGAATTATAAGTTATTGCTTTTTCTACTAAATCACGATTGCCGATAAAAACTGGCACACGTTGGTGAACGCTCCTGGGTTGAATATCTAGGAGTGATTGAATTCCATCAGAACCAAAACCTCCTGCATGTTCGGCAATAAAAGCTAGGGGAGCAGCTTCATAGAGTAAACGAATTTTCCCGTCTGGTTTTGTTTCGGCAGCGGGATAACCAAATACCCCGCCGTGGATCAGATTGCGGTGAAAATCAGCTACCATTGATCCAACATAGCGATGAGTCAGAATGGGGTTTTCCAAATTTTTTAGCCAATTAATATATGCTTTTAATGAATTGGGTAAACGATTAGTCAGAGCATGATTGAAACTGAAAAAAGCAGGCGGCTCTGGAAACCGAATGTTTTCATGTGAAAGGATAAATTCTCCCCATGCAGGATCCAGTGTGAAACCGTGCACACCATTTCCTGCGCTATATATCAGCATTGTGCTTGTGCCGTACAGGACGTATCCAGCAACCACCAAATCCCGGCCAGGTTGTAGACAATCTTCAAGGCAAACTTGTTTGGTTTCATCACGTTTGCGATAGATTCCAAATATCGTGCCGATGCTTATATTGGTATCAATGTTTGACGAGCCATCTAAAGGATCGAAGACCAATATGTATGACCCCTTTGGATAATCAGGTGGGATTGTGATGACATTTTCATGTTCTTCTGATATAAGGGCACATAAGCGTCCGGTAAATTGAGTACTCCGTATGATGACATCATCTGCGTAGACATCGAGTTTTCTTTGTTCTTCACCTTGGACGTTGACATTATCAGCAAAGCCCAAAATATCAAGTAAGCCTGCCCGGCGTGTTTGAGCAGAAATGATCTTTGCTGCCAAAGCAAGATCATATAAAAGTGCTGTGATGTCCCCATCTAAATCATCTGGCATGGTATCCAAAAGGAACCGCTCGATGGTGATGATATTATTTTCTTTCATATCATTAACTGCTGGATTTGTGTTAATGAAACCAAATTTTTCACAAGTTTATGGGAGCCTACTGCTGTGCCACTTAGGCTTGCTGCTGCTGCACCACACGCAACACCCCATCGAAGGACATCCACAAATTGATAATTTTTCACCATTGCCCATACCATTCCACCCAACATCGAGTCTCCCGCACCAATGGGATTGCTTTCCTTGATCTGAGGAGGAGTTGCCAATAAACATTCTTTTGAAGACAGCATGAGCGCGCCATTTTTCCCTAAGGATACAATAACAACTGATATTCCCTTAGCTTGTAATGACTTTGCAGCCGCGATGATCTGTTCGATATTATCAATAGGCATTCCACTTAATTCCTGGAGTTCAAATTCATTGGGTTTGATCATAAAGGGTAGTGCTTGGCAGCCTTCAACGAGTGCTTTTCCACTTGTATCAAAGACAACCCCTGCTTTTTGCTTTTGGATAAGATTAATCATCCTGGCATAATAATTCTCTGGTATTCCAGGTGGCAAACTACCAGCAAGTATCCACCAATCACCTGGATGACACAAACAGGAGATTTTCTCAAGAAGTCCATCTTGTTCTCCTTGGGTGATCGTCGGCCCAGGCTCATTGACTTTGATGTAGTGGTTTTCTTGAGTTGATTTTATCGAAACATTAGTCCGGGTTTCACCCTCTATCCAGACGAAATCAGTTTTTATTCCCAGAGAGCTCAATCCTTCATCTAGTAGCTCACCGCTTTTTCCTCCAACGAAACCCATCGCGGTACTTCCCAATCCGAGAGAATTGAGCATCCGAGAGACATTAAAACCCTTTCCGCCAAAATCAATTCGCTGGGAATTGGAACGTAATACATGATCATAGACAATATACGGGACAGTTAATTCTCGATCAACCGCAGGATTAAGCGTAACGGTGAAAATTTTGGTCATAATTTCCAGAATTTTTCAAAAAGCACAGCTTCTGATTCCATTGTCCAAACATTGCCGGATTCCATTTTTTCAGCCACCTCAGGTAACTTTTGGGAGACTTCATCCAGCCCCATCAAGGGCAGATCCTCTATTTGAGGAAAAATGACAATTTTGCCAGGATACTCATTATTGATGACTGCTTCAAGAGCTTCGATAGCGGCATTCATACCCCCTATAGCTGCAACCATGCGACCCGGAGAGAGCTTTCCTTCTCTTGTTTTTATTAGAACCATCGCTTGATCATCAATGGATAAACCAGAGGTTCCTGTGTATTGAGCATTTTCCAAATAGACATTTGAGAGATTTAATGGTGCCATTGTGCCGTTGGGTACTCCAGCGAATAACACCAGCATTCCATTTTCATTCATCATTGCTGCTGATTCAGCCATTAATTTTGCGGAGGGTACGGTTACAACGACATCATCAGCACCTTTTCCGTTTGAGACCTTATGAATGAGATTTGCCAGTCCACCATCAACAGTGTTTGGGTTAACAACATGCAATTTGCAATTATTTTTCCCAGCAAGGAGCAAGAATTTATTCCTCAATGTGTCTAATCGGTCTTCATTGATTTCAGTTGCAATTATTACACTTGGTCCTCCTGCCATTTCTAATGCTCTTTGGACATGCATTTGGCCCATTGGACCACCAGCACCAATAAATACAGCTACACCACCTGGTTTTAATTCGCATCGATTACGTGCTTCACCATAAGATGCTGCAATATCTGGTCCCTTGTTGCCAATGAAAGCGATGTAGTCATAATGGAGGCGACCCACATCGGCTTCAACCAGGTTATCCAAAGTTGATTGACCAACCATGTTCAAAGTGCCGCGCCGAGCAATTAATTTACTGATTTCACTAATTGTGTTTGCAGATGATGGATTAAGGATAATAATATCGTCGAAACCTGAACCCCCTGTTATGTTAGATGATAACTTTGCATAATCAATCTCTTTTAAGCCATTTGCTTCAATGACTGTCGCTCCAGCTTCCTTAACTAAATTTTTTATCCTTTTAGGGACATCGGTTAAGACGATTGTCTTCGGCTTTTCCAAACCTGTTGAGAATTGGTATTTGCGAGTATCATCCGGCTTTCCGATAATCCACATAACACCATTATCTTTAGGTTTCAAACGGCGACGTTGTGTATAAGCTGCAATAACACATCCCCATGGTTCAAGCAATGACGCGGCAGCATAACTAATCTCAGTGGTTAAGGGTAATAAACATGGACCCTCATCTGTATCCAGAATTTCCGGTCCAATCAGGTGGTACTGAATTAATCCGCCTGGAATTGTGTAACCATATGCAGTGCTTCTTCCATTTTGGTAGATATCAGGTTGTACTGCCAATCGTTGTCCTGGGAAATAATCATCTTGCAGTGATTTTCCAACTTTTATAACGGTTAGGGAGACTTCGTGACCTAGACGACCGGGTTCCTTTAATAAATCCCGGTTGTAAAGTTTGGGGTGATTTCGCCCCTGTTGCATTATTTTAATATCTGAAAAACACATGCCAACACTATCAATCCTGACCAGCAATTGATTGTCGGCTGGTTCGAGTATTGAAAATGTCTCGGGTTGGCGATCTTTGCCAATATTTTCAATTCCAGCGCCGTAAAGATTCCAGGCTAAAGATGCCCCTGGCAGGGGATAATTCGCTTTTGTATATTTCTCAAAATTTTTCATTTTTTCGACCAATTCTTATTCTTCAGTCAAGTACTAAAACATAGGTTCCAACCAAATTATTTGAGATGTAATTGGCGGACCTCCTTGGCTGTTTTGCATTGTAATGCTTGTTTTGCAAGTGATTTTGCCTTCTCATGGCTTAAAGTTCTAACTTGAGCTTTGACTGTCGGCACAGCCGGAACAGTTACGCTTAGTTCATCAATACCAAGCCCAACAAGAATGGGAATAGCTTGAGGATCAGCTGCTAACTCACCACAAATCCCAACCCATTTGCCTTCAGAATGCGCTGCTTTGGCAGTGGTGGCAATTAATTGAAGTACCGAAGGATGTAAGCCATCCGATTTTCCTGCAAGCTGAGGATGCATGCGATCCATAGCCATAGTATATTGTGTGAGGTCATTGGTTCCGATACTAAAAAAGTCAACTTCTTTAGCAAACACATCCGCCAGAATAGCTGCAGAAGGGACTTCGATCATGATCCCTAATTCTATATTGGATGTTTTTTCTTCCTCTGTAACCTCAGCAACAATTGCCTTCGCAGCATGCCATTCGGATAAATCAGCTACCATGGGAAACATTATCCGTAAGGTGCCAAATTGTGATGCTCGTAAAATTGCGCGAATCTGTCTCCGGAAAAGATCCGGTCGATTCAAACAGAGTCGGATACCTCTTTCACCTAAAAATGGATTTGTTTCTTCTTCCATTTCTATATAGGGGAGCGGTTTATCACCACCGACATCGAGCGTTCGTATAATCACCGGTCTACTTTCCATAACCTGTGCAATTTCTCTGTATACATCGAATTGCGCCTCATCTGAAGGGGGATTCTCTCTATCAAGGAAAAGAAATTCAGTACGAAGCAAACCGACGGCTTCAGCACCAGATTTAACTGCTCTTTGTGCATCTTCAACACCACCAATATTCGCAGCAATTTCAACCCTGTGTCCGTCAACTGTAATCGCTGGCTGATCGGCTACTTTTTGTGCCTGGTTACGAATATCGATTTCTCTTTGTTGTTGCTTTTCCGCGTCTAGAATTCTCCTTTTATCAGGATTTAAGATGATCGTGCCAGTAGTGCCATTAAGGATAATTTTTGTCCCATTCTCAAGAGAAAGGATTTTTTCACCAGCACTAACTATTGCAGGTATACCCAGAGCTCGAGCAATTATGGCTGTATGTGCGGTTGGACCTCCCTTTGCAGTACAGAATCCCATGACTTTATCTCGATCCAAGGCTGCTGTATCAGAGGGTGAAAGATCGTCTGCAACAATGATCACTGGGTGAGCGGGCATTTCCACTGTTTGCATATCTGCTCCGACCAAGATTCGCAAGACCCGGTAACCAACATCATGAAGATCTGCAGCCCGCGCAGCCAACAGAGGATCGGCAAGTTCTGAAACCAATTGAGCTCTTGATTCTATGGTCGATTGCCACGCCAGGGCAGCACTCTGTTGTTGGTCGATCTTACCTAAAACCGCATCTAACATCTCAACATCTTCCAATAAGCCTAGATGAACATCGAAAATAGCCGCTTCTTTTTGCGCATTTTGGGCTACCATTTTTTCATAAAGATTCTGTAGCTGACCTTTTGCTTTTTCAATGGCTGTTTGTAGCTGATCCTTCTCTTGAGATTCACTCTTAAAAGTTTCTTCAACTTGAATTTCAGTTCTTATTAGGTGGTGAACAGGTCCAATGGCGATTCCTGGTGCGCCAGAGATACCCTGTATGAGATTATCATCAGAAACTTTATTATCCAAGCGAGGGCGTTTTTCATTGGTTTTGATGTTTTTTGACTGGTTTTGGGTTTCTTGATGTGTGATTCTTTCTAATAACTCCTCTTCACCCAAGCCATTTATTATCGCTGATTCAATTGTCTCTAATGCCTGATCCTCATCTTCACCACTGACTTCTACAGTGATAAAATTGCCTTTTTCGACCCCTAGGGTGAGTAGAGATATTAAGCTTTTTCCGTTGGCTTTTCTTTCACCATGATAAACACGAATATCACAACTGAAACTTTTAGCAATATTTACGAAGGATTTTGCAGGTCGAGCATGTAAGCCTGTTGGGTTTTGGATTTTAATCTCTAATTTTTTCATAACCACCAACTATTTTTGTTACTGACATTTAGAATTCCAATTTTTTGGGTTATTACCCCTCTAATGCAGAGAGTATCAAAGACGGGTTATTGGTTGTGATGAGACTCTGAGTAATCTCCTCATCTTCAATAACCTCAGCCAACTTTGAAAGTACGCTGACATGCTCATCTGATGTTGCTGCGATACCGATGATGAGATAAGCAACCTCATCCTCTTCCCATAATACTCCTTCAAGGAGTTGGAGGACCGAAATACCTGTTTTAATAATGTCTTCTCTATTGTCGTATTCACCATGGGGAATTGCTACCCCATTGCCGAGATAAGTTGACATGGTCTCTTCCCGGGCAAGCATACCATCGACATAGCCAGGTTTTACACATCCAGTTTTAACAAGTAATTCACCCGCCATGCAAATGGCATCTTTTTTACTTGATGCAGAAGATTGAACTTGTATACGATCTATCGATAAGATTGCCATAGCTTCAGTCCTCTGTGGATACGATTTCACTACCGTCAACAAAGGCTTGTACCAAGTTGTCAAAAACCGGGTCATTCAGAAAGTGATTAAATGAGACCACAACAGCATTAGGAAGTTTCGAGGCGACAAACTTAGCTAATCCTTTGTGAACAACAACTAACTTTGTGTCAGGGCTTAGAGCCCGGGCGGCTGAATGAACAACTTTTACATCCTTAATGTTCGCTTTTTTCAACTTCTTTTTGAGGGAATTGACACTCATCAAACTGGATCCCATTCCAGCTTCGCAAGCTAAAATGATTGTTTTGACTTCTGATGCGAGAATTGATTTTGACATTGTTTTTCTCCAATTCTTTGATTTTTGACAGGCTTCAATTTCGAAGCCTGTCAAAATGTAATGACTTAGGTTAACTTAGACCAGGAACTGTTGCTGGTTCGCCGGTTTTTTCGAGTTCTTCTTCCTCTTCTTCTTCCTCTGATTTTACTGGTCGTAATTTGAGGATGAACGAACCTACTAAGAATGAAACCACTGAACCAATTAGAACACCCATTAAGACTGGGAAGTGCTGACCCCTTGGGATGACTGCCAAATAAGCGAAAATTGATCCGGGGGAGGGTGTGGCAACCAAGCCAGCATTCAAAAATGTAAACCAAAGATTTGCCGCAAAGCCACCTGCAATTACTGACAAAATCATAATAGGATGGGCAAGGACATATGGGAAGTAAATCTCATGGATACCACCCAAGAAATGAACTATCATTGCACTCGGTGCAGATTGTTTCAGTAATCCCTTTCCAGCCACATAATAGGCAACCAGGAGTCCCAAGCCTGGACCAGGATTTGTTTCAAGAAGGAAATGAATTGCTTTGCCGGTTTCTTCCACTGCAGCAACGCCCAACGGGGCAAGAACTCCATGATTCAGTGCGTTATTAAGGAAGAGGACTTTGGCAGGCTCAATAACAAACGCTGCGAAGGGAAGTAAACGAGCGTTGATTAAGAAGTTGACTGCTACTTCTGCTGCATTGCTGATAGCTGTCAAGACAGGTGAGAACAAGAGGTAACTAACCAAGGCAGCAACCGCTGCCAGGATACCGGCTGTGAAATTGTTGACTAACATTTCAAAGCCGACAGGGATTCTATCCTCGAGAAGGTCATCAATCAATTTGATTAACCAACCACCCAATGGGCCCATGATCATTGCACCCATAAATTGGGGGACATCAGTTCCGACAATGACGCCCATAGTTACAGTTGCGCCAACCACACCACCACGTACCCCATGTACCATATGACCACCTGTATAGGCGATCAATAATGGTAATAAGTATACGATCATTGGCCCGACAATAGAGGCAAAATTTTCATTAGGAGTCCAACCGGTGGGAATGACGAATGCAGTGATCAAACCCCATGCTATGAAGGCACCAATATTGGGTATGATCATCCCAGCGAGGAAACCGCCTAAACGTTGAAGCTTTTCTTTCATGATTTTCTCCTTTTAATTAAGTTTTGATTTTGCGGAATGTTCCGCAGGACAATATGATTTTGGGACAAGGTCCCTTCTACAGGAAACGGTCGGATCATTTCCTAGTAAACAAAAATAGGATTAGGATATTAATGTGTTAATTTTTTCAATATCACTTGGTTTCAACAATGGATGAACCTGGATGATTTCAATCTGATGTTTGATTTCTGCACCTAATGGGACGGTTGAGATGATCAGGTCAGCAGATTCGATTTCTGAATCTGACAATTCACGGACAGAGATTACTTGTAGAGGCCCCAGACGTGGAAAACGCGCTTCTAGCCTTGACATTAATAACTGGGCGCTTGCCATACCTCCAGGACAAACCACTAGAACTTTGTTATATCGAAAAGGTCTTATGCGAATTCGAGCAGCTCGTAGTAAAGCAGCAATATTATTAATTTCTGTGATAGGAATACTGTAACTTGTCTTTTTTTCGATCAATAAACTTAATTGGAGAGCAACCTGATTTTCGGAAGAGTACTTCTCAGAGATAACAAAATCAGGATAGGGTAGCGGTTGCCATAATTTGTATTTTTTTCGAAAGCATGCAGGAATTATGTGATTACTTAACCCATCACGCAAAATCTGGTCATTTTTCATTTGGGGAGCATCATACAATTTAGCAATGGTTTCCATAAGTTCTGAAATGAGACTTGAGAAGCTAGGATCTATTGAAAGGTCCCATTCAAAGCGCCTATCTCTTGGAGAGGCGAGGATCCACGTGGCTATGCCTGCGATATCAGTTTCTTTCCATTCAGGAGTCAGCTTCCAACCTAATTGTTTTGAAACCATTTTTGCGACTTCCCATACTGGAACACGTTGTAACATCTCGATTTCTTTTCGTGGTATATCAAGATGGTGGTCAGATGATATGCGTTGTGTTTGTAACGCAATCACTAAAGCAAGGTGTAAGACAGCATCATCTGGAAAATGGCCACCGAGTTCATTTTCAATGTATGAAATTTTGGGGAAAACACGATTTAGGTCCCAAGTTTGGATGACTTGATCACAATAATTTACCAGTGGATTTAGATGGGAATCATTGTGAAGTGAAAAGACCAAACCTCTTTGATGATCTATATGAAATAACGATTTGCCAAATGGCGTTTCTCCCCAAAGAATCATCGTGATAATGGTCTGACGAACATTTTCATCATCTTCAATCTCGATGCCATAATTTGGCCGCCGAATTACATACCCACCTGATTTATTGAAAAAACTCTCGATTTGATCCAGATCTTTGATTACCGTTGTTCTTGAAACTTGTGTAAGTTCTACTAATTCTGAAAGGTTTTTTGAACTCTCGGATATTAGTAAGAATAACGCCAACAATTGTTGGCGTTCGCTGGATAACAAAATCAGTTGTAGTTCAGATAAGGTTCTAAGATCCTTCTTGACTTTCTCATATAATTCTTCTGTACAGTTGAGTTGAATTCCAATTCCGGGTTTTATTTTTAAATCAACACCCCGAATTGAAAGCCATTGTTTGACCCCTTTAAGATCATATTTTACTTGTCTTGATGTTAGACCTATAGTCTCAGCCAGCGCTTCAGCTCCGATGGGAGCTTCGGAATGAAGTAATTCGATGAGAAGGTCACGTTGACGAGTCGTCAAAGCTGACATTTTTAGGTTTTTTTCTCCAAGTATTCATACATTATTAGTTTTATTTAATGATGATTATATAGGTTTTTCTTCATTATCCATTGATAGATGTTATATTTTTTTTCATATACATTAATACAAAAGTTTACTAATTGATGATAATGTTTCATTCTCTTGTTTTTTCTCACGTGGAAAGTAGTAGAAATTGATTTTTTCAAACGTTGATTCGTATAAGTTGTTTGAAGTATATTAAATTCTTCCTAAAGTTATCCATTATCAATAGGGATCAAGCAAATATGGAGTGATTGTGCTCAAAATTTCGCTTACGAGTTGCGAAAACAATTTTACATATAGCGCCTTTCAATCAGAGGCTGTACCAAGAAAATCCTCAATTGCTTCATTAATTATTTCCGTGGTTATGCACCGATTATTGTGCTTGTATCAAAAATAAAAACCTTCAATTCATTGATAGAAACCACTTGTCTTCTGGGTTGATTTGTCTATTTATTTGCTTTACTGGACAAAAAGATTGTTTCGAAGTATGTTTTATCTCACAAAGTTCCTGATTGCTATGGAAAAGTTATGATCCCGTGTATATTAAATGATTCGTAAAATCCTTTACCCATTATTACTAATCATATTTTTACTTGCTGCCTGTTCACCAACCACGCAGCCGACGATGATCCTACCGACTGATTCCGGTGAGGTGCTTGATACACCTGTGCCAGAGATGACGCCTTATCCCACCCG
>Ga0207796_1000916_pt1 | contig 10629 bp, 10 predicted proteins | sample Pon1CUnioCityCA_6_FD_187274 | JGI IMG/M metagenome (GOLD analysis project Ga0207796, IMG submission 187274) | Marine sediment microbial community from Union City, CA, USA - Pond 1C Sediment 1 (SPAdes) | ecosystem: Environmental > Aquatic > Marine > Intertidal zone > Salt pond sediment ...
GCATTTTTTCTCCTTTTTGAGAAATAAAAATTATTTGACATAACAATGTTATCAAAAGGTATTTAACAGCCAAACAACCCTGAATTAACGACCTGTGAAATATTGGTTAAAAATTCCCCCGAAGAAAGCCCAGTGAGAAATCAATTAATACTCGTAAAAACACTTGATTATTTGTTAGTATTTGGAGTATTATTGTCTTAATACACTGAACTGCAAGAAACATATTAAATATTAAAAGGAAGTCATCATGAAAAAGTATAAAGCAATAATTGTTGGCGGCGGTCCCTCCGGCCACACATGCGCTGTTAGAATCGCAGAAATGGGCGGCAAGGTGGCAATTGTTGAAAGGGACTACATTGGCGGCATTTGCACCAACTGGGGATGCACCCCCAGCAAAGCCATGATCGAATCAGCAAAAGTTGCCCGTGAAGTTGAAACCAGCAGCCGCTATGGGGTTGAAGTAAAGGATTTCCAGATAAAATTTCCAGAAGTTGCTAAAAGGCGAAATGCTGTTGTTCGAAATACGAGGGAATTTATCACCGATCTCCTGACGCATCACAACATTGATATTTACCAGGGTGAAGCCTTTGTTACTGCAAAGGACAAAGTACAGGTCCGCTACGGCAAGCTAGATGATGAAACCTATGAAATGGTCTATACCGGGGAAGAGGAAGTCTTAGAAACTGAGAACATCATCCTTGCAACAGGATCCAAACCCCTGATCCCAGGGTTCATCAACCAAGATGACCCAACAATTGTAAGCAGCCATCGACTGATCACGATCAATGAACTCCCTGAAAACTTAACCATAGTTGGTGGCGGCGTGATAGGCCTTGAATTTGGGACGATTTTCTCAAATCTTGGCAGCAAGGTCACCATTGTAGAGCTGCTCCCAAGGGTGCTGGCGATGATGGATGAGGATATCTCAACAGAGATCACCCGGATCATGAAGGAAAAGGGGGTTAAGATCCTGACCAATCATAAGGTCACAGAAGTACAAAATGGTGTTCTGAAGGCGGTTAACCAGGATACAGGTGATACTGTTGAAGTTCACTCTGAAATGAACCTGATTGCCATTGGGAGGTCTGCTGTTTTGCAAGAAGACTTATACCAGCGCCTGGGGATTGAATATACCCGGAAAGGTATTAATGTCGATGACACCATGCAAACATCGGTTGAGGGTATTTGGGCAATCGGGGATGCAACCGGAAAATCCATCCTTGCCCACTGCGGAATCCAACAAGGCGTGATATGTGCTGAAAATATCATGCGTGAGGAAGGATCAGATCCACGGTTGATGGATTACAATGTGATCCCCGCGATTGTCTACACCCTCCCTGAGATTTTCAGTATTGGAAATGTACCTGATGATTTAACGGATGTTAAAATTGTCAAAGTTCCCTTTGATATCAATCTACGTGCTAACATCGAAGAACACACCGATGGTTTCATAAAATTGTGGATAAAGGACAATAAAGTCATCGCTGCCCAGGCAATCGGGTATATGGTTTCTGAAATCCAGCAAGAATTAGCCAACATGATTGCATTGGGTACAGACATTGATGATGTGACCAAAATTGTCCATGCTCACCCAACTTACAATGAGATCATCCGTTCAGCGTTAGAATATGCCGAAGGCAAAGCCGTCGATTTCTACATCTAATTTGACTATTAACAAAATTAGTTTAAATACAAAAATCCCATGGATCAAATCCTGGGATTTCTTATTCTATATAATGGGTTTTATCCTTCCCATTCCGTATGAAAGGAACCTTCTTTATCAACGCGGCGATAGGTATGGGCACCAAAATAATCTCGCTGCGCCTGGGTGAGGTTGGCAGGGAGCCTGTCAGTGCGAAATGCATCAAAATAACCCAATGCAGAGCTGATTGCATAAACTGGGATGCCCAACCTAACGGCAGTGGTGACAAGATATCGCATGGCACCCTGGCGTTTTACAACCTGCTCCTGAAAATATTGGTCAAATAAGAGGTTTTCCAAAGTATTATTACGATCATAAGCGGCCATAATCTCATCCAGCAAATCAGCCCTGATAATACAACCAGCCCGCCAGATCTTGGCAATTTTCTTCATATCCAACTGGTAATTATAAACATCCGATGCTTCACGCATCAAATCAAACCCCTGTGCGTAGGCGATAATTTTGCTTGCATACAAAGCATGCTGCGCGGCATCAATTAACTGCTGACGCCGATCCTCATTAAAGGTTGGCGAAGGGCCTTTGATCAATTTGCTTGCTGCCACTCGCTGATCTTTCATCCCTGAGATAATCCTGCTCTCGACTGCAGCATTAATGGTATGGGTCGGGATTCCTAAATCCAGGGCATTTTGGCTGGTCCACTTGCCAGTCCCCTTTTGTTTTGCCTTGTCCAAAATAACATCCAAAATAGGTTGATCGGTTTCTGGATCGATTGTCTGTAAAATATCAGCCGTTATTTCAACTAAATACGAGGACAATAAACCCTTATTCCATTCATTGAATAATCTGCCCAATTCCTGATGAGACATCCCCAAACCGCGATGTAAAAGATCAAAGACCTCCCCAATCAATTGCATATCTGCATATTCAATGCCGTTATGGACCATCTTTACGTAATGACCGGCACCTGCCGGTCCGAGGTAATCCACGCATGGCTCCCCATCATCCGCCTTTGCTGCAGCATCCTTAAAAATTTCCTCAACTGCTTCCCATGCTGCTTTATCCCCACCGGGCATAATACTGGGACCCCTCAAGGCGCCTTCCTCTCCACCAGAAATGCCAGTACCTAAATACAACAATCCTGCTTCATTCAATGATTTGTTACGCCGTTCGGTTTCCTGGAAGAAGGTATTGCCGCCATCGATTAAAATATCTCCCGGTTGTAAGAAAGGCTTAATATCAGCAATCACTGCATCCACCGCTGGACCTGCCTTCACCATCAATAAAATCTTTCTGGGTTTCTCAAGGGAGTCAACAAAGGAACTGTAGGAATAAGTACCGATTATTGGCTTATTTTTCCCGGGTCCCTCTACCAGAGCTTTTGTCTTTGAATCAGTACGATTGGTCACCGAAACAACATGACCGTTATTTGCAATATTCAAAGCAAGATTGCGCCCCATCACTCCCATGCCAACAACACCAAATTTTGCTTTTTCCATTTATTCTCCTTTTACTTTGTTTCTTAAATCATTGTACTCGATTGTATTGTGTGAGTTATTTTAATTTTTATTGATCCTTAGAAACTGTATTTTCCCTTCGCACGAAACCATATATTTCGATAGAAAAAAATCCCTGTCAAAAACAGGGATTTGGATGTAATTGGAAGGGGGTTTTATACGATAACAACTGAGTTCTGAGTGCCGAGTTCGTTGGTTTGATAAGCATCTGCATTCCAATCATTTTCCCAACGTTCATTATCCAATAGATACCGGAACTGGTATTCCTTTCCTGTCTCCAGGGTGATTGCTGTATAAAATGTGCCATCTTTCTTAATTTTCATCGGGTCTGCTGTTTCATCCCAATCATTGAAGTCCCCAACCAGGTTGGCAGTCTCTGCGTCAACCTCCGACGGCAAATAAAACCAAACGCGGCATTTATTACCACCTTTATAATATGTTTTCTTTAGCATCATAACCTTTCTCTTTATTCGGTAGAGGCAGATGATACCATAAAGGCGGTCTTATTAGCAAAAGACCGCCTTTTGTTTACTAATTGTTAATCTAGTGTTGAAAAAATCGTAATTTTAGCTGGTCAATCCACCAAGCCGTAAAATAACGGTAAGGGATCCACTTTTTCCTGTGATATCCTTACAGCCTCTTCTAAATTTGTGCGCACTTCTTCAATGGAACCTTCATTTCGGGCATGAACGACAAACAAAGGCTGACCTGCTTCTATTTTATCTCCAACCTTTACCATCACCATAATACCGACGGCATGATCAATCGGATCCCCTTTTTTCATCCTGCCAGCGCCAAGCACCACAGCCGTTTCCCCGACTGTACGGGCATGCACTTGAGAAATATAACCGCTTTCTTTCGCCTCAATGATCGATTTTACAGGTGCCTCAGGCAGTCGGTCGGGATGGTCAATCACACCAACATCACCCCCCTGGGCTCTGACAAGTTTTTTAAGGTATTCAAACCCTGAACCAGAAACTATTGTTTCTTTCACCAGCTCTCCAGCTTTATCTTTAGTCTCCGCCTTTCCACCCAAAACCAGCATTTGACTGGCTATTTCTAAACAATGTTCTGCAAAATCATTTGGACCTTCGCCCTTCAGGGTTTGGATCGCCTCTTTAATCTCAAGTGCGTTACCTACAGCAACCCCCAGCGGCTGGTTCATATCCGAAAGCAACGCAGCCACTTTTCGTCCGCTCAACTCCCCGATAGAAACCATCAGTTTTGCAAGCTCCCGGGCTTTTTCCAAAGTTTCCATGAAAGCGCCATTGCCAACTTTGACGTCAAGGACAATAGCCTGTGCCCCAGAGGCAATCTTTTTGCTCATAATAGAGGAAGCGATCAATGGGATAGACTGAACAGTACCGGTCACGTCTCGCAGTGCGTAGAGTTTCCCATCTGCAGGTGCCAGATCCATGCTTTGACCAGAGAGCACCATCCCTAAGCTTCCTAATTGATCGAGAAATTCGTCTTTTGAAAGATCTGTCCGGAAACCGGGGATGGATTCGAGTTTATCAAGGGTGCCGCCGCTGAATCCCAATCCTCGTCCTGACATCTTGCCAACAGGCAAACCGCAAGCGCGCACCATTGGGATGACAGCAATAGAAGTCTTGTCGCCAACGCCGCCCGATGAATGTTTGTCAACGGCAACATCCACAACATCGCTTAAATCCAGGGTATCCCCGCTGTTTGCCATTGCAAGGGTTAAATGGGTTGTTTCTTCAGGAGTCATACCATTTAACAGCACTGCCATAGCCCATGCTGAAGCCTGATAATCAGGGATTTCTTCGGATGTGTAATTTTCAATGAAATAATTGATTTCTTCTTTGGAAAGAACTTTTTTATCACGTTTCTTAATAATAATATCGACAGCTCGCATAATGCACCTCCATCATTGATTCTACCGGAAAAGTAAAAACCGTAAGGTATTGGGTAGAATTTTCATTATACACACACCTTACGGTTTTTGTTCGGGAAAATTGATAGCTAATCTTTAGGCAAAACCGTTACTTTACGCTTGGGGTCTTCACCAACACTCTCGGTTTCTACATGGGGATTATCCCGTAATTCAATATGGACTATTCGACGTTCGTTGGGCGGCATCGGTTCCAGCACCTGTTTGCGACCGGTGCCGGTCACCTGTTCTGCAATCCGTCTTGCAAGCTTGCGTAATTCTTCTTCGCGACGCTTTCGATAATGCTGGACATCAACCTGCAATGGCACCCATCGTCCCAATTCACGGCCCACAATTAAACTGGTGATGAATTGGAGTGCATTGATCGTCTCAGCTTTTCGCCCAATCAAGAAACTCAGATCCTTGCCTTCAATATCGATCAATACGGGCTGGACCCTGTTCTCATCTCCTTCCCCCATCCTTACAGAAACATCAGCCATTACACCCATCTTTTCAAGAATGATATGTATCGTTTCTCGGGCAATACTGATCTCTACCGGCTCTTCTTCTTCAGAAGGTTCTTCTTCTTCTTTTTCAGGCAGAGCCCGGGGTGATTCTACGACCTGAACTTCTTCAGGTTTCTTAACGGCTGGTTTAATCTTCAGGGCAATGCGCGCTTGCCGAGAGCCCAATCCCAGAAGTCCCTTTTTGCCTTCATCCAGGACTTCAATTTCAACTTTATCTTCAGTAAGTCCAAGCTCATTTAAACCCTTTTCAATTGCCTCTTCAACTGTAGGGGCAATAACTTCCAGTTTTGTTCTTTCATCTGACATAATTCCCTCACATTTTTTTAACCGGTTAATAAAATAAAACCAATTAGTTTTTCCGCTTAGGGCGTTTTCGCTTGGGCATCCGTTTCTTTTCGGTGCTGGTTTCTTCCGGATCATCCGTTTGAGGTGTTTCAGGCTCAGGTACATCCTCAGCCAAAGAATCCACAACGACCTGTTCTTTCTTTACCGATGGACTTTTTTCTTCATCTCGTTTCTTACCCAAGAAGGGTAGGATTTTTGACCAATTGGATCGACCCAGGATCGTATATTGAGCAATACCAAAAATATTGCTGGTCAAAAAATAAATGGCTAAGCCAGAGGCAAGCGAATAAGACATATACCCCATCAATAAGGGCATATAGATGCTCATCGATTTACTCATCATCGCTGCTTGAGAATTTCCGTTGGAAGGTGGTTCAATTAATTTCGATTGTAAATAAGTTGTAGCCACAACCAGAATAGCCAGCAGTGGTATGGAAAGCCCAAAAACATTGATCCGCTCTGGCTGCCCTAAATCCATCCATAGGAACTGATTTTCCAGGGGCAGCAATTTCGCTGCGTTATTTAACCAGGGATAAACAATTTGTTCCAACCGGAAAAGTTCATAAGGTGAAGCCGCCATTGCCCTTATCACACTCTGATAAAGTCCTAAAATCAAAGGCAGTTGGATAAGAGTGGGGAGACATGAGCCCATTGGGTTTACCCCATGTTCCTTATAAAGTTTCATCTGTTCCTGTGCCAGACGTTCCTTGTCATCCTTGTATTTTTTCTGCATTTTGATATAACGGGGATCTTCTTGCAGCTTCTGCATTGACTTCGTAGCTTTAAATTGCTGCACAGTTAAAGGGTGGGTCAGCAGACGGATAAGGACCGTGAAAAGAATGATCGAAATGCCAAAATTCCCGACCAGCGAATTGATCAATAATAAAATATTTACAAATGGTTGGATAACGATAGTAGTCCACATAATTGATTTATCCTCTAATTCTCAGGGGTTGTTGACCATTGCTGTACACCCTCTAAATTGAAGGCGTAAACAAGGTTTTCACCATTGATTGTCCCCACAACCAGGTATTCATCGCTGGCCGCCGGTTCCTGGAAAATCTCACCATCCAGGGTTGCTTCCCACAAAGATCTGCCATCGAGATTGAATGCTTTGACAACACCTTGTTCAGTCGCCAAAGTTATCCCACCATCGATCACACTGATGCCGCCAACAGCAGACCCTTCAAACTCGGTTTGAAATGACTGCTCTCCACTTTCGGGGTCCAGGGCATAAAGATTTCCACCAACATCAGCCAGATACAGCAGATCATTGGTTAATGCAGGGGTACCCCATATGCTGTCTTCAGCCTGGAAAATCCAGCGTTGTTCGCCAGTCGCCGTGTCAAGGGCAACAAAATCATTCCCAATTGAGCCTGCAAATAATGTGGTGCCATCTTCACTAAGGAGCGGTGAGCCGACTACCGCGCCTTCCATTTCATAGGACCAAATCTCTTCCCCATCAAGGCTGATGCCATAAACAGAATGGTCCATCGAACCCAGATAAATCGCATCATCTGTAACTTCAGGTTGTGACCAGAGATAATGACCCGTTTTGAAAGACCAGATCAAATTTCCATCTTCATCAATCGCATAAAGATTACCGTCATCCGATGGTGCATAAACGACGCTATCTTTTTCAGCAGCCTGCCCAATAAAGAAACCCTCTGATTCAGAGAATGTCCATTCTCCTTCTCCCGTTTCAATGTCGACTTTATGAAAATTATTCGCCAGGTCACCAACATATACATAATCTTCGGTGACTAAAGGTTTGGAAAAAAATATAACCTGATTACTACCCTCTTCTGGAAAATGCCAATTCACATCTCCAGAGGAAGCGTCCAATTGATAAAGGAAATTACGATAAGCGACAAATACGTGGTCACCAGCGATCGTAACCCCTGGACTTCCAGTTACTCTTGGGCCCGGTACACAGGCACTCAAGACAAGGGTCAAACCTACTAGAATTGTTAATATCAAAATGCGGGATTTCTTCATGTAAATTCTCTTCTCAATACAAATCAAGGAACCGGGTCAATGCCACCCGGATTAAACGGATTACACCTTACAACCCGCTTTATCGCCATCCAACCCCCCTTTATCGCGCCGTATTTATAAATGGCTTGATAACCATAATGGGAACAGGTTGGGTAGAAACGGCAGGTATCAGTGGGGATGATGGGTGAAACCAATAATTGGTACAATCGTATCAGGGCAAGTAAAATCCAACGAGGGAGGGACTTTAACCGAAAGGGAATATCCTTTAATCGAGGTTCTTCATTCTGTTGAGGACTTATTTCACAATTTTCAGTCAACACACTTTTTCTTTCAAAAGACCCGCCTTATCAAGAAGAGATCGAAGTGCATCCATCAGCGCCTGATATTCAATATCAATAATGTTTTTTCTAGCAATGATTACAATATCGTAACCCTTGCATAATACTGGTAAAAAACACTGGAAGGCAGATCTAATCCTTCTCTTGGCTAGATTTCGCTGGACGGCCCCCCCGATAGACCGTCCTGCGATGACAGCTATTCGATTTTTTTCTAGACTGTTCGATTTGAAACCTAAGACAACTGCTTCATGTGCGAGGGTCTTTCCTTCTTTTCGCACAATTTTGATATCTTCACTGCGGGTTAATCGAAAACTTCTTTTCAAACAACTTCCTGTTCGGCAGGAAAACTAAATTCGTTGAATTTCATATGGCCTGGTAACAAGTTCTACCAGCGTACCTTTTTCACATGGTTGTTAGCTTTTTTAGCTAATTGGTGTCGTCCCTTTGCTCGGCGACGTTTCAATACTTTTTTACCACCTTTGCTCTTCATTCGTGCCCGGAAACCATGGGTTCGAACACGGCGTTTTCGCTTTGGTTGATAAGTTCGCTTTGGCATTCTCAATGAGTCCTTTCTTTAATGTTTTTCTTTCTTTCCTAACACTCGCGCATTAAGAACAGCCAACAATTATACCGTATGCCCATATCATGGTCAAACGATACAGTGCTGCCCTTAGCTGTTATTTTGATTTTAACAGATGAAAATACAGCGTCAAGTGGATGTTCTTTTCGGAATATTGGGAAAACAAACCAGATGAATTTTTCATCAATTTTCGTACCCATCTTCTTTTTCATCCAGGATCCCAATCAGCGCATTTCTTCCATCATGATGGGCTGCCAGGTGAACATTTGTAATCTGGTTCCATAAATCATCCTTAACATTGGCGTAAACCCTGATGTAGTTATCGGTCAGACCGGAGAGTTCCCAGGTGCCGTCCTCATTTTTCCGACTGGACTCCCACAAGACTTTTTTATGCCTATCGATGAATCTCTCTCGATATACTCGCCCAGATTCACTGGTTACAACCCGCAAAATTGCGTTACGCTCTTTGGCAGCAGACACAGGCACCCGCCCTTTCATCTTAAAGGCTGCCGTTTCAGGACGGGGTGAATATGTAAAAACATGCCCACCGGCAAAGCCAATATTCTCAATGAACTGTCTTGTTAATTCAAAATCTTCCTGAGTTTCACCTGGAAATCCCGTGATGACATCGGTTGTGATCGCAATCTCTGGCAGCGTTTCACGAATCCCGTCTATCAATCGATGATAGGCTAATGCCGTGATGGGCCGTCCCATTTTCTTCAATATGAGGTCACTTCCAGATTGGAGTGGAATATGGAGATGGCGGCATAAACGCTCATCCGACCAAAATTTGAGCAGGGCGGGTGAAAAGTCCCAGGGTTCTATTGAGGATAAACGCAACCGGTCGTATCCACTGATTGATAAAACATCCTCCAACAAATCAGCCATCCCTTTGGACCCCAAAAGATTATGCCCCCAGCCCCCTAATTGAACGCCGGTCAGGACAATCTCTCTGGCACCCCCCGCGATGGCAGCTTGAATATCCCGGGAGATCTCATGCAATGGACGGGAACGGGATTTACCCCGCGCGATCCTGGTCAAGCAGTAGGTGCAATGATGATCACAGCCCTCCTGGACTTTGATGAAAGCCCGTGTTCGGCCGCGATCCCCTGCCAAAGGCTTTCTGACCAGATTTAATTTTGTGATGATATCGGGTGATAAACCAAGGATTTTTGAGACGAGGTCATCCTTTTCCTCATTGGTGACCACATCCGTCACCCCTTCTAAGGTAAGCGCCTTTTCAGGATAAAGGGTAGCCCAACAGCCTGTGGCAACCACTCTTGCTGCCCCCTTACGGGCGGCGCGGCGCAATTTTTTTCGTGAATCGGCAGCCGCTTTCACCGTCACAGCACAGGTGTTGACCACAGCCAGATCAGCTTCGGAGGGATCTCCGACAACTTCATGACCCAAAGCCCGGAAAATATTTCCTAAACTTTCAACCTCGCTCTGATTTAGCCGGCAGCCAATAATATCAAAAAATACTTTCATAAAAAATCAGGGTTTGACCACAATAAAATTATCAAAAAGGATGTCAACACCCGGTTCCGAGAAGTTGCCCACAATTAAACCCACATCCCCAGCCTCAAATGTGTCATCCTCCACCACGATTAATGGGGTTTCATTGACAATTAAAGCCAGTTGATCATCCTTGCACAGCGCGCTCAGTTCATTTTTTCCTTTGCCGCGGTTGATCACTTGGCTAAAATCCATATGCTTTTGGGCAATCAGGCTTTGCTGTCCTGAGACCATCTTATAAATCCCATAATAGCC
>Ga0207796_1000917_pt1 | contig 10616 bp, 7 predicted proteins | sample Pon1CUnioCityCA_6_FD_187274 | JGI IMG/M metagenome (GOLD analysis project Ga0207796, IMG submission 187274) | Marine sediment microbial community from Union City, CA, USA - Pond 1C Sediment 1 (SPAdes) | ecosystem: Environmental > Aquatic > Marine > Intertidal zone > Salt pond sediment ...
GGGGTTATCCAACCGGGAGATAGCCCAGGAACTGACCATCAGCCCGAACACCGTCAAGGTTCATTTAAGAAATATTTTTGAGAAGATTGATGTTGCTTCGCGGACCGAGGCGACATTTTATGGTATTGAGCATGGTTTAGTGGAAGTGCCGGGTACGGAGGGAAATTCAGCAGAACCAGCCTTGCTCAGCATGGTCCAAAATATTCCCTGGCTGTTTGCAGTAATTTTATTAGCTGTTGTATTATTTGTAGGTGTTGGCGTTAGGGCCATTTTCCCACCCGCTGAGCCCGCTCAAAATTCTATTGCGAATGTTCCTGAAAGATGGCAGGAACTTGCACCCATGCCGGAACCAAGGGCAAGCATGGCTTCGGCAGCATATGATGGCAATATATATGCCATTGCTGGGGAGGGTCCGGAGGGCGTCAGCGGGAATGTTTTTCGTTATATCACGTCTGAAGATCGCTGGGAAGGGCTTAATGACAAACCGACCCCGGTGGCTGATGTTAAAGGGGTTTTAATTGGTGAGAAGATTTTTGTCCCGGCTGGTCGCCTGGAAGACGGGCGAAATACAGATGTTCTTGAGGTGTATGACCCTCGCAGGGATAGTTGGGAACAAAAAGCGTCACTGCCTTTGAAAGTCAGCGGATATGCCCTGGCTGATTTTGAGGGACAAATGTATCTTTTTGGGGGATGGGATGGGGAAAATGTGCTTGATATCGTGCTGCGTTATGACCCTGTAGAAGATCGATGGGAGTCTATGACCCCCATGCCGACTGCAAGAGCGTATGCTGGCGCGGCCTCAGCAGGCGGGAAGATCTATGTGATTGGAGGGTGGGATGGAGAAAAAGATGTAAATGTTTCTGTAAGTTATATGCCATCTCGGGATAGGGAAGATGAAACAGCATGGGAACGGTTTGAATCATTTAGTGATGATTTTGAAGCTTATAGTGTAAATAGTCTATCCGAATTAATTTTTGTGATTGGTAAGGAGGTAATTTATTATTATTCATTTCAGAACGAGGCGTGGAATTTCTTTGCCAATGACCCAAATATACCAATATATAAAGACAATGCTGTTTCGTCGGTAGAAGGTTACTTCTACATGATTGGGGGACAAGATGAAAACGGACTACACTATGACGGAAATATCAGGTATCAAGCAATTTACACTATTGCGATACCACAGATTATCAATTAATTCTTATGGTTTGATTATATTTTTTTGTAAAGAAAATATGAGGAAAATTTAAGATTTTTTATAGAAAGAGTTTCGGTTAAGTATTTTTAAAAATTTCAGATAGGAACCTTTAGTCAAAAGTCCTACCCATGAAAAGGATAGAATGAAGAGAATTTGCATCGTTACACTCACATATAACAATATTAACGACACGATTGAGTGTATAAATAGCTTGAATAATTTAAAGGGGGGACCTTACAAGATTTTCTTAGTAGATAATGGTTCCGAAGATGGGACTCCTCAGAGAATTGAGAAAATGTATCCCCAGATAGAGGTCCTGGGATTGGATCAGAATGTTGGCTTTTCTTCTGGTTTTAATCACGGGATTTATCATGCGCTGTCTGAAAACTATGAGCTTGTCTTCATAGTAAATAACGACACAGTTGTTCATCCAGATATGATGCTTGAATTACTAAAGGTGTCGGAAGCGGATCATGATTGCGGAATTGTCATGCCTAAGATATTCTATTATCCTCCCCATGAAGGAACCGCGCCAAGGGAAAAGGTATGGTCCGATGGAGGATATTTTAGAGTCTTTCCTCCTACAATCAAATTAAAAGATAATCGAAACAATGTCAATTTTAAAGAGATACGAAAAATTGAATTTGCGCCAGCATGTGCATTGTTGATTCATAAAAGAGCCTTTGAGTCTGTGGGGCTTTTTGACCCGGGTTATTTTTTCTTTTTCGAAGATTGGGATTTTTCAAAACGTGTTAGCGATGCGGGTTTGAATATATGGTGTACACCGTATGCAAAATTATGGCATAAAGTATCCAGCTCAACCAAGAATGATTTGTCTCTGTATTGGTTTATGATGGGTAGGAGCGGAATGCGTTTTTTTAGACGCCATGCTAGTTTTTTCTCATATACTATTCAAATCATATATTTCATTTTAAGAGATTTTATCTTCAAATTTAAAAATTTTAAGTTTCTAAAAGATTACATACAAGGCTTATGGGAGGGGTATACTCAAGATCTTGGAGATTTTCCGAAAATATCCAGCTTAAAAAATTTTACAACCAAAGAGGAATTTTAAGAAAAATTATATGGAACTTAAATATTATCCCTGCAATTGGTGTGGTTCAAAAGAATACAAAGTCATTTTGGAGAGTCGGGATTATCTCACTGGTCTACCTGGTGAGTTTACGTTTGTGAAATGTGATCAATGTGGGTTATTTCGTCAAAATCCTCGACTTGATTGGGATGATTTGTTAAAATATTACCCTGAGGATTTTCCTTCTCATAAGCAACAAATTTCTGAGATCCCTTCAAAAGTTCAGAGATTGAACAAGAGGTATGGGTTGTGGAAACGTATCAGGATCATTAACAAATACAAACCATCTGGAAATTGGCTGGATGTTGGCTGTGGGACAGGTAGAATACTGCAAGAAGCTCAAACTTGGGACCAATGGCAGTTGTATGGGTTAGAACCTATTGTTCATCTTGCAGAATATATAAAAAACAAGTTGAATATTCCAGTCTCTCCTTTGTCATTTGAGGAATATCACAGCGATGGAATTCGGTTTGATATTATAACGATGTGGGATGTCCTGGAACATTTACCAGCACCAGCAGGGGGTATAAAAAAGGTTTCAAATTTGCTAAATGAGGGTGGTTATTTCATCTTTACAATTCCAAATGTTGATAGTATTTGGCGAAAAGTTTTCAAACGATCATGGATAGGATATGAACTCCCCAGGCATTTATACTTATATCCGCCTGGTGTGCTCAGAGAAATGTTGAAACATTCGGGCTTGCAGATTGTAAAAAGGAAGTGCATCGCGGGAAGTCATGGTACTTTAATGCTGGATTTACACCGATGGAATAAAGATAAAAAATCTAAATTATTATCAAGGATCTTGGAAAAAGGGGAGGATTATGTCCCATTTAGATTGCTTACTTTCCTTCCTCTTTGGATTTTGGATAAGCTAATGCTTGGAACGAATATTACATATATCGTGAAGAAAACATGAAATTTCCTGATTCGATTACTACCTTAACCCGAAAATTTTCAGAAACCATTTTGAAATTTAGGAAAAATAAAACAATTAACACGATTCTCATCGTTTTCTCATATTTTTATCCAATAATTTTAATAGCAATCAGCTGGAGAGATATCGGGGAATTAGATCTGAGAAATTTTTCAAATACATTTCTTGTCTCATTATTATATGGATTTGTTTCGTTGATACTACAGGCTATAAACTGGAATTTCATTGTAAACAAAAATTTTTCCAATCCAATTAATAATATTACGATATATTTTAAAACTTTATTAATGCGGAGATTGCCCGGTGGTTTTTGGCATTGGCACGGCAGGGTAAACCTGTATAATAATTCCAATACCCAAATAACCAAGAGAATTTCAAAGGGAAATGCTGTTGAGTTCCTCGGGTTAATATTGTCAGGTGCAATTACTTTTTTATTAGTGGAATATTTGTATTTGGGTTTGGTAACTTTATTGTTTTCTTATCTTCTTTTGTTCTTCTTGACTCGAGAAAAACATATAGATTTATCCAATTATTTTATTCCCTTTTTTATTATTCTATCTTTTATCGTCAGTTGGTTAATGGGAGGTTATATATTAAACACATTATTTACTTATGTTTCACCAAACCAGACGCTTGGTTTAATTAGGGCGATCTCATTTTGGGTCATCACGGGGACGGTTGGAACCATCTTCTTCTTCATGCCAATCACTGGTATTTTCCGTGAATTGACATTAACTGCCTTGTTATCAAATTATTTGGATTTTTCAAAAATCATTCTGCTATCACTTCTAATTCGGTTAACGCTCTATATTTGTGATGTCATCCTATCGTTAGTGGTTTTGGGGATAACCTCAATAATCAAAAAGAGATCTACTAAATTCCTGTAGATCTCCTTTAATTTCAGTAATGCAAATTTGAACATTAAGGCCAATTTACTGAAGTATTCTCCAATTCGTAAATTTGGCCGGCTTTAATAATTAATTGAATTTCATCAGTTTCCTCATTAGCAAGGGGATATATTCCAAACGGCGTCACCATTATGGGAATATATTCACCCGGGTCGACCTCTTCAATTAAGAATTCACCTCGCTCATTTGTTTGGGCATTTGGTGAAGTTCTCTCTTGGAAAGCAATCGTGTAACCTGGGCCTGGTTCAAGGGGAACTTTCTCTGCCAGATATATTCTTGAATTTATGAGGGGTTCATTTGTTGTAAAAGAATAAACCTGCCCATGAACAATACCTGATTCAGTTTTAGCTTCTGGAATTATCAAAGGGTCAGATGTTGGTAAAATTTGTTCCTCAATATCATCATTGTTTTCTGAAACGGGATAGGAGGTTTTTTGCATATCAGGAAGAGGCGTTGATATAGGGTATGACTCAGATCCTGATGTGGGTTGCTCTGTAAATTGTTCTAAGGGTTGTTCCGGGGTGATATCTTCACCTGATTGTGCGCATGCGGATATTGATATCATTATCCAAAGAGATAAAATAGTGTAAAGAAAAAATTTTTTCATGCTTATATCCCAATATTCCAATAGTTAGTCATTGATGAATAATTATATTGGATTTTTTGTATACCACAAGAAAAAGGGGCTAACTGTCATCAGTTAGCCCCAAAATTTTTATCGTTATGAATATTCTATTTGTTTACTCCATTGTAAGAATAGAATTGATCCATTATTTGGGTGTTTTGTGGCGGATCTTCCATGTTACTGTTGACAATACATGCAATTGGCTGTGCAGCATCGGAAATTACAACAGCACTTCCTTCATAGCCGTCCGGTATTCCAGCTTTTGCTGGTAAATACACTTCCCAGTTATCACCTGGATCAATTGATGTGGACGTTTCAGTAAAAGCTAAATCTGAGAAGGAAACTGTCATAGTTGTTGCTACAGTACCCAGGTTTTGGCAGGTTAAACTAGAACTGTATCCATAGTATCGCCTCATTACATTGGGAGCGTTCACTATTGTGGTTGCTTCAGAAACACCATTGTATGTTGCTGCACGGTTGTATGGGTTTGACATATTCACAGTCACAACGACATCATAGTCAGCTGTTACTGTAGCGCTTAGAAGCCCAGGAGGAAGTTCTGTTAATCCGGGAATGTAGATTGCTTGTGAGGAGTTCGATGGGATTGTATATGCTTTAGATGTGCCATTGCTGAAATCAACTGTTACATTTGCTTCAGACGCACTCACATTTTGGATCGTGAGAGATGCATTCCAGCCATAATAGTTTTTGTAAAGACCGGGTGCATAATAAGTTGTTGCACCTTCTGAAAATCCATTGTAGGAGTAAAGTTGGTGAGAAACAGTGCCTGAGCCATAAATGTTGGCCATGCTGACGACATTTCCGGTAGCTGTTACTTTTGCCGAATAGGAAACGTTTGGTGCCAATTCTGAAAGATCTTTTTGTGACCAGTTTACACTTGATTTTGCTGGAACAGCTGTTTTTGTATCCGTCCAAACAGGTGTTGAGTTACCAGGAGCATAAATGCTCAAAGTTATGTCAGCTGCTGCATCCGAAACATTTTGGGCATATACTTCAGAAAAATATGCATAATAATTATCATAAACAGCTGGTATAAACCAGGCGGTTGCACCTTCTCCAAACCCATTATAACTAGCGCCGCTATCCGCATCACTAAAGTTGGATGTTGCTGCAACTGGTTGGTCTGATGATATAACAATTGAGTATTCCCCGGCATCTAAGCCGGCGATAGCTGGTACGTAGACTGAGAGAACATCGTCTACTTCAACTGAATGGCTTGAAGTATGTAACATTGCTCCAGTCGCATCATAGTACTCCACCATTACAGTTGCGGTACCTGTGCCAATATTTTGAACTGCAAATGAACTGCTAAATGGACCGCCGGGTACAGATGTGTCCGCACTAACTGGGCCAACAGAAGCCAAAACTGCAACTAAAACTAAGAAGAGCAAAAAAAACTTTTTCATATTAACTCCTTATTATAAGATTGAATTCACTTTATATTTTACAGGAAATCGCATCATTTTCAATAATACTTTCGTAGTAACCTGGTTAATTTATGTTTATAAATGCCCATTTTAGGTGGTTTTATAAAAAATCCCAATTATCCGAAATGATTTTTTCCCATAGAAATTCTTTACCTTTTTCGACACCTAATTTAGATAAATTCTTTTTCAGGATGCTGTCAGTTAAAACAAGTTCAATTTTTTTCCTTAGATCATGAATGTCTCCAGGTTTGAACAAAACTGCTGCGGGAGGTTTGCCCGCTAACAGTCTGCGGTCACCCACATCCCCGGTAATAAAGGGTGTGCCAGCAAGCCAGCTCTCAAACATCTTTAACGGACAGCGGCCTTTTGCAGCTTCTGTATCAAAAACCGGATCTACAGTAACATCAGCGAGCGCATAATAATTTGGAACGGATCCAGGTGAAACACGTCCTTCAAAATGAACCTTATCATCAATACCTAAATTATTTGCAAGATCCTGTAATTTGGTAAGGTCTCTCCCTCCACCAACGATCAATAAAGCAGCATTGGCAATTTCCTCAGTGATGTATTTGAATGCATTGATCAGTAGATCCACGGGATGATTTGAAAGGTTGAGGCTTCCAATGTAGGCAATAATTTTCTTATTTGTTAATCCTAATCTTAATTTTATCTCTTTAATTGCTTCATCATTGATGTTATTAAACCTATCTCCATCCACACCATTTGGTAAATAGTGAATTTTTTCTTCTGGGATTCCAAGCGCCATTATTCTATTTTTATTATAGAAAGTATTCGTTGTTATCTGATGAACAAACCTGGGAGTTATATTTTCAAAGAATTTTACAATGCCTTTTTGCCAATTTGATGCGTAATAATTTGAAACCAATTCATAGTCATCGCAATCCAGAATAATTTTTCTTTTTCTGATAGAGCCCCCTATAATTCCCGCCAAGCTATTCATTGGATGCGGCTTGCCGATAAAGATTATGTCTGTCGAAAATTTCTGTGTGGAAATGAAAAATTTCCATGTTGCCTTGATTACAATCCATAAAAGCTGGAAAGAATTAAAATATTCTGTTTTATTTTTCTGCTTTTTTATATGCATTTGTGAAACATAATGAACAGTCACACCTTCTTTAGTAAATGAACGTGTTTCAAGAGCATCAAAATTCGAGTGTAAAGCAGCTATTGTAACCGTGAAACCTTCCTTTACTAAATATTTACATATAGGGAAATACCTTCCTAAGCCGGAAGGACTCTCCAGATCCTGTGTTAACAAGAATAATATTTCTTTAGGTTTTTGGTTATTTTTTTCTTTTGATGATCTCATAATTTGTAAAGAATAAGATTAGGATAGAAAAATAAACGAATTACTTACTGACCATTACAGATTGATTTAACCAAATTTTGCCATGTTTTGTTAAATATTACTTCTATTTGTTCAGAATCTAATGGGGAGGTTCTGATTTGTTCTTGTATTGCTTCGGAAAGCAGTTGAGGATTTTTTGAGGGAACAATTTTACATAACTCAGGAAAATGTTGGATGATTTCATCAACGACAACATCTGTTAACACAATGGGTAGTCCAAATCCCATAGCTGTCTTAATGACACCCGATTGGGTCGCATCTCTATAGGGGGCAACAAACAAGTCTGACATCTCAAAGTACTGCGCTGCTTCATCGTCAGGAATATATTTATTATAGATATCAATATATTTTGTTAAACCCAGAGTTTTAATTTTTTGTCTGTATTTATTTATATTTTCCCAGAATTCGCCGGCGATCACTAAACGGATATTTTCTCCTTTTGAGATGAGGATCTTATGTGCTTCCAGAAGGTCATCCAAGCCTTTATATTCTCTGATAAAACCAAAGAAAAGAATTACGGGTTGCTCTTCTGGTAACCCAAATTTTTTTCTTAGCTTCTTTTTGTTCATTCCACTAGGTTGAAATGTACGATAAATTGGATGAGGAACAACAATAACATTTTTTTTCTTGGTAGGCAGCAAATCCAAAAGTCTTGCTTTTTCTTTTTCTGTCATGACGATGAACTTGTCTGCTTGGTTCAATGCCCATTGCGCTAATGCTTGGTCAATTGTCCTGGCTTCATGGGGGAATGTGTTATGTACTACGAAAGTTGATCTGACGCCATTTTTTTTCAAACGGTTAATGATATAGTGAAAAGCCAGGCTCCAAAATGTCACCCACCAGGAGATAATTACCATTTGGGGTTGGAAATTTAGAATTGACTTAACAGTTTTTTGCCATGTAAAGGGATTCAATGGTTGTAATAAGTATTTTGAATCTACTTTTTTGCGGCTTGAACTGAAATCCTTGTCACTTTTTCCAGGATAAAGCCATTGAGGATATTGTTTTTTAAAGGAAATTACTTGAATTTCATGACCTGATTCGGTCAACTTATTTGCCAAGGTTGTGGTGAAATGCGCTATACCACCTCTATATGGGTATATTGGTCCTATCAAAGTTAATTTCATAAGTGGTTAAGATTTATACCATTTGTATTGTGAAGTTCTTATTTTTGTGATACAAAGGTTCTGAGCTAAGTTCAACCATTATAGCTGGAAATTATGCAGTCTTCAATCTGTAATGACGCTTGGTGTTTTTATTATTTGGATTATTCTTAAAATACCACAATAGAAAATAACTAAAAAATCAACAATCCAAGGGTCTAATTAGTAAATTTAAATTCTTTGGGTTTAATTTATTCATGCAACACTTTTTTGAGAAAAAATTATCTCTTCTTTAATCTGACTCTCTCAGCTCCAGCGAATAATCAAATAGTTGATCATCTAATTGCAGTGAAATGATTCCATCTCTATATGAAACAAGTTCAGCATTTTGCCATTCATCAGGAAGGATGACAGTTAAAAGGTTAAGATTTCCTGGATCCTCTGACTGATATTGAACTAACAAGCCGTCATCTTCTATAAAATCTAGAAGTTTGCTATTTTCCTGACCGATGAATAGAAAATCAATATTATTATTTAGATTTGTAGCTCGCCTTTCATTGAGGTCATAACCTTCTGCAAAATGGTAGTTAATGGCAGCTTTTCTTTGCTTTTTAGAATCTGCATTGTCAATAATAAAAGCAGGTCCATCATGGTAAAAGAAAACTGATCTGGTAAATTTCCAGCCATGCCAATCTTTTATTGATGTTTTTATATGATCCATCTTGTCGGATGTTCCAAAAGAGTCGATCTCAGAATAAAAAGGCGGATCTTGGGCATAAGGTCCCAACCAGTCAATTATGGTATTTATGACCGCATCCAGCCCTGCTCGAGGAATTAATAAGGTATTTAATTGCTCAATTGGTATACGCTTATCTCTGACCATGGCTCTACCAGCCGGCAGCCATTGAATCGGATTTTGTGTGTAACGCTCTTTTACTAACTCTTCTCCTGCATAAATCAGTACTATTCCATTGGTGCTTTTATAACGATGCCAACCAGTAAACCTTAAATTTAACAAGATGTAAAGGTCATCGTCGTCCCAACCATTACGGAAGACGACTTTATCAGGTGCTAAAGGGCCTTCATTACCTGGCAGCCCAGAATCGCCATATAGGAGGCATGATCCAACAGAGGGCTTTTCTGAACGTAAATTATCATCTATGGGCACTTCTGAGCCAACCTGGGGATAAATATATTTGGGATCTTCAACACTTTGTGCTGCCTTGTTCGCCAGCCATAACATTTGTCCATCATTTAATATGTTTGCTCCTAAAAGACTGACGGGGCCTGGGGATATTTTAAATGGGAAATTATAATTTATTATATTTCCATCAGGTAATGCCTGGTATAAAAGCCATTCAAAAGAATGCCTTTGATTTAATTGGCTTTCTGTTCCAGAATACAATCCATGAAGATAGGCATTTGTAATCCAAACGGGTTGATAATTAATTGAATCATCAAGCACTCTAAAACCCCGGTCCCATCCGAAGTCCGAATTTTCAAGGTAAGCTTTATTTTGCTTCAAACTTAATCCATTTTTGAAGTTTGAATTGAGTAATTGGGCGTAAAGTCCCGCACCTATGTCCTGGTTCTGGTAAGCACCAACCGGTTTTTGTGAGAAGGCTAATCCATAAAACACATCCACCAGTTCAATGGTTAAAGCTCTTTCATTTATCTTTTCAATCCAATTTTCGATAAATATTATTTCTGAAATTTTAAATAAATTGGGAAAATTCTTTTTTACCTTTTCATAAAAATAGATAGTCTGGGAAGCCAAATATTGATCATATTTAACACTTTTTGCAGGTTCCGTGTAATTTTCATTTTCCGCTTCATCCAATAAATTTTCTTTAAATGCATTTGCATAGATTTCATTATTCTCATATATCGCCAAGAATGCATAATCATTTGTTTTCAAATTCTCTTTTGAGGCAA
>Ga0207796_1000918_pt1 | contig 10596 bp, 8 predicted proteins | sample Pon1CUnioCityCA_6_FD_187274 | JGI IMG/M metagenome (GOLD analysis project Ga0207796, IMG submission 187274) | Marine sediment microbial community from Union City, CA, USA - Pond 1C Sediment 1 (SPAdes) | ecosystem: Environmental > Aquatic > Marine > Intertidal zone > Salt pond sediment ...
TGGAGTTCCGCCAACTGGCAATCCTCCTGCTCAGCCTGCTGCCACACCCGGAACCTGACTCAATCCTGGATAAGGCTCAGTCTTGGCTGGACAGTTGCAACTCCGAAGAGATCCGGCAATCCGTCATGAGCGAGGGCCTGGGGGGCCTTGCCAGACAAAAACCCAGGGTATTCCTGGCTTTCATTCAAGATCTGATCAGCAGTGCATCAAAAGATAACCTGCAGGCAGCTATCTATGGATTAGCATCCTTAGCAAAGGATCCCTCTTATACCAATCTGCCGCTTCTATTTAAACACTTATCCAAAATACTCCTGACCGAAGAGAGAGGACTTGCTAAGGAGATCAGCGCCCTGGTAAGGGTCCTGGCATCCCGTTCAGAGCAGGAAACGACCTACTTCCTGGTCAAACAGCTCCAGCCAGACTGCAATCCAAGGATCCTGCGCGTGATCCGGGGGGTGATGGACGGGCTTTCCAAGGAGAATCAAGCCCTGCTGCGGGAGAAAATGGAAAGTTATCGGGATTGAGAAATGGGGCTTGATGAATGGATCTGACCTGAAGCAGGTCACGAAAGGCAATCCTTGACAAGGCCAGGGGGAAGTCCTATACTGAACTTGACAACCTGAATAGCACGGGGAGCCCCATCAGGGCTGAGAGGAGGACAGCGGTCCTCGACCCGCGAACCTGATCCGGATCATACCGGCGGAGGGATGCCTGATAGCAAAGACACTCCTCCAAAAAAGAGGAGTTTTTTTTATTTTGACAGGAAAGATCATGCAGGCAATCATATTCGCGAATGGTGAATTTCAAAATCCAACCCGGCCTCCAATCCTCAAGGATGGCGTCCTGGTCATCGCCGCTGATGGCGGCAGCCGCCACTGCCAGTCTTTGAAAATCATCCCCGACGTGCTGATCGGTGATCTGGATTCCACTGACCCCTCCCTGGCAGCGAAGTGGGAGGAGGGAGGTGTAGAAGTCATCCGCTACCGGGCTGATAAGGACCAAACTGACCTCGAGCTGGCCCTGATGCTGGCCCAAGAACGCGGTGCTGATGAGATCGTTGTCTATGGAGCTGTGGGAGGCCGACTGGATATGACCTACGGGAACCTGATCCTGCTCGCTCATCCAGCTTTGCATATCCCTGTCACCTTGATCTGCAGGAATGAAGAAGTCCATTTACTCCGGGAAGGAGACTCCCTGGATGTGGTTGGTTCAGCTGGGGATATCCTCTCCTTGCTTCCTCTTCATCCCCACGGCGCCCAGGTTTCAGCGGGAGGAGTCCAGTACCCGCTGGAGAATGAAAATTTGGCCTTTGGATTGACGCGGGGTATCAGCAACCAGCTCACTCAGGATTCAGCCACAATCCGCGTGGACAGCGGATTGCTGGCCGTGGTCCATACCCGCAATTCAGCCTTTGAGTAATGGGAGGTTTACTAGTATGAAGTCAAAGCGCATGATCCTGATCATCACCGCCATCGTCCTGCTGGGGACAGCCTGTGTTCCCAAACCCAGCCAACCCCAGGTGCTGACCGTGATGACCCATGACTCCTTCGCGATCTCGGAGTCAGTTGTTGCCATCTTCGAGACTGAGCATGATATCCAGGTTCTATTCCTGGAAGTAGGCGATACCGGCACTGCGGTTAACAAGGCCGCACTTTCCAAAGATAATCCACTGGCGGATGTCTTTTATGGGGTGGACAATACTTTTCTGAGCCGGGCCCTGGAAGAAGGCATCTTCGAAGCTTATCAATCCCCTCGCCTGGAGGAGATCGATCCCAGCTTCCAGCTTGATCCCACTCACCACGCCCTGCCGGTGGACTTTGGAGATGTCTGTCTTAACTATCAGAAATCCTACTTTGAGGAGCGTGATTTAGATCCGCCATCGACCCTGGAAGACCTGACGCTGCCAGCATACCAGGGACTGTTGACGGTCCAGAACCCGGCCACTTCCTCTCCAGGCCTGGCCTTCTTGATGACCACCGTAAGCTACTTTGGCGAGGAAGGTTATCTGGCGTACTGGGAGCAGCTGGTGGAGAACGGCGTGGAAATCGTCAACGACTGGGAAACCGCTTACTACAGCGCATTCAGTCAAGCCGGGGGGACGGACCCGATCGTAGTCTCCTACGGTTCCAGTCCACCCTTTGAAGTGCTCTTTGCAGAAGAACCGTTGCAAGAAGCCCCTACCGCTGCTGTCACCAGCCCTGGCACCTGCTTCCGTCAGATCGAATTCGTGGGTATCCTGAAAGGAACGGAAAACCGGGAATTGGCTGAAAAATGGGTCGATTTTATGCTCTCGCCGGTTTTCCAGGAGGATATCCCCCTCAATATGTATGTCTTCCCGGTCAACCGCAACGCTGTCTTGGATGAGACCTTCCAGAAATACCTCGAAGTCCCGGAGGTGACTGCGAACCTCACACCCGCCATGATCGCAGATGGCAGGGAGCGCTGGATTAACGACTGGACCGAGACTGTGCTGCGCTAAACCAAGCGGCTTGACCGCACCAATAATGACTATGCAAAAAAAATCAGCAGGGCCCAGACCGACCAGCCCCAAAGCATCCCGGCTCCTGATTTGGCTGATTCCGGTGGCATTTATGGGGGTCTTTTACTTCTTCCCCCTGGCCAAGATCACCCAACTCAGCTTCTCCCGGGGTGAGCTTGGCTTATGGAATAGCCTGCGCGAAACCCTGGCATCCCCTGGCATCCAGCGGGTGATCGGATTCACATTCAAGCAGGCCGCGCTTTCCACACTGCTGACCTTGATCGTCGGTCTGCCCGGGGCCTATTTGTTTGGACGATTTCAATTCCCCGGGAAAAAACTTCTCCGAGCCCTGACCGGGGTCCCCTTCGTGATGCCCACCCTGGTGGTTGCGGCTGGATTTTATGCCCTGCTGGGTCCGACGGGCTGGCTCAACACTGGGCTGATGAAAGCTCTGGATTTGCAAACACCACCCATCCAGTTCATCAACACCTTGGCAGCGATTCTCACTGCCCATGTCTTCTACAACACCACCATCGTGCTCCGCGTGGTAGGCGATTATTGGAGCCGCCTGGATCCGAGGCTGGAAAGCGCCGCTCGCGTGCTGGGTGCCGGGCGCTGGGCGACACTGCGGGAGGTCACCCTGCCCCTGCTGCTGCCTGCCCTGACAGCAGCCGCCTTGCTGGTCTTTATCTTTGATTTCACATCCTTCGGTGTGGTGCTGGTGCTTGGCGGCCCCACTTTTGCCACCCTGGAAGTAGAGATCTATTATCAAACTATCAGCCTCTTCAATCTGCCCACTGCAGCCATCCTCTCGCTCCTGCAGGTGGGATTCACCCTGATCCTGACGGTGATCTACACCCGCCTGACAGCCCGCATCCAGCAACCAGCCCGGCTCTCCTCCCGGGGCCGGACCCAGCGCCCGCTGGTCAGCCGGTCCAGCCGGCTGCTGGCCGGGCTGCTGATCGCAGGGCTGGTGGTCTTCCTGCTCAGCCCGCTGGCGGCCCTGGTGGGCAAATCCTTCACTGGCTCAGATCCCGGCGCACCGCTCACCCTGGCTTTCTACCGCAGCCTGGCCAGCCGGCCCCGGGAATCCTTATTCTACGTGCCGCCTTCGACTGCCCTGGGCGTATCCCTGGGCTATGGGGTGATCACCGTCCTCCTGGCGCTGGGGTTGGGATTGCCAGCAGCCTGGTCGCTGTCCAAGAAGGACCTCACCCTGGTTGACAGGATTCTCGACCCGGTGCTGATGCTGCCCCTGGGCACCTCAGCAGTCACCCTGGGCCTGGGCTTCCTGGTCGCATTGGACCAGCCGCCTTTGGATTTAAGGACCTCTCCCCTGTTGGTTCCGATTGCCCACACCCTGGTCGCTTTCCCCTTCGTGGTCCGCAGCCTGGCCCCTGCCCTCTCCAGCATTCAGCCCCAGCTGCGCCAGGCAGCTGCGGTGCTGGGGGCTTCACCCCGCCAGGTGATGCGGGAGATCGACCTGCCCTTAATCGGAAGGGCTTTGCTGGTAGCGGCGTCCTTTGCTTTCACCATTTCCATCGGTGAATTTGGAGCCAGCTCATTGATCACCCGGCCGGAATATCCTACCGTGCCGATCGTGATCTACCGCCTGCTGGCCCGACCGGGTGCTTTGAACTATGGCCAGGCCATGGCTTTAAGCACCATCCTGATGACCGCCACCCTGGGCGGCATGCTGCTGATGGAATATTTCCGGATCGGCGAAGTGGGAGAATTCTGAACACAAATCTGCTGTCGCGAATTTTCCAATCTTTAATTCAAACTATCTTGACTGGGAAACCGGATATGATAGAATATTTTTCGCTGGGGGCGTGGTGTAGCGGTTAACATGCGGCCCTGTCAAGGCCGAGATCGCCGGTTCGAATCCGGTCGTCCCCGCCAGACAACGAGAACCACTTCCAAATGAAGTGGTTCTTTTTGTTTAATAGTTGGATATTCATGAATAATTCATAGTAATTAAGTCAAATTTAAGGTATGCTTAAGGCTGTCAATCTTCCAGAATAGTGGATGAGGATTTACCTTGATCTCAACTCTCCTGCGGGTCCTGAAAATCACTGCCTATGTCCTGCTCGGGGTGGTCGTTTATCAGCTCATCATCCGCGTCATCCGCAGGCTGTCTCACTTTCCTGCTCCAGCCTTTATCGGTATTTTCCTGGACAGCGACCAACGACGAAGAATGCAGCCAGCGGAAGATTTCATCAAAACCGCAGGTATCAAACCTGGCATGCACGTCCTGGAGGTTGGCTGCGGCAGTGGCGCTTATACCACCTTTGTGGCCCGGGCTGTTGGCCCGGAGGGTAAGGTCGAGGCCCTTGATATCCAACCCGCCATGTTGGCTCAGCTGGAGAAGAAGCTCACCAAACCAGCCTTTCAGGACATCGACAACATCACCCTCCACCAGGCGAACGCCTATCAGCTTCCCTTTGGGGATCAGGAGCTGGATTTGGTGTACCTGATCACCGTGCTTCCCGAGATCCCTGACCAGGCGCGTGCTCTGGCTGAGATCTACCGGGTGCTAAAACCAGGCGGGATCCTGGCTGTCGCTGAGCTGCTTTTAGACCCTGATTATCCCCTTAAGTCAACCACAACCCACCGCTGCCAGGCCGCGGGCTTCGCGCTGCAGGAGGTCCAGGATAATTTCTGGAGCTACACTGCCAGATTCGTCAAACCCAGAAAAAATCAAACAGGATAACCACCTATCGAACCCAGTAACCATTCAAATCCGATCCATGGAGGTAAAGGATGAACCGCCAACAGAAAACCACCCTATTCATCGCTCTGCTTTTTGCGCTCGCTCTCGTCCTCTCCGGCTGTGAGCTGCCGGGTTTTGGACCCCCACCCTGTTCGGCTGAGTTCCTGATCGATGCCATCAATGACGCCAACAGCAACGGGCCGGGGACAGACACCATTGACCTCGACGGCAGCTGCACTTATCAGCTTGCCGCTGTCGACAACACGGTCGATGGCAACAACGGCACGCCAACCATCACCAGCTCGATTGTCATTAACGGCAATGGGGCAACGGTCCGGCGCAGCGTCGATTCCCAAAAGGCTGCCATCCGGCTCTTCCATATCTCGCAAGGGGGTGAGTTGACGCTCAACAACGTTAGACTGATGGACGGCATGGGCATGGAGCCCCCAGATGTCACAGATCCCATCCGCAATTCTGGCGGCGCGATCTTCAATTATGGGACCCTGACGGTCAACAGCTGTTTCTTTGACATCAACCGCGCCAAGCTGAAAGGCGGTGCGATCTACAACGCCGGGACAATGACTGTCAGCAATTCCACCTTTCTGAACAACGATGTCAACATCGGCAATGAGGCGGGGGAATCCGGGGGCGCAATCTACAACACCGGGACAGCGACCCTCACCGGCAGCACCCTGAACGCCAACATCGCCAGCCAATCCGGAGCTGGCATCGCCAATTCCGGCACGATGACAGTGACCAACAGCACCCTGACCGCCAACGCCACCACCCTGGCCGGGATCGCCAGCGGATCAGCGGTGATGAATTCCGGATCCATCACCATCAGCTACACCACCATCACCCAGAATTACAGCACCACCGCCGGGGCCGTCTTTTCCGCGCCGGATACGATCGAGATCCACAATTCCATTATCGCTGACAATCCCGGGGGGGACTGCAGCTACCCAGCCAGCAGCTCAATCCTGGGGGTGAACATTAACAGCGATGGGACATGCGACGGCATGGTCACCGATGATCCCAAACTGGGACCGCTGGCGGACAACGGGGGCGGCACGCTGACCCACAGCATCCCGGCCGACAGCCCGGCCCGTGATGCTGCCGCAGGGTCCTGCCCGGCGACAGACCAGCGGGGTGAGACCCGTCCCCAGGGTCCGGCTTGCGACCTGGGCGCTTACGAATATGTCGGCGAAGAGCCGGTGGCGATGACATCCCAGATCAGCGGCATCGTTTACAACGATATCAACGCTGATGGGGTGATCGACCCGGGCGAAACGCCGTTTGCCGGCGTTGAGCTCGTCCTGGCCAGCGGCACCTGTGCCGCCCCGGGGACGACCCAGACCACACTTTCTGCCGGGGATGGGAGCTATCAGTTCGAGCTCAGCCCTCCTACTGCAGGCACCTACTGCCTGAGCATCGACCCCCTCACCCCTCCCAACGACACCATCCTCATCCCGGGTAATTTCACTGACCCTCCCGCTGGGGAAATCGAGTTCACCATCACGGATGGTGAAGACCTGACGGATCAAAACTTCGGCTGGGATTTCCAGTTCGCACCCGGATACGGGGAAGCGAGCCTGGCGATCACGGATGTGGTCCTCAGCGCCACCACCATCCCGGTTGACGATTGGGTTGAGGTGGAGGTTACGGTCGAGAATCTGGGCAACACAACCGCCAGCGGCTACGATGTGGTGCTCATCCCCCATTATGGCTGGGGTCCGCCCAATCCAGCCGGATTTGAGGCCATCCCTGATCTGTCTCCGGGAGCCAGCCACACCATCAGCTTCACACCCGGCGTGCTTTACTCCAATATCGGCACCTTCACTCTGCGGGTGTTAGTGACAGACGATTGGTACAACGACGGCAGTCCGGAATCCACCGGCACCGCTGGCGATCTGTCTGATCACACCATAACCGTACAGGGTGTGGACCTGGTGATCACCGATTTCACACTCAGCGCCACTACGGTGGAGATCAGCCAGTGGGTCACTGCTGATGTCACGGTCGAGAATCAGGGCAACTTGACTGCGTCCGGCTATGACCTGGTGATCATACCCCACTACGGTTGGGGTCCGCCCAATCCCGCTCACTTCGAAGCCCTGCCCGTGCTCTCCCCAGGAGCCAGCCACACCATAGCAGTATCCCCGGGAATGATCTACAGCACACCCGGCACCTTCACTGTGCGGGCCCTGGTCACTGATGATTGGTACGACATCGGTGATCCAGATTCCACCGGCAGCGCCGGCGATTACTACGATACCGAGATCACCGTCCTCGAGCCCACCCCTGTCCCGACTTCAACCCCGGCAACAGGAAAAGTTGGCGGCAAAGTCTTTGAGGATACTGATAAAGACGGAAAGTGGGATAAAGGAGAACCGGGCATTTACAATGTAAAGGTTGAACTCACTTCTGGCTCCTGCGGCGTCAAGGCTATCGTTGCTGGATGGGAAACCAAAACCGACAAAAATGGGAACTACCTCTTCACCAATCTCGATCCAGGCAGCTACTGTGTAAGTGTGCCTTTACCACTGGTGAGACCCCCCACACCTACCACCCCTACTTATTACACAGTTGACAGACTCAAAGCCGGGGAAGAGAGGCTGAATTACTATTTCGGTTTTGAACCACCGAAATAGGAAGGATGCTGACAAGATCTCACTTTCTAGGGCGGCGCGCTGCGCCGCCCTTTTTAATGGGGTAGGTCACTGGATTCTAAAATCCAGTTGGTTTGGATCCTTTGCATCAATTGACTGCAAGCCAGTATTGACTTTCTAATATCATTTAATTATCGGGCTTTACATCCATTAATCGACCTACAAGCAAATCAACAAACCCGCATTCATCAACCTCATTTCTTAATCTATAATGACAAATGGAAGATCTTAAATCCAGGTGAGCTTCACCTCAAAGCCTCCCGCTGATCTCCCCCGGTGAGCGTGAAATGGTCCCAAGATAGGTGCTCTCCTACCAGCCAACCAGGAGGTCCTGATGTGAATATCTCTTCAGGTATTGATTCCATTTGCTGGCATTGAATCAAAACGGAGACTGAGCAATGAAAATCGCCATCCTGACTTATGGTTCCCAAGGTGATGTTGAGCCTTTTGTAGCCTTAGGACATGCGTTATGCAGCGCTGGACACCAGGTTAGCCTGGCAGGGCCCGAAGCCTACCAGTCCCGTTTTGACTTCAACCAGATTCGGTTCACTCCCCTGCCCGGGGATCCCAGCCATCTTGTCCAGGAATTGGTGGACCAGGCAGGCACCAGCAGGATCCAAATGGTGTTGAGCATGGGGAAGTTTGTCATACCCCTGGCTGTCCAGGTCTTCGAGAGATCCAGGGCGGCCTGTCAGGGAGCTGACCTGATCCTGCACTCTTTTCTGCTGACCGGGGCAGGCATCGGGTTTGGCAAGGAACTGGGTGTCCCCACCATCTCTGCCCAGCTTTTCCCGGTCTTTTGCACCACTTCTGCTTTCCCCGCACCAACCTTTCCCGACCTGCCGCTTGGAGACGGGTATCGTCGTCTGACCCATGCTCTGGTTTCCCAGATCTTCAAGTGGGGTAGCCGCTCCCTTTATCGAAGAGTGAGGAGGAAGAACCCTCAGCTGCCAGCTTTGACAGATTGGCTGCCCGGTGACCACAGCCATCACCAGACACCGATCCTCTATGGATTCAGCCCCCATGTTGTCCCCAAACCCGCTGATTGGGGGCAGCATTCTCACCTGACTGGCTACTGGATTCTCAAAAATGTCGATCAACAAAAACCTTCCAGAGAGCTGGTCGATTTTCTGCAAGCTGGCCCAGAGCCGATCACAATAGCTTTCGGCAGTACCCAATCCAGCAAATTAGGTGAGATCATAGACAAGATTGGCACAGCGTTGTCCCGCTGCAATCAACGGGGGGTCATCGTCTCAGAAAAGGTGCCTCCCGGGCAAACTTCCCCTGACTTGTTCCGGGTTGGTTATGCGCCTTACGATTGGTTGTTCCAGCACTCATCAGCCGTCATCCATCATGGCGGAGCCGGCACCACAGCCAGGGGATTGAGGGCTGGTGTGCCTAATATCATTCTCCCTTTTACCAGCGACCAACCTTTCTGGGGCCGACAGGTCCACGCCCTGGGCGCTGGGCCTGCACCCATTCCCGCTAATAAGACCTCGGTCAACGCGCTCACCACGGCTATCGACCTGGCCCAAACCGACACAGGCATCAGATCACAGGCTGAAAAGATAGGCAGACGGCTTCGGGAAGAGAACGGCACTCAACAGGCGCTGAAGTTGATTGAGAATTACCACAAGAGATTTAAGATTGAAGATTTGGGATTTCAGTAAGACCGGTACGATAAAATTACTATTACTAACTCTTAGCGTTGAAGGCTGCCAACATGAAACGACTTTTCTATTCACTAGCAAAAACCAGATGGGGTGGATGGCTGCTCCACATGATCTTCGCCCATTTCAGCTTCCTCATTCCTGCTGAAAAACTGATCGAGACTGCCAGCTTATTAGCCTTCCACCACCCCCATCCAGCCTATGGACTGCATATCCTGATCGTTCCCAAGGCCTACTATCCATCCCCCGCTGATCTACCAACAGACGATCAGCAATTTGAAAGGGACTTATTTCAAGCGGTCCAGGCTTTAATCAAGAAATTCGATTTGTTATCAAGTGGCTATCGGTTGATTCTCAACGGTGGAAAATATCAGGAAGTGACCCACCTTCACTTCCATCTCATCTCAGAAGTAAGCCCCGAAAAGGAGTAACTGAAATGAACGAAACTGAAACCCGTCTAGATCAACCTCCCCAATGGATCCGGAAGGTAGCCAGGATCTGGTCCCTTCCCATCATTGCCTTTGTTTTGATCTTTACCATCGGTACCATCTGGTCGGAGGTGACCAATGCCCCGCCGGATCCCTACGCAGTCGAGGATATTTCCTTTGTGGAATCCTTGCAGCCTGTCTTGATCGGCATCAGCGGTTTAGGGCTGGCCCTGGCCTGGCGCTGGGAAAAATTGGGGGGAATCTTCTCCCTGGTATTTTCTGCGGCGCTGGTTCTCACCTTATTAATCACACGGCCATTCACGGATAATGTAGTCCGGTCGCTGATCCCCTACCTGTTGGCTGTGATCGTGATCATTCCTGGAATCCTTTTCGTACTCTACGGAGTTCGCTCTACCCCTCAACAGGATCCCTGATCTGATCGCAGAGCTGAACAGAGCACTCAGCCGCTTGCCAACCAGGTTGAGCGTACATCTGGGGACCACTTAACACCCTTCCGGGTCAGGAGAAACCCTGGTTCGACATCTAACGGGAGGTAATGACCGGTTAAGTCAAACCCGGGATGGATCATCCAGCGCAAAATCAGACTTGCGAAATTCCAGACAGTCATTATAATTCA
>Ga0207796_1000919_pt1 | contig 10593 bp, 9 predicted proteins | sample Pon1CUnioCityCA_6_FD_187274 | JGI IMG/M metagenome (GOLD analysis project Ga0207796, IMG submission 187274) | Marine sediment microbial community from Union City, CA, USA - Pond 1C Sediment 1 (SPAdes) | ecosystem: Environmental > Aquatic > Marine > Intertidal zone > Salt pond sediment ...
GCCGGCCGGCGAGACGCTGACCCGGCAAGATCTCGAGCGGGTTCACGCGCCCCAATACGTGGCCCGTCTGTTCTCGGATGCTGTCGAGCAGGAACTCATCGAGACCTACGAGCTGATCGACGCGGCCGGCCGGTACAACCGCTACGACCCGTCTTCGGCCAGACTGCCCCTGCGACAACTGTTTGTCCGCATTCTCCAGCGGGCCGCCGCGACCGTGTTGTGCTGCCGCATCGCCCTGGGCACCGGCTTTTGCTTCTCGTTTTCCGGCGGCATGCACCATGCCCTCAGGGATCGCGGCCGGGGTTTCTGCCCTGTCAACGACATCGTGGTCGCGGTCCGAAAGCTCCAGGCCGAAGGGAGTATCTCCTCCGCCTGGGTGATCGACACCGATGCCCACAAAGGAGACGGCACCGCCGCCCTTACCGCCGGTGATGACACCATCCGGACGCTTTCCATCCACATGGCCCGGGGATGGCCCCTGGACGAAGCGCCGCGCGATGCAACGGGCCGTCTCAAGCCGTCTTTTGTTCCGAGCGACATCGACATCCCTGTGGGACCCGGCGAGGAAGAACAATACCTGGCCCGGCTTCAGGGAGGGCTCCGGCGCCTGAGCCGGTTTCCGCTCCCGGACCTGGCGGTGGTGGTTTACGGCGCAGACCCGTATGAAAAGGACGAACTGGCCTCCACCCGGGAGCTGAAGCTGACCCTGGCACAGATAATGGCCCGCGATCTTATGGTGTACCGTTTTCTCCAGGACGCCGGGATCCCCATGGCTTATCTGATGGCCGGGGGGTACGGTCCCCACGCCTGGGAGGTCTACACGCAATTTTTGCAGGCGGTGCTGCCGGAGCGGCTGCGACAGGCGGGTACGGCGATTTGAAAAAGCCGCGGATGTCGATGACCTTGCTGTCGCCGCAGCGGGTCGCCCCGTCCCAGGTGCCCCGCACCTTGGCTTTTCGCAGGTTGTCGATCATCGCCTTCAACTCGGGGTTTTTTTTGACCAGGCTCCGGATCTGGTCGCCGACCTTCGCCCACTGGTCTTCTATGGCGGCGGTGTCGACGGAAAATCCGGCCAGTTTCCCCAGCATGCCGGCCAGGGTGGCCAGCAGGCCGTAGTGGGTGGTTCCCTGCAGGTAATATGGGCAGTGGCCCCAGAGGCTGATCGAGCGCAGGCCCTCGCGCACCGCTGCAACGTGAACGATGGAGTGGACCGCGGAAGGGCCGCTGTAGGAGATCGGCACCACGCCCAGCGATTGCAGCGCCGCCAGGGCCTCCTCACCGGAGGCCAGGCCCGACACGATCCGGTCGGTGGAGACGTCCATGGCGTTTCCCCATCCGGTAAAGCCGATGATCTGCGTTTCGGCGCCGTTTTGTGGCAGCTGGTCGATGTCGATACCGGAAGCGTTCATGTCGATAATGTTGCATCCGGTGGGGTGGTGGTCAACACGGCCTGCGGCGATGGCGCGGCGCCGGCCCAACCCATGATGGAGACTATGGATGCAGACGAGAAGACAGTTTGTCCGTTGGCTGGCGGCGGCGGCTGCCGCAGCCTTTTCCGGGTGGAGGTGGATCAAGGCGGCCGCCGCAGAAGCCATCAAAAAGGTGCTGCCCCCGGGAACCGACCCGGAGCGGCTTTTTCACGAAAACCCTGCGCACCTGGACACCACCCACCTGCAGGTGATGCCCCTCCACCGGTTCGGGACCATGGGTGACACCGACGGGACCGTCGATCCGGACGCCTGGCGTCTGGTCGTCGACGGCCGGGTCGCCCGGCCGCTCTCCCTGACCCTGGCACAGGTGAAAATGACGGCCGTTGTGGAGCGAGACGTGCTGCTGGTGTGCCCCGGCTTTTTTTCCAACCACGGCCGGTGGCGGGGCGCGTCGCTTTCCGCGCTGCTACAGGAGGCCGGGCCCGCCCCTGCCGCCGACCGCGTGCGGATCTACGGTCAAAGCCCTTTCGGTGATAAAAAAGAGGTCTTCTCCTTGTCGGAGGCCGAAGCCGATCAGGTGTTTCTTGCCTATGCGGTCAACGGGGAGACCCTGCCGGTCAAGCACGGCTATCCGCTGCGGGTCGTGGCCGAAGGCCACTGGGGGGCGGAGTGGGTGAAGTATGTTTATCGTGTTGAAGTGCTGGGGTAGGGCTTCGCCCGGTTGATGGGCTGATTGGTTGGTTGATGGGTTGAATGGTCAAATGGTTGATTGGTCAAGTGGTCGAGGCCGTACATGAAAAAACGAACGTCCAACGCTCAACGTCGAACGTCCAACGTCGAATAAAAGGACAACAGCAACGAGCCTCCGTGGGGCAGGAGGAACCCCGAGAGCTGATTTGCCTTTTGAAAGAAAGCCCTGCCTCACCGGTCCCAAAACACCCTCTCCTGAACGGCGGGCCGCATTCGACGTTGGAAGTTGAATGTTCGACGTTCGACGTTCGGCCTGTCAGCCCGTCAACCCATCAACCGGTTCTTTCGATCTTCGGATTGAGTTCTTCTCTGAGCCAGTCGGCGAACAGGTTGATGCCCACCACCAGAAAAACCAGCGCGGCGCCGGGGAAAACGACCATCCACCACATGCCGGCATAGATGTAGTCTTTGCCGATGGCGATCATCATGCCCAGCGAGGGTTCGGTGATCGGCACGCCGACCCCCAGAAAGCTCAAGGTGGCCTCCAGCATGATCACCACGGCCAGGTCCACGGCCACCACCACCAGCACCGGCGGGATGGCGTTGGGCAGGATGTGGCGAAAGAGAATGCGCAGGTCCCGGGCGCCGGTGGCCCTGGACGCCAGGACATAGGCCTCCTCTTTGACTTCCAGAACGCTGCCGCGCATGGTCCGGGCGTACCGGACCCAGTCTGCGATGCAGATGGCGGCAATCACGGTGCCGATGCCGGTCTTTTTAAACACCCCCAGCAGTAAAATGGCCAGCAGCGTGGTGGAGAACGAAAACATCGTGTCGGCCAGGCGCATGGTGACCGCGTCGAGCCAGCGCCCGTAAAAACCGGCGAAAAGCCCGATCAGGACCCCGATGGTGCCGGCGATCATCACCACCGAAAAGCCCACGATCAGCGATGTCCGGCAGCCGTAGACGATGGTGCTCAAGATGCCCCGGCCCTGGTCGTCGGTGCCGAGTAAAAACGGCATCTGCCCGCCCTCCAGCCAGATGGGCGGGGTCAGAAAATGGTCGAAGGTCAGCTTCTCCAGGTCGTACGGGTTCTGCGGTGTGATCCAGGGCGCCAGCAAGGCGGCCAGCAAAAAGACCACGATGATCACGCTGCCGACGATCGCCGGCGGATCGTGAAGGTAGCTGTGCAGGATCTTGGATCGGCTCTTTTTGCGGCTCATCGGCGTACTTTTCTCTTCCCCGTCGCGGCCCGGATTTTTCATCTTCTGATTCCCGGCGCAAAGCGGCGGAAATCAGTCGTACCTTATCTTCGGATTCAGCACGGCATAGAAAATGTCCACCAAAATGTTGATGCTGATGATGATCACCGACGCGAGCATGATGTAGGTGACGATCACCGGCTGATCGGTCTCGTAGATGGAGGTGAGCAGCAGGTTGCCCATCCCCGGCCACTGAAAAATGGTTTCGGTGACGATGGCAAATGCGATCAACTCGCCGAACTGTAGGCCCGCCATGGTGACCACCGGAATCAGCACGTTGCGAAGCGCGTGCTTGACGATCACCGTCACCGGGGAAAGCCCCTTGGCCCAGGCGGTCTTGATGTATTCCTCGGCCAGCACCTCGCGCATCCCGGCCCGGGTCAGCCGCAGCAGGACCGCAAGCTGATAGGTGGACAGGGTGATGGCCGGCAGGATCAGGTGCCGGATGCCGTCGGCGGTGAGAAGCCCCGTGCGCCAGAACCCCAGATCCACGGTCTTGCCCCGGCCGAAGGGCGGCAGAATCCCCACGTACACGGCGAAAATCATGATCAGCAAAATGCCGGTCAGAAAGGTCGGCATCGAGATGCCGCCCAGCGAGCCGGCCATGATCGCGCGGCTGTGCCAGGCGTAGGGGCGCAGGGCGACCACCACCCCCAGCCCGACGCCGAAAACCAGGGAGATGAGAATGGCGCACGTGGCCAGTTCGAAGGTGGCCGGAAAGCGCTCCAGGATCAGCCCCAGGGCCGGGAGCCGGCTCACGTACGACTTTCCGAAGTTGCCGTGGGCGGCGTTCCACAAAAAGCGCACGTACTGGACGTAGGTGGGCTGGTCGAGCCCCAGCGACTCGCGCACCTCCTGGATCTGCTCCTGCGTCGCGTACCGGCCGGCCAGGGTCAGCACCGGGTCTCCCATGTACCGGAAGATGACAAAGCAGATCAGCGAAACGGCCAGAAGGACGATCACCCCCTGCAGCAGTCGTCTGATGATGTACGTGAGCATCGGCGTCGGCGCGGTGCGCCGCGGCTGCTCTTGCGTCGGCCGCGGCGCATCCGCTCATCCTATTTGGAGATTTCCTTGTAGACCATCCAGCGGTCCGGGCGCGGATCGAAGGAGATGCCCTTGTTCTTCTGGATCGCGTACAAATCCTCCTGGTAGTGGAGGGGGATCCAGACGATCTGCTCGTCCATGGCCATTTTGTTCAGCCGCTGCAGGGTCTCTTTGCGCTTTTCCGTGTCGAGGATCTTGGCCGTCGACTCGAGCAGCTTGTCCAGCTCGGCGTTGCTGTAGGCGGCGCCGTTCAGGCCGCCGAAGCCCTTTTCGGCGTCCCGGCTGTGGGCGATCTTGAAGTAGGTGCGGCCCATGTCATAGGTGCCGTCGAACCAGCCGATCAGGTAAAAGTCGAGCACACCGTCGGCCACCTCCGGAAAAAAGATCGACTTGGGCTTGACGTCGAGGTTGACTTTGATGCCGACCTTGGCCAGGTACTTGGCCACGGCCTCGCAGATCTTCTCGTCCTGGACGTACCGGTCGTTGGGACCGGTCAGGGTCACCTCAAAGCCGTTCGGATAGCCCGCTTCGGTCAGCAGCTTCTTGGCCATATCCGGATCGTAAGAGAGCCGCTTCAGGTCCGCGTTGTAGCCGATGGTGGGCGGGTCCGGGATCTGCGCCGCCGGGGTGGCGTGGCCGCGCATGACTTTTTCGATGATCTCTTCTTCGTTGATGGCCATGTACATGGCCTTGCGTACCCGGATGTCGGACCACGGGTCTTCTGCCTTGTTGCCCAGCGCCAGGAAGATGGACCGGCGGGCCGGACGGCTGACCACCTCCAGTTTCGCGTTGTTCACCACCGGTTCGTAGAGCTCCACCGGCACGCCGGTGACGATCTCCGCCTGCCCGGAGACCAGGGCGGCAAACCGGGTGGAGGCTTCGGTAATCGGCCGGATTTCCACGTTTTTGATGGCCGGGGCCCCTTCCCAGTAGTCCTCGTTGGCCACCAGGCGCACGTAGGAGCCCTTGACCCACTCTTCCAGCTTGTAGGCCCCGGTGCCGATCGGCCGGTTCTGGACCTCCCCCGAATCGCGGGCTTCGGTGGACTCTTTGTCCATGATGAAGATCTGGTGCATGTTATTGGCAAACCAGGGGATCGGTTCGCTGGTTTTGATCACCACGGTGTGGTCGTCGAGGACCTCCACCGCGGAGATCTGTTTTCCGGTGTTGAGAAACTCGGAGACTTCCGGGTTGCCCAGCCGCTCGAAGGAGAATTTCACGTCCGCAGCGGTAAAGGGGTTGCCGTTGTGGAACGTGACCCCTTTTCGCAGGTAGAATTTCCAGGAAAGCGCGTCGGGATGCTCCCATTTGACCGCCAGGGCTGGAACGAGCTTGCCGCCGGCGCCCTTGCGCTGCAAAAGGCCGTCGAAAAAGTTGGCCATGTAGGAGAGCCCGGCATCCGAGTCGTCCCCGTGGGGGTTCATCATGCGCGGCGGGCTGTCGACCGCCACGACCAGGGACTTGGCCGCCGCCGGCCCGACTGCAAGCAGTGCGACCAACATCAGGGCAATGGCTGCCACCCAGGCGAATTTCTTCATCTCGTTTCCTCCTTTTTTCGTGGTTTGTCCGGTAACGGATCTGGTTCTTCCAACCGGTTTTAACGCTTCCGACGCCCGCCGGGCGGACGCAAGGCGTTTCGCATCGGCGGACGCGCCTTCAATCGTAGAGAAAACAGCTCACCTCATGGCCCCCGCCCAGGTCCTTGAGCTGCGGCTCTTTTTTGTCGCAGATCTCCATCCGGTGTGGGCAGCGCGGGTGAAACCGGCAGCCGGACGGCGGATGGATCGGGCTCGGGACGTCGCCCTTCAGGATGATCCGGTCCTTTTTTGCTTTCGGATCCGGCACCGGCACCGCCGACAGCAGGGCGCGGGTGTACGGGTGCTTCGGGTCTGCGTAGATCGGACCGTGGGCGGCCCGCTCCACGATGCGGCCCAGGTACATCACCGCGACGTGGTCGCAGATGTATTCCACCACCGCCAGGTCGTGGGCGATGATGATGTAGGAAAGCTGGAAATCTTTCTGAAGCTCGATGAGCAGGTTGATGATCTGGGCCTGGATGGAAACGTCCAGGGCCGAAACCGGTTCGTCGCCGATGATGACGCTCGGGTTCAGCGCCAGCGCCCGGGCGATTCCGATGCGCTGGCGCTGGCCCCCGGAAAACTCGTGGGGGTAGCGCCGGCCCTGCTCCGGCGACAGGCCGACCCGCTCCAGCAGGTAGGCGATCCGGTCCTTCCGTTCGGCGCCGGCAAAGACCCCGTGGATTTCCATCGGATCGTTGATGATCTGGTTGACGGTCATTCGCGGGTTGAGCGAGGAATACGGGTCTTGGAAGATGATCTGCATCTCCCGGCGAAGCGCCCGCAGCCGGCGGCCGTCCGCCCCCGAGATGTCGCGGCCGTCGTAGTGGATCGTGCCGGATGTGACCGGCACCAGCTTCAAAACGCCCAGGCCGGCGGTGGTTTTGCCGCAACCGCTTTCGCCGACGATGCCCAGCGTCTGCCCGCGCTTGAGGGAGAAGGATACCCCGTCGACCGCGTAGACGTAGCCGACCGTCTTGGAAAGGACGCCCTTTTTGATGGGAAAGTGGATCTTCAGGTTGTCGACCGTCAACAGGGGTTCCATCCGGATCAGTCCTTGCCCGGTTCGTCGAAGTAAAGCCAGCAGCGCGCCGTCCGTCCCTGCCCGATTCTTTTCAGAGGCGGGTCCTTTTCCCGGCAGATTCCCATCACATGCGGGCACCGGGGAGAAAAGCGGCAGCCTTGCGGCAGGTTGAGCAGCCCCGGCACCATGCCCCTGATTTCCTCCAGACGGATCCGCTCGCCGGCGCCGCGGCTGCCCAGCTTCGGGATCGACCGCAGCAGCCCCTGGGTGTAAGGGTGCTTGGGGTCTTCGAAAAGGGGCCCGGTTTCGGCCTCCTCCACGATCCGTCCGGCGTACATGACCACCACCCGCCGCGCGATTTCGGCGATGACCCCCAGGTCGTGGGTGATCATCATGATGGCGGTGTTGAAGTCGGCCTGGAGTTGGAGCATCAGGTCGAGGATCTGGGCCTGGACGGTCACGTCCAGGGCGGTGGTCGGTTCGTCGGCGATCAGGATCTCCGGGTCGCAGGACAGGGCCATGGCGATCATCGCCCGCTGCCGCATCCCGCCCGACAGCTGGTGCGGAAATTCGCCGACCCGCTTTTCGGGCGCCGGGATCTGAACTTTCCGGAGCATCCCCACCGCCCGGTTCAGGCTCTCGCGCCGGCTCAGCCCCATGTGGAGCCGGAACATCTCCGAGATCTGGTTGCCGATAGTGTAGACCGGGTTCAGCGAGGTCATCGGCTCCTGGAAGATCATGGCGATCCGGTTTCCCCGGACGCCGCGCATTTGCTCCATGGACAGGCGGACCAGGTCGCGTCCGTCGAACAAGATCCGCCCGCTGACGATCTTTCCCGGCGGCTGCGGGATCAGGCGCATGATGGTCTGGGCCGTCACGCTCTTGCCGCAGCCCGATTCGCCGACCACCCCGAGCACCTCGCCCTTTTCCAGGTGAAACGATACGTCGTCCACCGCCCTTGCCACCCCGTCGAACGTGAAGAAATAGGTCTTCAGGTCCTGAACCTGAAGCAGGGCGTCGGTGGGGCTGTGAATCGGTTCGCTCACGCCATTTTCCGAGTTGGTGTGCGGTTTCCGGTGCCGTCGAGCCGATCTTTGCCGACTTGCGTCAGGGGGGTGACGCTCAGAAAAAGCCGCGGCTCCTGGATCAGCCCCGGGTCTACGGCATTGCAAAATCCCTGGTTGAGACCGGCGGCCTCCCAAACGGCGACAAACCCGCAGAAAAGATTGCCCTGCAGGTTGCGCGAGGCCCGGTGCACGTAGACCGCCGGCCCACTGTTATGCGGATCGGGCGAAAATGTCAACCGATATTAAATTGCCTTGATATATAATATCAAATGCATTTAATATGAATTTGAGCGCTTCATTTCGGCAGCGCATCCGACGATATCGCTGACAGGAATCTTTCCCATGAACCCGGTACAACAGGCCGCCCGCGCCGACTATGTCCGATCCCTGCTGCGGGAAATCCCCCTGCCGCGGAACCAGGTGGCGGCGGCCTCCGGCCTTTCGAACACTTACATTCGGGACCTGGAGCAAGGAAACATCGCCAACGTCCCCCGGGAAAAGCTCATCGCCTTTGCCGTGGCGCTCAATCTTTCCCTGAAAGCCATCGACGAAATGCTCAATCGGTTCGACCGCGCCCCCCTGAGTGCTGCCGACATCGGCCTTTTTTTGCAGACCGCTGGGCAGCGGCGGTTTTCTTCCGCTCTGGTGCCGATCCGTGACGATTTTACCCTGGGGCTGGTGCTGCTCTCCACCGAGCAGATCGCCGGCGGCCACGTCATCGTCAGCAGTGAACCGACGGTTTGCCTGCGCCGCACCGGCCACGTCCGCTACGCCCAGCGCCGGCTGGCCGACTCCCACCCGGTCCACGGCCCTCTGGTGGAGGCGATCGCCGGGCATCGCCGGGTGACGCTGCTTCAAAACCTGCGAAAACACCCGGTCCGGCAGTACATTTGTCGGCACTGCCTGCAAGACTACATCCGCCACTGCGAGGATCCGGTCGAAAAACGGTGGCGCTCCCTTCACCTGGAGGCCGTTGCCCAAGCGCTGCAAACGCATCCGAACTGGCAGTTTCTGCTCATCGACACCTGCCCCACCTTCATCTTCACCCTGAAAACCCCGGCGGATCGGTCCGGCGCCGGCGACCGGCTCGTCATCACCCGCCAGGCGCCCCACCGGTTTCAGGGGCGGCGGCTCGGAAAACTGGCAGGCTTCGTCACCGAAAACACGCCAGTGGTGGAAAATTTTCGCAAGGAACTGGAGTCGATCGCCGGGGTGGTCGTCGAAGAGTTCCTGGACCGACGTCGGCTTTTGGGTTTTCTCAGGGACCTGGCCGCCCGTTGACACCGCGTGCCGACGCCGCGGCGCCCGGCTCACGGCGCTGCGGCGTCGGCTTCGACGTCGTCCAGAAAAGCCGAAAGGTGCTCGGCCAGCCGGGCGATGCTGTTTATGTCGACGTGTTCGTCTGCAGCGTGGGCGCTCTTGTCGCCGTCGGCGCCCCAGACGATGCCGTCGATGCCGAAGTCGGACAGAAACCGCGCGTCGCTGGCCCCGTGTTCGAATCCGGTGACCGTCCCCTCGGCCGCCGACAGGAGCCGCTCCAGGTAGGGTGATGTCCCCCCGAAAAAGAGCGGTTCCTTGGCTTCCACAATGATTTTTCCCGAAACGGCCTTCTGAAGGTGCGCCGCCAGCTCGTCCGGGTCTTCGGCCTCGGTGTAGCGGATGTCGAAAACGGCTTCGGCCCGGTCCGGCACCTGGTTGAAGGATCCGCCGCCGGCGACCTGGGAAACGTTCAGGGTTCGGTGCCATGCCTCGGGCCGGTTCTCCCCGAACGCCTCCCGGATCCGGGCACAGTCGGCCATGAGCGATTCGATGGCGTTTTCACCCAGCCACGGCCGGGAGCCGTGGGCGGCTTTTCCGCTGGCCACCAGGCGCAGTTTCAGCACCCCCTTTTCCTTGACCACGATCTTGTCGACCGAGCCGCCGTCCAGGGCGATGCAAAAGTCCGCCCGGATGTCCTGCAGCGCATGGCGGGCGCCGTTGAACCCGCCCGCCTCTTCGTCGCCGGTGATCAGGATCCCCAGCGACGAACGCTTCCCCTGCCGGAGCCGGTCGGCCATCAGCACCATCGAAAGGGCTGCGGCATACTTGTCGTCCAGGCTTCCGCGCCCGTAGATGCGGCCGCTTTCCACCCGGGGCGCAAAGAGCGCCTCTGCGCCCTCGACCACGTCGATGTGGCTCATCAGCAGCACCGGCGCACGGCCTGACGGGGGAAGGGCGACCACCGACGGCGTGCCGGCATGGTCGATGCGGCGGCAGTCGACCCCTCTTTCGGTCAGCCAGTCTTCGATGAACGCAGCGCAGCTGCGGATCTGCTCCGGGTTCCGGTGCGTGGTCCGGTATCGGATCAAGGCCTCTGTCACGGAAACGATTTCGTCGATCATGGCGGGGTCATCTTCCTTTGCCGGCGGCCGCGGCAATGAAGGCGGCAAACAGCTTTCGGGAAAACGGGTCGGTTTCGAAAGTGCCTTCCGGATGCCACTGAACCCCCAGGGCGAAGAG
>Ga0207796_1000922_pt1 | contig 10554 bp, 11 predicted proteins | sample Pon1CUnioCityCA_6_FD_187274 | JGI IMG/M metagenome (GOLD analysis project Ga0207796, IMG submission 187274) | Marine sediment microbial community from Union City, CA, USA - Pond 1C Sediment 1 (SPAdes) | ecosystem: Environmental > Aquatic > Marine > Intertidal zone > Salt pond sediment ...
CCACCTGATCGACGATGGCATCATGCGCGCTCTCGACACTGGAGAACGCAGTGGGAACCTCGGTGTCCGGGTTGAAGAAACAGTCGACGACCTGTCGGCCGTCCGGGGTGGGCAGATTGATCGGCAGGCACTCCGGTCCAAAGGTATCGGTGATGGTTTTCATCAGTGCCGTCAGGTCCAGACCCTCGGCATCGATGCGGTTGACCACGATCATCCGGCACTTGTCGGTCGCAGCCTCCATTGCCCGGCGGGTGACGGCCTCGATGCCCGCGCCGGCATTGATCACCACCGCGGCCGTCTCCACGGCCGGCAGGGAGAGCAGGGCGCGGCCGGTGAGGTCGGGAAGCCCCGGGGTGTCGAGCAGGTTGATCCAGTGGCCGGCCCACTCCAGGTGCGCCGGCGTCGTGTTGAGCGAGTGGCCCATGGATTTTTCCAGGGGATCCTGGTCGCTCAGCGTGTCGCCGCGCTCGACCTGTCCGGGGTTCTGGATTTCCCCGGCGGCCGCGAGCAGCGCCTCGAGCAGGGTGGTTTTGCCGGAGCCGGCGTGGCCGAGCAGGGCAACGTTGCGGATGTCCTTTACCGAAGAGGGTGTCATCAGATTGGTCCGAATGTGTCGTTGGGTTTTGCGAAGGATGCGAATTGCAGGTACTGCCGATGGCGACGGTTCCCGCGTCCGTCCGGCGGGACGGCAGCCGTCAGAAATAGCCGTCGAGGCGCAGGTAGCCGATCAGAAACAGCAGCGAGAGTACGCCGGCAATGATGTACAGCGTGTTCGACAGCCTGCGGTTGCCGGGCCGGCTGAAATAGGCGGCCCAGAGCGCCAGGATGATCAGAACGACGAAGAAGAACAGAAAACGCATGGAATTCAGGCTCCTTCGGGCACGGGATAAGGCAACGGGATCAGGTGGGCCGCCGGTCCGTTCACGGCGCCCCAGCGCAGGGGAAGATCCGCGGCCGAGGTCTGCAGCACGGCGTTGGCGGCCCAGAGGCCGTCGGGATGCAGCGTTGCATCGACGATCTCACCATCGGGCTGGCCTGGGTCGCCGCCTTCCCGGAACACCGGGCTGCCTGGAAGCGGACGTTCCTGCCCTTCGATCGCGAGCCGGAACATGCGCCGTTTCAGCTTGCCGAGGTAGTGCATGCGTGCGACCACCTCCTGCCCAGGGTAACAACCCTTGTTGAAACTGATGCCGTTCAGTGCGTGCAGGTTGACCATCTGCGGGACGAAGGTCTCGCCGGTCTCGGGGTAGATGACCGGAACCCCGGCGATGATGTCCAGAAGACGCCAGCCCTCGGGCCCGACCGGCGCGCAGTGGACGTTGAAATCGTTCCACAACGGGATGCAGGCATCGATTTCGCCGAAGAGCTCGAAACGCGGATGGGTCATGGTCGGGACGCGCACCACCGACACGCCGCCCTGGGTCTTCACTTCGTCCACTGCGCTCGGGTAGCCGCCCAGCGCGTCACTCAGGTAGCGCTCGGCGTTGGGTCCGGACAGGCCGAAGCGGATGCGCGAATCCTCGGCATTCTCGATCATCACCTGGGCGCGCAGGACGAACATGCTCAGGCGCTTGCGCACGACTTCCGCGCGCTCGGCGGTCATGTCCAGCAGGTATGCGTCCCGGTCCAGCAGAACGCGGAAGACCGCGTAAGCGCGTCCCTTGGGACTGGAGTAGCTGGAGAGTTGCGACTGCGTGGCGGAGACTTCGCGGATGTCGTTGCCGAACTGTCCCTGCAGAAAGGACTGCGCGTCCTCTCCCCGGATTTCCAGCAATCCGCGATGCGAAAGATCGCAGATGACGTCCCCATTGACCGCGACGCTGCGCTCCCGTTCATCGTTGCCGTAGTCGCGCAACTGGTCGCCCTCGAACTCGGCGCCGTGGTCGATCAGGTGCTTTTTCCAGTCTTCGCGCATCACGTGCTCCCCTGCGGAGTGACTATACTGTGGAACCAGTCCGGCCCCATAGTAGACGAACCTTTCAGCGGGTGTCAGATGGCCTCGGAACACCCATGACGATCAGGAGGGATGCATGACCAGCGAGGTCCGGCCCGTCTTTCTCGACCTGCGCAAGATCCGCCTTCCGATCAATGCGCTGGTATCGATTCTGCATCGCGTGACCGGTGTTCTCCTGATCGTTTCGATTCCCCTGGTGCTCGGGCTGTTCGCGTTGTCGCTGTCCGGGCCGGAAGGGTTTTCGGACGCCGCCGCGGCGCTGCGGCATCCACTGGGGCGATTGCTGCTTCTGGGCTGGTTCTGGCTCCTGATGCACCATTTCTTCGTCGGCATCCGATTCCTGCTGCTCGAGGTCGGAATCGGCGAAACGCGCCAGGGCTCGAGGGACACGGCCTGGTCGAGCCTGGCGGCGGGCGTCGTCTCCGCCCTGCTGCTTTGGGTGCTGTTCCTGTGAGCCTGCTGAGCGGGCAGCGCGCGTGGCTGCTGCAGCGGGTGACGGCGGTCTACGCAGGTCTGTACGTCTTCCTGGCGGTGGCGTGGCTGCTTGCGCGGCCACCGTCGGATCACGCGGCGTGGCATGCGCTGGTCACGCAACCCGTGGTCTGGCTCGCCACAGCGCTGTTCCTGCTGCTCCTGCTGCTGCATGCCTGGATCGGCCTGCGCGACGTGGTCCTGGACTATCTGCGGCCGGCCTCGCTGCGGCTCACGGTGCTGGTGCTTGCCGGCGGCGGCTTTCTTCTGCTCGCCCTCTGGGGCTTCTGGATCCTGATCGAGGCGGCGCTGCGATGAACATCACGGTACGGAAATTCGACGCGCTGATCATCGGGGCGGGCGGCGCCGGGCTGCGCGCGGCCCTGCAGCTCTCCAGCGCCGACGCTCGCGTGGCCGTGGTCTCCAAGGTGTTTCCGACCCGGTCGCATACGGTCGCGGCACAGGGCGGCGTGAACGCGGCCCTGGCCAACGTACTGCCCGACTCCTGGCACTGGCACATGTTCGACACCATCAAGGGTTCGGATTATCTCGGCGACCAGGACGCGATCGAGTACATGTGCCGGGCCGCGCCCAAGGTGGTCTACGAACTCGAACATTTCGGCGTCCCGTTTTCGCGCCTCGACAACGGGACGATCTACCAGCGCGCGTTCGGCGGCCAGAGCCAGAATTTCGGGCAGGATCAGGCCGCGCGCACCTGTGCCGCGGCGGACCGCACCGGGCACGCGATCCTGCATTCGCTGTACCAGCAGAACCTGCGCGCGCGCACGCACTTCTTCGACGAGTATTTCGCGGTCGACCTGATCAAGGACGACCAGGGATACGTGTTGGGCGTGGTGGCCTTCGAGATCCTCACCGGGAAGCCGATCGTGATCGAAGCCAAGACCACGCTGATCGCCACCGGAGGGGCGGGGCAGATCTTCCGCACCAACACCAATGCGCTGAGCAACACGGGCGACGGCATGGCGATGGCGCTGCGCGCCGGGGTTCCCCTCGAAGACATGGAGTTCGTCCAGTTCCACCCCACCGGAATCGCCGGGCGCGGCATGCTGATCACCGAGGGTGCCCGCGGCGAGGGTGGGTTCCTGATCAACGGTGAAGGCGAACGCTTCATGGAGCGCTATGCTCCCAAGGTCAAGGATCTGGCCTCGCGCGACGTGGTCAGCCGTGCCATCGCGATCGAGGTCCGGGAAGGCCGCGGCTGCGGCAAGAACAAGGACCACGCCCTGCTGGACCTGCGGCACCTCGGCGCCGACACCATCATGAAGAAGCTCCCGGGAATCCGGGAAATGACGCTGACTTTCCTCGGGCTCGACCCGATCGAGGAGCCGATCCCGGTGTTCCCGACCTGTCACTACAGCATGGGCGGCATTCCCACGAACCGGGACGGGCAGGTGGTGATTCCGGTGAAGGATACGCCGGAGGACCCGGTGCCGGGTTTGTACGCGGCCGGGGAGGCGGCCTGTGTCTCGGTGCACGGGGCCAACCGCCTCGGCGGGAATTCGCTGCTCGACATCCTGGTGTTCGGGCGTGCCGCTGCCAACCACACCCTCGAATACCTGGAGGAAAACCCGCATCACCGAGCCTTGCCCCAGGATTCGGTCGACCGCGCACTGGAGCGGCTCGCGCGCTGGGATCGCAAGGGCGACGGCGAGGCGGTGGAGCCGCTGCGCCGCGAACTGCGCAAGGTGATGGAGGATCACTGCGGCGTGTTCCGTACCGCCGAGGTCATGCGCGAGGGGGTGGCCAAACTGCGGGCATTGCGCGAACGGATCGACCAAGCCGTGATCCGCGACCACACCCAGACCTTCAACACGGCGCGCGTCGAGGCGCTCGAACTGGAGAATCTCTGGGACTGCGCCATCGCCACGATGCACTCGGCGCTCGGGCGCGAAGAAAGCCGCGGGGCGCACAGCCGCGTGGATTTCCCGGAACGGGACGACGAGCGCTGGCTGAAGCATTCCCTGTACTCGCTGCAGGACGATGCGCTGGACCACAAGCCGGTGCGTACGCAACCGCTGACCGTCGAATCCTTCCCGCCGAAGCAACGGGTGTACTGATCGCCACAGGCTCGAGCCCGAGGACACGCTTTATGGAATTCTCGATCTACCGATTCAATCCCGACACCGACCGTGAGCCGCGGATGCAGGCGTTCACCCTCGACGACGCGATGGTCGAGCCCGGGATGATGCTGCTCGATGCCCTGATCCTGCTGAAGGAGCAGGACGACAGCCTCGGATTCCGGCGTTCCTGTCAGCACGGCGTCTGCGGCAGCGATGGTATGAACATCAACGGCACCAACGGGCTCGCCTGCATCACCCCGCTGTCGAAATTGAAGACGCCGATCGTGCTGCGCCCGTTTCCCGGCATGCCCGTGATCCGCGATCTGATCGTCGACATGGACAACTTCTACCGGCAGTACCGGGAAGCCGAGCCCTGGCTGGTCAACGACACCCCCGAGCCCGAGGTCGAACACCTGCAGAGTCCGGCGGATCGGGAACGGCTGGACGGCCTGTACGAGTGCATCCTCTGCGGCTGCTGTTCGGCCTCGTGCCCCTCGTACTGGTGGAACCCGGAACGCTTCCTCGGACCGGCTGCGCTGCTGCAGGCGGCGCGCTTCATCGAGGACAGCCGCGACCAGGACACCGAGCGGCGGCTCGAACGGCTGGACGACGCGTACCGCCTGTACCGTTGTCACAGCATCATGAACTGCACGCAGGTCTGCCCCAAGGGACTCAATCCGGCGAAGGCGATCGGCGACATCCGCCGGACGATGATCAAGCGCTCCTTGTGAAGCCGGACACGCGGACCCGCTGGCGCTGCCGGCGGGGCATGCTGGAGAACGATCTCCTGCTGAAGGGATTTCTGGATCACGGATACGATCAACTCGACCAGGAGGGTCGCGATGCCTTCGAGCGCCTGCTCGGCTACCCGGACAACCTGTTGCTGGACCTGGTGCTGGGCCGCCAGGCGACGGTCGATGCGGGGATAGCCCGGCTTGTCCCCCGCATCCGCGCCGCCGTTGCGGCTGGCGCTGAAGACTGACTGGATCCTGCCCGCGCTGGCGGCGCTGGCGCTGGCTGCCATGGTCGGCGCCGTCACCGTCGTGGTGATGCGCTCGGGTTTCGCGCTTCCCGGCGCCGTCGTACCGTTCCTGGCCGCGATGGCCGCGGTGTGGACCTGGACCCGCCGCGCTCCGCACTGGGACTGGCTGGGCTGCGACCTGGACGGGCACTGGTGGCTCGCGACCCGGGACGGCCTGCGTCACGAGCAGCGCTTCGGTGTCCGCGTACTCCCGGACACCCGCGTGAGTCTCCGGTGGGTCGTGCTCGTGTGCCGGTTCGAGGGCTCCGGCGCGGTGCAGGTGCTCTGGCTGCCCTGGTGGCGGATGGACCCGGAGGATTTCCGGCGTCTGCGGGTCCGCCTGCGCTGGGCACCCGAACCCGAGCCCAAACCCGGGTGGGTCGCGCGCCTTCGGGCCGGTTGGGAGCGCGGCATTGCTACACTGGCCCGCTCAACACACGTGGGAGTCCTGCGGATGCAAAGCCCCCCGAACCTGCCCGCGGTCGAACACCTGTTGAGTGACGACCCGGACCACGTCTACACCGAGGACGAACTCGACGCGATCGAGGAGGTCGATCCCGAGCTGGCGCTGCGCCTCGATCGTGCCCAGACCTTCGCGCAGCGACAGGCGGAAAACCTGCCGGCCGAGGGACCGATCGACGAGGACGCGGTGCGCCAGGCGGTCGAAGAGGCGCGCCGGATCCTGATGCAGGACGGCGGTGACATCGAGTACGTGGGCCTGGATGGGCGGACGGTACAGGTGCGGCTCAAGGGTGCCTGCGTCGGCTGCCCGCGTTCGACGCTGGATCTGCGCAACGTGGTCGAGCGGCTTGTTCGCTCGCGCGCCCCGGGCGTGGAGCGCGTGGCGAACACCTTCTGAACCCTGTTGGCGGCATGCCGCCGGTCAAGAGCCGCGCGCCCTCGGTCTCAGGTGATCACGTCGGGCGCATCCTTCTGCGTGCGCACCTGGATTTCGGCGAGTCCTTGGGCAAGCTCGATCAGGGCGGCCAGCGCAGCCTGGGGATCCTGGTCGAGGCGGTCCGGCGCGGTCTCGTGGCGCTCGATGTAGATGCGCAGCGTCGCCCCCTGGGTTCCCGTGCCGGACAGCCGGAACACCACGCGGGCCCCGTCCTCGAAAAGGATGCGCAGGCCCTGCCCGGAGCTGATGCTGCCATCGACCGGGTCGGTATAGCTGAAATCGTCGGCCGTTCTCACCTGCATGGAGCCGAAACGGCGGCCGTGCAGTCCGGGCAGCATCGCGCGCAGATGGTCCATCAACGCATTCGCCGCGGCGCTGTCGATTTCCTCGTAGTCGTGCCGGGTGTAGTAGTGACGACCGAACCGCGTCCAGTGATCGCGGACGATCGCCTCGACGGATTGTCCGCGCACCGCCAGCAGGTTGAGCCAGAACAGCACCGCCCACAGACCGTCCTTCTCCCGCACGTGGTCGGAGCTGGTGCCGAAACTCTCCTCGCCGCAGAGCGTGATGCGTCCGTCGTCGAGCAGGTTGCCGAAGAATTTCCAGCCGGTCGGGGTCTCGTAGCAGGGAATCCCCAGCGCCGCGGCGACCGCGTCCACCGCCTGGCTCGTGGGCATGCTGCGGGCCACGCCCTTCAGACCGTCCCGGTAGGCGGGGATGAGATGCGCGTTCGAGGCCAGGACGGCCAGGCTGTCACTGGGGCTGACGAAAAATCCTCGGCCCAGAATCATGTTGCGGTCCCCGTCACCGTCCGAGGCGGCGCCGAAATCCGGTGCCTCGCGGCCGAACATCACCTCCCCGAGTTCACGCGCGTGGGTCAGGTTCGGGTCCGGATGCTGGCCACCGAAGTCGGCGAGGGGTTCCGGGCGCATCACCGTTCCGGCCGGGGCGCCGAGCCGATGCTCGAGGATCTCCTGCGCATAGGGCCCGGTCACCGCATGCATGGAGTCGAAGCGCATGGTGAAGGTGCCTGACTGGACCAGGGTCCGCATGGCGTCGAAATCGAACAGCGACTCCATCAGTTCCGCGTAATCGGCGACCGGGTCCACGATCTCGACCACCATCTCCCCCAGCGTGCGCGTGCCGGCGTGGTCGATGTCGACATGCTCCCCGCGCGCGATCCGGTATTCGGTGATCTCGAGGCTGCGCGCATGGATGGCATTGGTCACCGACTCGGGCGCCGGGCCTCCGTTGGCCACGTTGAACTTGATACCGAAATCGCCGTTGGGCCCACCGGGATTGTGGCTCGCCGACAGCACGATTCCGCCCGCGGCACCGCGTTTGCGGATCAGGTGACTGGCGGCCGGGGTCGACAGGATGCCTCCGATACCGACGGTGACCTTGTGAATTTCGTTGGCGGCGGCCATGCGCAGGATGAGCTGGATCGCCTCGCGATTGAAGAACCGGCCATCGCCGCCCAGGATCAGCTCCGCGCCGTGCAGCTGCGTCTGGGTATCGAAGATGCTCTGGACGAAATTTTCGAGGTAGTGGCTGGTGCGGAAGTAGGAAACCTGCTTGCGCAGGCCTGAAGTGCCGGGTTTCTGATCGCTGAACGGGCGGGTCGCGACGACGCTGATGTCCATATTGAGATTCGCGTTCCTGGGCGGCTGGGGAGGCTGACGGCGGTACAGCGAAGGTAGCAGAAAACGGGAGAGGGTGTCTCGCTCGGGCGCGATACCGCTTGCCCGGACTCACATCAGGGAATCTGTGTCTTTACGGGGCGGTGACGCAGTACACTCGCGGCCATGTTTCCGGGATACCCAGGCGTCGAACTGCTCTCCCCGCGCTATGCGGACTTCGCTGCGTTGATGGAGCTGTACGAGAACAACTACCTGCGCCTGCGCCGGCTCTGCCCGGATCTGGACCAGGTGGAGGGTGTCTGGGTCTCGAAGGTCGCGGGCGCGTCCGACCTGCACCTGACGGTGCTCGAGCGCACCCGGTACACGACGCGGCTGCATCTGACCTATGCCTTTGCGTCCGGGAACGGCGTGCGCCGTCAGCCGGACCTGGTGATCCGGATGTTCCATGACGCGCGTCAGGCGGAGGTGGTGGGGCGCCACTGCCGGCGCCGGGGCGAGGACATCACGCTGGATGCGGTGGCCGGGGTGCCTGGCCTGGCCTGTCGCTGGAGGCACAACCGCTTCCTGTTCAAGTGGCTGGGGTTCTGCCTGGTCCAGGGGCATCGGTTCGCGCTCGACGAGGCGGTGGCGACTTCCTGACGGCTGTTCTTGCCCCGGATTTCAGCGCTCCAGGTACTGCAGCTTGTCCGGTTTGCCGTCCCACTCCTCGGCGTCCGGCAGCGGATCCTTGCGGGTCGTGATCACCGGCCAGCTGCGTGACAGTTCCGCGTTGAGTTCGATGAAGACCTCCTGGCCCTCGGGTACGTCGTCTTCGGGCACGATGGCTTCGGCCGGGCACTCCGGTTCGCACAGGGTGCAGTCGATACATTCCTCGGGGTCGATCACCAGGAAGTTCGGGCCTTCGTGGAAACAGTCCACCGGGCAGACTTCGACGCAGTCGGTGTATTTGCACTTGATGCAGTTGTCCAGGACGACGTAGGTCATGGGTTTCTCCGTTTCGGGTAGCAAACGCTGAAATTCACGGCGGAATAGTAACCTCAGAGGAAGGCGAAGGCGCGAACACCTGCGGTAGTTGCCGGAAAAATGCGATTCCGTCACAGCCGGGAGGGCTCAGAAGAATTCCTCGCGCAGTCGATACAGCGTATCCAGCGCTTCCCGGGGCGTGAGACGGTCGAGATCGAGGGTCCGCAGCGCCTCCCGCAGCGGATCGTCTCCGAGGTCCGCGACGGGACGTGACGCGGCGCCGAACAGCGGGAGTTGGGCCGGGTCCCCGGCCGCCAGCGCGCGCGCCTCGAGCTCCGCGAGATGCTGACGGGCGAGCTTCAGCACCGGTGCCGGAACACCGGCGAGCGCCGCGACATGCAGCCCATAGCTCTGGTTTGCCGGACCCTCCTGGATCTGGTGGAGGAATACGACGGTGTCACGGTGTTCGATCGCGTCGGTGTGCACGTTCGCCACCCCGCGTTCGCGTTCCGCCAACGCGGTGAGTTCAAAGTAATGGGTGGCAAAAAGCGTCATCGCGCGGTTGTGTCGGGCAAGGCGCTCGGCGCAGGCGAGGGCCAGCGCCAGGCCGTCGAAGGTGCTGGTGCCCCGCCCGACCTCGTCCATCAATACCAGGCTGTCGGGGCCGGCGTTGTGCAGGATGTTCGCGGCCTCGGTCATCTCCACCATGAACGTGGAACGCCCCGAAGCCAGGTCATCGGAGGCCCCGATGCGGGTGAAGATGCGATCCACGGGGCCGATGCGCGCCGAGCGCGCCGGCACGAAGCTGCCCATGCAGGCGAGGATCACGATCAGTGCGGCCTGACGCATGTAGGTGGATTTGCCGCCCATGTTCGGACCCGTGATCACCAGCAGTCGCCGCGACTCGATATCGAGGCTCAGATCGTTCGGGACGAAAGCCTGTTCCTGTGCGGCTTCGACCACCGGGTGACGGCCCGCCTCGATCCGGATGCCCGCATCCTCGACCAGGGTCGGACAGGTCCAGTCACGGCGTTCGGCGTGCTCGGCGAGGGTGCAGTACACGTCGAGTTCCGCAGCGGCATCGGAGAACTCGCGCAGCGTGTCCAGCGCTTCCCGCAGCTCGCGCAGCAATGCTTCGAACAGCTCGCGTTCCAGCGTCAGCGCGCGATCCCGCGCGGACAGGATCTCGTCCTCGAACTGCTTCAAAGCCTCGGTGGTGTACCGCTCGGCGCTTTTCAGCGTCTGACGACGCACGAACCGAGCGGGAACCCGTTCCGATTGGCTGCGCGAGACCTCGATGTAGTAGCCATGCACCCGGTTGTAGGCGACCTTCAGCTGGGACAGCCCGGTGGCCTCGCGTTCGCGCGCTTCCAGGTCGCGCAGGAACCCCTCGGCGTCGGCCTCGAGTCCGCGCAGGCGATCGAGTTCCGGGTTGAAGCCGGCCCGGATCACGCCGCCGTCGCCGATACGGAGCGGTGGCTCTTCTTCGAGCGCGCCTGCGAGCAGATCGGTGAGCTCGGCACGGG
>Ga0207796_1000923_pt1 | contig 10545 bp, 7 predicted proteins | sample Pon1CUnioCityCA_6_FD_187274 | JGI IMG/M metagenome (GOLD analysis project Ga0207796, IMG submission 187274) | Marine sediment microbial community from Union City, CA, USA - Pond 1C Sediment 1 (SPAdes) | ecosystem: Environmental > Aquatic > Marine > Intertidal zone > Salt pond sediment ...
CTGCGATGCTGGCCGAAAGGGAGGCCCGGGCCTGGTCGGCGGCCTTTTGCACTGCGGCCAGGTTGGCCCGGGTGTTTTCCAGCGCCGCCTCGAAGGGCGCCGGGTCGATCTGGTAGAGCACCTGTCCGGCGTCCACGTCGGCACCTTCCGTGAAGAGGCGCTTTTGGAGAAGGCCGCTGACCTGTGGGCGGATTTCCGCCGTCCGGAAGGCGGTGGTTCGGCCCGGCAGTTCGGTGTTCAGCACGATCTGCTGCGGCGCCACCGTGATGACGGCAACTTCCGGCGGGGGCATCTGTGGCGGACCCTGGGGCCCGCGTTCGCACCCTGTCGTCAGAAGGGCGAACAGCAGCAGGGGCGCAGGAAGAACGAGGAAGGTCTGGAGCCGTCGCGGTCGCATGGCGCGCCTTTCCGTTCTGGGAGAAGCGGTTTAGCCGTCCGCCGGGGCGGCGGAAGACAAACGGATATTTTAAATTATAGTTTGAATTATCCAGAAACGCTGCTATACCATGGGGGAAAGCGGAATTCAATCCTTAATTTAAAATAGCTGTTTAAATTAATCGGGGCGTTTCGGCCTGTCGGGGCGGTCCTGTCGAACCGGACAAACCGCTCGAACGGGGTTTTAATGGCAAAGCGAGAGGACGGCAAGGAGACCCGGGCCAAACTGCTCAATTCGGCCTGCGAGGTGTTCGCCCGCAAGGGGTATCGGGCCGCCACGGTGGCCGACATCTGCCGGCGGGCCGGGGCGAACGTGGCCTCGGTCAACTATTACTACGGCGACAAGGCCAGTCTCTACCGGGAGGCCTGGCGCTATGCCCTGGAACGGTTTCAGGAACATGTGGTGATCGACACCGCCGCCGAGTTTCCGGAAGAAGCGCTTCGGGAGTATATCCTCACCCTGATGCGGAATTTTTCGTCGAAAGGCGACATCGGCCGTTTCAGTCGCCTGTACCTGCGGGAACTGGTCAGCCCCACCGGACTGATCCAGGACGCCTGGCACGACCTGGTCGAGCCGCGCAGGCGGGCCCTTCACCAGATCATCCGAAAGCTCATCGGCCCGGAGGCCGGGGAGCTGTCCGTCCTTTTCTGCGAGCAGAGCATCATCAACCAGTGCCGTGGACTGCTCACGATCAAGCGCGACGACCTGGAGTACATGCTCGGCAAGGCCCTTTCGCCGGAGCTGATCCACCGCTTTGCCGAGCACACCGCCCAATTTTCCCTGGCCGGGATCAAGGCGGTGGGAGAGGGGCGGAGGGCGGAAGACAGCCCCGCCGTCCCGCCGAAAAGCAAGATTTGATCCAGAGTGAAGCTTTTTTCTGCCTGCTGCCGACTTCGTAAAGCTGACTGCAGCATCACATCGGTCTGCCCCCCAAGGGCGGAACCTTCCCACCCCCCGCCATCCCGCACCGGCATGTGCTACCATCCATAAATCTTGACCACCGCACGCGACAGCAGCAGCCGGAAGTTGCCGGCGTCGGCGTCGCTGATGGGGCACTTGGCGTTCTTGTCTCCCCGGCTCATGGTCATGAAGTAGCCGTAGCGCTCGCCCTTTTGAAGCTGCAGGTAGCTTCTGGGCAGGCTGCCGTCGCTGCCGGCGCCTCTGGCCTTGTTCGGGTCGTGGACGATCCGGCACTCCCGGCCGTCGAACCCGTCCAGGATCTGCCGGATGTCGGCGTCGGAAAGCTTCATGGCGATCTTGTTGTCCCAGTCGTAGGAGACGAAGCCGGGACCCTTGTTTGGATCGGCGGCGTTGGCCATCTCCACCATCACGTACCCTTTCTTGAGCAGCCGGACCTGGCCGCCGTCCCGGGTTTCGAAGGTCGCGCCGTCGAAATGGGCCGGGGTCAGGGTGAAGTGCACCGTTGCTGCGCGGCTGTGGATCTTGAACTGGGGGCATTGGACTTTTTCTTGTTCTTCCATGGCGTTCCTCCTCTTTTGACGTTTCAGGCATATGAAGCCGTATTTTTTCTCTGAGCAAATCCCGTACCGGGTCGTCGTCTCTTTCGGCGGGAAAGATCAGAGGGCCGTATTCTGGCCAACATCCTGATATTCTGTGAGAATAAAAAGCCTGCCAAAGGCGCCGGCCGGGCTCGGGCGTCGGATGGCTTTCCGGATCCTCCCCGCTGCACTGTTTTCTGTGCACCGGCTGCACCCGAAACTGTGCAGCCGGAGTTGCCGGGAAACGGCGGTCCGGTCTACGGCGGCAGGGTCAACACGCTTGAAAGAAGGGTCGGGGGACAGCCCCGCTGCTGACGGGCGGGATTCAAAATTCAAGATTCAAGATTTTCCGGCGGGCAATTCATCAGAATCTTTTGGGCAGGTACGGTGATCTGCCCTATCGAAAAACCCCGACTTCGCGCGAGGTTTCATACGACGATTGTTCCGTTCGTTTCCCCGTCGAAAAGCTTCCTTTGGGCGAAGGGGTACGATCTGCGGTCCAATTATATTTCGGCCACTCTGGAGGTACCGCACTTCTTTTTGAAGTTTCCAGCGGAGCTGATCTCGATGTAGGATGCTCCCTGACTGGGGCCGAAACTGCCTGCCAGGACCACGATGAGGTCTTCATCCTTGAAGTGCTTCTCCGATATCAGCCGGCAGATCGATTGTTGCAGGGAATCATTGGAGGTAATATCCATGGCGATGTGTTCAGCAGAAACACCGTAGGAAAGCGACAATTGCCTCACCACCTTTTCATCGTAGAGCTGGGCATAAATGGGATTGGGCCCCCGATAGGCAGCCAGGGCCAGAATAGACTTCCCGGTCAGTGAATCAGCGACAATTGCAGCGGTGTCCAGCCTCAATGCCGCTTTTACCGCCGCTTTGGCGAGGTATGCGGCAACAATGTCACTCTTCCAATACGGGGTGTCGATATAGCCGGTCTTCTTCTGCTCTACCTCAGAGGCTATTTTTGCCATGGTGACAACGGCAAGCTCCGGGTATTTTCCGCTTGCGGTTTCTCCCGAGAGCATCAATGCATCGGCATAGTCCAGGCAGGCATTGGCCACATCAGAAACTTCTGCCCGGGTTGGTCTCGGGGACTTTATCATGGAATGGAGCATCTGCGTGGCAACAATCACCGGCTTTCGCTTTTCAATGCATGTTCGAATGATGCTTTTCTGGATCAGGGGGATCTGCTCTGTCGGAATTTCAACCGCCAGATCACCGCGCGCAATCATGATGCCGTAGGCATGATCCAGAATTTCACCAAGATTCTCGACACCGTCATAATTCTCGATTTTTGCGATGATCTTTATCGCCGACCCGGTTTCGTCCAGTATCTGCTGAACCGCAATAACATCCGCTGCATTCCGCACAAACGAGTGGGCAATGAAATCGACCTTGTTCTCGGCGGCAAACCGGATAAAATGGATGTCTTTTTCAGACAGGGCCGGCAGCCTGACATGAACCGCTGGGATATTGATGCTCTTGCGTGAGTTGATGATGCCGTCGTTTTCGACAACACAAATAAGGTGTTCTTCATCCTTGTCGATCACCGCAAGGGCCACATTGCCGTCGTCAATCAGGATACAGCCGCCGACAGGAATGTCGTTGAAAATATCCGGATACGATACGCAGATGACATCGTCATGGGATTTCTCCCGTGGTGCCCCTTTGACCCGGATGACATCTTCATATTTGACAGCCAAAGGGGTTTCCATGTCACAGGTTCTGATTTCAGGTCCCTTGGTGTCGATGAGGATTCCGATTTTGTCGGAAATCGCCCGCGTATTGGTTATGATTTTCAGGGCATCTTCGTGGCTCATGTGGGCCGTGTTGAGACGAACGACATTCATTCCCGCTTTGTAGAGACGGCCAATGAATTCAACCGAGCAGTTCAATGTTGAAATGGTGGCGATGATTTTTGTTTTTCGATGCATGGTTTACCCGCTTGTAAAATGGAGGATCGGAAAAATTTTACATGAAGATGTGGTGTATTCCCCGTTTCGGCAAGAAAAAGCGCTGCAACGCGCAGGAAAGCCGTGGGGCTTTCCACATCAAGTCGCCTTGGGATCCGGCCCACACCGCCCGCTATCGGTTTGGCGGTGGATGCCGCACAATCTCATGTGCACGGCTCTCGATGCGGCAAAGAAGCGGCACCCAGGCACGCCCCTCTTTCCGCCCGATAGGGGCTTGATTTTTCAACTTAATTTCTGATAAGAGAAACATCATCTGTCAGCTGCACGAAACTTGATTTTTCCATTTGTCTTGCACGTTACCCGAAGCCTTCAAGTTCTATTCAACGTCGACCCCGACCGCGGCATGTCCGTCAGAAAGCCGGAAAAACGCGCCGGCAACCGATCCACGGCTAAAACAACGGTATCGACAAACTTGCGGGCTGCCGATTGATTCTGCAAATAGCGTCTCGTCTTGCCAAATTCAAGTGAAAAGCAGCGATCAGCACAATAGATATGATTTCTTCAATCTGGCCCTATTCGGCGATTTGGCTTTTACCTGGCGCCGCTTGCGGACCTGTAAAGTTCCACAGGACTCCATGCGGGTTCGAACGCCCTCCGCCGGCAGGATCTGGCAGCCACATCGCCACGATTTTAATTGGCGCAGGACGCAACGATGCGGTAAACTGGCATTTACCATCGGTCTGGATCGCAATTGTATCGAAACGGAGGCAGATATGGGAAGAGAAGCAAGATTGTTCAAAAGCGAAGAACGAAAAAACAGAGCAGCGGTAGGCCATTTTCTTCATCAACTTGCTGATAAAATATCGAATGGAAAAGTTGTACTCCGTCAAGGCGCCGAGGAGCTTGTCCTGCAGCTCCCGGAAAATTTGATCCTCGAAGTACAGGTAGAGGATGAAGAAAAAGGTGCAAAAGGGATTCAACACAGCTTGGAGGTTGAAATCAAGTGGTTGGATAATGAGGAGCAAGGCGGGGCGCTTGAACTCAAATAACAGCCGTTGAACCGTTGAACAGAAAGCAGAGCTGGTGTCACTGGCCGAGGAAGGAAAACGCCGGATCGACGCTGCGGCGAAACGCTACGTCGATCCGGAAGCAAAACGGATCCCCGTCAGCGACAGGATTGCCTTGACCACGGTCACCGGCTGGCAGCAAGGGCAGTCTGATTTGACGGCGGTCCAGCACGTCGCAGGAACCCTTGTCGAGATCGGGATCGACTATGCCGCCGGATGTGGAGGATGGAGGGTGGTCGGTGGTACGTGGTCAACAACAAACCACAAACGACATACCCCGCACCCCACACCACTTATCACCGGCCGGCCGCTGCCGAGCAGCGGTGAACCAAACGGCTGCGCATTGACACTTTTTCCACAGAAAGGGGGCACGCCATGGCAAATCAAACCCTGATCCATCTGAGCGATCTTCACGTGGGCCTGCGGCCCATCGAGACCCAGCGGCTCAAGAAGGTCATCGACTGGGTCGCCGAACATTACAAGGGAGCGACGGTGGTGGTCACCGGCGATCTGACCGACAACGCCACCGAGGCGCAGATGCGAAGCACCCGGAAGATGCTCGACAAGCTGGCGGCGAGCAATCCGATCCTGACCGTTCCGGGCAACCACGACTACGCCTGGAAGGGCAACATCCTCAGAGACGACGGGTGGGAGAACTGGGTAAAGCACCTCGGCTCTCCCCTGGGCTGGAAAAGGAACGAAACCCACTGGATGGCAAAAGACCACGAACCGGCGGGCGTCGACGGCCTCGGGGTGTGGAAGGACGGCCCGGTGGTCTATTTCGGCATCGACTCGGGCGATCCCAACGACCGGCAGATCTCGGCCAGGGGGTGGATCAGCAAGGGGCTGGCCGACGGCCTGGCCGCATCGCTGAAGCAGTACGCCGGAAAGACGCGGATTGCGATGCTGCACCACCACCCGTTCAGCCAGGGCTTTTTTACCAAGCTGCAGGGGGCCCAGCGCCTGATGAACGCCCTGCGGGACAACTGTGAACTGCTCCTTTTCGGGCACAATCACGAGTACGGCCTCTGGTGGCAGTACCCGGGCATCGGCATGATCTGCTCGTCGCACAAGACCACCGACAACATCTCCGGCAACTGCCTCTTCGTGACGATCATCGAGGTCAAAAATGCCGGCGCCCAAAACGTCTCCTTCCAGCACCGCCTGGAAATTCTGTGATCGGCGAATATCGAGGAGACAACGCCGCGCAGCATGCTGGAAGACCGTCGCCTGGCGAAACCATGGCTTCGCACAATCGGCTCTGTTCCACGCGGATCACCAGCCAGCTTCCCACGGACCGCTGGCACGATGTCATCGCCGATAGAACCTTGACTTTCAATGGCGACGGATCTTTTGAAGTGACCTTGAAAAACCAAATCCAGGCCGGAGAACAGATCCCGTTAATCGAGGAAAATCGATTCTTCCATCAGGTCCTTGTTGCACCTGGGAGAAAAAGCCCTGCCGCGTTTGCGGGCAGGGCTTCTTTGTCTGCGAGGTTTCCGGGTTTTACTGCACCAAGCGGATGCTCAGTTCGTCGAGCTGGGTCTTGGCGGCGGTCGACGGGGCGCCGGTGAGCAGGCAGGCCGCCTTCTGGGTCTTGGGGAAGGCGATCACTTCCCGGATGGAGCGCTGGCCGCACAACAGCGCCACCAGCCGGTCAAAGCCGAAGGCGATACCCCCGTGGGGCGGGGCGCCGGACTCCAGGGCCGACAGCAGGAAGCCGAACTTTTCCCGGTAGTCCTCCGGGGCAAGCCCCAGGGCGGAGAGCACCCGCTCCTGGATGTCCCGCTGATGGATCCGGATGCTGCCGCCGCCGACCTCCGCGCCGTTGAGCACCAGGTCGTAGGCCCGGGATCGGACCGCCAGCGGATCGGACGCGAGCCGGTCGTAGTCTTCTTCCAGCGGGGCGGTAAACGGGTGGTGCAGGGCCTGGTACCGCTTTTCAGTCTCGTCATATTCGAGCAGTGGAAACTCGGTGACCCAGACAAACCGGTACGCGCTTTCGTTGACGAGACCCATGCGCTGTCCGAGGTGGTTTCGAAGGTGGCCGAGCGCCTCGTTGGCCACGGCCGGCACGTCGGCCACGAAAAAGACAAGGTCGCCGGGGGCCATGCCGATCCGCTCGGTGAGGGCCGCCTTTTCCGCGTCGGTGAAGAACTTGGCGATGGGCGACTGCCAGCTGTCTTCGCGCACCTTGATCCAGGCGAGGCCCTTGGCCCGGTAGACGGCGGTCAGTTCGGTCAGGTCGTCGATCTCTTTTCTGGAAAAGTCGATGCACCCCTTGGCGTTCAATGCCTTGACCACACCGCCCTTGGCCACGACGCCGGAAAAAACCTTGAAGCCCGAATCGGCCACGATGTCGGAAATGTCGGCAAGCGCCAGGCCGAAGCGCAGGTCGGGCTTGTCGAGGCCGTAGCGGCCCACCGCCTCGGCGTAGGTCAGCCGGTCGAACGGTGTTTTCAGTTCAAGGCCCAGCGTGCGGGAAAACAGGGCTTTCATCATCCCCTCGGCCACCGCCATGACGTCTTCTTCGCCCACGAACGACATTTCCAGGTCGATCTGGGTGAATTCCGGCTGGCGGTCGGTCCGCAGGTCCTCGTCGCGGAAACACTTGACGATCTGGTAATAGCGGTCGAAGCCGGAGATCATCAACAGCTGCTTGAACAACTGGGGCGACTGGGGCAGGGCATAGAACATGCCCGGGTTGACCCGGCTCGGGACCAGGTAGTCTCGGGCCCCTTCCGGGGTGCTGCGGGTCAGCACCGGGGTTTCGGCCTCGACAAAATCCAGTTCGTTCAAGTACCGGCGAACGGTTTGGGCGGCTTGGTGCCGTCGGAGCAGATTCTGCTGGATGGCCGGGCGGCGAAGATCGATGTGGCGGTGGGCCAGTCGCACGTTCTCTGAGACGTCGACGTTGTCTTCGACCAGAAACGGCGGGGTGGTCGCCTCGTTTAAGATCTTGAGTTCGGTGACCATCACCTCGATTTCGCCGGTGGCCAGATTCGGATTGGTCATTCCCTCGGGCCGGTGTTCGACCCGCCCGGCGACGCCGAGCACGAATTCATTGCGGATCACGTGGGCCTTTTTATGGATGGCCTCGTCCACCACCGGGTTGAACACCACCTGGGTGATCCCGTATCGGTCCCGCAGGTCGACGAAGATCACGCCGCCGTGGTCCCGCCGCCGCTGGACCCACCCCATCAGGACCACTTCCTTTCCGATATCTTCGGCCGTCAGGGCGCAGCAGTGGTGGGTTCTTCGCATCTGTTCCAGTTTGTCGCTCAAAACGGACACTCCTTGTTACGGTTGGAGACGATGGATCAAGGCCTCGACGATCCCTTCCATGGGCAGCTGCTCCTGCTCGCGGGTGCGCATGTTCCGCAACAGGACGGCCTTTTCGGACAACTCCTGCTCGCCGACCATCAGCACATAGGCGGCGCCGAGACGGTCGGCCCGCTTCATCTGGCTTTTGAGGCTCCTGCCGGCAAAGTCCATGTCCGCTTCGATGCCGGCGGTCGCCAACCGGCAGACCCATTCGAAAGCGATCCCCAGGCTCTTTTCCCCCAGGGCGGCGATAAACAGCGACGGACTTCTGACGAAGCGCTCCGCCGAAAGCCCGCAGACCTCTGCCAGCCGGTCAAAGCCGACGGCAAATCCGGTGGCGGGGATGTCGGGGCCGCCGAGCATCTTCACCAGCCCGTCGTACCGGCCGCCGCCGGCCACCGCGCTCTGGGCGCCCAGGGCGCCGGTCTGCATCTCAAAAGTGGTCCGGGTATAGTAGTCTAACCCCCGCACGAGGCGGGCGTCGATCTCGAAGGGCACGCCGAGCCGGCCGAGATGGGTTTGGACGGTATCAAAATCGGCCCGGCAGCCGTGGCAAAAGTAGTCGGAAAGCGCAGGGGCCTTGTCCACGGCCGAGCGGCAGTCGGGTACCTTGCAGTCGAGCACCCGGAGCGGATTGGTTTCGAGCCGCCGGCGGCAGTCGCTGCAGAGCCGGTCTTTCACCGTGCGCAGATACCCGACCAGGGCCTCCCGGTAGGCGGGGCGGCACGCAGGGCAGCCCAGGGAGTTGATGTGGGCCCGCACGTCGGGCACCCGAAGACGTTCGAAAAGGGTTTTGAGCAGCACGATGAGCTGAACGTCCGCCAGGGGCGAGGCGACGCCGAAGATCTCCGCATTGATCTGATAAAATTGCCGGTATCGCCCTTTCTGGGGCCGCTCGCGCCGGAACATCGGCCCGATGGTGTAAAATTTTCGCACCGGATCGACGGCGTGCATCTTGTGCTGGATGTAGGCCCGAACAACGGAGGCGGTGGCCTCCGGACGAAGGGTGACCAGATCCCCCTTCCGGTCTGGAAAGGTGTACATTTCTTTTTCGACGATGTCGGTGGCATCGCCGATGCTGCGGGAAAAGAGTTCGGTCTTTTCCATGATGGGGATCCGTATTTCCCGGAAGCCGCTGTCCTCCAACAGAGTGGAGGCCGTCCGTTCGATCTGCTGCCACAGTTCGACCTCGCCCGGAAGGATGTCCTTGAATCCGCGGATCAATTGTATCATCTTGGTACTCTCGGTTGTCGGTCCCGTTTCGTCGTTGGCCGTAAACGACGGGAAAATAAACTCTCTTAATTACCTTTCATGGGAAAAATAGTCAACCAGCAAGTCAAAAACGGCCCAAATGCTTTATTTTTAACCAAAATTTCGCTATGCACGAAACGGTGCGCTACGTGTGCGGCACCTTTAGAAAACCATTGCCCCGCCTGCCAAGGAGGCCGATTCATGATCCGGTTTTTCATCCTTCCGCTGCTGCTGCTGACCGTCTGGTGCGGCCCGGTCGCCGCCGAGCTGAACATCAAGCTTGGGGTGGTGACCAAACCCGGGTCCGCCCAGAACATCGTGGCCGAAAAATTCAAGGAGTTGATCGAAGTCCGTTCCAAAGGAGACATTCGCGTCCGGATCTATCATTCCAAATCGATCGGCAACGAGACCGAAATCCTTCAGCAGGTGCAGATGAACACCGTTCAGATGGCCATCATCACCGCCGGTCCCTTCGACACTTTCGATCCGATCGTCCGGGTGGTCAACTATCCCTTCCTGTTCTGGAACCACGCCCAGGCCGACGCCGTTCTGGACGGCCCCCTGGGTGCAGAAGTGCTCAAAAGCCTGGAAGGGTCGGGCTTCAAAGGGCTTTGTTTTTCGGAGAACGGTTTTCGCAACCTGAGCAACAACCGCCGGCCGGTGCGCGCCCCGGCCGATGTGGAAGGGCTCAAAATCCGCGTCATGGCCTCGGCCCTTCACAAAGCCGTCTGGCAGCGGCTCGGCGCGAACCCCACCCCCATGCCCTGGCCGATCTACACGGAACTGGAGCAAGGCGTCATCGACGGCCAGGAAAACCCCTTGTGGGTCATGGTCGAATACAGGCTCTACGAAGTTCAAAAATACATGACCCTGACGCGGCATGTCTACTCGCCCCATATCAGCGTCGCTTCGCTGGCGTGGTGGTATACGCTGGCGCCGGCGGCCCAGAAGCGCATCGGCGACACCATAACCGAAGCGGCCAAATTCCAGCGCCGGGACAACCGGGAAAAGAACGCCGAACGGCTCGCTTTTCTGCGGAAAAAGGGAAT
>Ga0207796_1000924_pt1 | contig 10537 bp, 7 predicted proteins | sample Pon1CUnioCityCA_6_FD_187274 | JGI IMG/M metagenome (GOLD analysis project Ga0207796, IMG submission 187274) | Marine sediment microbial community from Union City, CA, USA - Pond 1C Sediment 1 (SPAdes) | ecosystem: Environmental > Aquatic > Marine > Intertidal zone > Salt pond sediment ...
GGGATGATGTGCGAGGGCGCTGGGTTTAAGGTACGGGATCTGGGTACGGATGTGGAGCCCGACGAGTTCCTTGATGCGATCAAGGAGTTCGAGCCTCATGTCGTGGGCATGTCGGCGCTGTTGACGACGACGATGCGCGCGATGGGCGATACGCTCAAAGCCCTCGAGGAGGCTGGGCTGCGCGACCAGGTCAAGGTCATGGTCGGCGGGGCGCCCGTCACACAGCGCTTTGCCGATGATATCGGTGCGGACGGCTACGCCGCGAATGCTGCGTCTGCGTCGGATATGGCCAAGAAGTTCGTCGGCGAGGCTTAAGGTGTCATGGACCCTGGCTTGAGATTGGGTTGGCCCAACTTGCGTCAACCGTGCTTCTACCAGGGATGATGACCAAAAGGAGATCTTCTAAATGAGGACAAACTACCGAGTTAACTCAGGCGTGCGTTTTCGCATGTTCACCGACGATCAGTTGGAGGAGCTCTTCCTGGGCGTGCTCCACGTACTGGAAAACACAGGCCTGGAGGTCCATCACGAGCAATCACGTGAGATCCTCAAGGAGGCTGGAGCGTGGGTGGATGGTATCCGGGTTCGCCTCCCGTCATGGTTGGTGAAGGAGTCGTTGCGGAAGGCACCGCGTAGCTTCACCCTATACGCCCGGGACGGGAACCCTGAACACAACATCCACATCGGCCCCGGGCGGGCGCACTTTGGCCCCGGCCCCACGTGCCCCAACTTCATCGACGTGGAGACCATGGAGCGTCGGCCTTACGTGGAGGAGGACGCAGCTGATGTGGCCAAGGTCGTCGATGCATTGCCCAATATTGATTTCTGTGAGTCCCTGGGCTCCATTAACGACGTACACACGGATCTGAGCGCGCTCTATGAGTTTGCGCACATGTTCCCCAACACGTCCAAGCCTATCGTCGCCTGGTCGTTCGACAAGTACGATTCCGAGGGGATCCACAAGATCGCTCTCGCGGAGGCCGGTGGTCAGCAGGCCTTTGAGCAGCGCCCCAATTACGTTCATTACTGTGAGCCGCTCTCACCCTTGGTGAGTACCTTTGAGGCGCTCGACAAGCTGGTCTTTGCCGCTGAAAAGCGGATCCCGCTGGTCTTCACACCGTGCCCCCTCGCCGGCGGCACAGCGCCTATCACGGCGGCGGGCATCATCACGCAGGGAGCGGCGGAGTCTTGGATGGGGTTGACCATCGCGCAGCAGATTCAGCCTGGCCTACCCTTCATCATGGGCGGCGTCTACTCTGTCATGGACATGAATGCCATGATCCTGGCCTATGGCGCGCCGGAGTTGCCGCTGATGATGGCGGGTCTCACGGAGCTGGCCCACTATGCCGGTCTGCCGCTCTGGCAGACGGGTGGGTGCACGGACTCCAAGACCTTTGACGAACAGGCGATGATCGAGGGCTCGATGTCCGTCTACTTCTCTGCTCTCACAGGTGGTGACCTGTGTCATGACGTTGGCTACACGGAGAGCGCGATGACTGGCTCCGTCTTCCAGCTAGCAGCAATGGACGAGGCCATTGGCTACGCTCGCCGCATCACCCGCGGCATCGAGGTCAATGAGGACACCTTGGCCACGGACGTGATCAACGATGTGGGGCCGAACGGTCACTATCTGCGCGAGAAGCACACGCACCGCTACTACAAGAACGAGTTCTGGTACCCCAACCTCTGCGACCGCCGCAATTTTGAGGAGTGGGAGATGATGGGCCGCAAGTCGATGAGGGACCGCACGGCGGCCCGCGTGCGTGATATTCTTGCGAGCCACGAGCCAGCCCCCCTCAAGGAAGGAACCCAAGAGGTGATGCAAGAGGTGCTGGAGCAGGCCGAGGATCGCGTCCAGCAGGATTGGTGGGAGGACCGAGAGACAGCTGACTAACAAGGGGGATCGGTGAGATTGCCTGAGCTCCCGTTCTCTTACCATTGAGGGCTGGAGCACAGCGGAGTGAGTTCAGTGCTTACCTGTCTCCAGACCGTGACAGATCAACAAGATAGGTGAGACTGCCTGAGGACATCGAGAGGCTTAGAGCTTAGTTTTGAAGACTTAGAGGAGTGAATAATGAGCACAGTTTACGAGAGACTCGCCACTGCTGTTCTTGCGGGTGACAGTGACAAAGTGCCGGGCCTGGTGAATAAGGCCTTGGAGAAAGGCACGACAGCCAAGGAGCTGTTGGATAACGGCTTGGTCGTGGGGATGGACGAGGTTGGCGTGCGCTTTAAGCGCGGCGACATGTTTGTGCCCGAGGTGCTGATGTCCGCCGAGTCGATGAAGGCCGGCATGAGCATTCTGCGCCCCTTGCTCGCGGAGGCTGAGGAGGAGATGCTGGGCACCATCGTGCTGGGCACCGTTGAGGGCGACCTCCATGATATCGGCAAGAACCTGGTCGGGATGATGTGCGAAGGGGCCGGCTTTGAGGTTATCAACATCGGCTTTGACCAGCCCCCTGAGTCGTTCATTGAGGCCATCAAGGAGCACCAGCCCAATGTCGTCGGTATGTCGGCCTTGCTGACGACCACGATGCGCGCCATGGGTCATACCATCAAGGCTATCTCGGAGGCCGGGCTGCGCGACCAGGTCAAGATCATGGTCGGTGGCGCACCTGTCGATGCCGACTTCGCCGATCGCATTGGGGCTGATGGCTATGGCTCCAATGGCCCTGCTGCCGCTGATCTGGCGAAGGAATTCGTCGGGGTTGCCTAGTCGCCCATGAGGCTCTACCAGAGGAGATTTGCCCATGCAAGTTAGGAAGACGAACTACACAGTAAATGCCACCCCTACGTTTGAGGTGCTGACCGAAGAGGAGATTGAGGCGATCTACTTCTCGGCCCTGCGGGTCCTGTATGAAACCGGGGTCCGGGTGTACGAGGAGGAAGGCGTCGAGCTGGCCCACGCCGGTGGCGCCATCGTGGAGGATACGACGGAGGACAGCAGCCTGGTGAAGATCCCACCGTGGATGGTTGACAAGGCGCTTTCCACGCTGCCGAGAAAGGTCGTTGTGACTGGTCCTGATCGCAAGCACCGTATGGAGCTGTATAAGGACCAGATCTACTTCGGCGCTGGATCCGATACCCCGTACACGTGGGATCCTTATACCGGCGAGCGGCGTCGCGCCACGTACGAGGACGTCAAGAACTTCGCCAAGATCGCCCAGGCGATGCCCAACATGGATTTCCACATGTCGCTGGGCATTGTTCAGGACACCAACGTCGGCACGTATGACCGTTGGCAGTATCTGGCTATGCTGGAGGGGACAAACAAGCCCATCAACATCACCGCCGTGGACCTGGATGGCCTGCGAGATCAACTTGAGATGGCTTACATCCGCGTCGGCGGCAAGGAAGAGTTCGAGAAGGGCCCCATCTTCTCCCTGTACATCGAGCCGGTGTCGCCCTTGAGCCACTCCGAGGAGGTGGTGCAGAAACTCCTGTTCGCCACCGATCACGGCATCCCCTTCGTCTACACGCCCTGTCCCTTGGCCGGAGCGACGTCACCCTGCACCTTGGCCGGCACGGCGGTGCAAGCGCTGACGGAGAGCCTGTTCGGCATCGTCCTCAGCCAGCTGCGCAAGCCGGGTGCGCCCCTCATCATCGGCGGGCTCATGTCCAACATGGACATGCGGACCACGGTCTACTGCTATGGTTCGCCGGAGATGGCGCTGCTCAGCGCAGCCTATACGCAGATCACCAAGTGGCTGGGCGTCCCTGAGTATGAGACGGCCGGCTGCTCCGATGCCAAGCTGTTCGACGAGCAGGCGGCGCTGGAGGCCTCGTTCAACGCCACCACTGCTGCTCTCGTGGGTGGCAATATGATCCACGACGTGGGCTACCTCGAGCAGGGGCTGACCAGCTCGATGGAGATGATGGTCGCTTCCAACGAGATCATCGACCGGGTGAAGCGGATTATGCGCGGCATCCCCGTCAACGATGAGTCCAAGGCCCTGGACGTGATCGAAGACGTTGGCCCTGGTGGTCACTATCTGGACCACGATCACACCTACAACCGGTTCAAGGAGCTGATCTGGCAGGGTGAGTTGACGGACCGTCAGAACTGGGAGAACTGGGATCTGGGTGGTCGGAAGACCTTCAAGGATCGCGTCCACGCGAAGGTGCTGGAAATCCTTGAGGCGGACACCGAGCCGCTTATGGATGAGGACATGTACAATGAGCTCCGCCACATCTGCGAATTGGCCGACGAGCGCCATAAGGATGAGGAGCTAGACTTCGATATGTTCGTGTGAGCCGAGCCGCCAAGCTGCTGGCGCTGAAGAGCGCCAGCAGCCAGCGGCTATGGCCACCCTTGCGAAGGCCGCAGGCAGCCGGGACAGACGTCCGTCCTGGGCTATTAAGCCTCAACAACACCGCTAGTCAACGCAGGCTGCCATAGAACCTTTCAATAGTGCTCGATCAACATTGCTGATCAATACAGGATCTTTACAATGCCTTCCATGGGGCGTTTGCTCCAAACGATCTGCCTCGGGCGTTCCGCCCTGGCCGATCTGTTCAATGCTGATCATACATCATCGCCGCTCAATGCTGCTCAATCAATGTACCCTTTCAACGCTGATCGAGACGGCCTTTGCTCGAGAGCTACTGTGAGCCTTCGCAAGGGAATCTAACTCGAGTTCTACTTGGGCGACTGCGTCCGCGAGGGTATCTGCGGTGTCGCCCGAGACACCAGATATAGCTGTCACCCAGCCCCTCTTCCCCTCGTGGGAAGAGGGGCTAGGATTGGAACTTATTGAGGTAAACGCTGGATAAGGGGGCACAGTGCCCAAGAATAACTCACGGAAGCTTGTTCTAGGTATAGACACGGGCGGCACGTACACCGATGGTGTGCTGCTCGATCATGATTCGCGTGAGGTGTTAGCCACGCACAAGAGCCTGACCACCAAGCGCGATTTTGCTATCGGTATCGAGCAAGTCATCGAGGGCATTGCGATTGAGGACCCATCCGAGGTTCGTATGGTCTCCGTCTCCACGACGCTGGCCACCAATGCCATCGCCGAGGGGAAGGGCAAGCGCGTAGCACTGCTGCTGGTGGGCTACGACCCCGAGCTGATCTCCTCCTTCAACCTGGGTGCGCGATTTGCCACGCCTAATTACTTCTTTTTCGAGGGTGGCCACGATCTCTACGGTCGAGAGAAGGAGGCGTTGGATCTATCGGCTATTCTGGACAAAGTCAACCAGATCAAGGGCGACGTGGACGCCATCGCTGTGTCTAGTTACTTCAGCCCCCTTAACCCAGAGCACGAGAATCGCGTCCATGAGGCGGTCTCTCGCGTATGCGACCTGCCCATCGTGCTTGGGCATCAGCTCTCGACTCGGCTCGGTTCGGTGGAGCGGGCTACAACGGCCGCCCTGAACGCCTCGCTTCTTGCTGTGCTCCAAGATTTTGTGATTGCGGTGCGGCGAGCTATGGAGCATCGTGATATTGACGCCCCGTTGATGATGGTTCGCGGCGATGGTACGCTGATGAGCGACGAGTTCGCCTCCCGAACACCGGTGGAGACCATTCACTCCGGCCCCGCGGCCAGCGCTATTGGCGGTCGCTTCCTGGCTCAACTTGATGACATGTTGGTCCTGGATGTTGGCGGGACTACCACCGACCTTGCCCTCATCGAGGATGGAGAGGTGACGGTCAGCGAGGAGGGGGCCACTGTCGGCGACTACGAGACGGCGGTCAGCGCGGCGGACCTGTTCTCCGTCGCCCTGGGTGGCGACAGCCACATCACGATGGGGCGCGATAATCACATCGCCCTGGGCCCCGAGCGCGTCGTCCCCCTGGCGCACCTGGCGGCCGAGTATCCCAACGTCAAGCACCGACTGCAGGCGCTGTCGCGGCGAGCTTGGGCGGAGGCGAGCCCCGATTGGCTGGAGTATTGGTTCTTGCTGCGCGAGCCCAACGATGGGCGATCCTATCAATCAGCTCACGCAAAAAAGCTGGTCGCGTTCTTGAGGAACGGCCCGAAGCCACTGCCGGAGATCGTCGATCATTTGGACGTCCTCCATGTGGCGCAGATCGGGGTGCACGATCTGTGGCGCGAGGAGATCCTGGGCAAGTCTGGTCTCACGCCTACGGATCTGCTCCACATTGAGGGACGTTACAGCCCGTGGGACGCCGAGACGGCTGAGCTTGCCCTCCAGATCTTCTCTCACTATCAGTTCCAGGATCCCGATGAGATCCGGGACCAGGTATGGCAACGGGCTGTGGAGATGATCGTCCACGCCGTGGTCACCTTCCTCAGCAAACAGACCCTGACGCCTCCCACCAAGACAAGAAAGGAAGGGGAGGACGACATGGCACGCTGGTTCTTCTTCAACAGCATCTACAACACACATCCTCACCTGGAGACGATCTTCCGCCTGCGCGAGCCCGTCGTGGGGATCGGCGCGCCGGCCAGTTTCTTCCTGGAGGAGGTGGCTGAGGCCCTTGACGCGGAGTTGATCCTGCCCGAGCATCACGCCGTGGCGAATGCTATAGGCGCTGTCGCCGGTAGCGTGATGGTCGTCGAGGAGGTCCTGGTCTACCCCCGGCTGGATCAGTCGGGCCTGGAGGTGCTGGGCTACTACGTTCAGACCAGCGAGGATCGTAAGGACTTCGACGAGAAGGAGCTGAAAGGGTGTCTGCGCTACGCCAAGGACCTGGCTCATGAACGAGCCCTAGCGGCCGCGGTCCGTTCTGGCGCTGACAATCCGGAGGTCGTCGTCACCATGGAGACCGAGGGTCTGGATACCTACCGTATCCGCGCCAAGGCGATGGGGAACCCACGATTGGCCAAGTGAGACGTGAAGCGTGCGATGTGGAACGTAAGGCGGCAAGCGTAAGCTGGGAGCCCAACCCGGTGTCTTGCACGTGCCGAGGGCGGCATTGAAGCGCGAGGTACCTTAGGATAAGCGCAATGGAGGTAGGGAATGGAATTGGAGCGAGTTGATACACAGCGCGCCTACGATTTGATCTGGGAGAAGATCACCACGTTGGAATTGGCTCCCGGCGCGCCACTTAACGAGCAAGAGCTGGCCGAGGAGTTCGGTATGGGCACCGTGCCGGTCCGAGAAGCCTTGAAGTGGCTGGCTCACGAGAACCTGGTTGAGGTCACAGAGCGCCACGGCATCTACGTAGCCGATGTCAATGTGGACGATCTTCAGCAGCTGAGTGAGATGAGGTTGTCGCTGGAGTCGCTCAGTGCGCGTCTTGCTGCCGAGCGAGTCGAGCCCGATGACCTGGTCGTACTGGAGGCCTTGCGTAGGGAGCAAGAAACGCTCACCGCGGAAGAGCTTCGAGACTTGTTCGATCTGGATCACAAATTTCACCAAGCGGTCGCCAAGGCTGCTCACAACAAATACTTGGCGCAGACCCTTGACCGGCTTTTCGGGCTTTCGCGCCGTCTGTGGTATCTGGTCTTGCCGCATCTGGAGACGCTGTCTTCCAGCGTCGAGATGCACGTGGCGCTTACGGAGGCAATTGAGAGCGGCGATGTTGATCGTGCTGCGGCGATTATGTATGAACACGTCAAGGAGTTCTATGACGACGTTCGTGAGATCTTGATGGCGAGAGAGTAGGGAGGAGATGATCTGATGGCGTCTGCACGAGATGAGATTCAACGGGTTTATGGGTTAATTCGGGATCAGATCACCGGCCTGGAACTGGCGCCGGGGACGCCGATCAACGAGCAACATCTAGCGGAGGACCTAGGTGTAGACGTGGTGTCGGTGCAGGAGGCACTTCAGCTTCTGGCGCATGATAAGTTGGTGGTTATCAGTCCCCGGCATGAGCATGGCACCTACGTGGCCAACGTTCATCTCGCTGACCTGGATCAGCTGAGCGAGATACGTCTTACCTTGGAGGGGCGCAGCGCGCAGTTGGCTGCCCAGCGGGCCACCTCCGACGATCTTGAGGCGTTGGACGCAGTGGCTGAGGAGCATGCTGCCGTCCCACCCGAGGATTCCAAACGATATTTCGAGGTAGACCACAAGTTCCACCGGGTTATCGCAGAGGCAGCCCGTAATGAGTACCTGGCTGATATGCTGGAGCGCTTGTACGGGCTTTCACAACGGTTGTGGTACCTGACGCTAGACCGTCTGGACTTCCTCCCGGCTGCTGTGGGAGAGCACCTTGACCTGCTGGAAGCTATTCGGGCTGGTCACACAGACCACGCCAAGCAGATCATGCGCCATCATGTGAAAGACTTCTACAACAAGGTGCGGAAGCTCATGACCGTGACGGTCAAGGTGAGCTACGGCGAGGATGTGCGGTCAGTCGTTGTGGAGGAGAACGCTCTGCTGGGCGGTGCTATCGTGTCCACTGGGCTGCCTCTGGAGCAGCCGTGCGGCGGTCGTGGCACGTGTGGTAAGTGCAAGGTCTTGGTCGAGGGAGACTTGGCGCCATTGGATGACGCGGAGCAGAAGCTTCTCTCCTCCGCCGAGAAGTCGGCCGGCTACCGCCTGGCCTGCCGTGCCCGCGTACTGGGTGACGTCATGGTCACGCTGGCCCCGGTCGTTGTCTATTCCAACAAAATCTTCCGTGCTTCTGATGACCACGTGAGGCGCACAGAGGTGCCACTAGGCTTGGCCATTGACCTGGGGAGTACAACGGTGGCCGCGTTTGTGACGACGCTCGACAATGGCAAGGTCTGTGCTGGTGCAGCTGCTCTTAACCAGCAGACGATCTTTGGTGCTGACGTCATTTCCCGCCTCTCGGCAGCGGTGCAGGATGAGGAGACCGCGCAGCGGATCTCAAAGCTAGCGCTTTCATCCATCGTGCAGGCGATAGACGCGCTCCGGCTTCCCACACGGGTCAAGAAGCGCATCGGAAGAATGACCATCGTGGGTAACTGTGCCATGCACCATTTGCTGCTGAACTACCCGGTGGAATCGCTCAGCACTCTTCCCTTCCAACCCCACAGCACAGCGGCGGTCCGCTCGACCGACGGCATGTTTGCCGAGGTCTTCCCCTCCGAGGTCGAGGTGGCCTTGCCTCCGCTCATCGGTGGCTTCGTCGGCTCCGATGCTCTGGCCTGCTTGGCATACTACGACTTTGACCGCGCCCCTGGGCCGATGGCCGCTATCGATCTGGGTACGAACGGCGAGGTGATGGTCACCGATGGCGAGCGCATTCTGGTCGCCTCCACTGCCGCCGGTCCGGCCTTTGAGGGTGTGAATATCTCCTGTGGCTCTCGCGCCGTGGATGGGGCCATTGTGGGTGTTGAAGCCCATCAAGAGGACAGTAGTTTCACCTTGACCACCATTGGGGATCTTCCACCAGTGGGCCTGACTGGTTCAGGGCTGCTCGAGCTGGTGTGCCAACTGCGCCGCATAGGCGTCGTTGATCGCAGCGGTCGCTTCGTCGCTGATCATCCCTCCTTTGGGCAGCGAATCAGCAAGGATGAGGACGGCGTGCCCCGTCTTCTGATCACGGAAGAGGGCGTTGACCGCCGGGGGTTTGAGCCTGGTGAGGAAGGTGTCCAAGTTCCTCTCTATCTAACCCAGCTAGACATCCGGGAGCTACAAAAGGCTAAGGGCGCGGTCCACGCCGCTGCGGAGACGCTGATGGATCTGCTGGACCTGCAGCCCAGCGATCTGGAGCACATGATCCTCACGGGCTCCTTTGGCAGTCAACTGAACCTAGAGGCGGTGGTGGGCTTGGGGATGATCCCCCCTGTGGATCTGGAGGTCATCCAGACCTCGGATAACGGGGCAGGCTTTGGAGCGGCGCTTTTCCTCGACGATGAGGAGTTTGAGCGCGGCGAGCGCATCGCAGCCATGGCGGAGCAGGTAGATCTGGATCTGGAGCCCGGTTTCAGTGAGCGCTTCATCAAAGCCCTGGAGCTGCCGGGGATACCGGGACGTCTGGAAGATCCGCGTCCCCCAGCTTCGTGAGATAGGACGGCGAAGGAGAATAGCGGTATGGTGACCAAGACGCTACCTATGGAGTTGCTGGAACAGAAGGGCATTCCTTATGAGACGCATGCGCATGAGGAGGCTCAGTACACGGCGGAGGGTGTCGCCAAGGACTTGGGCGTCCCAGTGGCCCAGGTTGTGAAAGCCATGCTGGTGCGCTGTGATGGGAGTTGGTATGTGTTGGTGGTGGTTCCCGGCGATCGGCGGCTCAGCCTGGACAAGGTCCGCGCAACCGTGGGCGCAGGGAAAGTGAACCTGGCCTCGAAACAGGAGGTGGAGCGGATCACGGGATATACCGTCGGCGCGGTCTCCGTCATGGGTTTCCGGCAGGGTGGCGTTCTCACCTTCGTCGACCAGGGGGTATTGGAGCTTGAGCAGGTGGTTATCAGCTCCGGGCGTCCCGATGCCGGATTGGCGCTTTCCACCCAGGATATGTTGGCGGCGTTGGAAGGCGCTCAGGTAGGAGATTTCTGCGAGACGGCGGGATAAGGAGTGGCGATGGGACGGAGGCTCAAGGCCTAGTGTGAGGTAAGCTATGAAGGTTGTACTGGGTATTGACACGGGCGGGACGTACACGGATGCGGCACTGGTCGACCACGTGACGGGCGATGTGCTGGCGGGAGCG
>Ga0207796_1000925_pt1 | contig 10537 bp, 8 predicted proteins | sample Pon1CUnioCityCA_6_FD_187274 | JGI IMG/M metagenome (GOLD analysis project Ga0207796, IMG submission 187274) | Marine sediment microbial community from Union City, CA, USA - Pond 1C Sediment 1 (SPAdes) | ecosystem: Environmental > Aquatic > Marine > Intertidal zone > Salt pond sediment ...
TTCCCCATCACACCCTGGATCTCTGCCGTGATCGGAACCAAGCCTTTGCCGTTGGTCTGAACCACCATCTCATCTCGCAACCACTCCATAGTGAACCTCCTGATTCCATTGTAACGTTCAGGAATAGAAATTTGAAGATGGATGATGATTTTTCTTCGCTTCGCGAAGGACCGAGGCCCTGTCGGGCGGACCGATGAGGACCGAGAAGGACCGGAGGATTGTGGCTGGTCGAGTAACCGATCGTAGGAGTGACCCAGCAGGTCGCCCGTTGTATATCAATGGACTGGCCCCTCGTTTCACTCGGGATGCTTCGCAAGTCCTCCCTCCTGACTGACGCCGGATATCCGCCTTCGCGGACACTTATTCGCTTGTCATTGCGAGGAGATGGATTTATCCATCGACGAAGCAATCTCGCCGGTTTGCAGTACAAGAACGTCTTCTGTGGTTGATTTTATGAATTCACAATCGCCCAGCGAGATTGCCGCGCTCCACTTCGCTGCGCTTCATTCCGCTCGCAATGACAGAGCGAAGGTTTTCCCGGGGACAGGTCGGGGAGCAATATAAAAATATAAGCTCCAACACCCGTTCTCGGGTGTTGGACACTCATTTTTCCCTCAATGGTCTATTTTCAAAGGACTGAAGTCCTCCCTAATGGCTGAAACCAGGCCTCCCGCTTGATGAATCAAGCGGTTACATCCTTGCGCCCTGGCAGGAGTGAAGGGGCTTTAAACGAAAAGAGCAGCGATCTCTCGCTGCTCCTTTGACTGTTAAATTGGTTTATTAGAACATATCGGAATCATCGTCGCTGAAAATGTCCCCGCTGTCCTCAGGATCGGTAGTGAAAGAAGTGACGCTTTCACCCATGGTTTCAACTTCCTGGGCCTGGGGGCCTTTGTCGCTTTCAACGACATCAAATTCAACTCGCTGACCTTCATCTAGCGTTTTGAATCCAGATCCATTGATAGCGCTGTAGTGAACGAAGACATCGCCTTCGCCGTTGTCGCGCTCAATGAACCCATAGCCTTTTCCTGCGTTAAACCATTTTACAGTGCCGGTCTCACGCTCTGCCATAAAAAATCTCCTTCGTACTAAATGGTATCAACTCAGCAGGGCGTTCCCCCTCGTCCTAAACAAAAAATTGCTCAAGAAACGTACGTTCTGCTACTGGATCCGGATTAATCCAGTTCCACTGAATTAATATAGCATGAAGAGAGCATATCGTCAACAGGGCAGCAATTAATATAAACCAGTCATATTTCTGTCAGGGGGGGATGGAAAATGCTCCCAATTCTGTCATTTTCCGGTATTTATTCAAAAAAACCTCCATTCGCACAAAAAAGATCGAAAAAACGGTATTGGGAGCGCCAGAAACTGATTTTCTTCTATAATTGGATTATTCCCACCCATATTTCACTCTGTTGTATAAAGGTTTCTGCTTATGGACAATCTCTCGAATTGGCTGCTGGCCTTCTTTGCTGGCGCTGCGCTCTTTATAGGTTTGGGGTTTGTGCTCCTTTCAATCGCTGAAAAGGAACGAACAGCTGCTGGGAGAGGGCTCCTGGTTACCTTGGTCGGAACCAGTCTGGTGTTATCCGGCCTGGCCCTGGGAGAAACCGGTCAATGGATCTACATCGCTTTGATCTTGAGCAGCATAGCAGTTGGTGTGATCCTCTTCTCCCTTCCCATCGGAAAAATAACAGCTGAAACCAGACAACCTGCCCAGCAGGTTGATGAGCGGGAGATCATCTTCGCCCGCGCCCGCCTGGAACCAGGCACAGACCCATACCAGCGCTACTATGCCGAACACCCGCACCACAAGCTCCCTGATGACCGGGCCCGGGACCAACCAGGTCTGCTCAATCCCCAAGCTAAATATGCCGACCCCTTGCACAGTGCGGCAGCCGCAGGCAGTTTTCACCTGACAGAAGGTCTGCGGGAAGCAGTTGATGGACCGCTGGGACCCGAGCCTTACCCCGCAGAACCCGTATATTTCACCTGGATGGTCAAAAAACTAGCGCTTTTCTACGGAGCGCTGGATTGCGGAGTGACTCACTTACAGGCCAGTCATATCTACTCCCATATCGGCAGGGGAAGTGGGACTTATGGCGACCCCATCGACCTGGATCACACTTTCGCAATCGCCTTCACAGTGGAAATGGCAGACCTGCTGACCGCCGCTGCCCCCTACCCACCGATCACCATGGAATCCGCCCGGCAGTATGTAGAATCCGCCCGGGTGGCTGTCCAGCTCGCCGGAGCCATTCGAGCCTTGGGATATCCTGCCCGAGCGCATATCGATGGCAACTACCGGGTGATCGCACCGCTGGTGGCCCGGGATGCCGGATTGGGAGAAATTGGCCGCATGGGGCTGTTGATGACTCCCCGCCAGGGTCCCCGTGTCCGGGTGGGTGTGGTGACCACTGCTCTGCCGCTGATCCCCGACCCCTATCGACCCGAGGAAAGCACCCTGGACTTTTGCACTATTTGTGAAAAATGTGCCAGCAACTGCCCCAGCCAATCCATCCCCTACGGCAAGCGGGAAATTGATAACGGCGTGCTGCGCTGGAAGATCAACCCTGAAACCTGCTACCATTACTGGACGGTGGTCGGTACCGACTGCGGCCGCTGCCTGACTGTCTGCCCTTTCTCGCATCCGGATAACTGGGCCCATAACCTGGTCCGCTGGGGGATCCGCAGATCCGGCGGATTCCGAAGAGCTGCCTTATTCCTGGATGATTTCTTCTACGGCAAGAATCCACCCCCCAGAAACAGCTCTTTTTTCGATCACTGACTCCCTGATCCAGGGAGTTTGTGATATAATTCACTAAAGGTTTACCATTAAGGTAAAGGTATTTATGCTGCGGTTCAATCGCGAAACCGATTATGCCATCCGGGTCATCCTGGCCCTGGCCAAACACGCCCCGGGAGAAATCATTCCCAGCGGGGAGATCCAGCAGGAAATGCTGCTTCCGAAATCCCTTTCGCTGCAGATCATCTCCCGCCTGGTCCATCTGAATCTAATTCGCTCCTATCCAGGAAGAAAGGGCGGCATCCAACTGGCGCATCCCCCGGCTGAAATTTCCCTGTACGATGTCATTCTCGGGATGGAAGGCCCCCTCTCCCTCTCAGAATGCCTGGAAGAAGATCACCACTGCCAGCTCGAACCTGATTGCCCGGTTCATGGTTATTGGGTGAGCTTACAGAGTAAAATTGTGCAGGAGTTAAAAGAAGCCGATTTTCAGCAGCTCGTTGAAAGCACCCCCCATCCGATCGAGAAACAAGTAAAATTCGTTAAGCAATCATAATCAAGGTTCCCTGGAGAAGAAGATCAATCAACAAGTGAGGTGTCTATGGATCCAGTAATTTTATCCAGATGGCAATTTGCCATCACTACCATCTTCCATTTTTTCTTTGTGCCGGTCACCCTGGGCTTATCCATTTTCCTGGCCATCCTGGAGACCAAGTACGTCACCAGCGGCGAGGAGATCTATAAAAGGATGACCAAGTTCTGGGGGAAGATCTTCCTGATCAATTTTGCCATCGGTGTGGTCACCGGCATCGTCCAGGAGTTCCATTTCGGGCTCAACTGGTCAGAATATGCCCGCTTTATGGGGGACATCTTTGGCGCTCCCCTGGCCATCGAAGGCCTGATGGCGTTCTTCCTGGAATCGACTTTCATCGGGGTCTGGATCTTCGGCTGGGACAAACTATCCAAAAAAGCCCATGCTGGGGTTATGTGGCTGGTTGCGATTGGCTCCAACTTATCCGCCTTGTGGATCCTGGTGGCCAATTCCTTCATGCAGAACCCGGTTGGCTATGCCATCCGCAACGGCCGGGCTGAGATGACCGATTTCTGGGCTTTGCTGGGCAATCCCAACGTCTGGCATCAGTTCCCGCACGTGATCACAGCCGGGATCGCCATCGGCGGTTTTTTGATCATGGCCTTCAGCGCCTGGCATTTGCTGCAGAACAAAGCTGAAACGCGGGATTTCTTCACCCGCTCTTTCCGCCGGGCATCCACCTACGCCCTGATCGGCGCTTTGCTGGTAGGTTTGATCGGTCACGCCCAGGGGCAGTTCCTGGCCAAATCCCAACCGCTGAAAGTTGCCGCCATGGAAGGGCACTGGGAAACCGAACAACCAGCATCCTTCTCGGTGATCGCCATCATCGACCAGGAAAACATGGAAAACACCTGGGAGATCAAAATCCCCAAATTCCTGTCGCTGATGCTCTTCAATGATCTCACCACTGGCTTTCCCGGCCTTCGTGAGCTGCAGGAAGAGGAGATCGCTAAACATGGTCCCGGAGAGTACATTCCGCCCGTGACCATCAGCTATTGGTCCTCGCGGACCATGATCGGGATCGGATTGCTGATGATCCTGGTCGCCGCTTTAGCGGTCTGGTGGTCCCAGCGGGGAGTGATCGCAGAGCGGAGGTGGTTCTTGCGCATCCTGATCCCAGCCGGGCTGCTGCCCACAGTGGCATCCATCGCTGGCTGGCTGGTGGCGGAGACCGGCCGCTGGCCCTGGATCGTGCATGGATTACAAAAGATCGAGGACGCGGTCTCCCCGACGATCACCCCGGGAAGCATCATCTTCTCCATGACCACCTTCCTGGTGTTGTACACCATCCTGGGAGTGGTGGGAGTTGCCCTGATGATCAAATACGGTACAAGTGAACCCGCACTTGCGGAAGAAAAAGGAGAGTAATCATGGATCTCAACACACTCTGGTTTATACTGCTCACCGTTCTATTCTGCGGGTTCTTCTTCCTGGAGGGATTTGATTACGGGGTGGGAATTTTGCTGCCCTTTGTCGCTCGCACTGATGGAGAACGCCGGGCTGTGATCAACACCATCGGCCCGGTCTGGGATGGCAATGAAGTGTGGATGATCACGGCTGGAGGGGCCATGTTCGCGGCCTTTCCCCACATGTATGCCACGCTTTTCAGCGGTTTTTACGTAGCCCTGGTCTTCATGCTCATCGGATTGATCATCCGGGGCGTATCCTTTGAATTCCGAAGCAAGCGTGAGGACCCCCGCTGGCGGAAAACCTGGGACTGGGCAATTTTCTTTGGAAGCTTACTGCCAGCCCTGTTATGGGGAGTGGCTGTGTCCAATTTGATGCGCGGTGTAGCAATCGAAGCCGATCTGAATTACTACGGTGGTCTCTTGCCGCTGCTCAACCCCTACTCACTCTTTGGAGGGCTGGTATTCCTGGCCTTGTTCACCATCCATGGAGCCGCCTTTCTGGGCATCAAACTGAAAGGGAAAGTCCATCAACGGGTGAAGAGCTTCACGCGCGTATTGTGGATCGCAGCGGTGGTGCTGGCAGTTGCCTTCCTGGTCTGGACCTATCTGGCCACAGACATCCTCAACAACCCGGGATGGGATGGTTTGATCCCGGCAATCTTGGCTGCGGTTTCCCTGCTGGCCTATGGTTTGTTCTACTGGATGGGCAAAGAAGGCTGGACCTTCATCGCTGGCGGCCTGGTGATCATTCTAGCCACGGTGATGGTCTTTTCCGGCCTCTTCCCGCGCTTGATGATCTCCACCCTGGATCCCGCCAACAGCCTGGACATCTACAACGCCGCTTCCAGCCCTTACACCCTGCGGGTGATCACCATCGTGGCTGCCATCTTTGTGCCCATCGTGCTCGCCTACCAGGGCTGGACCTACTGGATCTTCCGCAAACGTCTGAGCGCGGACAGTCCGGAACTGCATTACTGAGCTCGAAAAGCTGGCTGAGAAGCCAGCTTTTTTTATGCTTTGGGTTAACCGGGTTGGGTATAATCAGGATGGGGAAATCCCTGCAACTGAATAACGGAAGAATCGATTAGTAAATCGAGGTCCTTATGGATACCGTCCTGCTCTCCAGGCTGCAAATCGCCATCACCTTCGCTTACCATTTCATTTTTGTGCCCATCACCCTGGGCTCTTCCCTGTTCTTAGCCATCCTGGAGACCCGTTACGTCCGGACCGGTAAAGTGATCTACAAGCAGATGACCAAATACTGGTCCAAGATCTTTCTGATCAACTTCGGCCTGGGCATTGTCACCGGCATCCTGCAGGAATTCCATCTGGGTATGAATTGGGCCGAGTATTCCCGTTTTGTGGGCGATATCATCGGCGCTCCTCTGGCCCTGGACGCGCTGTTGGCTTTCTTCCTGGAATCCACTTTTATCGGCATCTGGATCTTCGGCTGGGATAAACTCTCCAAAAGATTGCACCTGGCCTGCATCTGGCTGGTGGCCATCGGGACCCATTTATCCGGCTATTTCATCTTGATCGCCAACTCATTCATGCACAACCCGGTGGGTTACGGAATGGAAGGAGAACGCCTGATCATGGCCAGTCCAGGAAAAATGGCCCTCAACCCCTACCTGTGGCATCAATTCCCGCATGTGGTCACCGCCGGGATCACTACGGCTGGTTTTCTTTACCTGTCCTTCAGCGCCTGGCACCTGCTGCAAAAGGACCCGGAAAGAAAGGGATTTTTCACCCGCTCTTTCCGCCTGGCAGCCACTTTCGCTTTTATTGGCGCAGTGCTGGTGGGATTGATCGGGCATGCCCAGGGCCAGTATCTAGCCAAAGTCCAACCTCTGAAGGTTATGGCTATGGAAGGCCACTGGGAAACCGAACAGCCCGGTTCCTTCTCTGTGGTGGCGCTGATCGACCAGGAAAACCAGGAGAACCCGTTCGACCTCAGGATTCCCTACGCGCTCTCATTCTTGCTTTACAACGATTTTTCCAGCGAAGTGAAAGGCATCATCGACCTGCAGGCAGAAGCTGAAGCCCAATACGGACCGGGAGACTACATCCCTCCGGTGATCATCCTGTATTGGTCGCTGCGGGTGATGATCGGTTTCGGCTTGCTGATGATCCTGCTTTCCGGACTGGCGCTGTGGTGGTCTATCAAGGATAAACTGGAGGAACGCAGCTGGCTGCTGCGTATCTTGACTTTCACCGGCCTGCTGCCCATCCTCTCCACTACAGGAGGATGGCTGGTGGCTGAGTCCGGCCGCTGGCCCTGGACGGTCCGCGGCCTGCAAAAAGTGGAAAACGCGGTCTCGCCTAATCTCAGCCCAGGGACGATCGCCTTCACGCTGGTGGTGCTCACCCTGCTCTACGGGGCGCTGACGATAATCGGGGTCAAACTGGCCATCAAGCACGGCACCGCCAACCCGCTTCCTCCCCAGGAAAAAGGAGAGCAACGATGAACCTGAATACGCTTTGGTTTATGATCATCACCTTCCTTTTCATGGGCTTTTTCTTCCTGGAGGGTTTTGACTATGGCGTAGGTATCTTGCTGCCATTTATCTCAAAAAAGGACCTTGAACGGCGGGTTGTCATCAATACCATCGGTCCGGTTTGGGATGGCAACGAAGTCTGGATGATCACTGCCGGCGCAGCTCTCCTGGCAACTTTTCCAGAAGTCTATGCTTCCCTGACCAGCGGTTTCTACCTGGCGATGATGACCATGATCATGGGTTTGATCATCCGCGCTGTTGGATTCGAGTACCGCAGCAAACGGGAAGAGACCTGGTGGAGGAAAGCCTGGGATTGGGGGCTTTTCGCCGGAAGCCTGATCCCGGCATTCACCTGGGGACTGATGATCTGCAACATGATGCGCGGACTGGCACTCGAACCCGATAAATACTATTATGGGGGTCTGCTGCCTTTGCTGAATCCTTTCGCGCTGGTCGGGGGATTGACATTCGTGGGCTTATTCACCCTCCACGGCGCCAGTTTTTTGGGCATCAAACTCGCTGGACCGCTGAAGGACAATGCCAAAAAAGCCGGGCAGGTGATCTGGCTCCCGGTCATCCTGCTCACTGCTGGCTTCCTGGTATGGACTTTTCTGACCACCGACTTGCTGAATAATCCTGGATTGGACGGTCTGCCCCTGGCGATCATCTCCGCTGCTGCTTTAGCCGCTTATGGTTATTTGATCCGCACGGAAAAGGAGATGCTGACCTTCATCTCTGGAGCGATTTTCATCCTTTCTTCAACCGTGATGGTGTTTGCCGGACTGTTTCCTCGCCTGCTGGTATCCACCCTGGATCCTGCCTACAGCTTGACCATATACAACAGCGCTGCCAGCCCGGGAACTCTGCGTTTGATGTCGATCATCGTCGCCATCTTCCTCCCCCTGGTCATGCTTTACCAGGGCTGGACCTACTATATCTTCCGCGAGCGCCTCAGCGCCGAAAGCGGTGACGCTGATCTGCATTATTAGGTTGAAACTTAGACAGGCTGGAAGAGAGTGCACATCTCCGATCTCACAGTCATCAGGTCAGTTCAGGGATCAGTCGCGGTCAGACCGTGTGGGCTGCCTTGTTTCTCTTACAGCGCCTCCACCACCCGGGCGATCTCCCCTGCCACATCAGTGATGGCTTGATCACCATTGATCTTAATTAATTTTCCGCGTTTTTTGTAAAAAGCAATCAAAGGACTGGTCAGCTGATGGTAAACTGCCAGGCGTTGGCGCACAGTGTCCGGCCGGTCATCTTCGCGCTGGTACAGCTCGCCGCCATCCAAGTCGCAGGACCCCTCTACTTTGGGTGGATTAAATTTCAGATGGTAAGATTTCCCGCAGGTCCGGCAGATCCGCCGACCGCTGGCGCGCTCCACTAACACATCCTCTGGCACCTCGATCGACAGCACCGCACTCAGCTTTTCCCCCAGCTGGTGCAGGATCCCATCCAGGGCTTCGGCCTGGGGTAGTGTGCGGGGAAAGCCATCCAGGATAGCGCCTTGCGCGCAATCAGCCTGATTGAGCCGCTGGGCTACCATGCCAATGGTGATCTCATCCGGCACCAGATCCCCCCGATTGATAAAGGTCACGGCCTGATTTCCCAGTTTGGTTCGCAATTTGATGTTATCCCGAAATAAATCACCTGAAGAAATCTGGGGGACCCCTAACAGATGGGATAACAGAGCAGCCTGCGTGCCTTTACCAGACATGGGCGGACCGAGCAGGATCAGGTAGATTGGTTTTGGCGGCATGGGGTGATCTCCCTTGACCTCACAGGTCGATGTGGAGAAAGTATAGCATGAAAACCATCCTGTTTTCTCCAGAACCAGAACCGGCACGCGGGGTCCTATCCCCTGATCCAGGCCTGTGATACTATTAGGAAAACCTCTCTGGAAATCACTTATGCTGCCAAATCCCAGGCTCTTAAAACTAGCCCAAAAAAGCCGCCCCTGGTTGATACTGACCATTGGGTTGGGGTTCTTTTCCGGGGTGCTTGCCATCACCCAGGCTCGTTTCATCAGCCAGCTGATCAGCCGCGTGTTCCTGGATGGCGCCGGATTAGAGGACGTCACCCGTTTCTTGCTGTGGATCCTGGGGGCCTTCAGCGCCAGAGCCATCCTGTCCTGGGCCAGCAGCCTGAGCGGAAAAACCATTGCTGTCCAAATTAAAAGCCTGGTCCAGAAAGCTTTAGTGGATAAATTGGAAGCCCTGGGCCCAGCTTATCTGGTAGGTGAACGGAGCGGGGAGCTCAGCAGCACCCTCACCGAGGGAGTAGAAGCCCTCGATGCCTATTTCAGCCAGTACCTTCCGCAGCTGGTCTTATCAGCCCTGGTGCCGGCGGCCATCCTGTTTTTTGTCTTTCCCACCGATCTGCTCTCCGGGGTTGTCCTGCTGGTAACCGCACCGCTGATCCCCTATTTCATGTTCTTGATCGGGGGAAATGCCAAAAAGATCACCGACCGCCAGTACAGCACCTTGAGCAGGCTGGCGGGCCAATTCCTGGACAGCCTGCAGGGCATGAAAACCTTGAAACTATTCAACCAGGCCGCAGCTGAGGTTGAGAAGATCCGCCACACCAGCGATGAGTACAGGAAAACCACCATGAAAGTGCTCCAGGTCACTTTCCTCTCTGCCCTGGTCTTGGAGCTGCTGGCCACCCTGAGCACAGCAGTGGTAGCGGTGCAGATCGGCCTGCGATTGCTGTACTTTCGCGTTTCGCTGGAACAGGCGCTCTTCGCTCTGATCATCGCCCCTGAATTCTACATCCCCCTCCGCACCCTGGGCCTGCGCTTCCATGCTGGCATGGAAGGCCAGAGCGCAGCGGACCGCATCTTTCAGATCCTGGATACCAGGCCGCTTGGCGAGACTCAGGATCACCATCGAGGGTCCAGCGCTCCCATCTCTGCTTTCCAAAGCCTGGCACTGCAGGGAGTGAGCTTTCAATACCCAGGTGAGCGGGGAGCGGCCCTCACCAACATAGATCTGGAGCTCAAACAGGGTGAGCAGATTGCCCTGGTGGGAGCCAGTGGAGCTGGTAAAAGCACCCTGGCCAGTCTCATTCTGGGCTTTTTTCCACCCGGCGAAGGTCAGATCCTGGTCAATGGAGTGGACCTCGCCAAAGAGGATCTCTCCCGCTGGCGGGAAAAGATCGCCTGGGTCCCGCAGGATCCAGCCCTCTTTCAGGACACGATCGCCGCCAATATCCGCCTGGCTCGACCGGATGCGGGGGACGGCGCTGCGGCTGCAGCGGCTTCCGCTGCCCACCTCGCCGAGTTCATCGA
>Ga0207796_1000926_pt1 | contig 10524 bp, 7 predicted proteins | sample Pon1CUnioCityCA_6_FD_187274 | JGI IMG/M metagenome (GOLD analysis project Ga0207796, IMG submission 187274) | Marine sediment microbial community from Union City, CA, USA - Pond 1C Sediment 1 (SPAdes) | ecosystem: Environmental > Aquatic > Marine > Intertidal zone > Salt pond sediment ...
TTATTTGAAGGCAGAGAGGTGCGAGGATTGTTTCTGTCTCTTTCATTGTGCGGGTGGTTGCCCCCTGGATGAGATCGACAAAGGGGATCAAACCCGATTTGACAACGCATGTATCCAAACCCGGCTGGTGACCCTCAGCAACCTGCTCAGGGAAATGGGGCAGTTTGAAGTTGCAAAAGCATGGTTGGATTCGTTAACTGCAGATCAGCTAGATCATGAGGTTGTTTCAGACCGATTAAAGGATTTACAATGAGTCATTTGACAGATCACCCTACCAATAGCCTATCAGATGAAGAGCATTTTATCGGAAGCATTCATTGGGTCCAGGACCAAAACAGCGTGATTCTTGTGGATGATGAAAATCAGCGCGTGAGCCGTCTCGATGGAGACGAGGCTTTGATTTGGGGGTGGTTGAACGCTGGACTTTCCCTTTCCAGGTGCGCACACTTGCTGGGGATGATCGCTGGGCTATTCGTCCAACAAGCATTGAAGCAAATTGAAGGTTTTTGTGAAACCTGGCAGAAGCAGGGCTGGTTAATGGGTCAGGGGGACAGCCGTGAGTAACGTGGTCATTTCCCGGGTCTGTAATTTGAGCTGCCCCTATTGTTTTGCCAGCGATTACCTGGAATCCATGTCCGGAAAGCCGGGCGAAGCTTTTATCACCCTGGATGATTTTAAAGCAAAATTGGCGTTCCTAAAGCGCTCGGAGATTCATGATCTGCGGTTGATTGGGGGAGAACCGACTCTGCATCCGGAATTTTGTGAGCTGGTATCCTTGGGGATCAGCCAGGGTTTCCACATCCTTGTGTTCACCCATGGGTTACTCTCTGATGCCACCTGTGATTTCCTAGCAGGATTGACCAACAAGGACTGTTCTCTGTTGATTAATATGAACAGCCAATCCAAAGCTAGGGGAAGCTATCAGACCTTACATGAAAAGAGAGTTTCTGTTTTAAAACGGTTAAATCACATGGCAACACCGGGATTCAATATCTACTCGCCGGATTTTGACCTCCTGCCCATCTTTAAAGCTATCGAAACAACCGGGTGTCATCCAGTCATCCGCTTAGGGCTGGCAAATCCCATGTTGAATGGGAAGAACACCTTTCTCCATCCCAAGACCTATCGCTTTGTAGGGGAGAAGATTGCCGCATACGCCGAATTGTGCAGGAGGAGCGGGGTGCATTTTGAGTTTGACTGCGGATTTGTGCGCTGTATGTTCAGCGACGATGATATTGAAAAACTAACGGAATCAGGCACACATCCTCAATTCGTTTGTTCCCCAATTTTGGATCTGGATATTGGCAACCGCGTTTTCTATTGCTTTTCCCTGGCAGATCAATATATAATGGCATTATCACCCAATTTGGACGCCTTAGCGATGCGAAAAATGTTGACAGAGCAGAGTCATTTATATCGCACTGCAGGAATTTATCCTACCTGCTCATCCTGTGAATTTAAACAGGCGGGTACCTGCTCAGGTGGCTGCCTGGCAACAACCATAAGGCGTTTCAGGGTGTCAAAGCTTAACTCTTGTCAATCATAGGTGCACGGGTCACCTTAAAGAAATTGGCGATGAAAGACAAAACTGGTCTTGATTTTCCTGAGGATGAAGCGCAAAACGAAGCACCTGAGGTTTATGCGGTGCATTGGCAGGGTGGGAAGGCGAAAATCTCCCGGCGGAATTTATTGAAAGCCGGGGGCGTGTTGGTAGCTGGCGCTGCCCTGGCTGGGTGCGCTTCAGATGGGACTTCCAATTGGAATTGTAAAAAGGCTTTCGCCCACGAGCACCAGATCTCCCATTTGGCGATCACACCGGATGGAGGGTGGGCGCTTTCGAATGCTAAAGACGAACCTTTTCTGAAATTGTGGACTTTCCCAGATGGTGAGAAGATGAAAATACTGGAGACAAGTGCTCCTGTCAGCTCATTTGTGATCAGCCCAGAAGGCGATGTTGTCTACAGTGCGGATCAATCTGGCGAAGTGGTGGTTTGGTCTCTACCAGGCGCTGAAAGAGTCAACCAATTCAATGTACCTGATAGTCTGGGAGAGCCTTCATGGCTGTACCTTTCCCCAAGTGGGCAATTCCTGGCAATTGCCGGACAGTCGACGGTTTTTGCGATTTATTCTGTGCCTGATGGCGCCTTGCAGCACACTTTGGAGCATGAGGACGCCCCCCAATTATTGCTTGAATACAGCCCGAACAGCCGGTATTTAGCCTCCTATGTTCCCGGGAAAACCGGGTATGACGCAAATGTATGGTCTCTTGATGACGGTGAACTGTTAATCAGCCAAAATAATTTCGAAGAGTTTAAGCCATTGTTTAGTCCTGACAGTAAGTATTGTGTCTATCCGGATTACGATAAAATTATGATCTATTCCTTACCGGGGGGTGTACGTAGCCGCAGCATCCAATGGCATCAGCGTCCAGTTACAGCACAGGTGATCAATTTAACAACTGGGGAAATAATTACAGGGGATGCGGGAGGTAATGTTAAAATCTGGTCGATCCCAGATAGAAATGAAAAATATTCCTGGGATTCTACTCATAGTGATATGTCCCATTTTTTGCTTGCTGAGGGAGAAAACCTAATCGCCATTGTTTGGAAAACATATGATGGTGAAACAAGAGTCAGTCTTTATTCATTATATGACGGCAGTGAGATATCAACTTTGGAAATAGAATATCCCTCTGCGCTCGCAGAATTCAGCCCAAATGGGAAATATTTGACAATCATCGAAAGTGACGGTGACAGGGTTAGCAAAGTAAGAACTCATGTTGTTGAATCCGAAAAAATTCTCATTGATCAAATTATCTACGGGAATGCCAAGCCAGCTTTCAGCCCGGACAGCCGACATCTATTGATTGGAGATGGGCTGGGGAAAATGAATGTCTACTCCCTGGAAGATGGGAAGGTTGTCGCTTGCATTGTGGACCTGGCGGCGAGCGGTGAAGATGCAGAGGGACGCGAATATTCGATTGATGTAGAAGGAGAGAATGTGACCTACACCTTGCCTTGCGGCTCACCGCTCCCTGCAGGGGCGGTCTGCACGTGTGATTGTGTTTCTGGTTCGGGCTGTGCCTGTGTGGGGCACACGACCTGCTCCTGTGTGGGAGATGTTTGTTCCTGTGTATCGCACTCCGGCGGATCGCATTACTGGTATCCGAATTAGGTAAGGAATCCCAATATTTTTCGATAAGTTCACGAAAATGTACCATTCATGATTGGACACAATGGTTCTTCAATTAATTGGGGTCATCAATCTAATTGGTGAAATGATATGCGTTATAATGAGCGTATGTAGGTTGATGGCTCAAAGGTGGGAAAAGCTGACCGAGAGATACAGCTCGATATCACTTTTGGCAATGATTAAATTATTGTGAATCCACAGTATTTAATGTCATTTGTCGAAAAAAACCTGATCCTGTTACCTGAAAGGTTATGATCATGAAAGACAAAACATTTCCCGGAATCCCTGACGATGAAAATCGAAATGAAGACCCTGAAGTTTATGCTGTGCATTGGCAGGGTGGAACGGCAAAAATCTCACGGCGGAATTTATTGAAAGCTGGTGGCGTTTTAGCGGCTGGGGCAACGCTTGCAGGTTGTACATCACCAACGCTGGAGGACGCCCCTGAAGCTGAAGACCCCTCGGAAACTGAAGCCGCCCCGGCACCCACACCGGTGATTTCGGACTGGAATTGTGAGGATGTCGCTGCCCATGAAAACCAGGTCCAGCAACTGGAGATTACACCGGATGGAGGCTGGGCGCTTTCAATTGCACGAGATGAACCCTTGCTTAAGTTATGGTCTTTCCCGGATGGGAAGACGATGAAGGTTTTGGAGTCAACAGGTGCCCCTGTCACTTCATTTGTGGTCAGTCCAGAGGGCGATTATGTTTACAGCTCAGATCAATCCGGTGTGGTGGTGGTTTGGTCCTTACCGGACGGCGTAGAAGTGAACAATTTTGTCGTTTCTGAAACCAGCGATGATAAGTGGCTGCATCTTTCACCGGATGGGCAATTCCTGGCAGTTGTCGGCCCGTCGGGGACATTTGCCATTTTTACCGTGCCGGATGGTACCCTCGTGCATACCCTTGAGCATCCGGGTGCCCCCTGGCTGGTGGCTGAATTCAGCCCAGACAGCCAATATGTTGCTTCCTTTACCTATGATAATGAAGCCATTGTCTGGTCCATTGAGGATGGGCAACCGATCGTTTCAGTTCCATCTGAAGACCGATTTCTAGTCCCAATCTTCACCCCCGACAGCCAATATTGCATTATGCCAGATTACGATAAGATCGGTATCTATTCATTGCCGGATGGCGAATTAGTTCATAACCTTGAGGGGTATTTTGCGCCGATCTCAGCGCAGGTTTTAAATGAGGAAACCAGTCAACTGATCACCGGCGATGAGGACGGTGTCATTAAAATCTGGTCAATTCCTGATGGCGTGGAAGAATATACGTGGACTGTTGATAATGTTTCTTCCATGTATCTTGCGGAGGATGAAAACCTCCTCGCGATTATTAAAATTTTAGATTCTGAAGTCAGCCTTAATGCCTTACTTGACGGGAGCGAAATTGCATCTTTCGATTTGGATTATCGATCTGCTGATGCGAAGTTCAGCCCAGATGGGAAAATTCTTGTGGTGAAAGATTATGATTATCCCGATGTTGGTAGAGTGATAATCTATGACATAGAAGCACAGGAACGCTTGAATGAGACGGTGTTTGAAGGCAATGTTAATATGGCTTTCAGTCCAGACAGCCGCTTCCTGCTCACGGGCGATGGCCTTGGAAAAATGAATTTGTATTCCCTCGAAGATGGGCAGGTGGTCGCTTGCATGGTGGACCTGGCAGTCAGCGGTGAAGATACGGAAGGCGTTGCGTATTCAATTGAAGTTGAGGGAGAAACGGTGACACGGACACTGCCCTGCGGCTCACCGCTTCCACCTGGTGCAATATGTGTTTGCGATTGTGTCTCTGGTTCGGGCTGTGCCTGCGTGGGGCACACGACCTGTTCCTGCGTGGGGGATGTCTGTTCCTGTGTATCACACTCCAGCGGGACACATTACTGGTATCCGAATTGAACAGGTGATAGTAAATAGGTATTGGTTATTAGGAATGAGGTATTAGGAAATAGTTATTGGGCAATAGTTATTAGGAAATGGTCAAAGATTAGGTTCCTGCTGGGAAAAGCTGTTGAGGGGTTGATTAATAACCTTTTTTGAGCCGATTCATCGCTTAAAGGTGTGATACATTTGAGCGCAACAAAAGACATTTCGATCATAACTTGAGAGGAAATCACCATGAAAGACAAAACAATGAAGACAACTTCTGAGCATGAAGCAACAGGAGAAGAGCCAGAGGTTTATGCCGTGCATTGGCAGGAGGGAAAGGCAAAGTTTTCACGAAGGAATCTATTGAAAGCTGGCGGGGTGTTAATGGTGGGTGCTGCCCTGGCGGGATGCAGCCCAGGCGAGGATGCAACACCCGCAACACCAGATAGACCATCTTCAACCAATACACCTGCACCAACAGCCACTTCGACACTTGCCCCCACAACCGAACCTCTGGATTGGAATTGTGAAGCAGCGGTAGCACATAATGGGCGAGTGGCTCAAATGCAATTCACACCGGACAGCCGCTGGCTGCTTTCATTTGGGGAAGATTCAACCTTCCTCAAGCTGTGGTCTTTCCCCGACAGCCAGGTTTGCCAGGTTTTGGATTCAACGGGTGAAGCAATTAAATCATTGGCTGTCAGCCCGATAGGGGATTATGCTTACAGCCTGGATCAATCCAGGAAACTGGTCGCCTGGTCGCTTCCTGATGGACAGGAAAAGGAGGGTTTTGTCGTACAAGGTATCCTTGGTGAAAGTTCTCAACTCCAAGTTTCGCCAGATGGACAGTACCTGGTGGTTGTTGGGGAAGATAATCAATTTTCCATTTATACCTTACCTGATGGCGATTTTCTGTATGATATTGTGCATGAGGATGCTGATTGGGCTCGGGTTGAATTCAGCCCGGACAGCCGTTTCATCGTATCCTATTCTTATGACAGCAGCACGGTGCTCAGGTCAATTGTTGATGGCGAACCGATCATCACCGTGAGCTCTGAAAATCAATCCGGCAGACCTGTTTTCAGCGAAAATGGACAGCTTGTTGCCTTCCTTTCTGGAGAAAACATTGCGGTATATTCGTTACCGAACGGCAGCTTAGAAAGGACCCTGGTTGGACATCATGCCGTTATCAGAAGGATTGAGTTTATTGAAGAAACCAACCAACTGGTCTCGGGAGACAATGATGGCGTGATAAAAATCTGGTCGATTGAGGACGGTATTGAGGAATACACATGGCAGGTGGATGAGGGGGCAGATTTCCATGTAAGTGGGAAAAATCAGATATTGATAAATGTCAATGATGAGAGTCAGCGTGTTGTCTTTTATTCTCTGCTTGATGGCAGCGCAATTAACAGTATTGATTATGAGGATGGGTATCCTTTAATCCGATTGAGCCCGGATGAAAGCGTTTGTTATATTAGTTTCTGGTCCTTTGATCCGGACATCAACACGGTGATGATTTATTCGTTTGAAACACAAGAAATCCTGGCAGAAAGAAGTTTTGAGGAGTATGCGGTGTTGGCTTTCAGCCCGGACAGTCGATTTTTGGTCAGTGGGGATAAGCAAGGCAACATCCGGCTCTTTTCCCTTGAAAAAAAGCAGGAAGTTTCCTGTATGGTGGATTTGGAAGCCAGCAGTGATGATTTTGAAGGCTTGGAATTTACCGTTGAAGAAAATGGTAAGACGACCACCTATACCCTTCCCTGCGGTTCACCGCTTCCAGCGGGTGCAGTGTGTGTGTGTGATTGTGTCTCTGGCTCAGGCTGTGCCTGTGTCGGGCATGCCACCTGTTCTTGCGTGGGCGATGCTTGCTCTTGTGTCTCCGATTCTGGTGGCTGTTCGGTCGTTTATCACTATTGGTATCCCAATTAGACCATGCATCTTTATACGGTTCCCTTAGACCAATCCAACAAATACCTGATCTACCGCCCCTTGCTGCGCCTGGCTTTTGTCGGAAATCGGGCGATGGCGGATTTGTGCCGGGACATCGCGGAGGGTGATGCAGGTATTAGGCATCTACAGGATTCAAAAGCGCTGGGCTTCTTAAAATCGGTCCATTTTTTGCAGGAAGATCCTCCACCCCCCTCTGAAACTCCAACGGTTTTTGATCCCACCCTGGCTGTTTTGCTGCTGACCAACCGCTGTCAGCTGCGCTGTGTTTATTGCTACGCAGACGCCGGCGAGCTCCCAGAGATGGATTTAAGCCCTGAGCTCGGCAAGGCGGGGATTGACATCGTCTGTGAAAACGCCCAGCGGCAGCGTACGCCTTATTTTGAAGTTTCCTTTCACGGAGGGGGCGAACCAACCGTGGCCTGGCAGACCATGCGGGATTGTACAGCCTATACCCGTGAGAAAGCCCTGCCAGCCAGGGTCACCTTAACCTCCAATGGTGTTTGGTCACCAAATCAACGGCAATGGATTATGGATCATCTGGATGGGGTCAGCCTTTCAATGGACGGCCGCCAACAGACCCAGGATGGACAGCGGCCATTTCTTTCAGGGGAGGGATCCTTTGATGTCGTTTGGCGTAATATCCGGGCGATGGATGAAAAGTCATTTGATTATGCCATCCGCCTGACAGCTACTGACCCCTGGGAGAACTTCCCCAAGGAAATCGAATTCTTGAGCCAGGAGACAGGCTGCAAACACTTTCACGTGGAACCCACCTTTCACATTCAACGCGGCACCCATGGGGATCCCTTGTCGGGGGAAGGCAAAGGCTTTGTGGAATCTTTTCTTCAGGCGGTGGATGTGGCTGATGGTTTTGGGCGGACCTTGATGTATTCCGGTGCCCGGCTGGGTTTGCTGACCGACACCTTCTGCACGGCGCCCTATCAGGCTTTGGTTGTCAACCCCCTGGGACACCTGGTGAGTTGTTATGAGCTGGCAGGGCGCGAGCATCCTATGAACGCCATTTCTGTGATCGGTCAATTGAAACAAAGCGAAATATTCCTGGATGAAACCCGACGCGAACACCTTCACCAACTGCTCAGGGTTCGGCGGGATGCCTGCCAGGATTGCTATTGCTACTGGTCCTGTGCTGGGGATTGTTACGTCCGGGCACTTCCCAGCCCGGATGCGGATGTCAACCTGAGGCGAGAGCGCTGCGCCATTAACCGGGGCATCACGCAGGGGTTGTTATTGCGACAGATCGCGAAAGGCAATGGCGTCTGGTATGCGCCTTATCGTAGTGAAATCATGGTAGATGATAAACGCGTGAAAGATCCATCCGATATATTGTTCTGAGTTCACAAGCGCAGGGCAAATTCTGCCACAAAAACTTTTGACTACCTCAACCCTGATAAGGGTTGTATAATTAGCTTTTATAAGCGAGACATAATCGGTTTTTAATTAGATTTCCCCATTATCAGGAGTTGTAAAGTGATGGCAAAGAAGCGTTGGTTTAAGGCCATGAAAAATAATTCACACAGTCGGGTTGGTTTCATTTTCCTGATCAGTATGGTGTTGATGTTGATGTCCGGCTTGGCTGGATTTTCTTCAGCAAACGCTGAGGATGGCATCGAAGCTGAGCCGGAAAATCCGATTTTTATTGGGCAAGCACCTTCCTCATCGAGCGTGCCCACTGACCAGGTGATTATCACCTATCAGCCTGACTTAACCCGCAAGGAAGGGTTTGACCCGGCAAATAAGCAGATTGTGGAGAAATTAAGTGCAGCCTCTGGCGTATCGTTGCAATATCTTCGCAGTTTGGTGGGCGACAGCCATGTTTTCCGTTTGCCGAACAGATTTTCAACGGTGGAGATGCAGATTGTTATTGAAAATTTATTGGCACTGCCTGAGATCGCCTATGCAGAACCAGACCTGATCCTGACCCACACATTGACACCCAATGACGACTATTATGATATTCAATGGCATTATTTTTCGCCATCCAGTGGGGATTATGGGATCAATGCCCCAGCAGGCTGGGATATTACAACCGGTTCCGCCAGCGTTGTGACAGCTGTTCTGGACACGGGCATCACGAATCATGCTGAATTTGTTGGTCGAACCGTTCCTGGATACGATTTTATTACTGACATCATTACTGCGAATGATGCAAATGGTCGTGACAACGACCCGAGCGACCCAGGAGATTGGGTCAGTGCTGGTGATCCTTGTTATGAAGGTTCTTTTGAGCCAAGTTCATGGCATGGGACTCATACTGCTGGTACCGTTGGCGCAGCGAGCGATAACAGCCTAGGCGTGGCGGGGATTAACTGGCAGGGAAAAATCCTGCCGGTACGCGTCCTGGGAAAATGTGGGGGGTATATAACGGATATCAGCGAGGCGATCCGTTGGTCAGCAGGATTAACAGTTAGCGGTGTGCCTACCAACCCGAATCCTGCAAAGGTTATCAACCTCAGCCTAGGTGGTGCTTCCTCAACCTGTGGTACTACGATGCAAAATGCGATCAATGCTGCTGTTGGGGCAGGAGCAACCGTGGTTGTCAGTGCTGGCAACAGTAATAGCAACGCCAGTGGATTCACCCCGGCAAACTGCAGCAACGTGATTACCGTTGCTGCCACCAACCGCAGCGGAAACAAGGCGTCTTATTCTAATTATGGTTCTACTGTGGAAATCAGCGCACCCGGGGGTGATGGGAATTCAACAGATTGGGTTGTCTCAACCTATAATGACGGGGAAGAAGGACCAGGAAACGATGCCTATGCATATATGGCCGGGACCAGCATGTCCGCACCACACGTCAGCGGGGTGGCATCACTGCTATATTCTTACAATCCGTCCATTACGCCCTCGGAAGTCTTAAGTCTTTTACAGAGCAACGCGACCAGTTTTCCATCGGGCAGCTCCTGTTCAACTGTCACCTGTGGGAGCGGGATTGTGAATGCCGGGGCGGCGCTGGCTGCACTTGTCCCGCCAGAAATGCCATTTAAAAATTTCTTACCTTTCTGTGTAAAAAAATAACGAGTCACTTTGTAAGCTCATATTTACATCCTTCTTAATTGGTTTTGATTTTTTCTCAAAAACTAGAGATGGAATGAGTACCAGTAAATGCATAATTCTGTCTTATTATTTAAGTGAAGGATTATAAATGACCCGATCAAGTGAGTTATTATGTGAATTTCAAAACTATATTGAATACTTGAATCTAAGATAATAATTAGAAGTGCTACGGAAATTTATTAAGTTATATCTTACATTTACGATGGGATTAAAATAACGCTATTTAAGGTTGATGCTATTGTTAATCCGATAAGGTTCTAAATGAAACAGAATATTGTCATTGTTTTCTTTTCTGCAACAGGGGTGACAGCGAGCTACACTGAGCATATCCGAAAGAAACTTGTAGACCATGTTGAGTCAGTCGCGTTGTTTGACGTGACATCTTATGCTTCTCGTAAAAAACCGATTAATCTCAATTCATACAAAAACGTTA
>Ga0207796_1000927_pt1 | contig 10524 bp, 10 predicted proteins | sample Pon1CUnioCityCA_6_FD_187274 | JGI IMG/M metagenome (GOLD analysis project Ga0207796, IMG submission 187274) | Marine sediment microbial community from Union City, CA, USA - Pond 1C Sediment 1 (SPAdes) | ecosystem: Environmental > Aquatic > Marine > Intertidal zone > Salt pond sediment ...
AGCCCAGGAAGCGCTGCGGGAAATGCGGCTGCTGATCTTTGAACTCAGGCCATCCGTAGTGGAGATGCAAGGGCTGGTCCCCGCATTGCGGGCCAGGCTAGAAGCTGTGGAAGAACGGGCCGGCATGCGGGTGGAAATGAACTTTGATGAAAATCTTGATCTCTACGACCGCGTACAAGACGGGCTCTACCGGATTGCCCAGGAAGCGCTCAACAATGCCCTGAAGCATGCCCATGCCAATCAGATCATCATGAATCTATCAAAAACAGCATCCGCAGTGATTATGGAGATAAGGGATGATGGCGTAGGCTTTTACCCTGATGAGGAAATTGAAGGCGGCGGTCTGGGTTTGGATGGCATCATAGAAAGAGCCCAGATATTAAATGCTGATTTAGCCATTGACAGCAAACCAGGAAAAGGAACGACGATAAGGATTGAGGTGCCCAATGAGTGAAACCAGGATCAGGATCTTAATTGTGGATGACCACGCAGTGGTTCGCAAAGGAATCCGGGCTCTGTTAGCGACAGAAGAGGACCTGGAGGTGATCGGGGAAGCCGTGGATGGGGAGGGGGCAGTTGGTCTCTATGAAGAGCTTAAGCCTGACCTGCTGCTCTTAGACCTGATTATGCCCAAAATGAACGGGATTGAGGCAATCAAGAAAATCAAAGGAGATCACCCTGGAGCAAAGATCCTGGTCCTGACCAGTTTCGCTGCCGATGACCAGGTATTTCCAGCCATCAAAGCTGGCGCGCTGGGGTACCTGTTGAAAGACACAGAGCCGGAAGATCTGATCAGGGCTATCCGTCAGGTGTATGTAGGGGAGTCCTCCCTCTCGCCGACCATAGCCAGAAAAGTATTGGAGGAAGTTTTCCATCCGGCAGAAAAAACCCTCTCCCCTGACCCTCTTACCAAACGGGAAGTCGATGTGCTCCAGGTCTTGGCCAAAGGGAAAAGCAATCGGGATATCGCGGATGAACTCAGCATCAGTGAGACCACGGTTCGTACTCATGTCAGCAATATTCTTGGTAAATTGCACCTGGCCAGCCGGACAGAAGCAGCCCTTTATGCCTTGAAAGAAGGCGTTGCCAATTTGGAGGATATCTCTTGACCTTCTGGATCCAGTACATCATTTGGATGATTGCCTTCCTTTAATCGTCCAGCCTCCGCCCTTAAAAAATCAGTCCTTTCGTGGAACTGAAAATCCCCTCTTTGACCGATGTCTTTAAGAGGGGATTTTTGTATGATAGGAGCATCATTCAGCAGTCTTTCCTGCTGGATTGCAAACTGGAGAAAACTAGTAGATGAAAGCCAATTGTGAAATGCTTCAAACAGCCGTTTTATCGTACCCCCTGGAGAGGTCAATGTTTGACCGTTTGCGGGAAAGGAGTGCTATCGTGCTTAAAGTCCTCATCACTGATGACCGTGTTGCTTCACGGAAAGGTCTTCGGGCCCTGATGCTAACCCAACCAGATATTCAAGTCATCGGAGAGGCAGCGGATGGAGAGCGCGCAATCCAATTTATCAAGAAGGAAAAGCCGGACGTGGTGATCATGGATGCTTATATGCCAGGCATGAACGGGCTGGAAGCGACCCGGATCATCAAAGAGAAATGGCAGGCGATCAGGGTCGTGTTCCTGACCCTCCATGAAGAAATCCGTGAGGAAGCTTTGGCTGCTGGTGCGGATGCCTTTCTGGTCAAAGGATGTCCAATAGATAGCTTAATGAAAGAAATTAAAAAAGAAAGGAGGGACGAGCATGATTTGGGATAACGATATTGATGATGTATATCACAAGCAGATGCAGCGGGTCCGTCCCCAGGAATTCCCTCGCTAGGGCTTGGTAGAGAGTATCAAGCTGATCGATATTTCTGGACGACCGCTCGCTGTGAAAGAATTAATCAGTCAAAAATTGGAGTAATAAAAATGTTTAGCAGCAATAACCATGATTACCTACTCCAGCAGGCCGGATTGATCCAGAATGGAGAAATTACCACCAGAATCCATGATTCTATCCTTCGCAATGCTGCTCTGAGGCAGCCTGGAAACAATTACCAACCGATCTGGCCTTCCTGGAAAAGAAATAACCCCCTCAGTTGGATCTCCAAACAGATCCAGAGGTTTATTTCTCGGAAACACCAACCTGCTCGGAAACAGATTCGGGAAAAGTACCACCCGAGTGCACCGACCCCGGGCAACTAAAAAATTTCTAAGTTCTTTCTCACTCTTCTCCTGGATGCCCGCCGGGAGGTGCTCTACTACTAAGTCAGGAGCAACCTCCCCGGCGGCACCGGAACCAGAATCGGGAAAGGTAAGATCTAATAATAGGAGAGAAAAATGGCAGATCAAGATACCATTACGACACAAGAATGGTATGACTTCATCGCTATTGTCGCCGATCTGGCTCCTGGTATTCATGCCGGGGACAAACAGGCAACCAGGCAGCTGCTGAAACTGCTCGCTGTTGGATCTGGTGACAAGGTGCTGGATGTTGGATGCGGTCCGGGAATCACAGCAGCGATGATTGTGGAGGAAACCGGCGCTTCTGTAACCGGGATAGATATTTCCCCCCAGATGGTTTCCAAAGCCAGGCAAAGAGCTGAAAAACTGGGTATTGCTGGCCGTGTCGATTTTCGGGTGGAAGACGTGCTGTCCTTGGATTTTAAGAAGAGCACATTCGATGTTGTTCTGTTCGAATCCCTGTTGACAATTCTGCCTGGAGATCCAGATACTGCTCTAGCGGAAATGGTACGGGTCCTCAAGCCCGGCGGCAGGATCGGTGGCAACGAAGCCACCATGGATATTACCGCTTTGCCAGAGCTCGAATCGCTTTTTGCTCAGCATCCAGCCATTCAGCGTACTTATACCCAGGAGAGTTTGCGCGATCAGTTTGCAGCTGCTGGCCTGGAGAATATCTTCCTGGAAGAAGTCAAGGAAAGCCAAGCGCCTGTTTTGGATATGAAGAGTGCCCTGAATGAGATTGGCTGTGGGGGTCTGTTATCGTTTTTTGTGGTCTCATATCCCAAACTTGTCTGGAAACTGCTCACGGATCCCCGTTTCCGGGAAGCCTACCGGATTGATGAGCAGGTGACCAGCTTGAGTAAACAATACATGGGGTATGGGTTGATTACAGGTCAAAAGAGAGCAGGAGGTTAGGGAGGTTTTTTTTGGTTAACAAAGACCATTTTTTTGATTTTGCTGCTGAAGTTGGTTTGACCAAGCATTTAGGCAATGTGGAGGCCACTGATCGGTTGGCTGAGCTGTGCCAGATCGATCAAGATTCGTATGTGTTGGATGTTGGTTGTGGGTCTGGGGCGACTCCGGCTTACTTGACCCAGGCATATGGCTGCCGGGTGATGGGCGTGGATATCCTACCGCGCATGATTGACCGGGCCCGAGAGCTGGCTGTCCGGAAAGGCCTCTCGGAGCTGACGGAATTCCGGGTGGCGGACGCTCAAGATCTTCCTTTTCCGGAAAACCAGTTTGATGCCGTGATAACGGAGTCCGTGACTGCTTTCCCAGCAAACAAGGAAAAAGCGGTCAGTGAGTATGCCCGGGTGCTCAAACCCGGGGGATATGTGGGATTGAACGAATCCACCTGGTTGAAAACACCTGTTCCCTTGGAAGTGCAGGACTGGGCTTCCCAGGAGGTGGGAGCCACAGTCGAGCCTCTGACAAAAGAGGAGTGGGTGGGCTTGTTGGATTTGGCTGGATTCTCGGAACTAGTAATCGAGGTCCAGGAGATCGATGTCAAAGAAGAAGCCCAGGGCATCCTGGCCCGCTACGGTTTGGGTGGGATGCTGAGAATCCTGGGGCGGATGTTCAAGCTGTACTTTTCGAATGAGAATTACCGCCAGTTCGTGAAGGGGGTCACCCAGTCCGGGGTTACTCCCGAGAACCTGGCTGATTATTTCGGATATGGCATCTACGTGGGACGGAAATAAGCAATCCGGTCGTGATATTCAAGGAGACAAAATGAGAACCATTATCCGAAATCAACACATTCGCGCGATCCTGCTCCAGATCACGATCATCCTCATCCTGGTCCTGGTAATCTTCTTTGCGGCCTATTACCAGCCCGGCAAATCCTGTACGATCTTTACCGCGATCCAGAGTGATATCGTTCTTTTCGGCAACAGCGAGGACCAGCACAATCCCGATCCGGTGATCGGTTTCCGCCCGCCCTCTTCGGAAGGGTATGGATCTGTGATGTTTGGAACCACAGGCCCGGATGGACAGTACAACTTTGAAGGCGGGATGAATGACCAGGGACTGGCTTGGGACATGAACAGTACACCCAAAGCCAAGCTGGACCCAGACCCCAATCCGGGAAAGCCTGAATGCTATGAAGATAACTTCCTTTACCGGATCACCAAAGAGGCTGCCACAGTGGAGCAAGCCATCCGGATTGTGAAGAGCTGCCATTTCGGAGAAGCTTTGCCCGGACAATACCACATTGCTGATGCGAACGGGGATGCGGTGGTGATCAGCGGGGGGCCAGATGGCAAAGTCGCCTTCACCCGGATCGACCCCGGTGAAGGCTACCTGCTCTCCACCAACTTCAACCTGGCCCAGCCCGAAAAAGGACCGGTGGATTTCCGCTGGGAGACCGCAACAGAACAATTGGATGCGCTTGAAAGCGGTGCGGCCTTAACCCCGGAATATGCCATGGCCTTGATGGAATCTGTCCAACTCAATACAGTGACAACCTATACGCTCTACCAGAATGTGTTGGACCTGACCGAGAACAAGATTTATCTGTCCTATATGTCCCAATATGATGAGATCGCAGAAATTGATATGGAAGAGGAATTCAAGAAAGGGCAGCGCGTGGTAGAAATGCGGGAGCTCTTCAGCGAGGAGACAGCCGCAGCTGGGGATGCTGCCCACCAACGTTTTGCCTTCCGGTTCACGGCTGCAAAAGTTGGTGTGATCACCCTGGCATTACTGCTGATCATAGGGATGTTATTTTTGATCATCAGAAGAGTCAAGAAGCGGGTGAGAACTGCAGCTGATGGTTGATCATAGATTGGGGATTCCGGACATATCCAGGCCCCGAGAAGGAATCATGAAAGAACCACCTCCAATTTTCCCTCCAGGTGGTACCTGGATAAGACTGGGTCAATGTGTTTTCTAAACCTTTCATTGGACTTGGATATTTCTGTATCTCAGACAGGGGAATCCCTTAGAACGCCAGCGCACGGTATAGAATGATTTCCGGGAGTATATTCAACATACCTGGATGGCAAGTGGAATAGGAGTCCATAATGAGGGGTGGGGAGAATTTTTTGAGGCAACCTATTCCATCCTATGAGAGGTTTTCCAATTTAGCACGTATATCACTGACAGAAAATCAAGTTCAATCTAATCCTTATATCCTTGACAGGGTTTAGAATTCATAATTGGAGAGAAGTTCATGAATAAATTTGCCAGATTAATGATTGTAATAATTGTTCTTATGGTGGCTGCAACAGCCTGTATCCCCTCAGTCCAGCCGCGGGTGATCCAGGGATCAGGGAATGTCATCGTTGAGGACCGCGATGTAAGTGGTTTTGATAAGATTGTGATGGCTGGCGCAGGACAGATCATCATCACCCAGGGCGACAGGGAGTCGCTCAGCATCGAGACCGACGATAACCTGCTGGAATACATCAGCACTGAAGTCAAAGGAGATACCCTGGAGATCGACTTCACGAAGGATATCATTTTGTCATCTGGGGCGCGGAACAGCTTGCGGCCCAGTGACGGCTTTATCTTCCGGGTCAGCGTGATTGATCTTGAGAGGATCTCGGTCTCAGGTGCAGCGGATATTGAAGCAGAAAAGATCAAGGCTGATCAATTCGAGCTCAATTTCAGCGGAGCAGGGGATATCAAAGTCGACGATTTGAATGCCAGCTGGCTCGATGTCACCCTGAGTGGTGCCGGGAATATTGATCTGGCAGGAAAGGTAGAGACCCAGAGTATCAATCTAAGCGGCCTGGGGCGCTATGGGGCTTTCGACCTGGAAAGCCAGGATGCTTCTGTGACCATCAGCGGCGCGGGAGATGCGGAGCTGTGGGCCACTGAGACCCTGGAGGTTGTCATCAGCGGAGCGGGGAATGTGGATTATTACGGAGACCCCTCGGTTGACCCGGAGATCAGCGGATTGGGCAGGCTGCAGGGCTTGGGGGAAAAATAGGGAATTAAGGATCATAAGGGACGAAGTCCTTTTTAAAGGACTTCGTCCCTCTATTTATAAAGTTCATCTATTGACTCATTCATTTCCAGACAGACTGTATCATCTTGCTAGATGGTTTCCCTGATTTCTTGGTAGGCCAAATTTTTTCAGAGACCTGGTCTATAATAATTGAAACCAGGCATGTCGGGAACTTGTTCTTAAGCTGATCTTAAGGGAGGAGTGAGTTGAGATGGAATCTCCCTCTAGGAAATGGAAGACCGTCTTTATAAAAGCTCTGGCAGTCCAGGGTGTGTTTATGGTCTTGCACTTTGCCTACGATTGGTTTCCTAATCCAATCGTGGGACTGTTCTCCGGGACCAGCGAGGCTGTCTTCCAGCACATGAAGATCGGCTTTTACAGTTATGCGCTGGTCAGTTTTCTGGAAGGATGGCTGGAGCGGAAAGGGATCGACCGGATGGCTGAGTATGCCTTTGCGCGGGTTACCTCGACCGTGTTCTATCCCTGGTTTATGTTCATCATCTTTTATGCCCCAACGGCATTTTACGGCAAATATCAATCAGATCTGACTGAGATCATCTCCGCCAACGTTGTGCTTTTCCTGAACAGCATCTGCGCGGTGGTCCTGGAGCAGGAGCTGGAGGGGATCAAGCTCAGCCGGGAATTCAAATGGATGATGGCCATCCTGGCGCTGATCCTGCTCTCTCTATTTGTGATCTTTTCGTTCCAAAACCCCTGGTATGACGTTTTTACCATCCCCCCGGGTTGGGAGTGATCAATAGCTCACGGGTCTCTTATCAGACCTGGTATTTTTCCTTTACTTTGTCTTGCAAAAATACGATGAGTTTATCCAGACAACAGTGGATTAGGTGAAAAATTAGTTTAACCCTGAAGAAAGGGACAAAGTCCTTACAAAGGACTTCCTCCCCAGTTGATTTCTAAGAATTAATCTCTAGAATGACCAGGCCAGAGTAAGTACTGCAGCCACAGCGGTGATGATCAGGGAGATCACAAAGGTGACCCGGATCACCTGGCTTTCCTCCCCGATCCGGTCAATGCTGGCAGCGGCATTCTGAAGTTTGGCAGGAGAGATCACGCTGGCCAGACCTCCCCCGATCCCGCTGCTGGCGGCAACCAGTAATCCGATGGCACCGATCTTCTCTGCCGTGCTGAGATGGATACCGGTCAGCATGGCAATGGCCGAGGTTTCCGAGCCGCTGATGAAGCCGGATAGCAATCCCAGGAAAGGAGCCACCGCGGGATAGAAGCGCCCAAAAGCCTGGCTGGCTGCACTGGCGATCACCACCACCATGTTCCTGTTTGGATCCACCAGCTCCCAGGCTTGATTAACGCCAGAATGGTTGATCAGATAGGCGATGGCAAAAAAGACCGCTGAGGCCAGCATGGGGCGGGGGGCGCGTTTTAGCCACAGCCTGAAGGACCTTCCCAGGGATTGGCGGTTGATCTTCAAGTAAGGCAGTGACAGGGCAGTGCTGACCAAAATCCAGAAGTAAGCCTGCCAGAGCAGGCGGATCTTCTCCGGGGCTCCAGGGATGATCTCCACCGGCATGCTCCAGCGGTTAAAGACCAGCTCAAAGAAAGGCAGAAAAGGGGCATTGACTAATAAAGCCAGGATAGTGAGGATGATCCAGGGGGAAATGGCAGCGCTCAGGGATAGTTTCTTCTCTGAGGATAGATCCAGGGCTGACAGGGCATCCCGGCTCTGGAGGGTTTTCCTGGCCAGCTTCATGTAGAGCAGCATGACCAGGACAACGCCCAGGCCAGCAGCGATCCCGGTCAGGGTCACCAATCCCAGGGCGTTCATACCAATGGCGATGAACCCGGCGGTAGCGCCAGCCAATATCGTTGGGAACAAACCCCGCCAGAGCAGGTTCCAGCCTCCGGCCAACCAGAGCATAGCCAGGGCGATGCAGGTGCTGATCACCGGCATGAAGCGAGCAAAATAGCCGCCAACCTCCTGGACTGGCAGGCCGACAAAGTTAGCAAAGACCACCACCGGGATGCCCAGCAGGGCATAGGTGCAGAGGGCGTCATATCCGAGGGAGGGCAGGGCGATGGCCACGAAGGAGGTATAGCCCAGGGCGATCATGATCGGAGGAAGGATCGAGACCGGTGTGGCGCCCAGGGCAGCCAGGGTGGTGCCAATCCCGACATTGAGGATCAGGATCTGAGCTACCCGGTCACCGGGCGCGATGGTCTTGATAAAGGCCACCACCCGGTCTATGGCCCCGGTTTCCTTCATGATCGTGATCTGGAGCAGGGAAGCAGCTACCATGATCGTGATCGGGAGGGAGGCCACCAACCCGGCAAGGCTGATCAGCAGTGCGTTAGCCAGAGGAGTTTGGAAATAAAGCCAGGTGATGAGCAGGGTGCAGATCCAACCTGCCAACCCTGCGATGTCAGCCGGCGCCCTGCGCCAGACCAGCAGGACCAGGATGAGGAGTACGGGCAGCAAAGATAGCAAGATTGATAGTGGATTCATGGCAGCTCCAGGCTGAGGTTGACTCAAGATCTCTGGATAGCATTTTTCTCGTCGTCAATCAGACTTTGATTCTTTTTGGTGTTGGCTGATCAAGTAACTGGCAAGCATCACAAACCAGATCATGATCCCTAAAACCACCACCCATTCAAGTAATGCCAGGGGGAGGAAATCAGGTCTGTTGGAGAGTAAGCCCTCCATGCCTGCCTGGAAATCCACATCCGTCTCAAATTGAGAGGGAAAATTATTAAAGAGGAAAAAGGCCGCTGTATTGATTAGACCAGGGAAAGCCAGCCAGCGGGGATAGGCATGACTCTTTCCAAACAGGAAGACCAGGGAGTAAGCCAGGGCAACCAGTAAACCCAGGTTGAAAAACCCCAGAGCAAAGAATATGTGATTGTTCAAGTCATTCATGGGAAAGACTCCCACCAAGCCCCCGCTGATTGCTGCCGACAATCCCAGGATGGCGAGCGGGTAGCGGAGCCAGCTGCGGATGCCCTTAGCCAGGGTGATCATGAAAAGGGCATTGAAGGTTCCGCCTGCGATCAAGCTGGTATTGAATACCCCTGCCAGCTCTGAAACACCCACTTCCCCCAACTCGGAAACAAAATGATTCAAGGGATTGTAACCCTGCCCTTCCACACCGGTGTAGCCCAGGGCAGTGATCAGTGAGCCTAACAGGATCACTATAGGGCCGATCAATCCGCTCCAGGAGCCCAAACGGGTGAGCCAGTTTTTGGTTTGTTGAAAATCGGGAAGGGCCATAGTGGTTATTTTAATGCAATTTATTTGGTTTGTGTGACCCTCGGATCTTCAAGGCTGTTCATAAGAACTGTGGCCAGGAGAGAAGCCGGAAATTGAGGTAACTGCCTTGAAGGTGTATTTTATAAGCTGGAAACTTTCCAGTTTTTATTTTTCATCTCTTGTTCTGATACTTGCCGAAAGATTGTCTTTACCTGTTCTTTAATTTCTCTTTGTCTGGGCTTTACTCTGGTTTGGTATGTTTGTAGCAGTAAACCCTAAGATAAGTAGGAAGGAATTGGAGAGTTAAAGATGAACAATACTGTGAAAATTATCCTGATTTCAGCGGCTGGGGTGGCCTTGAGTCTGATCCTGGTCCTGGGGGGCTTCCTGCTGGGCAAGACATTCAACCTGCCCTACCGTTTGCCAATGACTGTGGATTGGGAGAGACCCTGGATGGGTCCGCAAGAAGGACGCTGGGGATTTTCCAGCAACTTCCAGGGAATGGGCTATCACGGACGCGGCGCGGGAGGATATCACACACAACTGCTGGAAGGATCCCCTGAACCACTCTCGCTTGAAGAGGTGGAGGACATCATTGAGGGCTGGTTGAATGATCTGGATCAAGATGACCTGGTCCTGGGTGAAATAATGATTTTTGACAATTATGCCTATGTTCAGATTATTGAGAAGAGTACTGGGATTGGCGCCAGGGAGGTGCTGGTGGACCCGACTACCCGGGAGGTCTATCCAGAACATGGGCCGAATAGGATGTGGAACGAGAAATACAGCCCGATGGCTTCCATGCATGGCAGAGGTTGGTCTGGGGGCGTGGGAACTGATCTGAACAGGCTGGAGGAGATGCCAGTCTCCCAGGCTGAAGCCGCCACCGCTGCCCAGAATTACCTGGACAAGTTTGCTCCCGGCCGGGAAGTTGATGATCACGGGAGTGTTTTCTATGGTTACTATACACTGCATGTCGAGGGAAATGGTGAGGTGGTGGGCATGCTTAGTGTGAACGGTTATACCGGCCAGGTTTTCTTTCACAACTGGCATGGAACGTTATTAGATATGAGTGAACATTAATCCCTTTTATCCGTTTCAAGCCTAG
>Ga0207796_1000928_pt1 | contig 10523 bp, 7 predicted proteins | sample Pon1CUnioCityCA_6_FD_187274 | JGI IMG/M metagenome (GOLD analysis project Ga0207796, IMG submission 187274) | Marine sediment microbial community from Union City, CA, USA - Pond 1C Sediment 1 (SPAdes) | ecosystem: Environmental > Aquatic > Marine > Intertidal zone > Salt pond sediment ...
AAGAAGGCCCCCACCGCCGGCCCAAAGCGCAGTTCATAGAGCAAATTGGATTCCGGCTGCAGGGAAAAGGTCTCCAGGTTGAATCCCAAAAAATTCGTATAGATCGGGTAGGTTGTATCATTGCTGAGCACTACCATCAAGACACCCTGCACCAAGTGCAAGAAACCCATGATGAAGTTAAAACGGACCAGCCGGGCAAGCTTCTTCTCCAGGCTGTTTCCTTCAGTAAGATTTGCTGCGTCCATCTTCTCTCCTTTACTTGTATATCGTCAATAAATTTACTAAACCACTACAATACTTCTACAATATAACAGGTAAACTGGCGCCTGTCAAGGTATTGTATAGGTGTGTTGTGGAGGGGGTCAGTTTTCGATCAATTTTCTGACGAAAGAGAACTCGCGCTGGATGCGCTGTTTGCTGAGGCCCATCTTTTTGAGCGAGTAGCGGTGTTTGCTTTTATAGGACCGGGCCTTCTCAGCTTCTACCTGCAGGATCCTGGCATACTCAGGGCTGAGGTCAAAACCAAACTGGTGGTAGATGGCTTCGATGGTCCCTTTCGGATCAGCAACCAGGTCCTGATAGCGGACCTGGATATACTGGTCGGCAGGCAGGTTTTTCAAGTATTGGTGAGGATAGAGATACCAGTGCTTGGCGTATTCGATGACTGTTTCCTGAAGATTGTACTCAGATTCCGGGTCCCCGTAGGTTTTACAGTGTTTGGAGTACATACTGATGGCGGATGGAATCACCTGCAGCGGGTTGCGGACAATATTGATGAATTTGGCATCTGGAAACTGCTTATGCAGTGTTTTCACTTTGGGTGAATGGCTGGGATTTTTCGAGATATAGCGCCGGCCGCCGTGGGCATAAACGTGTTTTTTCAAGATCTCAGCATAGTAGCGCATATCCCGCTTTTTGACTTCTTCCGGGATCTGATCATCATAATAGATGTATTTTCTGATCAAGCGTGGAAACGGGAAAAAAGCGATCAGGTCAAACGAGGACCAGATCTGGAACAGGACCTGGCCATCTTCTTCCGCTTCAGTGAGGCCGATCTTGTGCATATAGGCTTCTTTTTCAACAATGCGATTAAAAATCCCAATCACCAACCGGGCAGGATTACCAATGGCATAATTGACCTTCATCAACCACTGATAAAATCTGCGCCCCACCACAGAAGGCGCCAGATAAAGCTCCCAGCTTGTGAAACTGGTTGAGCCCCTGTCTTTGGATAATAAGCGGTGCAAGAAGGTGGTCCCGGAGCGGAAATTCCCCACAATGAAGACTGGCTCAGATACTTCTTGTTCCACATGATCCGGGAAGAACAGATTGTCCATCAAATAAGCAAAGCGGATGCCCAGCTGCCAGGCTGGCCAGAACAAGAAAATGAAGACATTGATCAAAAACCTTTTTGGGGACAGCCTGCCCGGCGTGCCCTCTGCTTTGAAAAAGGCATATCGGATGGTTTCAAAATAAAGTTTCAGGTTAAATCGCATAATTTGGTAACTTGAGGTTGACCGTTTCAGACAGGCAGATCAGTTTGTCACCTCAAACCTCTAAAAGTATAGCACATGCAGGCTGTACAGCAAACAAGCTTCGGAACAGGCGCTGGTCTCGCCTTGCCATCCGCTTCCCATCCTGTATAATGAGATAACAAGTACTCAGAAAAGATGTGCACGGAGACCAGTAACCAGACCGGCCAAACAGAGAGTCCCCAATCTGTGAAAGGGGATTGGCCAAGAAGGTGAAATCCACTCTGTTTCCAACCCTGCGCCTGAGCGCCGGGAAGGACATCACTCCCGCAGGGGCGTAAACCCGCCGTAAGGGAGTCGGCGCAGCCGTTATCCTGCAGCGAATGAGGCCGCCCCTGGCGGTAAAAGCAGGTGGCACCACGAACACCCCTCGTCCTGCTGACGGGGGGGTGATTTAATTAATTCAGCAGAGGAGCACAGCCATGTTAGATATCCAGTTATTCCGGGAAGATCCTGACCGCATTCGCCAATCCCAAGAGCGGCGGCAGGAGGATGACGCATCAGTTGACCGGGTGATCGAACTCGACCAAAAAAGGCGGGACCTTTTACAACGCGTGGAAGGTTTGCGGGCCGAGAAGAACCAGGCCTCAAAAATCATCGGCCAAACCAAGGATCCCGATCGGCGCCAGGAAAAGATCGCCGCCATGCAGCAGCTGGGGATGGAACTTGACAGCCTGGAGGTGGAACTCAAGCAGCTGGAACCTGAACTGGATGCCCTTCTGGGAACCTTTCCTAACCTGGTGGATGATCGTGTGCCTGACGGCGCCGATGAAAGTGAAAATCAGGTCATCAAGACAGTAGGGGAAAAAATTGGGTTTGATTTTACTCCCCAACCACACTGGGACCTTGGGCCTGCTTTAGGCATCCTGGATTTTGAGCGCGGTGTAAAGCTTGCGGGGACCCGCTTTTATGTCCTCAATGGGCTGGGTGCCCGATTGCAGCGGGCACTGATCAGCTTCATGCTTGATACCCACATAAATCATGGCTATCAAGAGCGCTATACACCTGTTATGGTCAAAGAAGATGTGGTCTATGCCTCCGGTCAGCTGCCAAAATTCGCCGATAATCTCTACCACGATCACGAAGAGGATTTCTGGTGGGTGCCCACAGCTGAAGTGCCCCTTACCAGTTTGCATAAAGATGAGATCCTGGGCGAGGCTGATCTCCCCCTTTCCTATACAGCTTACACCCCTTGTTTCCGGCGAGAGAAGATGAGCGCTGGACGCGAGGTGCGCGGTATCAAACGCGGCCACCAATTTGATAAGGTAGAAATGTATGTCTACTGTCATCCCGAGGATTCTGAGGCTCAATTTATGCGTATGCAGCAAGATGCCGAGCGCATCTGCCAGCTTCTGGACTTACCGTACCGGGTCAACAACCTGTGCACTGGCGACCTGGGTTTTGCTGCAGCCTATACCGTTGATATCGAGGTTTGGGCAGCTGGGTGCGGTGAATGGCTGGAAGTGTCTTCCGTCTCCAACGCCCGGGATTTCCAGGCCCGGCGGGCTGCCATCCGCTACCGTCCCCTAGAAGGCAAGCGAACCCGGTTCGTCCACACCCTGAACGGATCGGGGTTGGCCCTGCCGCGGGTGATGATCGCCCTGCTGGAAAACAATCAGCAGAAAGACGGCACGGTGGTCATCCCGGAAGTCCTGCTGCCCTGGATGGGTGGGGTCGGTGTGATCGAACCCGTTTGATTCTGGTACCTCGGAGGTTACCTCGGAGGTAACCTCCGAGGTTATGATTATGCCCAACTGGTTGAATCTTTCCTTAAATATTTTTACCTACCTGGTGATGGCCGTTGGGTTGTTTGGTATGGTCCTGCCCATTTACCCCGGAGTGGTGATCATCTGGGCCGCTGCTTTGATCCACGGCCTTGCCACTCGATTCGCTTATCTGGAAATCTGGGTCTTGGTGGTGATCACCATCCTGATGATTTCCGGCACCCTGGTGGACAATCTGCTTATGGGGGGAAAAGCCCGCCAGGCGGGAGCCAGCTGGCTCTCGATCGCGGCTGCGCTCCTGGCGGGACTGATCGGAACTTTCGCCTTCCCGCCATTTGGGGGAATCATAGCCGCGCCTACCCTCTTATTCCTGCTCGAATACGCCCGGCTGCGTGACAGTCAGGCTGCCTGGGTGGTCACCAGGGGTTTGATAACCGGCTGGGGACTGACCTTCATCGCTCGCATCGCGATTGGGCTGGCCATGATCATCACCTGGGTCACCTGGGGTGCCCGCTGAGCTGAACCCGGTTGAATTAGGCAAATCTTTTTTGTACAATATACATGACACGGGAGATCGATGCCCGTTACAGCCAGCAATTTAGGCTGGATGCAATAAACTTCCCCTCTCTAACACTCCATCAACCACAAATTAACGGAAAATCTTCCGAGCACAGATTGATCATTGCTGCCCTGGGCAGCACATGTACTCATTAAAAGGAGGAAACTATGAATTACAAAACATTAAGTATCATTAAAGCTTTGGTCTGCCTGGCTTTTGGCCCTGCCTGGCTTTTGGCCCTGCCTTGCTGATATTGCCCGGATTTGTTCTGGGATTGTTTGGGCTGGATCTCTGTCCCGCTGCCAACATGATGGCCAGGGCTTACGGAGCCTCTCTGGTGGGGAACATGCTCCTGTCTTATCTATCCCGGGAGGCAGAACCATCTAAGCTCCGCAAGGTTATTATCTGGGATCTGTTCATCTATGATCTGGCCGCCCTGGTAGCGATCGGCATCCTCCAAATCCAGGGCTTGATGAACCTCCTGGGATGGGGCATCGTCATCATCTACCTGTTCTTCAGTGTGGGATACGGGCTTTTCTTGCTCCCGCAAAAAACAACCTGATAAGTTTTGTTGTCTGACCAGAAAAGGTTTCTAAAACTCTGGAGCATTCAGAACGCGGAGCACCCCATTGTTTTGAGATAGCCATGAGCACGGTTACTGGGAATTGTTATTTCACCCCTCGCGTGGCTCAACGCTGTCGCCCCAGATTTAGGGTTCCAGCTTAGAGACCGGCGGCATGGCGGGCGGCATCTGGGTCGCCTGCAGCCTGGATCAGGCCGCTCTCCTGATCAATTGCCAGCATGACCGGGCGGCCGATCGGTTCGGATTTGGGTTCCAGTTGATGCCCGCGTTGGGCCAACTCATCCCGAACTTCTTGGCTGATGGCCTCATTCACGGTTAACGAACCCGGGCTCTTGAAAGTTTGCTCTCGATCCGGGTTGGGGTCAAAGGAATCCTCGTGATGCCCAGTGGCAAAGCGGGGGGCAGTGACACTTTGGGCTGGATCCATACCATATTCAATGACGTTGAGAATCAAATTCAAAGCCACCTGATCCTGCAGGTCCCCGCCTGCAACACTGATCGCCATGACCGGTTTGTCATCCTTAAGCACCAGGGTGGGTGTCAGTGTGATCCGGGGCCGTTTCCCCGGCTGGATACAATTGGGGTGACCGGGCGTGGTATTAAGACTGCGCAAGCGGTTGCTCATGGTCACACCGGCAATACCGCCGTCACGGACATTACGGGGCACATTAGCGCTGGGCGTGGCTGAGATCACGTTCCCCCAGCGGTCAGCCACCACGCATGTCGTTGTGCCGCCAACCCCAGGCCGATAAACGCCAGTCTCTTTCAAAGCCTTCATGTTATGGGGATCACCAGGGCGGACTTCCGGGGAGGCCTGCCCCATATCGATCAGCGGTCGGCGGATGCGGGTGTACTCCTCCGAAAACAAGGCCTGAAGAGGCACATCGACAAAATCCGGATCTCCGTAATAAACATCGCGGTCCGCCATGGCAAGCTTGAGGGCTTCCACTGCCAGGTGGATGGTATCCGCGGAGAGCTGCCCCATCCCGCGCAGGTCATAACCTTCCAGCAAGCGCAGCGCTTGAAGCAGATATGGGCCCTGGGTCCAGGGACCACATTTGCAGATGGTATATCCTCGATAATCAATTGTCACAGGGGCTTCAATGGTGGTTATGTGGGCAGCCAAATCAGATCGCCGCAGGAATCCACCCTTCTCAATATAATCTGCCTCGAGTAAATCAGCGATGCCGTTTAAGCCATTACGGCCATAAAAAAGGTCGCAGGCAGCCTGGATCGTTTCTTGGCGGCTTCCGGAAGCCGCTTCTTCTGCATCAACCATCTTGCGCAATGTGACAGCCAGCTTGGGCATCCATTCTTCTTCTCCTTGATCCAGCAGAGCAAGGGCAGCCTCAACAACATCCGCGAAAGTCCGCGTACCGTACAGCTTAAGGGTGGTCAGGCACAGGTCAACCACCGAGGGCACCGGGGTCATCTTGATGTCACCTTCCCCGGGTATGCCGTGGTCCATATACCAGTCAATTGCCTCCTGGGACAGCGGGGCCCGTCCCTGGCCGGACAGGGCTTTGGCTTCCCGATTCTTGGCATTATAGATCATAAGCGGTACCTCACCGCCGATCGAGCAGGCCCCATGATCGGTCACACACAACGTCAGCAGAGTGGCCACAGCAGCGTCGGCAGCGTTGCCACCATCCTTGAGCTGCTCGATCCCGGCTGCAACAGATTCAGGGCTGCCTGCAGCGACAGCACCTTCTTTACTGTCTGCCTGCCAGCCGATCTCGTCCAGGTTTATGCTCGTCATCGTCTTGTCCTCCCGGTAACCTCTCTAAATATCAATGATGGATCAGGTACGTTTGGCAACCCAGATCATGCTGGGGCTTTCATCCCCCAGCAGTTGCTGAAAAAAATCTCCGTACACTGACTCTACTTCGAAACCAGCTCTGCTCAATAAGTGATTCATTTCAAACCGGAACACGCAGTGCAGGAAAATGGGCTCCCTTTCTATCCGGTTTAGCACACCTCCTGAATCATCCAGCTCTTCCCATACCGTTTCCAACACCGCTGTTTGTGTAGCTGGCAGGTAAGTCCAGGCAAGCAAAGTTCGCACCTGGTTTCCTGTTTGGGGATGCTGGAACTCCTCTGCTGGCTTGAATACCGCGCTTTCTCCTTTGCACAATCCACCCAACCAGCTCATATTCGCCAGGTTCATATGGTCAAGGTGAACGATCAGCTTTCCGCCAGGAGACAGGTGGCGCTTGATACATTCCAGACAAGCAGCCTGATCCTCTGAACTAGTCAGGTTTTGAAAAGCATGTCCTGGGATAAGGGTTAAAAGAAAGGTCTGATCGATCTGAAAGGATCGCATATCCCCCTCAACCCACCGTAAATTGTCAAGCTCCTGTGATTTCTGTTTAGCCACAGCAAGCATAGAAGCAGATAAATCAAGCCCAACAAGATTTACACCAGCTTCTGCCAGTCGTATTGCAACTCTTCCGGTGCCGCAGGCGATTTCAAGGGCCCAACCACCCTCAGCCTTGACCGCTGCTGCATACTTCTGATAATAGTCGATCTCCCCTGGCCAATCCGGAACAGCGCTCTCATAAGATTGAGCATAAAAATTTTCCGGGGTCTTTTCAGCTTTTTTTCTTGACATGATTACTGCATCTCTCTGTGGCCAACTATTTTACTCTGATTGGTTGACCTGAACCTCAATCCAATCCTTTACCACCCGCTCCAGGATCTCCAAGGGCAGGCTTCCCTGGCCAAGGATCAGGTTGTGGAATTCTTTGATATCGAATTTGTCTCCTAGCTGGTCCATCGCCGATTGGCGCAGTTCCAGGATCTTATGCATGCCAATTGTGTATCCACAACCCTGCCCGGGGAGTACCACATAACGATTCATGGCAATCGGATGGGTGGGCCTGCCCGTGGCTTGTTGGTAGTAATCAGCTGCTTCCTGCCTGGTCCACCCCAGAGCATGAATACCTGTATCGACCACCAGGCGCGCTGCGCGAGCTAGCTCGAAATCCAGGCGCCCCATATTTCCCAATGGATCATCTTCATACAATCCCATTTCCCAGGCCAAGCGTTCAGCATAGACCGCCCAGCCCTCTGCATACGCGTTATACACCAGGGCTCTCCTGAAGGTGGGTAAGTCCAACTCTCTTGCCAAAGCTATTTGCAGGTGATGCCCGGGAACGGTCTCATGATAGATATAGCTAGGCGCCAGGTGCGACGGCAATTCCATTTCAAAATTCGTGTAGAAGATACCCGGTCCAGAGCCGTCCAGAGGAGGAAATTGATAATATCCGATCCCCGAACCAAAAGGCTCGGGCTTGATGATCAATTCCCCCTTAGGCAGCAGATCGAAGTAAGCACCTGTCGCTTGATTTGCTTTCGCGATCAGGGCTTGAAACTTGACCAGACTTGACTCTCCGTGCAAAATCTCGCTGTCTGTATACAAGCGCTCTTGCAATTCAGGCATGTCCATATCCGCTGGGTATCCCAGTTGAACTGCTGATTCCAGCATTTCATTTTGCAGGCGGGCAACTTCAACCCGGCCCAATTCATGGACCTGCTCGGGGGTCATATTCGTGCCGGCTTCATGGCTTAGCATATAAGCATAATAAGCCTGTCCCTCCGGATACTGATAAAGGCTTGAAAGGCTGCCGGCTCTGGTTTCCAGGGATTCCAGATAGTCTCTCAGTTTGGCAAAAGCGGGGATAAAGGTTCCTTCAACTTCTTCCAATGCTTTCTCGAGCAAGGCCTGTTTTTCCTGATTGGTGATCCCCTCTACAGAATCCAGCCTGTCCCGAAAAGAGGTATATAGTTCAGTCGCTTTCGCAACAAAGGAATCCGATCCGATCCACTTAATGTGCCCTTCGATCTGTTCAATTGATTCCCGGATAAGATAATCCGGTGGTATAACGCCAGCCTCTTCTCGCAGTTTCAATCCATCGATCATTTGATCAACCCAGATCCCAGTTTGAGACAGGCGGGCAAGGTAATCTTCCGCGTCTTCTTTGTTGGTGATTGGAAACTGGTTGGCTAAGAAATCCACCAGCCAGTTCTGCCTTCCCCAAATGGTCAGAGAATTGACAGGGTAGTCGTAGTACTGGAACTCGTGTCCGAGGACCAGGTCGCAGAGATACCATTCATAGACGTCATAAGACAGCTGCCCTTCAGGGGACAATCCATTTCGATCATACGATCGCAGCATACCCAGCACCCCCACTTCCAGCTGCTGTGTTGCCCTAAGATAATCATCAGAGAAATCAGTGAACCGATCACCGGGAAGGCCGTAGTCATCAGCCAGTCCATCCAGGAACAATTGATCTGGATCCCGCAGCTGCAGCTGCAAGTAGGATTTCTCGAAGAACTCCTCAATGGTTAATCCTTCTAATCCGGCAAGGATCTCACTGACAGAAGGGTCTTCATCCTCTCTGAACACAAGGGTTGGTTCACTGGTTGGAGGTGGAGGGGAAACCTGCTCGGTTTCTGGAAGGGATGCAGGTGTGTTCAAGGGGGGTTGCGCATCCTTGCACCCAACCATCAACAATAAACTCAAGGCCATCAAGAGGCTGACCTTTGTATAAATTCTCATCGCTGGGAACTCCCTTGGTTAATTACCGCGCTTAACCTTGTTCGCTAAGCTTATCTGCGATCCAATCCTCAACTACACTTTCCAGCACACTGAGAGGCAGAACGCCATTACCCAAGACGACATTGTGGAACTCTTTGATGTCAAAGAGTTCCCCTAACTCCTCCTGAGCTCGCTGGCGCAGCTCAAGGAGTGTTAACTTTCCGACAGTATAACTGGCTGTGTAGCCGGGGTTTACCAGGTAGCGGGTCATCATTTCCCTGGATTGCGGCATCCCTGTGATTTCTTCTAGATAAGCAGCGGCCTTGTCCAGAGTCCAGCCTTTAGCATGGATGCCGGTGTCCACAACTGGCCGTACCGCCCGGAACAAATTCAACCGGATCCGCCCCAGGTTTGCCAGCGCTTCGCCCTCGTAAAGCCCCATCTCCCAGGCTAACAACTCACCATATAAGGCCCATCCTTCCGCGTAAGCTAAAAACTCATAATCCTCGAGGTAGGGATTCACACAGTAATATCTTTGATGCAAGGGAAGATCCAGCTCCTGAGCTAGCGAGATCTGCGTGTGGTGCCCGGGGATGGTTTCGTGATGCACCAAAACAAATTCATTATAGCGCATCAACATCGGATTCAGGCCCAGGTTTGCCGGCATCACTCCGGGGTCACTGCTGCCCGGACGGGGATTCTGGTAATATGCTGGAGGCCCCCCTCGAACGGATTCAACAACGACATCCGCGCTGGATCGCAGATCAAAGTAATCCAAAGAAGCCTCTTTAACTTCCGTGAGGATCTGCTCATACTTTTCCAGCAGCTCATTGCCAGTGATCATGGGGTAGTCTTCACTGATACGCTGATTGAGCTCGGTAATGCTGATATCCGCAGGATAACCCGCTTCGACTGCCGCCTGCTGAAGCTCTGCCTGGAGCCTGGCTACTTCCTCTAAGGCCAGTTCATGGATCTCATCCGCTGTTAAGGCTGTTCCCGTGTGGTATTGGAACAAATATGCCAAATACTCTTCTCCACCTGGAAGCTGCCATTGATCAGGATCTTCAACAGCCAGGGTTGAAAGCCCCTCCAGCTTTGCTTTCAAAGCCTGGAAACCGGCGAGAAAGCCTTCTTCAACCGCCTCCAGGGCAGCTTCCAGCAAAGCCTCTCTGTCCGCAGTACTGAGCTCATCAACCTGATTCAATTTATTCCGAAAATCTAAATATACCTCTTGGCGCTCAGCTCCAGGAACCTTCAACAAGGCCTCAAGCTCCTCTATCGTGTCATCGATGACATATTTGGGCGGGAGACCCCCCGCTGTTGCATTCGCTTCAAGCCTTTCAATCACTTGATCCGCCCAAAGATCAAGGCTGGCCAAGCGAGCAATATACAGCTCGGCATCTGATTTATTCTCCACAGGGAACTCAAGCAGGAAATCGACCGGCCAGTTCTGCAAACCCCAAACAGGATTGACCAGGAACCTGTAATCAGCATAAGCTTGCCCGCTGACTCGGGTTTCGAGATACCACGCCAGGGCATCATAGGATATTTGTTGATCGGTGGTCAACTCTTCGCGATCATGGCT
>Ga0207796_1000929_pt1 | contig 10518 bp, 9 predicted proteins | sample Pon1CUnioCityCA_6_FD_187274 | JGI IMG/M metagenome (GOLD analysis project Ga0207796, IMG submission 187274) | Marine sediment microbial community from Union City, CA, USA - Pond 1C Sediment 1 (SPAdes) | ecosystem: Environmental > Aquatic > Marine > Intertidal zone > Salt pond sediment ...
CGCCCAGGCGATCGCCTGTAGCGCGAACCAGGCATAGATGCCCGCCACCACGTCGTCCATCACGATCCCCACGCCATCCTCCCGGTTCTTGTCGAAATGCCGGGCCGGGAACGGTTTCAGGATGTCGAACAGCCGGAACAGCAGGAACCCGACGAGCACCCAGATCAGCCCCGCGGGCGCGAACGCCAGCGTGATGAGCATGCCGGCCCACTCGTCCCAGACGATGCCCGGATGGTCGTGGACGCCCAGCATTCGGGCGCTTTCGCCGCAGATCCAGAAGCCCGATGTGACCACCACTACCACCACGGCCATATACGCCCAGTCGGGCAAGCCCATGATCGCGAAGTACAGGACCAGCGCGGCGAGCGAACCGAAGGTGCCCGGCGCCCAGCGGGCGAGCCCGCTGCCGAACCCGAAGGCCAGCAGCTGCACGGGATCCTTGAACACGACGGACGCGGGCGGATTCGGAGGTCTGGGCATCGGCGCTTCCCGGGTGGAGTTCCGCGACGTTATACCGCACACGGCCCGCGGGGCGAAGCGGTCGGACGCCGAACGGGCCGCATGCCCTACTCGGCGGCGAAGTGATCGAAGCCCTGCCCTCTCGACGCGACGGCGCGGCCCTCCGCGTCCAGCACTTCGATGCCGGGACCCGTGGTGAATTCGCCGATGACGGTGAGCGGCAGCTGCAGGGCCGCGGCAAGGGGCCGCAGTTCCGCTCGTTGCCGGGCGGGCCAGGCAAACAGCAGTTCGTAATCGTCGCCGCCCGTCAGGGCGGCCGCCAGGGCTTCGCCGGACGGCCAGTCGGCCAGGAGCGGATCCCGAGGCAGCGTGTCCGCTTCCAGGCGCGCACCGCAGCCCGAGGCCTCGCAGACATGCCCGAGATCCGCGAGGAGCCCGTCGGAGATGTCGATCGCCGCCCGTACGCGGCCGCGCAGGGTCTTGCCCAGCGCGAGCCGCGGTTCGGGACGGAAGAAGCGCTGGCAACGCGGATCACTTCCCGGTGCGGGGCCATCCCGGTCTTCCCGACGTTCCATCTCCGCACGCAGACCCGCGAACGCGCCGCCGAGTGCGCCGCTGACGACCACCAGGTCTCCCGGACGCGCGGCATCGCGGCGAAGCGCAGAGCCCGCCGGGACCTGTCCGAGTACCGTCACGCTGATCGCGAGCGGACCGCGCGTGGTGTCCCCGCCGATGAGCGGTACCCGGAACTGTTCCGCCAGCGCCGCCATGCCCTCGGCGAACCCGCCGAGCCAGGCCGCGTCGGCCTTGGGCAAGGTCAGCGCCAGCAGTGCGCCCAGGGGTTCGGCCGCCATCGCCGCGAGGTCGCTCAGTGCGGTCGCCAGGGCCTTGTGTCCGACCGAATCCGCGGGCTGGTCCTCGAAGAAATGGGTTCCGCAGACCATCGTGTCGACGCTGACCGCCAGTTCCTGACCCCGGCGCGGTGCCAGCAGCGCGCAGTCGTCGCCGACGCCCAGTAGAATCCCCGGGCCACGGTCCCGGTCCGCGAAGAAACGCCGGATCAGTTCGAATTCGGAGAGAGCGGGCTCGCTCATGCCGGGAGTCACCCCGCCGTATGCCGCGGCAGCGCCCGTTCGGCGCCGCGGAGATCCCGCGCGAGAGTGTCCAGCACCCCGTTGACGAACCGGTGGGACTGCTCCGCACCGAACTTCTTGGCGATTTCCACCGCCTCGTTGATCACCACCCGGTAGGGCACGTCGGGACGTTCCGACAACTCCCAGATCCCCAGCCAGAGCAGCGCATGCTCGATCGGGTCCAGTTGCGCGATGGGGCGCCCGCCCAGCGCCGGCTCCATCCGGGCGTCGAACTCCTGGGCACGCCGGGTCACGCCGATGAAGATCTCGCGGAAATACTCGGCATCCACCTTGGCGTGCTCCTCGTCGTTGCGGAACTCGGCGAGGATGTCGAGCGGGTCGTCGCGGGTCAGCTGCCAGGAATACAGGGCCTGCATCGCGCGCCGGCGCGCGGCGCGGCGGGCATGAATCTGCCGCTGGTGGTCGTTGCGCTTCAAGGGAACCCCGCTCAGCGCGCGGAGTTCAGCTGCGCCATCAGGCTGACCATCTCGATCGCGCCCAGCGCCGCGTCGACGCCCTTGTTGCCGGCCTTGGTCCCGGCACGCTCGATCGCCTGCTCGATGGAATCGGTGGTCAGCACGCCGAAGCTCACCGGAAGGTTTTCGGCGAGGGAAACCATCGCCAGCCCCTTGGCCGCCTCGCCCGCCACGTAGTCGAAATGCGGGGTGGAGCCACGAATCACGCAGCCCAGCGCGATCACCGCGTCGCAGGCGCCCGAGCGGGCCATGGCCTGCGCGGCCAGCGGCAGTTCGTAGGCGCCGGGCACCCGCACGACCGTCATCCGTTCATCGGATACGCCATGACGGCGCAGGGTATCCACGGCGCCCTCGAGCAGGCGCTCGACGATCAGGCTGTTGAACCGCGCGAGCACCAGCCCATAGCGGGCGTCGCCGGCGGAGTTGAAATGCCCTTCGATCGTCTTGAGTTCCGTCATGGCAGCCATCCTTCACGAGTTCGGGTCCGTGGCCGGGCCAAGCCAGGCGACGAAAGCGCGCTATTGTACCACCGCGCGGCCGGGAGCCCAGCCCCCTGTGGCCCAACCCAGGCAGCGTGGACCGGGATCAAGTCCGCGGTGAGGTCCCCTCCTACGCGTCATCCCGGCCCACCCAGCCGTCATCCCCCGGTCCACCCAGCCGTCATCCCCCGGTCCACCCAGCCTTCATCCCGGCCCACATCGCGGTCATCCCGGCCCACATCGCGGTCATCCCGGCCCCCACCGCATCATCCCGACCCTCATCGCAGTCATCCCCCCGCCCCCATCGCGGTCATCCCGGACTTGATCCGGGATCCACTCGGCATGCGCGAGGCCCGCGCCGGCATCGGCTTCGCGAGGTGCCGGATGGATCCCGGATACGCCTTCGGCGTGCCGGGATGACGTCGTGGGGGGGCAGAGGGGTGACGGGCTCGGCGCAGCGGTCCCGGCGCTTTCAGGCGTACTGGACGTAGTCGACCACTTCGAGGCCGAAGCCACCGAGGCCGTGGAAGCGCTTCGGCGCCGAGAGCAGGCGCATCTTGCCAACACCGACGTCCGCGAGGATCTGCGCGCCGATGCCGTACATGCGCCACTCGGCCGAGGTCTGGACGTGGGGGCGAAGATCGGCATGGCCGGTCGCGAGCTCCTGCAGGCGCCGGATCAGGATGTCGGCGGACTCCGGCTTGCGCAGCACCACCGCGACGCCGGAACCCGCCTCGTCGATGCGCCGCAAGGCGTCGTCGAGCGGCCAGCCGCAGTCGGTGCCCGTGAACCCGAGGGTATCGCAGATCGTCTGCTCCAGGTGCACGCGCACCAGGGTCGGCTCGCCCGGTTTCGGGTGGCCCCGCACCAGCGCGAAGTGCAGTCCGTGGTCCACCTCGTCCTGGAACGCGATCAGACGAAAATCGCCGTGGGCGGTCGGCAGATCGACCTCGGCGGCCCGCCGCACCGTCTTTTCGTTCTCGATCCGGTAGCGAATCAGGCCTTCGATGGTCCCCATCTTCAGCCCGTGCTCGGCGCAGAAGCGCTCGAGATCCGGGCGCCGCGCCATGCTGCCGTCCTCGTTCAGGATCTCGACGATCACCGCGGCCGGCTCGGCCCCGGCCAGACGCGCCAGATCGCAGCCCGCCTCGGTGTGCCCGGCGCGCACCAGAACGCCCCCGGGCTGGGCCATCAGCGGGAACACGTGCCCCGGCTGCACGACGTCGGCGGGCGTCGCGTTGGGAGCCACGGCGGTCCGGATCGTGTGCGCACGATCATAGGCGGAGATGCCGGTCGTCACCCCTTCGGCCGCCTCGATCGAAACCGTGAAATTGGTGCCGTGCGAATCGTTGGTGTCGGTGACCATCAGCGGCAGCGCCAGCTGGCGGCAACGCTCGCGGGTCAGGGTCAGGCAGATCAGTCCGCGGCCGTACTTGGCCATGAAGTTCACGTCCTCGGGGCGCACGTGCGAGGCCAGCATCAGCAGGTCGCCCTCGTTCTCGCGGTCCTCGTCGTCGACGATCACCACCATCCGGCCGGCGCGCAGCTCTTCGAGGATCTCCTGGGTACTGGCAAAGTCCATGTCGTGTTTCCGTCGCGGGTCCGCAGCGTCAGTCGCGCGGGCCGGAGTGATTGGGGAAGCCCTGCTCGGCGAGCCAGTGCTCGGACAAGCTGGAGTTCGAACCGGGTTCGGCCGCGCGCTCACCGAGCACCAGGCGTTCCAGGTACCGCGCCACCAGGTCGACTTCCAGGTTCACGCGACTGCCGATCCGGTACACCGAGAAGCGGGTCAGGCCCCAGGTGTGCGGAATGATATTGACGTCGAAGAGCGCGCCGTCGACGTGATTGACGGTGAGACTCGCGCCGTCGATGGTGATCGACCCCTTCGCGGCGATGTACCGGGCCAGCGGATCCGGCGCCCGGAACTGCACGCGGGTGGAGCGCGCATCCGCCTCCATCACGAGCAGTTCGCCCACGCCGTCGACGTGCCCGGAAACGAGGTGCCCCCCGAGGCGCGTGGCCAGCGTCAGCGCCTGCTCCAGGTTCACGCGATCGCCGATCCCGAGCTCTCCCAGCGTCGTCACGCTCAGGCTCTCACGGCTGACGTCGGCGGAGAAGCGCTCGCCGTCGAGTGCCGTCACGGTCAGGCAGACGCCATTCACCGCGATCGAGTCCCCGAGGCGCGCGCCTGAGAGATCCAGGCCGGGCGCACGCACGGTCAGGCGCAGGTCACCCCCGCGGGGCTCCATGGCTGCCACGGTACCCAGGTTTTCAATGATTCCAGTGAACATTTCTGCAGACCGTCATCGGGAGAGTGGGTCGGAAAAGCGGGAGATCATACCGAATCGGCCGCAGGCAGGGGATAAGCCCGCAGGCGCAGGGCATCTCCGACACGGTCGACGGCAAACACGTCGAGTTCGGCGCGCTCGGCCATCTGCTGCACGGGCCAGTGGAGCAGCGGTCGTGCCGCCGACCCCATCAGGCAGGGCGCCAGGTAGAACAGCCATTCGTCCACCAGGCCCCAGCGCGCAAGCGCGCCGGCCAGCCCGGCGCCCGCTTCGACGTGCAGTTCGTTGATCTCCAGCGCCCCGAGCCGGTCCAGCACCGCGGAAAGATCCAGGCGACCCTCGTCCCGCAGCGGCATGGACTCCAGCCGCGCCCCGGCGCCGCGCAGCGCCTCCGCAGGCTCGGAATCCACGCGATCCGGCGCGGTCAGGATGAGGGCCGGATCGCCATCGAGCAGGCGGGCCGAGACCGGCGTCTGCAGTTTCGAATCGATGACCACGCGCAGCGGTTGCCGGATCGCCGCGGCGCCAAGCTCCGGGAACCGGTCGACGTCCGCGCCCGAATCCGCGGCGAGCTCCGCCGGGGTCAGGCGCACGGTCAGGTGCGGATCGTCGGCAAGCACCGTGCCGGCCCCGGTGAGGATCGCGCCCGCGCGGGCCCGCCAGTGCTGGACGTCCCGCCGCGCCGCGGGCCCGGTGATCCACTTCGACTCGCCGGACGCCATCGCGGTGCGCCCGTCCAGGCTCGAGGCCAGTTTCACCCGTACCCACGGCCGCCCGCTGCGCATGCGCCGGATGAAGCCGGGGTTCAGGGCCCGCACGTCCGCTTCCAGCACACCCGAATCGACCGCGATCCCGGCCGCGCGCAGGCGCTCCAGGCCGCGGCCTGCGACCCGGGGGTTCGGATCCTCCATTCCGACGACCACGCGGGCGACCCCGGCGGCGATCAGGGCATCGACACAGGGCGGCGTACGGCCATGGTGCGAGCAGGGCTCGAGCGTCACGTAGACGGTGGCGCCCCGGGCCCGGTCCCCGGCCGCCCGGAGCGCGTTGACCTCGGCGTGGGCCTCCCCGGCGCGCCAATGCACGCCCTCACCGACGACGACCCCGTCGCGGACCACCACGCTGCCGACCCGGGGGTTGGGGTCGGTGGTACCCAGACCCAGATGCGCCAGTTGCAGCGCCCGGGCCATGAACGCGCGATCGTTCACGTGCCCGACTCCGGGGGGGAATCGTCGGCTGCGTCGCCGATCAGGGGAATCTGCGAGCGGCGCATCTCGGGGCTGAGATCGTCCTCGAGACGCTCGATCGCCTCGCGGAAAGACTGCACGTTGGCAAAACTCAGGTAGATGGACGCGAACCGGATATAGGCGACCTGGTCGAGCTGGCGCAACGCCTCCATCACCCATTCTCCGATCCGGTCGGAGCGGATCTCGCGCGCACCGTAGGCGGCGAGCCGGCGCTTGATGCGGTCGATCGCGGCCTCGACCTCGTCGGTGCGGACAGGCCGCTTGTGCAGCGCCAGCCGAAGGCCACCGCGCAGCTTTTCCTCGTCGAAGGCCACCCGCTCGCCGCTGCGCTTGACGACGCGCGGCATGTTGAATTCCGCGCGCTCGAAGGTCGTGAAGCGGGCGCCGCAGGCCTGGCACTCGCGGCGACGCCGGACCTGATCCTGCTCGGGGCCCGCAACCCGCGAGTCCACCACCCGTGTATCGTCGGCCCCGCAGGCCGGGCAGCGCATCGCCGGTGCCTGTTATTCGCCGACGCCGTACACGGGGAACCGGGCACAGACGTCGAGCACCTTCGCGCGCACCGCGTCCAGTACCGCCGGGTTCTCGTGGTCGTCGAGCACGTCGGCGATCCAGTTCGCGAGGTCCCGGCACTCCGGCTCTCCGAACCCGCGGGTGGTCACCGCCGGGGTCCCGATGCGGATGCCGCTGGTCACGAAGGGCGACTGCGGGTCGTTCGGCACCGCGTTCTTGTTCACCGTGATGTTGGCCGCCCCCAGCGCCGCGTCGGCGGCCTTTCCGGTCATGCCCTTGTCGATCAGGCTGAGCAGGAACAGGTGGTTGTCGGTGCCTCCGGAGACAACGCTGTAGCCGCGCTCGATCAGCGTGTTCGCCATGGTGCGCGCGTTCGCGATCACCTGTTCCTGGTAGGTCCGGAACGCGGGCTCCAGCGCTTCCTTGAAGGCCACGGCCTTGGCAGCGATCACGTGCATCGCGGGGCCGCCCTGGGTGCCGGGAAAGACCAGCGACTGGAATTTCTTCTCCAGTTCCGGGTTGGACTTGGCCAGGATGATGCCCCCGCGCGGACCCCGCAGTGTCTTGTGCGTGGTCGAGGTCACGACGTGCGCATGCGGCACCGGGTTCGGGTACACGCCGGCCGCGATCAGGCCGGACACGTGCGCCATGTCGACCATCAGGTAGGCGCCGACCTGGTCGGCGATCGCGCGGAAACGCGCCCAGTCCATCACCCGCGAGTAGGCGGAGAAGCCGGCGACGATCATCTTCGGCCTGTGCTCCAGCGCCAGGCGCTCGATCTCGTCGTAGTCGAGCAGACCCTGGTCGTCGATTCCGTACTGCACGGCGTGGTAGATCTTGCCGGAAAAGTTGACCCTGGCGCCGTGGGTCAGGTGCCCGCCGTGGGCCAGGCTCATCCCCAGCACGGTGTCGCCGGGTTCCAGCAGAGCCATGTAGACCGCGGCGTTGGCCTGCGATCCCGAATGCGGCTGCACGTTGGCGTAATCGGCGCCGTACAGCTGCTTGACACGCTCGATGGCCAGATTCTCGGCGATGTCCACGAACTCGCAGCCGCCGTAGTAGCGCTTGCCCGGATAGCCTTCGGCGTACTTGTTGGTCAGCACCGATCCCTGCGCCTCCAGGACCCGGGGGCTCGCATAGTTTTCCGAGGCGATCAGTTCGATGTGCTCTTCCTGACGGCGGGACTCGTTCTCGATCGCGGACCACAGTTCCGGGTCATAGCCGTTGATGCTCATGTGAATGGAAAACATTGCGCGCGCTCCAGGCGTTCGGACAAGAAAAAATCGGGGCACGAATATACTGCATTCCGCGCCCGCGGGCAGACACACCGAGTCGGCGTGCGGTACGGCCCGCGCAGGCGGCCGGTGCGGGAAGTCTGCAGGCGGGTGTCGGCCGCAGGGATGCGACCGTCAAGCCTACAGGGATGTATTCACGGCGTCCCGCCTGCAGACTCCCCGCGCCGGTCGACACCCCACGCGACGGATGGCCCGATCCAGGGGTCGGGTCATTTGCGCTGAACGCACGAAAGCAGGTTGAATCCCGATTCATCCATCTGCAAACCACGGAGAGACCGCATGCGACCATCATGGTTCGGAATGGGCATTCGGCTGATCACCGGCTCGGCGCTCGCGCTGATACTGGCACTGCCGGCCAGTGCCGACCAGCGCTTCATCACGATCGGCACCGGCGGCGTCACCGGCGTCTACTACCCCACCGGGCAGAACATCTGCCGGCTGGTCAACCGCGAGCAGGACAGCCACGGCATGCGCTGCAACGCCGAGAGCACCGGCGGGTCCGTGTTCAACCTGAACTCCATCGCCCAGGGGGAAATGGACTTCGGCGTCGCGCAGTCGGACTGGCAGTATCACGCGTATCGCGGCAGCGATCGCTTCGCCGAACAGGGTGCCAACCCGGAGCTGCGCGCGGTGTTCTCGCTGCACCCGGAGCCGTTCACCGTGGTCGTTCGGGCGGACAGCGGCATCGAAAGCTTCGATGACATCCTCGGCAAGCGGGTCAACGTGGGCAACCCGGGTTCGGGGCAGCGCGGCACCGTCGAGCGCCTGATGGCCGAATACGGCTGGACGATGGACGATTTCGCGCTGGCCTCGGAACTCCCCTCGCGCGAACAGGGACAGGCGCTCTGCGACAACCGCATCGACGTGATCCTGTTCACCGTGGGCCATCCCTCGGCCGCGATCCAGGAGCCGATCGCCACCTGTGACGCCCGGCTGGTCCCGGTGACCGGACCGGTGATCGAACGTCTCGTCGACGAGACGCCGTACTACTTCCAGGCGCTCATCCCGGCGGGCACCTACCCCGGCCAGGAAGCCGACGTGTGGACCTTCGGCGTCGGCGCCACGCTGGTCACCTCCACGGGTACGACCGAGAATGCCGTGTACCACCTGACCCGCGCGGTCTTCGAGAACTTCGACACCTTCCGCGGCATGCACCCCGCCTTCTCGGTCCTGAACCCCCGCCGGATGGTCGAACAGGGCCTGTCAGCGCCGGTCCACGACGGCGCCCTGCGCTACTACCGCGAGGCGGGCCTGATCTCGGACTGAGCCCCCGAAACCGCCTCGCGGAATCATGACCCGGCCGCAGCACAGCGCGCGCCTCGGCGCGACGGACGCCGCGACCCTGGTCGAACACATGGAGACCGGGGCCCGGCGTCCCGGTCCCCGCATCGCGTTCCTGGTCGGGGCCACCGCGCTGGCCTGGTCGCTGTTCCAGCTCTGGATCGTCTCGCCGATTCCGTACAGTCTCGGCGTCGGCGTCGTCCCCGAGACCCAGGCCCGTTCCATTCACCTGGCCTTCGCGGTCTTTCTCGCCTTCCTGCTCTACCCCGCGCGCCTTCCGAGCGCGCAGGGGCCACGCATCGCAGCGGGGTTCTACGTGGTGCTGGCCGTGGGCCTCTGGGGGCTCGCCCTGCATCAGCACCTGGGCGACCAGCCGTGGGTCTCGGTCTATCTCCTGATGGGCGTCGCGTCGCTGCTGCTGGCCTGGCCGGCATGGCGACCCGCCGTGCTGGAACGCGTCCCCGCCCTGGACTGGGTCCTGGCCCTCGTCGCGGCCGTCGCGGCGGGGTATCTGTTCCTGTTCCACCGGGAACTCGCGCAGCGTCCGGGGTTGCCGTCGTGGACCGACATGCTCGCCGCCGGCCTCGGCATCCTGCTGCTGCTCGAGGCGACGCGCCGGGTGCTGGGACCGGCGCTGATGGTGATTGCCGGCGTGTTCCTCTTCTACACCTTCGCCGGGCCCTGGATGCCCGACCTGCTCGCGCACCGCGGGGCCTCCTTCGGCCGGGCGATGTCGCAGCAGTGGCTGTCGAACGAGGGCGTCTTCGGCATCGCGCTCGGCGTGTCGACGAGTTTCGTGTTCCTGTTCGTGCTGTTCGGCGCGCTGCTGGAGAAGGCGGGCGCGGGCGGCTATTTCATCCGGGTTGCGTTCGCGCTGCTCGGGCACCTGCGCGGCGGACCGGCCAAGGCCGCCGTGGTGGCGTCGGCCCTGACCGGCGTGGTGTCCGGCTCGTCCATCGCCAACGTGGTCACCACCGGGACCTTCACCGTACCGCTGATGAAGCGCACCGGCTTTTCCGGGGCCAAGGCCGGCGCGGTCGAGGTGGCGAGTTCGGTCAATGGCCAGCTGATGCCTCCGGTGATGGGCGCGGCCGCGTTCCTGATGGTCGAATACGTGGGCATTCCGTACGTCGAAGTCATCCAGCACGCCTTCCTGCCGGCGCTGATCGCCTACCTCGCGCTGCTGTACATCGTGCACCTCGAGGCCTGCAAGAGCGGCCTCGAAGGACTGCCGCGCCGCGTCGGAGGCAACGGACTGCGCACCCTGGTCTCGCTGGGCCTGACGGTGAGCGGCCTGGTGGTGCTGGCGGGGCTGGTCTACCACGGACTCGGGTGGATCAAGACGTG
>Ga0207796_1000930_pt1 | contig 10518 bp, 10 predicted proteins | sample Pon1CUnioCityCA_6_FD_187274 | JGI IMG/M metagenome (GOLD analysis project Ga0207796, IMG submission 187274) | Marine sediment microbial community from Union City, CA, USA - Pond 1C Sediment 1 (SPAdes) | ecosystem: Environmental > Aquatic > Marine > Intertidal zone > Salt pond sediment ...
CCCATGGAAATCTCGAAGCCAGCTTGATTGCAAATTTCGGAAGGTGGTTGAGCCCAGTTGGGCGTTGGATGGGTTTGAATGACTGGCGCATGATCGTCGCTTTGCTTTCAAGTTTTATTGCCAAGGAAAACACCATAGCGACTTTGGGCGTGCTTTTCAGCATGCGGGAGCAGTCTATTGCACTGCCCCAGCGCATAGCAACAATCATCCCACCTGCCGGCGCTTTAGCTTTTCTGGTGGTGCAGATGTTGTTTATTCCGTGCATCGCCACAATGGCGGTGATAAAACAGGAAACGAGATCATGGAAATTCACCCTGTTCAGTGTTTTCTTGTTATTAATAGTTTCGCTTTCAGCAGGTGTTATTGTATATCAAGTGGCACGATTATTCAGGATTGGAATTTAACTGATATGTCCCATCACTCAAATCACTTATCCGTAATTTTTTCAATTATTTTGGTACATTTGATCAATCTGGAGGATTAACATTTTGTTTTATATGCTTATACAATTCCTATATTTAGAAAACGGAGGATTATTATGGCAACGGATCGAAAGCTAATCGAAAGCTTCCCTTGTTTTTCAGAATTGTCTGATGACCAGTTAGATGCGATTGCCCAAATCAGTAACTCTGTCTGTTACATGGAAGACCATATTCTTTTTGAGGAAGGACAGGCGGGAGATTACCTGTATCTTTTGATCGATGGCGATGTGGAAGTCTTCTACCATTCACCTGAAACTGGTGAGGTTAAAGTGGATATTGTTTCCAGTGATGAGGTGGTGGGTTGTGCAGCCTTTGTGCCGCCTTATAAATATACAGCAACAGAGAAATGTTTGTCTGATGTTGAGGTTTTGGAGATCGAAATCGATGAACTTCAGAAATTAATCGATGAAGATCCACAAATTGGGCTTAAGCTTCAACAGCACATTATCAAGACATTGAATGAGCGAATCCTGGCATTGCGAAAAAGAGCATTTAACTAAATCAAGGGTTTTGTGGATTAGATGAGTTGCGAAAATCCTTTTGATAACCCGGATATCGCCGCGCGCTATGAAAATTGGTATCACTCAACCGGGCAGATGGCTGCGAATCAAGAAAAGAGGCTGATTCAGGCGATTATCAGCCAATTTGATAGCGTTCATACAATCCTTGATGTGGGTTGCGGGACGGGCTATTTTACTAATTGGTATAAACACCTGGATTTGATTCCCCTAGGCTTGGATCGTTCCATCCACATGCTGGGTAAAGGACTGAAAATACATCATGTGGATTGCTGTCAGGGTGATGCATATGAGTTGCCCTTTGATTCGAATGTTTTTGATCTATTAAGTTTCATAACGACATTGGAATTCTTGACACAGCCAGGCCAAGCATTAAAGGAAGGCGTGCGTGTTGCCCGAAAGGGCCTGATTTTGGGCGTCATCAACCGGCACAGTCTTCTGGGTTGGCGATACCGGCACAAGGGGGGTCCAACCTGGGATAACGCAAGATTTTACACTGTCGGGGAATTGGTGCAATTATTACGTTCTGTTATTTCAAACCCCTATAAAATTTTTTGGAGAACAACCTTGTGGCCGCTATTTCCAGGCGCTCTAAAACTACCCTGGGGAGGATTCATTGGATTGGGTGTTATCTATACAAAATGAAAGAGGTAATGTATGAAAGATCGATTGCTCAACCTCGATGTGGAAAACAGACGAATGCTGATAGCAGAGATAGGTGCTATAAAACAATTATGCCAGGAAAAAGCAGCAATTGATGAGATATCAATGGCATTGGAGTCTTTGGAAAGCAAGATTGGCAGAGAAGAAGATGTGGATCAAAGGTTTTTATCTGTACAATTGAGTCTCTATCCACTGCGGCAAACTTTCCTTTCGCCAGCGATTAGTGAAGCCCTTGAGATCTTGGAGGACTCAGGCTTGAGAAAACAACCCGGTGCAATGAGCACACTTATTTTTGGCAGGGAGGCGAAACTGTGGACGGCATTAAGAAAGATCTTTTCTGCTGCTGCTCAGCGTGGGGATGTTGTGATGAATGTTTCGATTTCAAATGCCTGTCCACTACCCAAATGGGAAGAAAATTCCTAAGATAGTTTCACATTACTTGTCTCAGCGTTGGAATTTTTAGAGTTTCCAATTGTGGTTTGAGAAGAACAACTTTAATCTGTTATACGAAAACCGAAGTATCAGGTGGGTTATAATTCACATGGAGGTTGTATGCCCATTCGTATTTTGCCTGATCATATCGCATCCCAAATCGCAGCCGGTGAGGTCATCGAGCGTCCAGCTTCGGTCGTCAAAGAATTGGTGGAAAACGCCCTTGATGCCGACAGTGCTGCGATTCGGGTAGAGATTCGCGGGGCAGGTAAACGTTTGATCTCGGTGACGGATAATGGCTTGGGCATCTCCAAGGACGAATTAATGCTGGCAGTTTCTCGCCATGCCACCAGCAAGCTGGCGCGGGCTGAGGACCTTTTTCGCATCGAAACCCTGGGTTTTCGCGGAGAGGCGCTGGCGTCAATTGGCTCTGTCTCCCACATGTTGATCGAATCCCGAACGGCGCATTCTTCCACAGGTGCAACGCTGTTGGTGGAAGGCGGCAAAATGGGGGAATTGCGCCAAGCTGGCATGCCGCAGGGAACACGGGTTGTGGTACAGGACCTTTTCTATAATGTCCCTGCCCGGTTGAAGTTTCTCAAAACAGACAATACCGAAAGGCGCCATGTTGAAGCCCTGGTGGCGCGTTATGCCCTGGCTTATCCCAACGTGCGCTGGGAGTTGGAGGTGGACGGACAGCTGACACTCCAAACCAGCGGCAATGGGGATCGACGTGAGGTGCTTGCTAACCTTTATGGGGTGGATGTTGCTAAAAAAATGTTGGAGGTTGATTTTTTGGAAGAAGGCTATCACATCCATGGCTTTATCAGTCCCATATCCCTCACCCGGTCAAACCGCCGGGAAATCACAATTTTTGTCAATGGGCGTTGGGTGAAGGATACGGCTGTCACTGCTGCGATTATCAAAGCTTATCACACCTTGTTGATGGTTGGCCGTTTCCCCATTGTGGTGTTATTCCTGAACATGCCCCCTGAAGCTGTGGATGTGAATGTGCATCCTGCGAAAGCTGAGGTGCGTTTCAGGGAGGGAGGGATTGTCTTTTCCCGGACACAACGCGCCGTTCGTCGAGCCCTTCTGGCGTACTCACCGGTGCCCGACCTGCGCCCCAAGCAGTTTTGGGGTGGGGTGGAGGGTGAGTCGCAAAAAATGGCAGATCCTGCCTGGCAGATGGCAGCCCAAATCCGACCTGGTGATGACGACGGTGAAGTTCAACGTCAGCCTCAGATCAACATCCATACCGGTGTGTTGGATTCCGATGCTTTACCCTTGTTGAGACTGGTTGGCCAGGTGGCGGCCACTTACCTCGTGGCTGAAGGTCCGGATGGCTTGTATTTGATCGACCAGCATGCTGCCCATGAGCGGGTCTTGTTTGAACAGTTAATGGCACAGCAGGCTCAGCACAAGGTGCCCGCCCAAGCGCTGCTGGAACCGGTAAATCTTGTCCTGCCCCCGGAAAAGGCGCGCTTGCTGGACGAGCAACTGACCGTCCTGGACAAAATTGGGTTTGATGTCGAACCCTTTGGCCCCAACACCTATACGGTTCGCGCTATCCCTGCTTTGGTTGTGGGTGGTGATCCCGAGGCGGCACTGAATGTGATCGTGGAGGATTTCGAAGAGGACGAATCCCCTCTGGCTGAGGAGATTGAAGCCAGGCTTACCGCCCGAATCTGCAAGCGTATGGCGGTTAAAGGCGGTCAGACCCTCTCTCCTGAAGAACAACGCGCCCTGCTGCTAAACCTGGAAAAATGTCAATCCCCACGCACCTGTCCACACGGCCGTCCGACCATGATTCACCTTTCCGCGGACTTGTTGGAGCGGCAGTTCGGTCGACGCGGTGCACGGTAATTATTGATGAGCAAAATTTTTATCTCTGGATTGATCAATTTAGAGACAACGCTGGCTGTTGAGAGCTTTCCGCTGGCATACTTCCCAGTTCGGTATCCCTTCTTTGGCATCCAGACAACAGTCTCTGGTGTGGGATTCAACCTGGCGCTTGCTTTACAACACTTGGGCAATGATGTCCACTTTGCCTCCTTGATCGGGCCAGATGAAAACAGTTCCCTGGTGCATAAAGCATTAAGCAAAGCAGATATCGATGACCGGTTGATACTCGACGAGGCAGAGGCAACCGCTCAATCGGTGATCCTCTACGATCCCTCAGGTCGCCGCCAGATCCATGTTGATCTGAAAAATATCCAGGATTTAGCTTATCCATGCGAAATTGCCCGGACAGCACTCGAGGAAAGTGACCTGGCGGTGCTCTGCAACATCAATTTCTCGCGATCATTACTCCAGTTGGCAAAGGAACTCGGCAAGCCGATCGTCACCGACGTGCATGCTTTGTCAGAGCTGGATAATGATTATAATCGTGAATTTATGTCTGCCGCGAATATCCTCTTCCTGAGCGATGATGTCCTACCGGATTCACCTGAATGTGTCGCCCGGAGCTTGATGGAAAAATATCCAGCCGAGATGATCATTATCGGTTTGGGGGGAGCAGGAGCATTGCTAGCCCATCGAGGGGATGGTTTTATTGGGAAATTTAAGGCTTTTTACACCCGCCCAGTAGTCAACACGATTGGAGCAGGGGATGCGCTCCTGTCAGCTTTTGTGGACCAGTATTTACGGCTAAAGGATCCTTACCAGGCGCTGCAAGCTGCTATGGTTTTTGCTTCTTATAAAGTTGGCGAGAAGGGTGCTGCACAGGGATTCTTAAACCAGGAAGAATTCCAAGCATGGATCAAGAAATTGGAGGTTGCATAATGCGTGGTTTATGGCTGGAAGATCAAAAACTATCTTATTGTTCTGACCTGCCCACGCCTGAACCGGAGTTAGACATGGCTTTGATCAGGATGGATTTGGCTGGGATTTGTGCAACGGACCTTGAGATGACTCACGGCTATTATCCATTTTCGGGTGTTCCCGGGCATGAGTTTGTCGGCGAGGTCGTCAGGGCTCCCGGACATGAATTCTGGGAGGGTGTACGTGTGGTGGGAGAGATCAACCTGACCTGCGGCGAATGCCGGGCTTGTCAGGCTGGGCGAACGCATCACTGCGAAAACCGAAAGGTGTTGGGGATTTTGGAGAAAGATGGCGTTTTCGCTGAGTATTTCACCCTGCCGGTGGAGAATTTGCACACGGTGCCGGATACCGTGACCGATGAACAGGCAGTATTCACCGAACCACTGGCAGCGGCACTGGAGATCCAGCAACAAGTGCAAATTCAACCGGGGATGCAGGTCCTGGTGGTCGGAGCGGGCAGGTTGGGGATGCTGATCGCACAAACCCTCAAGCTGACTGGCTGTGACCTGCAAGTTGTGGTGCGACGCGAGGCACCTGTTAGGCTGCTGGCGGATTACGGCATTCAATCCATCTTTGTGGAAGACGTCGCTGAAAATATGGCCGACCTTGTGGTGGAGGCGACGGGATCACCGGATGGGTTTGAATTGTCACGCAATGCTGTGCGACCTTTGGGGACGATGGTGTTGAAGAGCACCTTTGCCGGGGATGTTTCCCTCAATCTATCTGCCCTGGTGGTGGATGAGGTTACGCTGGTGGGTTCACGCTGCGGACCCTTTGAACCGGCACTGCGATTGCTGGAAGCCGGCTTGGTGAACCCGCTGCCGATGATTGATGCCCGTTTCAGCCTTGCTGAAGGGCTGGCAGCTTTTGATAAGGCATCCAAGCACGGGGTGCTGAAGGTATTGATCCAGGGATAATTTTTTCTTGCAAATCTTAAGTAACAAAAGGGCCGTCTTGTAATAATATGTTTACTTCACTCAAGAGAGTTGTTGTGTGCCCCATGATGATGGGGGTGGTTGGCATCATTTTCTTTTAAGTCGATGACAGTTGTTATCCACCGGGGCGAGTTGTGAGGTGCTGGTTTTTTGCCATAGAATACATCATCCATCCAGGATGCCGCTCTTCGGAAAGCCCCTGAATGCTGAACACCATAACGAATCAGGCTGTGCATGACATTATCCGCATGGGCATAGGGGCAAACAGCCATACAGCGTCCGCAGTCCGTGCCGACTCTGGTCCAGTAGGTGTAGCAACGTTCGGCATCCAGCTTCCAGCGCAGGGTGCCGTCTTCATGGGATTGGCGGTCCCCATAGGGGATTGCCTGGGAAGGACAGACAACAGCGCATTTATTGCAGTGGCTGCAAAAGTCGATCACCGTTGGATCCCAGGTTGGCGCATCGCTGATTAAGGGCAAATCCGTGGTGACGACAGCCAGGCGCACGCGGGGACCCAGGCGCGGCGTCATCAAAATGCCCATACGCCCGATCTCGCCCAGGCCGGCGTCTTTAGCAACCAGGGGGACGATCACGCGGTAATTCCCATCGATGTGGGCTCGAGCAGCATAGCCCAGGGCGCGGATGGCAGCCGCCAGGATCACGGCGATCTTTCCCGTTTCAGCATACTGCCTGGCGGACTCCATCACCGCCGGCATGCGCGGTCCCGCATTGATCATCTCGTGTGCCATCTCCACCGTGAAAGCGATCGCAAAGCGGTGATCAAGATGGATGGGTGCGCCGTATTCACCGGTCCCGCGCCCGATATTCGTATAGACATGATAAGGTTGCAGCTCACATATCCCCACATCCAGCGCGCCGTGATACCTTGCCAGGTTTTTGATCAGAGCGGTCAATTTCTCGGGGGATTGCTGTGTTTTATTTTGCGCAACAGGGCCATCCACCGCATAACGCAGGGCTTCAGTCAGGAAAAAGCCGCCCAAAGAGGAAGCAGCCAGCAGGGGAGCATAGAAAGAAGCCGTGGGTTGAAGTAAGCCGGGATTCTGCCGAAAGGCGTCATCCACGGCTTGGTGTTCGGGATGAAGCTGGTAATAGGTGTGATATTCGGTGGTGCCGGGCTGCAGGCGGGCGCGGGCGAACATGATCGTGCGTTCATCAACTCGTGACTTAGGCTCTGGGGAGGGCGGGATAGTTTTGGCCATCGGCAAAAAGAACAGGACAAAGCTAAGAATCCCTGCTACTGCGATCAAGCCTGCAAAAACCCACTGGAGGGTGATTGGCAACACCAGGGGCAGGATGCCTGCGCCCAGGCTTGCTATCGCTAAGGAACCAGCTATTCTGGCTGCCCGAAAATGCTTCTCCTGCAAGGATAAGAGGCTGAATGCCCCCCAGATAAAAAAGAATGCAAAACTGATAGCGGCAAGGAAGATCCCGGGAAATGTCATGAGGAAGGGTTACCTTTCATGGGCACAATTATACATGAAAGGGTTCCTGCATCCCTAAAAAAAAGCAATTAATATTGACTTTAAAATATAATTGTGATATTCTTGACTTAATTAGTCCAATTAAATTTGACAATAAGAAAAGTTACACCCATTTGTATTTGGTTGAAATTCACAATCAATACCTTAAAAGGGGAGCTTACCCATTCCAGACCATTTTATCGTTAGTTCTTTCGAAAATTTGATGGCTTGCTTTTAAGAAATTACATTGAAGTTAGCGGATATTCCAAAATCAATTCTGCTCTTGATGCCACGAATTGATCATTAAAAAATTAGTTTAAAAGGAGTATAAAAATGTTTAAAAAATTTCTATTTGCTGTCGTAACAGCATTGGTCATGTTGAGCTTTGCAGCCTTCCCGGTTTATGCGAGAACAATCGTAGCCCGGGTGAGTGCTGTGGTGGAGTGGGTGGATAGTGGAATCGATGTATCTGTTGGAGAGACAGTATCCCTCGTCGCAAATGGCAAAGCCATTACAGGACCCTTGAATTTGTATCCTGGTTCAAAAAGCGGTCCGGAAGGTCAGCTGGCAAATCCGGTTTGTATGGATACGGTTGAGTATACCTGTGCCCTGGAAGGAGCACCTTTCGGTGCATTAATCGGAAAAGTTGGGTCCACAGTATTTTTGATCGGTAGCGCAGGATTCTTCGCTGCCCCAGAGGACGGACGACTTTACCTGGCTGTGAATGATTTTGTCGGCGAATATGCAGATAACGCCGCTGGTTTCACCGTTCGCTTTCCTTGGAGGTAGACTATTTAAACTGATATCCAAATAACCTATAGTGTGCGGCTTGTTGATTTCTCAACAATAAGCCGCACATTTTATATATAAACATATTGCAAGGTGATTGGTGGGTAGTAAAAGGTAGGAATTTCGCCTGTTGTGATATCTCATAATATTGGAGATGCAACATCACCAGAGGATAGATTCGCTAAACCTGATGAAGATTTTAGAGTCTTAGGATTCCACAATCTCACAGGATATAAGGGTGTGCCAAAAACAAACGGGGGTTATCTTTTGTTATTTCTGAAGTGATTATAGTAAGATTAATGGGAATCTGCTGTATAAACACACAGGAAAACTTCCATGATCCCATTCAATTTCAAACTATTCTTTAAACTTGCTTACCTATCCCTATTTAAGACCAAGGGAACCCACGGCCGATTGACAGGAAAACGGGTGGTTTTCCTGGTGATTGCAACGCTGACTTATATCCCTCTGCAGCTCATCCATGGATTTTTTCTGCTGCTGGATTGGGTGTTTTTCCCGGCATTTAATAAAATTGAGGTTAAGCAGCCGGTGTTCATTATCGGAAATCCTCGCACGGGTTCCACACACCTGATGCGCGTCCTGGCAAAGGATGAGAAAAATTTTGCTGTAGCGAAGTTGTGGGAACTGGTCCTGGCACCTTCGATCACGCAGCGAAAGCTCGTTAGGGCGCTGGGCAAGCTCGATCAGCGCTTGGGGAGTCCCCTCAAAAATTGGATCCTCGAATGGGAGGCACGTGCCTTCCGCGAGGGACGGAAATACCGGCGGGTTCGGTTTGAGTTACCAGATGAAGATGAGTTGAGTTTGCTGACGATCTTCTCTGCTATCCACCTGGTATTTGCCTTTCCCTTCCTGGAAGCGTTTCGACCCATCGTATTTTTTGACCAGAAAGTCTCACCGACAGATCAAAGGCATTTTATGGCTTATTATAAACGCTGCATGCAGCGGACGCTGTATATTTATGGCACCGAAAAACACATTTTGTCAAAATCACCGGCGAACAGCGGCAGGGTGGGTACATTGGGTGAGAGCTTCCCAGATGGGAGGTTTATTTATCTGACCCGCACCCCGCTGGAAGTATTTCCCTCGTTGATGAGCTTGTTCTCCTTCAACGCCAGCCTCTTTGCGGATCTCCTTGAGCCCTATCCCTTTGGGGACAAACTGCTGGAGATGACCAAACACTGGTACAGCTACCCGCTGGATACGCTTGAGCAAAACGCCAACGGTTACTTGGTCTTAAGGTATGAGGACCTGGTCCAGGACCTCGATGGGTCGGTCCATGAAATTTACACCTCCCTTGGGCTTGAAATCCACCCGGCCTACACCCAATCGCTGCAAACAGCCGTCGCGAAGGCTGAGGACTATAACAGCCGGCATGATTATTCCCTGGCGGCGATGGGGTACACACCTGAGCAGATCATCGCTGAATACCGGGATGCCTTTGAGCGTTTTGGGTTTGAAACTGCGGTGAAAAAAACGATCCGATAGCCGAGTTTTTGGAAGATATGATGGCAAATATGTTTTGGGAACAGGTTGTTATCTAACCAACATCTCATCTCAATTAAGGTATAATGGGGCAGGTTATAATTGGAAAAATTCTCCTCAGCCCTTTACAGTTCATAGCACACCCGAGGCTGGAAAAATCGCTGAGAGTGAAAAATTTGTGAACTTCGGGGCGTGGCTCAGCCCGGATAGAGCGCACGGTTCGGGTCCGTGAGGTCATCGGTTCAAATCCGATCGCCCCGACTAAAAAACTCCTCTGAATAGGGGAGTTTAATTTTATAGGTGCCTCTGGAGTGAAGCGCAACCCCTGGAATGAAGTGGAAAGTCCTAAGGGGTTCTTCGCAAAGGTCATCGGTTTCCTACCGCTATCACTTCAGGACAGGTAAACCCGATCGATCTGGAGTATAGCGGAACCACAGAAGCAGTGCAGAGAGGGATGAATATTAACACTCATTCTATGGAGTTTTTATCCTTTACCGCTGTAATGTGCAAAGGTTTTCTTTTCATAACTAAAACCATAAATCTAGTAAACTTCAGGGCAACAAAAATCCACAACGTCATTGGGACGGCTTTCCCTCAGAGGAAACCTTTTTGTTTAGCAAAAAGAATTCTATCGGTGGGACGGTTTATGGTTTTTCAGCGGTGAAGGACAAGGTCCAGGTCTTGTTGGGGAAATCGGAAAAGCTTAGGGTTCCTGTGCCGGTCATCTGGTTACCCGTAAATTGAATAGAAAGTGGATAAACCATCTCCACGGTATCGCTGTCGCCGCGGTCGTCGCATGAATAGGTTACGGTGCGATATAAAACCATATCGAGGTTTATCATCCCCTGAGGGCTCTCAAGTTTTCCTGTAAATTCACCCTTGCCGTCATAGG
>Ga0207796_1000931_pt1 | contig 10517 bp, 7 predicted proteins | sample Pon1CUnioCityCA_6_FD_187274 | JGI IMG/M metagenome (GOLD analysis project Ga0207796, IMG submission 187274) | Marine sediment microbial community from Union City, CA, USA - Pond 1C Sediment 1 (SPAdes) | ecosystem: Environmental > Aquatic > Marine > Intertidal zone > Salt pond sediment ...
CAGCAGGTGCCCTGGGTGCCGATGTTGCAGGGCTTCATGCTCACCGCACGGTCAAACACCGTGTCGATGTCCAGCTGGGCGGCACGGGCGAGCATCTGCTGGGTGGCTGAATCGATGGTCGCCGCCTTCGGGTCTGCAACCTTCTTGGCCTTGGCTGCTTTTTCCTTTTTCTCTTCTGCCATGAGAGGTTCCTCCTCGCGATTGATCGTCACTTTCGGTTCATAGGGTCTGCCGGCGGCCCGGATCAGGCGTTTCGTCGGTGAATTCGATCGAGTCGGTCGAGCATTTTCTCCAGAGGCGAGACCTGCTCTTCGGCTGGGGTCATGGCGGCGGCCTTTTTGGGTTCGGTCTTTTGCTGGGCCAGGCGCTCTTCGCGCTCCTTGGCCCGCTTCTGGCGGATTTCCTCTTCCTCGGCCTCGCGCTTGGCCGCGGCTTCGGCGTCGGCCTTCTTCTTGGCCTCTTCCTCGGCTTTGGCCTTGGCCTCTTCTTCAGCCTGTTTCTTGGCCTCGGCCTCGGCCTTGGCCTTGGCTTCGGCGTCGGCCTTCTTCTTGGCTTCGGCTTCTTCGTCTACCTTCGGCGCCTTTTTTTCTTCCGAACCGAAGAGATCTTTCGGTTCGTCTCCAAACAGATCTTTCGGCATTATCCAATCCCTCCCAGTTTCTTTAAGGTGACCTCCAGGGTCAGATTGTGTTTTTCCGCCGTGTGTTCGATGTCTTGCCGGGTGCACTCCTTTTCCTGGAGCAGTTTTTCCAGATCGATGCCGAGGGCCTCGGCCACCTTGTCGATCTCGCGGACCGGGGCGGCCGCTGAAGGCGCTTCGGCCTTTTTATCGGGTTCGGCGGCCGGCTTCGGCGGTGCGGCCTTTTCTTCGGCTGCCGGCGGGGCTTTCTTTTCGGCGGGCTTGGCCGCCGCTGCGGGCTTGGCCTTTTCTTCTTCGATGGTCAGATCCGGCTCCGGTGCGATGGCCGCCAGGTCGACCTCCGCCTCGGCCAGCTGCTTGGCGACCGGTGCCACATCCTGGGCCGATCCGCCGTCTACCGCCAGGTCGATGAATGCCTTGACCAACCGGATCGATTCAGGATGCCGCATGATGAGGATGTCGGATCCGCCCATCAGGTAGGTGACTGCACCCACGGCCTCCATGAGGATGGCGCGCCGTTCGGGGTCGCCGAGTTCGGGCAGTTCATCGACCGGCTGTTTCGCCTCTTTGCACTTCCAGACCTCGTTTCCCAGATTGTTGATGATCGGAAACTGAAGCTTGTCGTCGCCCTGGGTCAGCGCGGCCATGCGGATTCTCTCCATGACCGAATAGGAGTACTCCATGCCGTAGCCCAGGCCGCCGGTGGTCGGATCGATGATCACCTTGTCCATAGGCATGCCCAGGTTTTCAAGCAGGATGTTGACCTGCTTGGCGAGGTTGACGTCGATGGGCGACGAGGAGATGATCGCATGGCCGAATCCCATGGCGCTGGCGGCGATGCCCTTGTGATTCTTGTCTTCCACGGGGCCGAGGGTCAGGTTCATCCCCTGGCATTCTTCGGCGATTTTTTTCAGGACCTCTTCGTCTTTTTCGATGTTGGCGCAGCCCCAGACGATCAAGGGTACGTCGACGGCCTCGGCCACTTTCTTGACGACGGCGGCGGCCTCTGCTGCCGGGGTGTCTTTGCCGTTGGGGTCGATGCTCTTGAGCTGGAGCACGATCAGCTCCGCCCCGTAGTCGCTCACGCACTTCTTGGCCCAGGCGGCCGGGTCGGCGATGACGTCCTTGAACGGGGCGAGGGCGGCTTCCGCCCAGTCTTCGGGTTCCATGTCCCAGACCTCCATGGCAATTCGGGGCTTTTGGGGCATGTCGCCTTCGAACTGGTAGAACGGATATCCGGTTTCCCCACCGACGGTCACGGCCTTGTCGCCGCTGCCGACGGTAATCTCCCGGATGTTGCCGGTGTAGGATTCCTTATAGAATTCGAAGCCCAATGTTCCCTCCTCTCGATACCGGTTGACGGTTAGGGGTGAGATGAAAACATGCGGTACAGCGAATCGGTCAATCGCCTTGCCGGGTCGATCGACGCTGTTTCAGGCAGCCCCCCTTTCTATTGGAATTGGTATGGACAAATGCGCACAAATACCCTTCGGTGATCCATTCACCAAAAAATATGGACGATCTTGCATCGCCGATTATGTCGTGGGAAGGAAAAGCTTTGGACATTCGACACAGCGGAACGGACTCAAGACGCTGTATCGCTTACGAAAAAGGATTCCTACATGCAAAGCTGAATTTTGTCAATAGATTGTGGGGATTTATTATGAGAAATAACCCAGAATCTTCAGGGAAAAATCGGCACCGCTACATCTAGTACGTGAATTCATTTTCCGCCGCGGTATATGGTGCCCATTTCGGTCTGCCACGAACAATTTTTGTTCGACAACCCAGGCGGTGGCCGTTCAGCTTGTGTTGGGCCTTCGACGTGCCTCGATCCGTTGCTGCAGGGCGGGAAACAGGGCCGACTCGGTGTGGGGCAGGAAGAGGGCCGCCACATAGTGGTCCATGTAAGAGCCGGTCTCGGAAAGCTCGAAGTTGGTCATTTTTCGAGTGACTTCAACTACATCCCGTCGGATATGGTTCGACAGCGAACTCATGCGGGCGCCCATCAGCGATCCGTTGCCGATGTAGGTGATCTTTTCCGGGTCGGTTTCCGGCAGCAGGCCGATGGTCATGGCCTTTTCCAGATCGATGTACCGGCCGAACCCCCCGGCCAGAATGATCCGGTCCAGGTCTTGCAGGGACAGGCCCACCTCGTCGAGCAGGGTCTGGCATCCGCTGTAGATGGCCCCCTTGGCCCGGATCAGATTGTCGATGTCCACTTCGGTCAAGGTAATGTCCCGGTCGATCTGGGTGTTTTCTGCGCCGGCCAGAACGTATTCCCATACCCCGCCCCGCTCCCGAATCCGGTCGGTGGGAAGGTCCCGGTTGAACTTTCCCTGGCTGTCGATGACGCCGTTTTCAAAGAGAACGGCCACGATGGTGATCAGACCGGAACCGCAGATGCCCTTGGGCCGGACATCACCGATGGTGAGATTCATCGGCTCATAGCTATCCGGATCTATGGAAAAATCTTCGATTGCACCCCGGGCGGCCCGCATGCCGAATTCGATCCCGCCGCCCTCGAATGCGGGGCCGGCGCTGCAGGCGGCGCACGCCATCCAGTCCTGGTTGCCGATGACGATCTCGGCGTTGGTGCCGACATCCAGATAAAGGGTGATCGCCTCGGATCGATAGAGACCGGAGCCCATGATTCCAGCGACGATGTCGCCCCCGACGTAGCTGGAAACAGCCGGGTAGACCAGTGCCGACACGTGGTCGCCCAGGGCGATGCCCAGGTCCCGGGCATTGATCGGCGGATAGAGGGTGGATGCCGGTACGTAAGGGCTGCGGCGGATGTATCGGGGGTTGATCCGAAGCAACAGCTGGGTCATGGTGGTGTTGCCCGAAAGGGTGATCGTGTTGATCTCGCCGCGGGAGACGCCGGCGCGTTTGATGATGTGGTCCAGGACGTCGTTGATGGTTGCTACGACCACTTTCTGCAGCGTTTCCAGGCCGCCTTCTTTTTCCGCGTAGACGATCCGGCTGATGACATCCTCGCCGTAGCTGATTTGGCCGTTGAAAGCGGCGCGTTCGGCCATAACGTCCCCGGCGTTCAGGTCGATGAGCTGGCCGTAGACCGTGGTGGTGCCGATATCCATGGCCACCGCATAGCTGCGGTCGGCGGTGTCGCCGGCCTCAATGTCGATGATGTGGGTTTTTCGGCCGCTGTGCACGGGTCGCGCCAAGGTCGCTGTGATTTCAAATCCGCTCCCGCGAAGCAGGCCGGGTATTTTCCGGATTACCGGCAGCCGGACAACCAGACGGTGTTCGTCGTAGTGGACTTTCAGGTGGCTGACCAGCCGCGCCACATCGGGAAGCCGGTCGTCCGAGGTCGGTTCCGGCAGCCGGAGAAACCGTTTTTCCACCGGCGGCAGAAACAGCCCCTCTTGCTTGAGCGATTCGAAATCGACCTCCTGGATGCGGGCCGTTTTTCGCGGGGTGCGCTGAAGGTTCAGCACGGATGCGTCGATGGCGGACTCGACTGGGATGCGGACGGTCAGGTCGCTTTTGACCGTGCTTTGACAGGCCAGGCGGATCCCTTTTTCCCGGTCTTCCGCCTTCACGCGATTGGTAACGCCGCCTTCCACCTCGCCTTGTTCGATGATGACCCGGCACTTTCCACAGACGCCTTCACCGCCGCAGGAGGCGTTGATGTGGACACCGGCTTCCAGTGCGGCGCGGATCAGGGAGGTGCCGTCTTCCACGCTGATGGTGTTGTCGTGGGGCAAAAATCGGATCGTGTGGCGTGTGCGCATATGCGGTACCATGCCTTTTGAAATGTTGTCGAACAATGGGTCATGGGGGCGTTTGTTCCATTGCAAATCCCAGAACCCGGATACAACAAATACCGGATATTTTCTATCTTCCTTCCGGCCGCCGGGTCATTTTTGTTCCTCGCCGGTTTCCTTCAACTCGTCGAAGCGACAGCTCAGCACCAGCACGTCCTGTTCGGACTCCCGGTGCACCTGGTATGGCATTGTGTCGAACAACCGGATCATTCCGTCGTTGTCGGGGGCGGTGTAGGCCAGCAGCCCGGCGATCCCGTTTTCCCGGGCAGCGCCGCTGATTTGGGCCATCAGGATCCGGCCCATCCCCTTGCCCTGGTATTTTCGGCTGACGGAAAACGCCACCTCGGCCATGTTCGTCGACTCGTCGAGCAGGTACTCCGCCACGCCGACCACGCGGCCGAAACCGAATTCACCGACGACCGCCACCAGTGTCAGGTTCTTGACGTAGTCGATCTGAGAAAGGCCTTCGACCTCGTCGCGAGCGAAGCTGCTCTTGTCGTGGAAAAAGCGCGAGACGACGTCCTCTTTTTCAAGATTGTAGAAGTGCTCCTGGATCCGGCGCTCATCCACCGGCTTGGCCGGCCGGAGCATGACCGGCTCATCGTCGATCTCGATCCGCTTTTCCAGGTGTATCGGGTAGACGCTGTGCAGCGATTCTTTGAGTTTTCGCTCCGCTCCGAGCAGGCCCAGGGTCTTGGCGTCGTGAAACAGCTGTTCCCGAAAGGCCGGATGGGCGATGCTGATCATTGCCAGCGCCCGCTCCTGCAGACTTTTGCCGAAAAGGTTGACCGCACCGAACTCGGTGACCACGTAGTGCACGTCGCTTCTGGGAACCACCACGGCGGTTTTTCCCAGCGACGGGACGACCCGGCTTTTTTTGCCGTCCCGGGAAGTGGACGGCAGCATCAGAATCGATTTTCCCCCTTCGGCCTGGGCCGCACCGCGGATGAAATCGAGCATGCCCGAAACACCGGTGAAATGGTTGATCGGCATGGCGTCTGCGGCGGTCTGGCCGGTCAGGTCGACCTCCATGGCCACGTTGATGGAGACCATGCGATGGTGCTGGGCGATGACGCTCGGATTGTTGACATAGTCCGAAGGGTGAAAGTCGATGCCGGGGTTGTCGTCGAGAAACTCGTAGAGCTCTTCTGAGCCGATGGCGCTGCTGGCCACCAGCTTTCCGTCGTTGAACCCCTTTACCCGGTTGGTGATGACCCCGCGGGAGACCAGGTGCATGATGTCGTCGGTCACATACTGGGTGTGGATGCCCAGGTCGTTTTTGTCGGCCAGCGCCCGCAGCACCGCCTGGGGGGTGGTGCCGAGGCTGATCTGGACCGTTGAACCGTCGTCGACGAACCGTTTGATGTGGTCGGCAATCAGGTTGGCCGATTCGGATTCGGGCGGGGCGCCGACGGTCAGCAGGGGCTCTTCGACCTCCACGACCACATCGACATCGTTTGCGTGGATGAAGCTTCGCCCCAGAACGCGGGGCATGCGGGGGTTGACCTGGGCGATGACCAGTTCGGCGCTTCTGGCCGCCGCCAGGGTGATGTCGACGGAAATGCCCAGGCTCATCCATCCGAAATCGTCGGGCTCCGACACCTGGATCAGGGCGACGTTGACCGGCATCCGCTTGGTGTGAAACAGGCGGGGGACGGCCGACAGGTTCAGCGGCGTGATGTAGCGAAGGTTGCGGGCGATGCCCTTGGGCCGTCCGGAGCCGGCGTAAAACGATCGGATGGTCAGGTTCTTCTCATGGGACTTGTTGGCCACCAGGGTCAGCGGGGCGCTTTCCAGGGCCATGAGCCGGATCACCTCCAGGCCGGTGAAGCGGTCGGACTGCTCGGCCAGGGCGCGCACCAGGGCCTGGGGCTCGCCGCACGAAGAACCGATGAACACGCGCTGGCCCGGGCGGATCCGTCCGATCGCCTCCTGCGAGGAGCACTTTTTGGCTGGGTAATTGTCGGCCCAGTTGGCCGTTGTGGTCATGGCACCCCCTTTTTCAACCTCCCTTCGGTCCGATCCTTCTGCTTAAACCATCCGGGTAACCGGATCAAGCACCGGAATTTGAAAAACGTTGCACGGCGCGGCCACACGACCTGGAAAATTGCGGTTTCCAACCGGCAGACAACGGCAGACCAGGGCGGTTTGGGTGCGGTTCAAAATCCCCGGAAGTTTCCAGTGGTTCCGCCGGGGCGGCATGGGGTCGAAATGATTGCCTTTCTTGTGTTGACAGCCGGACCCCTTCCCTTTATATACACGTTGATTCGCCGCCCGGGCGCCGTCGACCTGCGCCGGCCGGCGGCACAACGAGCGGCTTTCGACCCCGATCGATCGGGATTTTTGCGGGAAGGAGCCCATGCACATTCTGAAAAACATTGTCCGCTGGATCGACTGGCTCAACACCTGGGTGGGTCGGTTCGTGGCCTGGGCCACGGCGGTGGTGGTCTGCGTCGTGTTCGTCGACGTGGTCATGCGCTACGCCTTCAAGACCAGCTTCGTGTTCACCCAGGAGCTCGAGTGGCACCTGTTTGCCTTTATCTTCCTGATGGGGGCCGGCTACACCCTGCTCAAAGACGGCCACGTGCGTGTCGACATCTTCTACCAGCGGATGAGCCCCAAGGTCCAGGCGTGGATCAACCTGGTCGGCGTCCTGCTGTTTTTGATTCCCGGCTGCTACCTGATCATCGCCACCTCGCTGAAGTTCGTCGCCAATTCATTCAGCATCATGGAAGGTTCCCCCGACCCTGGGGGGATTCCCTTCCGCTGGGTTTTGAAGGCCTGCATCCCCGCCGGTTTCGTACTGGTTTTTCTGCAGGGGATTTCAATGGCCATCAAAAGCCTGTTCACCATTGTCGGCAAAGACATCGAATCCGAGACGGAGACCTGATGGAGTATCTGCCCGGCTGGATGTTTCTGGCCCTGACCATCCTGTTGATGTTCGGCTTTCCGGTGACCTTCACGCTCATGGGCACGGCGCTGGTCTTTGGGATGATCGGATTCGGCTGGAACTTTTTCAACCTGCTGCCGCTCCGGATCTGGGGGGTGATGACCAACGTCACCCTGTTGGCCGTGCCGCTGTTCGTCTTCATGGGCGTGATGCTGGAGCGCTCCGGTCTGGCCGAAGAGCTGCTTGACACCATGGGAATGCTCTTCGGGCGAATCCGGGGGGGGCTGGCCATTTCGGTGGTGGTGGTGGGGGCGCTGTTGGGCGCCTCGACCGGCATCGTCGGGGCCACCGTGGTCACCATGGGCCTGCTGGCCGTTCCCACCATGCTCAAACGCGGATACAACCGGTCGCTGACCACGGGCACCGTCTCCGCCTCCGGCACCCTGGGCCAGATCATCCCGCCCAGCATCGTGCTCGTGCTCATCGGCGACATCGTCGGCGTGCCGGTGGGCGACCTGTTCATGGGGGCGGTGCTGCCCGGCCTCGTGCTGGTGGGGCTCTATGTTTTCTACATCGTGCTGGTGTCGCTTATCAAGCCGACATGGGCGCCGGCGATCCCGAAAGAAGAGCTGGCCTCGATGTCACACATGGACATGGCCAAGCGGGTCGGCCGGGCGATGTTTCCGCCGCTGTTTCTCATGGTGGCGGTGCTCGGCTCGATCTTTGCCGGTATCGCCTCACCGACCGAGGCCGCCGGCGTCGGGGCGGTGGGGGCCACTGTGCTGACGGTCGCCAACCGGAAGTTTTCGCTGAAGATTCTCCGGGAGGTGATGCACACCACCCTGCAGCTGACGTGCATGGTGTTTATCATCCTCGTCGGCGCGGCGGCCTTCGGCCTCGTCTTCCGGGGACTTGGGGGAGACGAGCTGGTGCGGCACTTTCTTGGCGGGATTGCCGAAACCCACGGCAGCCAGTTCGTTCTCTTTATCGTGATGGGCCTGATCTTCGTGATCGGGTTTTTTCTCGATTTTATCGAAATCACCTTCATCCACGTGCCGGTGCTGGCCCCGATCATGATCGAGTTCGGTTTCGATCCGGCCTGGTTCTGCATTTTGATCGCCGTCAATCTCCAGACCTCTTTTATGACGCCGCCCTTCGGTTTTTCGCTGTTCTACCTGAAGGCGGTCACCCCGCCGGAGATCACCACCGGCCATATCTACCGCGGCATTATCCCCTTTGTCATTTTCCAGCTTATCGGATTGCTGATCGTGGTGTTTTTCCCGAGGCTGGTCACCTGGCTGCCGGCGGTTGTTTTCGGCGGGTAGGCTCGCCATCTTGCAGCAGATCAGAAATCGACTTGAAATTGTTCGAAAAGATGCTTACGTAGCCCGAGGCAAAATCAACTGCAGTTTATTGTCCACCAGCAAACCGATGGAAAGGAGTCAGGCAAATGAAACGACGCGAGTTCTTGAAGAAGGCGGGAACCGGCGCGGCCGCCGCCGTGGCAGCTTCCGCGATTGCCGCACCGAACGTGATCGCCCAGAAAAAGTACAACTGGAAAATGGTGACCACCTGGCCGCCCAACCTTCCCGTTCTGCAGACCGGAGCCGTGCGATTCGCACAGCGGGTCAAGGAAGCCACCGACGGCCGGATCAATATACAAGTATTTGCCGGCGGGGAGTTGGTTCCGCCGCTGAACACCTTCGATGCGGTTTCCGACGGCACCGTGGAATGCGGCAGCGGCGCTGCCTATTACTGGGCCGGAAAGACCCCGGCCTGCCAGTGGTTTGCCGCCGTCCCCTTCGGTCTCAACGCCCAGGGCAACAACGCCTGGTTTTACAGCGGCGGCGGATTGAAGCTATGGGAGGAAGTCTACGCCCCGTTCAACGTGATTCCCCGGCCCCAGGGCAACACCGGTGTTCAGATGGGCGGATGGTTTCGCAAGGAAATGAACACCATCAAAGACTACGACGGTCTGAAAATGCGGATCCCGGGCCTGGGCGGCAAGGTGATCGCCGGCGCCGGCGGCACCGTGGTATTGCTGCCCGGCGGTGAGATCTTCACCTCCCTGGAGCGCGGCGTTCTCGATGCCACCGAGTGGGTCGGCCCCATGCACGACCTTCGGATGGGTTTTTACAAGGCCGCCCAGTACTACTATTATCCCGGCTGGCACGAGCCCGGCACGACCTTGGAGGTGATGTTCAACAAGAAGGCCTACGAGTCGCTGCCCAAGGACCTGCAGGCGATTCTCGACGCCGTGGCCATGGAGACCAACATGTGGAGCCTGAGCGAGTTCGAGGCCGGCAACGGTGCCGCCCTCCAGGAGCTCATCACCAAGCACAATGTGAATCTCAAGCAGTTCCCCGCGCCGCTTCTCGACGACCTGCGCGAACTGGCCAAGGACGTGCTCGAAGAAGAGGCCGACAAGGACCCGCTGGCCCGGAAGGTGCACGACGCCTTCAAGAAGTTCAAAGCCCAGGTGGGGGTTTGGGGGACCGTCTCGGAAAACGCCTACTACAACGTGATCGCCGACAAGTTCAAGCTAAAGGCATAAAAAAAGGCCGCCCGGTGTTCGCCGGGCGGCCCTTTTTTATTACGTTTTCCGTGATTTTCTGCGGTTTCGATTGATTTCCAGGGTGGCCCGCAGGCCCCGGTTTCGAATCGAAAACCAGGCCAGCCGCTTTCGGTCCATGACGAAAAAGCGTTTCCCGTATTTTTTCAGCGCCTTTGCGTCGATTTCGACGCCGAGGCCGGGGTGGTCCGGCACGGCAAGCCGCCCCTTGTCGTGGTAAAAGGGTGTTTGAAGGACGCCGTCTCTGGCCTCCACGGTCCACCCCGGGGGGCTGATGGGGTACTCCAGTTCTTTTTCTTCGGCAAAACCGCTTGCGGCGAACAAGTGCAGGTTGACGGCAAACCCGATGCCGTTGGTCCAGGTGTGGGGCGAATAGATCAGTCCTTTTCGTCGGCACAGCTTGGCCACCTCGATGGTTTGTGCGATGCCGCCGGTAAACACCGCGTCGGGCTGGAAAATGCGGTAGCAGCGGCGTTCGATCATCATCCTCAGCTCGGCCAAGCCGCCGGTGTGCAGCTCCCCCCCGGCGATCGGCACGCGGCTGTAGGCGGTCAGTGCCGACAGATCCTCGTACGCGTCCATCGGCAGGGGTTCTTCGAGCCAGGCCACGCCGGCGTCGGCGCA
>Ga0207796_1000932_pt1 | contig 10508 bp, 12 predicted proteins | sample Pon1CUnioCityCA_6_FD_187274 | JGI IMG/M metagenome (GOLD analysis project Ga0207796, IMG submission 187274) | Marine sediment microbial community from Union City, CA, USA - Pond 1C Sediment 1 (SPAdes) | ecosystem: Environmental > Aquatic > Marine > Intertidal zone > Salt pond sediment ...
CCCGCCGTTGGGGCTGAATCCCGAAAGCGTAGGTGAATGCCCACACTTATCCGGTGTACGCGGTATTAAGCGTTTTTTATTTCCAGGAGATCCCATTTGTTTCCATAGAGGTCTTCAAATACTGCGACTGTTCCATAAGATTCTGTTCTTGGTTTTTCCTTGAAAATAACACCATTAGAAATCATTTTCTTGTAATCACGCCAAAAATTGTCAGTGTGTAAAAATAGAAACACTCTTTCGCCAGTTTGATTGCCTACAAAGTCTTCTTGATCAGATGATGATGGCTTTGCTAAAAGCAAACAACTTTCATTACTACCAGATGGGGCAACCAAAACCCAACGCTTTCCTTCGCCTAAATCAGTGTCTTCCACTAAATTAAAGGAGAGTTTTTCGGTAAAGAATTTTATTGCTTCATCGTAGTCATGAACCAATAAAGAAATATAGCCTATTTTTTGTTTCATGCGTTTATCTCACAACTCATGTTGTATTTGCGTTTTATCTTTTTAGCAGCTGAGTCGAATAATATCATCAGCCTTTTTTGGATAAAGCGACATCAGGTATTCACGAGTGCCACCATCATACATATCGGCTGTAAATCCAGGAGACATTGTACATCCGTAAAGCGAGTATCTTCCGCCATCAACCATGTGACCTGCTTGTCAAACAGCTGCTGGAATTACATTTGAACATGCTGACCTTCAAATGGGTCATTTCCCATAATCACATCTTTGCTTGAACCATCAGGGTATAACAAGATCAATCGAAGCGGGTCGCCTGAATAGAAATGCCAGATTTCATCAGCGGGTAATTTATGAAAAAGGGTTACGCTATTAGGTTCATTACAATGAAGTGCAATAATGGCTGTTCCGTAAGGTTGGCTGTTTTCCAACTCTTGTTTTGAGCGATATGTACTCAAAAACATAGTGCCTTCAACGGGCAATGACTTCAAATCGTATTTTTCGCTAATGGCTTTTACTTCTGGCAACATAGATTCCTTGTTGTGCAAGACAAACGCCTAACTATTGATTATACGGAATCCCGGTAAGCTGCAATTATACTGTATAGCCAACCGCAAGAAGTATAGTTTACTGCAATTACACTTGATTACTTCAATCATACGACTGCAACCCAATACCAAAATATTATCCATCATCGAGCCACACATAACTTTCAAAAATAGGGGGTGATTTGCAAAGAAAAGTTAAGCCGGTAGCCGTGTAGGTGGGCTGGGCAGAGGAAATGAAAAAAAGACAAGTTGATTGTGCGAAATTATTGAGAGAATACAGGATTCCCAGAACCAACCCACCAAATCCAAATCACACCAATAATACATGGAATTTGCGATGGGTTGGTCTGAGAAGAGCCAGTTATTTCATGTATTCTTGGACATTTCCGGTATTATGTGCGCGATTCCTTTCGCCAACCCAGATTACCGGCGCGTTCACAGGCAGAACGCGCCCTACTTTTTAGACCGGCGCATGTCAACCTTTGCCGCAAGCGGCATAAATCGGGGTAAAACCTGCCGCTTTTGACGGATTGTATTCCCTTTTTCCATTTGCTATAATCTTCACAGACTAGAACGCATGTTCTATGACCGGGACGGTTCGGGTGGCGAAAGCCCTGCCCACACACATCCTTGACCGCGCTTTGCGCAGCACCCGGGCCGTCCCCCACCGATCAACGAGAAGCATGGAGGTGCCGTTTTATGACGAGACGTAAACGCCCCGAGGGCGAGGTAGGTTTCTATGTGGAAACCTTCACCCGGGCGGAGATGGCAGACCTGGAACGCGCCCTGGGCGACTCCCTGCGGGGGGAGATCGGCATGCTGCGGGTGGTGATGCGCCGTTTCTTTGAGCGCGCCGCCCAGGAAGCCGATGACCTGAAAGCACTGGCGGACGCCCTGCGCGTCCTGGGGCTGAGCTGCACCCGCCTGGCGAAGATCCTCCAGACGGAGAAGAGCCTGGGCGATAAGCGCGCCGACGAGCTCTCCGAAGCACTGACCCTGAGCATGGGTGCGGTATTGGAGGAGCTGAAGAGCGCCAGCCTGGGCAGCCGTGCCGGGGGAGCGACCCATGGATGACCCACGGGCGGAACTGCTGACCGAACAGCTGCGCCACGCTAACCACCTGCTCCAGGCGCAGATCAATGCCCTGGAGGCGCGCCAGGCACACCAGGCGGCGATCACCAACCAGCGCCTGGCGGCATTGGAGGAGGGGCTGCGCGACCACGAAGGGCGCATCCGCACCGCCACCGAAGGCGTGACCCAGTTCAAGCTCTTCTCCGGGCTGGCCTCAGGCGGCTCGGGCTTGATGTCCCTGGTCGCCTTCCTGCGCACCTTTTTGGGTGGTTAGGGGGAGAGGAAATGACCAAATTGGTGGAACTCTTGAAGAAGCTCCTGCGGGACGTGGTATTGTTCGTACGCTTTGCCAGCGGGGTCAGGCTGCGCCGCTACCAGGAAGGGGTGGCGCGGGCGGTCGTGCACTCTGTGCTGCACCAGGAGGGGTTGAGTTTTGTGGTGATCTTCCCGCGCCAGTCGGGCAAGAACGAACTCCAGGCCCAGCTCCAGGCGTACCTGCTGACCCTGCTCGCAGGGGAACGGGGCGAGATGGTGCAGGTCTCCCCCACCTGGCGCCCCCAAACGGAGAACGCCATGCACCGGCTGGAAACGGTGCTGAGCGCCAACCTGGTGGTGAAGGATCGCTGGGAGAAGCACTTCGGGCATGTCTACCAGGTGGGGCAGGCGCGGCTGGTTTTCCTCTCGGGCGCACCCACCGCCCACATCGTCGGCGCCACTGCTAACCTTCTTCTCTCTGTGGATGAAGCCCAGGATATCTTGATCCCCAAATTCGACAAGGACATCGCACCCATGGCAGCCAGCACCAACGCCACCCGCGTATTTTGGGGCACAGCTTGGACCTCAAACACCCTCCTGGCCAGAGAGGAAAAAGCCGCACGTGCCCTCGAGGAGGAGGACGGGATCAGGCGCGTTTGGCGTCTCACCTGTGACCAGGTCGCTGCCGAAGTCCCCGCCTACGGCCGCTTTGTGGCAGATCAGGTCGCCAAGCTCGGCCGCAATCACCCCATGGTGAGAACCCAATACTATTCGGAAGACATTGACGCCGAAGGCGGACTGTTCCCACCGGAGCGCCTCGCTCTAATCTTTGGTTCCTATCCCCCGCAGATCTCCCCTCAAACAGGATCAGTTTACGCCATGACCTTAGATGTTGCGGGGGAGGACGAAAGCGAAACAAAGGACCTGGGCGATCTGGCCAATCCACAGCGCGACTCTACAGCCCTCACCATTGCCCGGGTTAACACAGAAACTTTAAATGATCCCGGGTTGCTCTTACCCTCCTACGATATCGTTTATCGTCAGCTTTGGACGGGAGTGAAGCACGTTGACTTATACGGTCAGATCCTATCCCTCGCAGCCACATGGGATGTCAAGTTCCTGATCGTAGACGCCACCGGCGTGGGCGCCGGCTTGGCAGCCTTCCTCGCGCGCTCCCTTGGCGATCAAAAGGTGATCCCGTTTATCTTCAATAGCAAAACCAAATCCGATCTCGGCTGGGCGTTTATCTCTCTGGTTGACAGTGGCCGGCTCAAGACTTACGCACCTGATCCCAACAGTTACACACACCTTCAAGAGAACCATGATCTCTTCCTCAAACAGTTAGAGTTCTGTCAATACGAGATCCAACCAGGACCCGACAAGAAGATCAAATGGAGCGTGCCCGATGGAACCCGCAACCCTGCAACGGGTGAGCTCATACATGATGACCTGGCCATCTCTGCTGCCATGCTTGCCTTGCTGGATGATCAGTCCTGGACCGTAACCGGTCCGGCTGCCGTGGTCAAAGCGCATGATCCCCTGGATGACATGAAAGGTTTTTAGATGGATCCCAAAAACATTTTCAATTTATTCAAAAAACACTTGGGGATCTCCCTGATTATTTTCTTGTTTATTCAAATGCTCACCGACTTATCCGCCTTCGCTGGGTCGCGCCATGCTCCGCTCCGCTCCGCTTGGCCAACCGCTCCGGCTTTTCCCCATGGAGGACAACCGCATGATCGACAATGAATACCACGCCTTTGGCATTGATCTAAGTAGATACAACACAAGCCCCGATGGAAGTCTCAAACCAGACTTCCAAATCATAGCTGCACACGTCCCCGAAGTTGTGTTTATCTCTATGCGTGCTGGCATAAGCTGGGGCTATCAAGATCCCTGGTTCGCTTATTACTTCGCCGAAGCAACCAGGATCAAACGCGTTCGCTTGCCCTACCATGTCCTTTATCCAGGCGAGAGCGCATCTGCCCAGATGGATAACTTCTTCCGTATCCTGGGCGACATTGACTTCGCGCACGTGCCCTTGGTTTTAGATCTCGAGTTACACCACAACCAGACGGTAAGCAGGATCACCCAATGCACAGCCGAGAGCGTGAAGATCCTCACCAAAAGAACAGGACGCATCCCCTTTATTTATTCCCGGGCGGGCTGGGTCAATCAATACTTGCGCGTGGCTGACCTCCCCCCCGTTTATTGGTGGCTTGCCCAATACCGTTACAGTCTCCCCTATCCCCTGTATACCCCAGAGTACCCCTGCCCACCCACGCTGCCGGCAGGGGTCAAATACTGGACCATCCACCAGACCGCCAGCAGGGGCAGGAGCATCGGTGCCAGGGCGATGTACTACATGGACTACAACCGCTGGAACGGATCTAAAGGGAACGTGCTTGCCTTCGTGGGCGTGAAGCAGCAGAAGCCCCGCATTTGCCCGATCGACCTTGAAGATTGCCCTCGATTATTCGTGGACGTGGAGTAAAAACCTTATGCCAAACGCCGTCTCTTATTTTTTACAGCGACTTTTTCCGCGAACCTTTGAAGAAACCGTGAGAGAACGCCTTACAGCGGAGACCGAAAACAACTTCTTCGTAGGAACCAGGCGATATGACGAGAGCGATCGCGACCGCTTGGAGTATGACCGAGAAGATGTGCTCGACCAATGCTTGGACGCTTGGCGCGATAGCCCTCTGGCCAGGAGGATCGTAGAACTAACCTCACAATATGTGATCGGGCCAGGGTTCGACATCGAATGCAAACACACCAACACCCGCAAGTTTATTACCGACTTCTGGACCCACCGATTGAACCGCATGCCCTCAAGACTGATCGAGTTATGCGATGAGCTCACCCGCACAGGCAATCTCTTTTTATTGATCAGCACTGACCCCAGCGGGATGAGTTACATCAGGGCCATCCCAGCGTCAGACATTGACACCATCACCCCCTCGGCCAACGACATCGAACAGCCGATCAGCTTCACAACCAAAGCCAACGAACAGCTTGAGGTTTCCACCTACCCGGCCTACAACCACCTCACTGACAGCCAGGACGAGAACGGGTCCTTTCAATCTGTGATCCTGCACTATGCCATCAATCGGCCGGCCGGCGCCCAGTGGGGGGAACCGGATCTCGCCCCCTTGCTGACCTGGCTTCGCAGATATTCCGCTTGGCTGGAGGATCGCGTAAGACTGAACCGCTTCCGTAATGCGTTTGTCTATGTGGTCACGGGTCGCTTCTCTTCTGAGGTCGCACGTAAAGCCAGGCAAACAGAGTTAGCAGCCAACCCACCCTCCCCGGGTTCGATCTTGGTTTGTGACGAGAGCGAGACATGGAGTGTCATCTCACCCAAGCTCGAAGCCCTGGACGCCAACACCGACGGTCTCACCATCAAGAAGCTGATCGCTTCGGGGGTAGGTATCCCGCTCCACTTCCTCGCAGAACCTGAAGGGTCCAACCGCACCACAGCCGAAAGCGCCGGCGGTCCCACCTTCCGCCGCTTCGAACAGCGTCAGCAGTTCTTTATGTGGCTGATCGCTGACCTGCTCGAGGTAGTCACCACCCGCCGTTCCATGGTGGATCCCAGCGTAAAACCCGACCGAGAGATCAAGATCTCCGGCGCTGATATTAGCTCCCGTGATAATGTCGCTCACTCGATCGCTGCTGTAAATGTGATGAACGCCCTTGAAAGGCTCTACGACATGGGCTTGATCTCCCAGCGAGAAGTCCTCCGCATGCTCTATCGCTTCGCCGGTGAAGGGGCAGACATTGACGAAGTTATGCAGCAGGGCACAGGCATCGACAACCGCGAGACTTCCAAACCAGTGGAACCCGTAACCAAAGAACCGGTCAACACCTCAACAGGATCACCCAAGAAGACAGTCCTACCATGAGAGACTTTTTCAATCTATGCTAAAAAAATCGCATGGCCAGAAACATTTTTTTGAATATAAAACAATAGGCTGGATGGCTTCAAGCCATACCAGCCGTATGCCCACCGCAGGGGCGGTGGGCGAAGGCAACAGCTTTCAGCTTCATACCTCCGCCGGCTCACAAAGCCGAGACAGGATCAGAAAGGATCACTGCATGAGTGAAACCAAACCCGAATACCTAACCCAACACCAGGCCAGCTTCACAGCCACAGCCCAGCCCACCCAGCCAGGAAGATTTGAGATCCTTTGCATCACTACCGGTAATGGCAATGGCTGGAAGTTCAGCGAAGAAGTCCTCCAATCCTCCCTCCCATTATGGGAAGGCGCACACTGCTTTATTGATCATGCGTGGTTCTCTCGCTCCGTGCGTGATCTCGCTGGCCAAATATCCGATCCCGCTTGGGATCAAGATACCCAGGGTATCAAAGCCACCCTCAAACCCTTCGGGCCAGGTGGCGAGTTATTATCCGCCTTCGGGCGTGAGGTTCTCCAAGAAGAACCCGCCCCCAATGTAGGTTTCTCTGCCGATGTGCTTTTCACAGCCAACGGTAAAGAGGTCAAACAAATTCTCAAAGTTATCTCGCTTGATCTCGTCTACGATCCAGCCCGGGGGGGAGCCTTCCTTCGGGCACTCAATCAGAAAGGTTACACCACCATGCCAGAAGAAATTAAAACCAACCATGAAACCCCACCAGAACCAACCCCAAAGGGAGGTGATCCAGTCCTCACCAAACTGCAAGAAGATCAAGAAGCTATGCGCGCTTTGCTGGGCGAGCATGAGCGACAAGCGAAGTTGGATCAGGCTTTACAAGAAGCCCAAAAGACACGCGTCCAAATGTGCGCCTACTTGCTTGAAAGCGCCCTCACCGCATCCAAGCTCCCCGCTCCCCTGCAAGAACGCTTGCGAAAGCAGTTCGAAGGCAAGATCTTCGAAGCCCAGGAGATCCAGGACGCCATCACCGACAGCCGCGCCATGTTATCAGATCTCACCGCAGGCGCAGCCGTCCAGGGTCCCGGCCGCATCACTTCGGTTTTCAACGAAGCCGACAAACTCCAAGCAGCCGTGGACGATCTCTTCAACATCCCCCGTGATGAGAAGCTCCAATCCCTGAACATTCCCAAGCTGTCAGGCATCAGGGAGCTTTACTTATCCCTCACCGGCGATTACGACCTGCACGGCGGTTATCACCCCGATCGGGCACACCTGGCAACCACCGCCGATTTCACAGGCTTGGTCAAGAACGCCCTCAATAAAATCGTCACCAATGTTTGGGAACAGCTTGGCCGAGCGGGCTACGATTGGTGGCAGTACATCTCCACAGTCGAACATTTCAACACCCTCAACACCATCACCGGAACGCTGATCGGCACAGTCGGCAGCCTTCCCGTGGTTGCAGAAGGCGCCGAATATACCGAGCTTTCTGTAGGCGATAGCCCCGAGACCGCCGATTTCGTGAAGTACGGCGGTTATATCCCCCTGACTTTGGAACTCATTGACAGGGACGAAACACGCAAACTCAACGCCTACGCACGCGAGCTCGGCTCCGCCGGTATCCGCAAAATTTCTTCCCTGGTCGCTGCTATCTTCTCAGCCAACGCAGGGGTAGGACCCACCCTCGCCGACACGGGCGCACTCTTCAACGCCACCGCCGTTACCACCGCCGGAGGTCACGCCAACTTGCTCACCACCGCCCTGGCAATTGACGCATGGGAAGCAGCCTGTCAGGCGGTCTACGCCCAACCAATGCTGATCAAAAACGCCGCGGGGTTCTATGGCACGGGGCCAGCCATGGCAGTAAATCCCAAATACTGCTTGGTTCCTCGCGAGCTCCAGTACACCGCTTGGCTCATGCTCAACGGTAACTTCGTGCGAGAAGCAACCTATGTCTATGACAATGTTCTCAAGGGTTCCGCCGTTCCGCTCACCGTGCCCGAATGGACGGACGCCACTGACTGGGCCGCCGCTTGTGATCCAGCCGTAGCACCCGCCATTTTCGTAGGCGAGCGCTTCGGTCTCATGCCCGAGATCTATATCGCAGGGGACGAGCTCTCGCCCGCTGTTTTCACCAACGATGAACACCGCCTGAAAGTTAGGCACTTCCTCGCTGTGTGGGTTAACGACTTCCGCCCGCTGCACAAGTCCAATGTAGCGTAGTTGCTTTTTCTCTTCTTCTCCTTTGGAAAGCTCCCCCCATACCACCTCTGATGGGGGGAGCACCAACCAACGAAAGGATCTAAAAAAACCATGGGTTATGTAAACGTAACAGATATAAGTCAATTCATTTCACCCTTCCAATGTGGTTACACTGCCGGAACCTGGACGCCCACCGTCTCAAGCGATATCGTCTCCAATAACCGCACCGCCGCGGCGGCCACCTTCGATATCCTGATCCCAATTCCCCTGCCAAGTTCTGATGTCGGGTTACAGGGCGCCAAGCTGGTCAGCATCGATGTATTTTACAAAACCACTGTCGCTGCCCTGACTGACTTCGCCACAGTGGAGCTTGACAAGATCAGCCTTCCAGCTGGGGTCGCTGCTGGCGCCAATCCCGCCGTCACCATTGACGGAGATCACGACGCCGCCGCAGAACGCAAGACCACCGGCGCACACATGATGACCGTCACTTTAGATACCCCCGTCTTTATTGACGACCTGGACGCCTTCGTGCTTCACGTAGGCGCGGAGGGCGCCGCCACCAGTGTGATTGCCTTCTATGGGGCGCGTGCCAATTACACTTTGCGACTTTAGAAAGAAAGGAAACTTTTACCATGCCAGAAAAATTGAAATTCTTACTCACCTCACGCAAATTTTGGGCTGCCCTGATCGGGCTAACCTTGCTGGTCGTCAAAGCCTGGCAGCCTGACTTCCCCCTGGAGGAAGAACAGCTTACGGCGATCGTGACGGTCCTGGTGGCCTATATCCTGGGCACCGGCATCGAAGACGGCCTGGCGCGCAAAAATTAAACCTGACAAACGGGGTGGGGCAGGGAGCGCTATGTCCTCGATCCCTTTTCCACCCCAATAAGCTTAATCGCGCTCCCTAATAAATGAAAGGATTAAACATGGTTGACAAGATAGCTACACGGAAGATTGCCGCAGCACTGGTTGGCGGTGACCCCCTGGATTTCGCCCTCAAAGCGGATGGTTCCCTGGTGGTGATCGCCCCGAACGGGCAGAAATTTAAGTTCACAGCGGAGCAGGTGGCTCAAAAACGGGCGGCAAGCCAGCCCAAAGGTCAAAGAAAGGCCGCCCCCAGGACGAAAAGCGCAGCGCCAAAACCCCCCGCTAAAAAACCAGCATGAAAAGAATTATTTTCAACCGCATCCTATTTTGGCCTGTTGATTGAGAAGGAGCTATTATGGCCGCCACCCTTGCAACCGCCCGAGCACAAGTTGAAGAACGATTGATCGACCCTACAAACCTGATTTATGCCACTGCCACCCTCGATGAAGCCCTCAAAGCCGCCCTGGGTGAGATCTCAAACGCCTACGGTTCCGCCGTTGCCCTCAAAGACCTGGACGGCGCCGCCGCAACCACTTTTGACGATGAAGACCTGGTCGCCTTGATCACAGGCGCCGCCGCTTATGCTCTCCGTTTTCGCACCATCGAAAAATACGAGGAAGCCTCACCCACCCGCGAGGACCTGGACGAGATCGCCAGGATCGCCGCGGTAACCATGGAGGAATTTCAAGGCTTGCTGACACACATTCGCTTGAGACGTTTCCAGGAAAGTTTAGACAATCCCTACCAGAGTTGGGATTGGGATGAAGGCGACAGCTTCTCATGAACCAGATCGCCATAGGTGACACCAGTTTATTTTATGTGATCGAGGGTTCCGGGGTCGGGTATCCCTACCGCAACGCCACCGCTTTTTTCACCTTCTCCGCCGAGCCCACCGTCAGGGAGCGCATCGAGTTACAGTTATCAGGCACGCCCGCTCAAATTGGATCAGTCTTAGGCGACCTCGAAACCATCCGCCAAAGATCAATCGCCTACCAAAAAGCCGAATTCGCACGACCGCAAATGCTCCGCTTCCAGCCGGTCCCCTCCGGTTCCTACTACTACGCTCAAATTTCGGATCTGTCCTTCGAAGCCCACCCCAAGAGCTACATCACCCGCAAACGGGGATCCTACAACATTACGCTCCACTACACCCGCCCAAATTATTTTGACGGCGCCCAATCCGAGCTTGCCCTAACCAGCGGATCGGGCACAGATGTCACCGGCGGGGT
>Ga0207796_1000933_pt1 | contig 10507 bp, 9 predicted proteins | sample Pon1CUnioCityCA_6_FD_187274 | JGI IMG/M metagenome (GOLD analysis project Ga0207796, IMG submission 187274) | Marine sediment microbial community from Union City, CA, USA - Pond 1C Sediment 1 (SPAdes) | ecosystem: Environmental > Aquatic > Marine > Intertidal zone > Salt pond sediment ...
TCGGGCTGGGGATCTCACCGTACGTCAAACTGGAGATCGCCTGCCTGGCCTTGATCGCCTACCTGCTCCTGTCCGTGCTAAGCTACGTGCGGACCTGTGTGGATGGGGTCTTCAAGATCTCTTACACCAAGATAGGTCCGACAGAGATGCGGGTGATCGCGATCCTGTCCAATGCGCTGATCTTTTTCATCGGCAATCCCACTGTCCAATTGCCGGTGGGGACGGCGACAATCTACGATCTGATTGTGGGCATCGTCGCGGCGGTACTGACTATCGGATTCCTCGTGTCGACCGTTCTGCAAATACGGCAGCTGGCAGCCGTCGACGACTGACGTTGCCGGATCCGTCTGTCTGTCCCTGCGAGAGGCAGCCCGAGGAATATGGGCGGCGCAATTGGGTCTCTCATAGAGCAACTGTAGAGTGTGGGGCCTGTTCGCGCCACATGGATGACCGAGAACGGATGGTCTTCCATGAACGCTTCTTCGCTCGTAGTACCTTAAGCGCGACAGATCAACGTGCCTATCTCTATCGCCAACCAGAAGCGGGAATGTGGAAGAACCACCACGGCCGTCGATCTGGCCGCGGGATTGTCGCTCAAGAGCCGCAAGGTGCTGCTGATCGACACCGACCCTCAGGCCGACACCTCTCGGGTCTTCACCCACCCGGAGACGGAACTCCCCAAGGAGAAGACGCTCTACAGCGTCATCATCCGATTCTCTCCCCTATCCCCTGTGATTCGGGAAACGCGATTTGATAACCTGCATTTCGTGCCCTCGCACATCCGTCTGTCGAGCGCAGACCTAGAGCTTGCCAATTCCTTCGACAACAGGAGTGAACGACTCAAGAAGGCGATCGACAGAGTCAGGGGTAAGTACGACCACATCATCATCGACAACCCCCCGTCGTTGGGGCTGCTCACCATCAATGCCTTCGTGGCCAGCAACAGAGTCCTCACTCCCGTGTCCACGCGGTTCTTCGCTCTTACCGGCCTGGTCCAGCTTCAGGAGACGATCGATATGGTGCAGCAGACGGAGTTGAATCCCGACCTGGGGATCCTGGGGGTGCTTTGTACCTTTTCTGAGCGCACAAACGTCTCCGGAGACGTCGAGGAGCAGCTGCGCGACTATTTCGGCGACCTGGTGTTCGAGACGGTGATCCTCGGAGCGGAGAGCTGACGGCTTGCTGTAGAGCAGTTACAACCTACACCGAAGCAGAAATGTGAAGAACAAGATCATGCGCAGGAGATCCAATGGAGAAGAAAATCGGCGTAACGGAAGCCAGAGAGACGTTCAGTTGACTTCCCCTGCCAGCACCAGCGCCCGCTGATAGACCGTCTCAGTCAGATAGAAGCCCGCTTTCTGCCGCAACCCGTCCAGGTACGGACGCACAGCACCTATGGACCCGTTTGCCCTCGCCTCCAGGAGAACGCCAACCACACCGACAACTTGCAGGCCCATCCGCTGTGCTGCGTGTCGCCCTTCTCTCTCGTCCATCAGCACGAGATCGGCCTCAAGCTCCAGGGCTAGAGCGATGCTCTCGGCCTCTCCACGATCGAGATCCCGCCGTAGCGCCGCGACCAACGGTTCATTCTTCACTGCATGACGTTCAACCCACTCCGCAGCGGCGACCGACTCGCTCCCCGGCCAGCCCCGGCCCCTCGCATTCAACTCGTCCCATACACCCTCAGCGATGTGGCGTCGTGCGTAGAGCTGGCGCAAGAGGTCAAACTGACCAATGGCAGCCAGGTTAGTCAAGGGCGACGTGTTGTTGACGACGATCATAGGCGTTCCATGGCCCGCAGTGTCGCTACGTCCTCATTCAGATCAGTCACGTCGTAGTGCGGGGGGATGTGGCGGGAGGCCAGCAGCTGCCGGAACTCCCAAAGCGTCATTTCGGCCAGCTCCCGTGCCTTGCCGATGGAGAGCCGGTCTTGACTATACAGGTAGACCGCCATCTCGACCTTCAAATCATCGATGGTGAGTCGAGCCGTATCGAGGATGTCCTGAGGTACCTCCAGCGTCTTGACTGGGCCCATTCTGCGCCTCCTTGCCTACCTGCGGTATTGTACTTGCGTCCGAGAGATCTACAAATCGGATCCTTCACCCTGGTAGCGCTAAGAAAGGACACAATGGGCAGACGCCCTTCATACCGCAAGATAGAGGGCGTCTGGGTACCCTAGCTACAGCTTCTTCGCTCTCTCGTAGCGTTTGCAGGAATCGAGCCCACAACCTCTTGGTGCGCAACCTGAGCCCTGCACGAGACACGAAGGCCTTGAGCTTCTTCCGCATAACAGCACTCGCGCATTCACAATGAGGTCAGAGGTGGGCCCACTTGGATTCGAACTAAGGACAAGACGGTTCTGGGCGCCGGTTCAGTTCGGCTATTGCGGAAGGTGACGAGGCACGAGACAGGGTTTCAGCGCCCAGCGCTTGTCACACACATCTGCCGGGCCATCGTGCCTAGACAGGAGTCATCCAAGTAAGGTAGACTAATCCCACGTTTCCCCCCGCCGTCCGGGATAGCGCCTCGCGGATGATATCGCCATCGAGGTAGAATCCACCCGTGATTAGCGAACGCAAGACGTCGGCGGCCGAGGGAATCAAGCCACGCTGCTTGGCGAGGATGACCACCGCCAACGTTCCCTTGAACCGTAGACCGAAGCTTCGCGCGCACTTCCGAGCTGCTGCATCATCCACGATAACCGTCCACCCAGGCTCCTCCAGTGCGTAGGAAAGCACTGCTCTCTCACCGACTCCAAGATCCCAGGCCAGGACGTCCGGCATCGGCGTGGCACCTACAACGGTGAACCGGCCGCTGGCGACAGCCTGGCGGCCAGGGTCGCCCGTCGGTCCAGCCTGAATCTCGTCGACTACGGCGCGGGGAACCACGACCTCATCGGCCAAGGCGTCGAACAGGTGCTCTTGGCCCACGCGTGCGAGGACGATGATGGGGGAGGCGTTCAACACCCAACGCTCACTCACCTTTGACCTCAGCGACTACCTCGTCGGCATCGTACTGGAGGGGCGAGACGCCGAAACGTGTCAACGCTGTCAGAAACTCGCTCCGCGACAGCCCGGCGATCTCCGCGGCCTTGGCCTGTGAGATTTCATGCATCTCATACCACTTCACGGCCGCTGCCAGCCGCATCTCACCAACGAAGCTGGCTGGATCCTGTCGCAGAGCAGAAAAGACGCTTTGTGGCAACTCCAGCGAAACCTGTACCGTCTTTGGTTCGCCCATCACACGCTCTCCAATCACCCACTCGTCACCATGGCACAACTTGGCTCAATCCCTGAGCGGAGGCCCCTTGGCTACCCAATTATATCTGCAGCACGGGGCTCGGCAAATCATCTTGCTCCCGACAGAGACCGGCCCCGACAGCCCGTCCGAGGATTCGCGGTGTTCAGCAGCTTTTGCTGTGGGATTGCTTCATGATGCAACGCTGCACTCAAAAGGGGGTCAAAAGTGGGCCCACTTGGATTCGAACCAAGGACCAACCGGTTATGAGCCGGCCGCTCTGTCCACTGAGCTATGGGCCCCTGCGGTGAGTGTCTACGGCAGTCAGCGGCTGGCTTCCACCAACCGCTGCGAAGGGCGACGATGAGAGCGGGCGGCGGGAATCGAACCCGCAACAGCAGCTTGGAAGGCTGCGGCAATACCATTTTGCAACGCCCGCGCGTCTGCGCGACCAGTCGGGGCGGCCGGACTTGAACCGGCGACCTCTGCGTCCCAAACGCAGCGCGCTAGCCGTCTGCGCCACGCCCCGCTGCATTATAGTATACCGCTTATGAGCTTTCTCGTCAAGCAATGCAGCGCCAGGGCAATCGCATCTTATGCGCTGCCCATAACCTTGAGGAGGTAGTCCTCATCCCAGGCTGCTTTCAGTCGCTTGTTCTTGGTGCCACACGTCGCTGTAGTCTCTTGCCTGAGGAGATTGAGGGCCAGACGACGCAAGATGGCCAGGTTCTCGGCGCCATGGCCCTTCCGCACTCGGCTCTCGTCTTCCCTGAAGGCGATGTCCAGCACCCAATGTACACAGTTCTCTATTCCCCAGTGGCTGCGCACCGCGTACGCGAACTCCTCTGCCTTGCCGGACAGACTGGAGATGTAGTAGCGTGTCTGCTGCTCTGTCTTCCCATCGACCCGACGCTCCCCTTCGACCATCCCGATACTCTCGAGCCCCTCCCAGCGGTCATGGGGGTCCAGCCAGTCAATGAACTCGGGGTCGGAGATGGTCCAGGTGCGCCGAATCTCGATCCGCCCGTGTCCTCCGTCCACCGTCTTGTGGAAGTCATGCTCCACGTTTTCAAAGTCCTCTTCGTGAGCATAGTCGAATAGGCTCTCAATGTCCTGTCGCAGCGTCTTCTGGTTGTTCTTGACGGGCAAGACATAGTCACCTTCTGCCTCAATGGCGGTCGCGGCGATTTCCGTCTGGCAACCCAGGGCATCGGTTGTGACGATGCATCCCTTCAACTCCAGCAATTCCAGAAGGGCTGGTATGGCCGTGATCTCGTTGGATTTGTCATCGACCTTCCTCTGGGCCAACGTCAGACGATTCTCAGAGGCCCAAGCGCTGACCATATGAATGGCGTCCTTTCCCAAGGTGCCATCCTTGGAGCGCCTGAGCGTCTTGCCGTCGACGGCAACGACCTCCCCCTCCGTGATCTCAGACACGGCTTGCACCCAGCTCATGAAACAGCGCTGGAACTGGTCGGGGTCCAAGCGAGCAAACACCCGGCCAAAGGTGTCGTGCGACGGGATGCCGTTGGGAAGGTCCAAGACGGTCTTCAACCAATCGAGCTTCGCGTTGCCGAATCTCTCGATACCGACCCAACCATCCGCACCACAAATCACGCCACAGATGGCAATGACAAGGATGTCACGAAGCTCATGCAACTTGGAACGATCTACTCTAGGATCCTCCAGTGAGGAGAAATGCGTGGTAATCGACGATATGGGATGCTGGGACAACAGGCCCTCCTATCTACTCTGATTTCCAATGGACCCGTTCATCTTACCACGCCTGAGCTTAGATGCGATTGCCCTGGTCCCCTGGTCATCGTTGGCGGACGGGGGAGCCTCATGGTGCTTGGGGCTCGCGGTCCGTGGCGACCCACACCTGACGCCCTTGACAGCGGGGGAGACCTGTGACATACTGATCCAATAATTGAGCGGTCGGGGGCCCGTGCGTGCGGTACTCTCTGTCTTTGGCAGCCCGTCGCGGCTGACATCGATTCCGCGGCCGGATCAGACGGGCCGGCTCGGGCAGGGGGTTCCGGCCGCGGCCTGCTCTGACATCAGTGAGGAGTCCCAATGACCGTCACCCAAGATGAAGCGGCGATATTCGTTCCCGACGGGCTACCGGCCGAGGAGGCCCTGGCGCGGACGTCCCATCTGGCGGTGGGCGCGCATCAGGACGATCTGGAGATCATGGCCTGCGACGCGATCCTGAGCTGTTTTGAGCGCGAGGATCTCTGGTTCTGCGGTGTGGTGATGACCGACGGGGGTGGGGCGCCCCGAAACGGGCCCTACGAGGGCTACAGTGACGAGGAGATGCGGCGCGTTCGCCGCCGCGAGCAGAAGAAGGCGGCCCTCGTGGGCGGCTACGGCGGGCTGGTTTTGCTGGACTATCCCAGCTCAGCAATCAAGGATGGCTCGAACACGGCGCCGAGTGAGGATTTGAGGCGGGTACTGGAGGAGGCCCGGCCCGAGGTGGTCTACGCGCACAACCTGGCCGACAAACATGATACCCACGTCGCGACCGCGCTGCGCACCATCGAGGCGATACGGGGCTTGTCGCCATCAGCGCGGCCTAGGCGGCTATACGGCTGCGAGGTATGGCGCGACCTAGACTGGCTGGTCGACGACGAGAAAGTGGCCTTCGATATCTCGAGCCACGAGAATCTTCAGGAAGCGCTGCTGGGTGTCTTTGACTCGCAAATCTCTGGCGGCAAGCGGTACGATCTGGCCACGATGGCCCGGCGGCGGGCCAACGCCACGTACTACGCGCCCCACAAGGTGGATGCAGCCACTCGCATGACCTTCGCCATGGACCTCACCCCACTGGTCGAGGATCCAGACAGAGACATTGGCCGCTACGTGCAGGCGGCTATCGCGCGCTTCGCTCAGGATGTGGCCGGGCGGATCGAGAGGATGGGATAGAGGCTGAGCCTCCGCATCATCGAGCTGACGCGAGCACCTGAAGGAGCATACTCCCACCGGGTTCGCGAGCTACCGGCGGCCTGACGGCCTGGATCTCGGCTGAGGAGACAAAGATTTGAAGCGTCCAATCTGGCTATCCCGTCTCATCGTCCAGGCTCTTCTCATCGCCTTGGGAACCGTGGCCCTGTCCCCGGCACGCCCTCTCTCGCTGTCCTCAGCTCCGCCCCTGGATGACGCGTTCGTCGGTCGGGTCTATGTCCGGGATCGGGACCACCTGAACGCGGTGGCCGGGGAGCTGGACATCTGGGAGACGCACCGTGAGGAGGGCTACGTCCTGGCCGCCATCACGTCGGAACAGGCGCGCTGGCTGGAAAACCTGGGCTACCGGGTTGAGCCCGACGAGACGCGGGTTGCGGCCTTGGGCGCCACGGCCGCGCTTGATCCGCGCTTCTACTACTTCGACCACCAACTCCCGAACCCGAACGGCCGCTACGTGGTCGACCTTCTGCAGGAGATCAATGGCCGCTATCCGCAGCTGACGGAGCTGGTGGACATCGGCGACGCCTGGATGGCGGGCCAGCCCGGTGAGCCCGACCGCGATCTGTGGGTGTTGCGGGTCACCAACGAGGACCCGGCCTACGGGCCCATGGCCGACAAGCCGGCCTTCTTTCTCGCCGCCGCCATGCACCCCCGCGAGGTGGCCACGGCGGAACTGGCGGTCCGCTACCTCCGCTACCTAACCGATGGCTGCGGGGGTGAGGGGGGCTACGGCGTTGACGCCGACGTGACTTGGCTGGTCGACCACCACGTGGCCTACGTCCTGGTCGTGCACAATCCCGACGGGCACGTGGAGAACGAGCGGAGCGTCGCCAACAACCGCCGCAAGACGATGGACTGGGACGACGGCTGCAGCTACTCAGCGTTCTGGGGCGTCGACCTAAATCGAAACCACAGCTTCCTGTGGAACTGCTGCGGCGGCTCCAGCGGCGATCCTTGCAGGGAGACGTACCGCGGGCCCAGCCCGGCCTCGGAACCGGAGACGCAGGCCTGCGAGGCCTACGTCAGGACCGTGATGAAAGATCAGAACGGCCCTAATGGCGCCGACGAGATCGCCGCGGCCTCACCCATCACCACCACGGGCATCTTGATCAGCCTCCACAGCTATGGCGACCTGGTGCTCTGGCCGTGGGGCTTCCAGGGCTACGGCAGCGCGCCCAACCAGGCTGAGCTGCGCACCATCGGGCACAAGTTCGCCTCCTACAATGGCTATAACGCGGACGGGACGATCTGGTACGACGTCGACGGCGCAGTCGATGACTGGGCCTACGGCGCGCTGGGCATTCCCTCGTTCACCTTCGAGGTCGGGCCGGAGGACGGGGCCTGCGGAGGGTTCTTCCCCGCTTACGAATGCATTGATGGCTACGCCGCCCGTGACTTCTGGGCCGAGAACAAGCCGGCCTTCCTCTACGCCCACCGGATCGCCCGGGCGCCCTACCTCCGCGCCTACGGCCCCGACGTGCAGAGCGTGACGTTCAGCGCGTTGGAGCGACTCGCCGCTGATATTGCCGACCGTCGCTACCCTGGCGATTCGCCGCAGGCCGTGGTCGCGGCCGAGTACTTCATAGCTGAAGAATCAGCCGAATTCGCTGGCGAGGACGGCACGGGCGTGCCCATGAGCCCGGCTGACGGTGCCTGGGGCGGTCTGGCGGAGTCCGCCGTGGCGCAGGTAGATGCCTCCGAGCGCGGCCAGGGGCGACGCATCATCTTGGTGCACGGCCAGAGCGAAGATGGTACCTGGGGGCCCTTCACAGCCACGTTCGCGTGGGTGGGGCAGCGCATTTATCTGCCGCTAGTGGTCAGGCCGTGAATCTCTCTTTCCTTCACGTGGGCTGAATGCTACGCAGCACCGAGACCGGTCGGCTGCCGACCCGTTTCCCACAACACACGCCCCCCTGATGAACGTGGTGAGGGTCAAACAGTTGATCTGGAGGTGGCGCTCGACAGCTACTACGCCTCGGTGGGCTGGGAAGCGCTGCGCGACGCGGACGTCGTCGCATCGAGGCGGCTTGCGACTGCGGTATTTTGGCGCAATGTGGCGGCGACCTCTTCGTGCCGCGGTACGAAGATGAGGCTCTCTTCTCCGGCGACCCGGCGTGCCCGCAGTGCCACGCCGCCTGAGGCATCGTCACTCTAGTAGCGGGGACGCGCCGTCTACTGCGGGCGCCAGTCAGGCTGACGAACCTGGCTGGCGCCACACGCGAGTCCACCGTCTTCTGTTTGACGCTGCCGCTCCATCTAGCGTCCAACCATGGCAAGGTTCCACGGGGATCTAGGGTGGCGAACGAAGCGGCGTTGGGAGGTCTGCCTCCACCGCCTGAGAGGCAGGATGTCTCATCCGCCCATGGTCAGCCGAGTGAACTGAACAGAAATCCTGTCGATTCTGTTGATCCTGTCAGAAAGCCCCTCCCCGACTCCGCTCTCCAGCCGTTCGGCCCACGACTGTTCCCTCCCTCAGGACGTCGGCGTGGCCCCAAGCGAGGTCGTTGGCGTGTTTGAGATTGCGGGGACTGTGGGGGCGCAGTGTGGTTCTTGACTCTAGTGGGGTGGCAGGCTTGCGCAGCGCGAGAGGCGTCTTACGAGCTCAAGAGGCATCTATGACTCCGACCGAGGCTCTACAGCATCCAGCGTCGGCTCTTCCGTCGTCGTTGCCAACGCGCCATGTACGGTACACGGGAGTCAGCACGAAGCTCCCCCGCAATTTGCCAGGTCCGCGAGAATCTGGTATAATCCGTCCTGTTCGGGGCGTGGCGCAGCCAGGCTAGCGCGCTGCAATGGGGTTGCAGAGGTCCCGGGTTCAAATCCCGGCGCCCCGACTAGTGGAAGGGACTAGCTCCGTGACGCGAGACCGCCCGCCAGGGCGGTTTTGTGCTGTCAGGGGGTGGCCTGTTGACGCCTGACTTTCTATCGGCTGATCTATGGCTCTGATGCAGGAGCCCAGCAGAGAGCAGGAGAGGCCAGCCCTGTGACGTGCTAGCTGCGGATGAGCCGCGGGGGCCGCAGGAGGTTGACGGTTGCTTACACGCCCCCGGATCGCAGGCGCCGCGCCAGGCTGAAGGCCCTCCCGCGGAGGCGTTGCAGATCCTCCTCGGTGGGGCGCCCACGGATGTCCCCCAGGCGGCCCCTGGTGCTGGCTTCCTCGTTGCCGTGGAACTCACCCACGATGTACCACTCGTCCACCACCTGGATGCCCAGATGCTCAAAGAACTGCCCGGCGTATATGCCGGCGGGGATCGCCTCGTTGATGCCGGTGTGCGGGCCGGAGTAGGTGCAGAAGATCAGGGCCTGCGTATCCTCCACGGGCGGCGCGTTGACCTGCACGCGCCCCTGCCGTGCGTACTGGTGGTGCTTTCCCTTCAAGAAGGTGACCATCGCTTGCGGCGGTGCCCACTGGTAGGAGGGAAAGCCGATGCAGACAAGATCGTAGTGGAAGTACTCGACCTCGTCGGCGTCCTCCACCTTCCTGAGCTGAACCTCGGCGCCACCCGCCTCCAGCCCGTCCCGGATGGCGCGGGCAGCTTTCTCCGTGTTGCCAGTCTTGGACCAGTAGATCACCGCGGCCTGCATCGTTGCTTCCTCTCCCTATCCTCTTGAGCTCAAGCTCCGTCTCGTGCCCGTGAAGGTGTTCGCAGAACGGTTCCCGCGCTCAGCTCTCCCGACAGGCCGCTATCTCGGCCTGCGCGTCCTCGAGAAGGGTTCGGACGTCCTCCGTTCTCCGCTCCAGCTCCGTCCCGTCTCGCTGATCGGTGATGACGCCGTCGTATCGCTGCCAGAGCAGGAAGATGTCGGCGTAGGCCTCCGCAACGTGGAAGAACGCCAGCTGACAGTGGCCTGTGTACTCGCTGATGCTGGCGCCAAACTGCTCGCGCAACGCGTCCTCGTGCTCCTCCAGGTCGTCGTTCCACGCCCTTGACCAGGCCGTCCAGTCCAACGTCTCATCCTCCGCCGCCTCTAGCAGCGCGGCGAGCCTACCGTCGAGATAGGCGAGATGGTCCTCCAGGAAGGCCATGTGCTCCTCCCTATCGCCCCGCCCCTCCGGCTGATCGCCGGGAACCACGAAGGTGGTCTCGAAGTCCACACGCCCTTCCGTGATGTGCTCGCCTTGATAGCCTTCGCCGTTCTCTCCCAGCTGCTCCTGGACCGCGTCAGGCTGCATGGACAAGGGTGGGCTGCTGATATGGAGGACGTACTCGCCGGGTGCGTAGGGGGCCCCGTCTCGAGAGAAAGGCCCGACTGTCGCGGAGCCGTCCGCAACGGCGGCCTCCCTGCGACCCACGGTGTCGCCATC
>Ga0207796_1000934_pt1 | contig 10498 bp, 8 predicted proteins | sample Pon1CUnioCityCA_6_FD_187274 | JGI IMG/M metagenome (GOLD analysis project Ga0207796, IMG submission 187274) | Marine sediment microbial community from Union City, CA, USA - Pond 1C Sediment 1 (SPAdes) | ecosystem: Environmental > Aquatic > Marine > Intertidal zone > Salt pond sediment ...
GACTGTCTGCGGCCGCCGATCCGGCCATTACCAGCCCGAATGCCAGCGGCACGACCAGGGCCACGATCCATTTGCGAAGTGTCGGTTTCTGAATCATTGCTACCTCCTTTTTCATGTTACCAGTGGTTAACGTTTCGAAGCGCTCCGGCCGGCGGTGTCGGGCAGCCGTCCGTCACTCTTCGGTTTTCTCGACGCGCTTGGACTGTCCGAGCGCCTGGGAAATCCGGTCCAGCACCATGGCCAGCAGTACGATGGAAAGCCCGCCGATGCCGGCCAGACCGACCCGGAGGGAATTGAGGCCCTCGAAGACCGGCACCCCGAGACCGCCGGCGCCGATCAGGGCGGCGATGACCACCATCGACAGCGACAGCATCATGGTCTGGTTCAGGCCGGCCATGATCGTCGGAAGCGCCAAGGGAAACTGGACCTTCCAGAGAATCTGGGAGTCGGTGGCGCCGAAGGCCTTGGCCGCCTCCACCACGTCCGTTTGCACCTGCCGGATCCCCAGGTTGGTGAGGCGGATGATCGGGGGCATGGAAAAGATGATGGTGGCGATGACGCCGGCCGTGGTTCCGATGGAAAAGAGCATGACCACCGGAACCAGGTAGACGAAGGCCGGCGTCGTCTGCATGGCGTCCAGGATCGGCCGGATAAAGTCGGCAAAACTGTCTTTGCGGGCCGCCAGAATGCCGAGCGGGATCCCGACGATCACGCAGAAGACCACTGCGGAAAGCACCATGGCAAGCGTGGTCATGGTCTCCTCCCAGAGCCCCAGAAACCCGGCCAGCAGAAAGGTGATGACCCCGAAGACCCCGATCTTCCATGTCGACACCCGCCAGGCGACGACGAGCAGGATGATCAGAAACAGGATCGGCGGAACCATCTGCAGCAGGGCGTCGATGCCGTTGAGGGTTTTTTCCACCGGCCACTTGATGGCCTGGAACTGGGGGCGGAAATTGTCCACGAGCCAGTTGACGCCTATTTCGATCCACTTTTCCAGTGGAATGGACGCCTCTTCGAAATCGAAAATCATCGGGTTCCTCCATGTTGGGACGGCTCATCGCCGTGCGATTCATCCGGCCTCGGCCGAATGCTCCGGAACGCCGGCCTCCAGGGTTTTCAGGAAGGCGTTTTTCGACACGACGCCGAGATAGACATTGTTTTCGTCCACGACCGGAACGGGAAAATCGAACCGGCGCACCACGGTGAGGATCTCGTTGAGCTGGGTCTCGGACGGAACGGTGTCCACGTCCTCCAGCAGGGCGTTCTTTAAATTTTTCTCGTCCCTTTCGAGCGCCGTTGAGAGGGACTCGACCGAAACCACCCCAAGAAATTTCTTGTTCTTGTCCAGCACGTAGGCAAATTGCCGGTCCTCTTTCCTGAGCTGTTCCAGGGCGGCCCGGGGCGATCCCTCCCCCTTGTGCCAGCGGATGGTGAGCTGGCTTTTGCGAGCAACGTCCTTGGCCGAAAAGACCGTTGTCGGATCGACCCCGCGGAAAAAAGACTTGACGTACTTGTCGGCGGGGTTTTTCAGGATCTCGTCGGGCGTGCCCACCTGGACGATTCTGCCGCCCTCCATCATCGCGATCCGGTCGCCGATCTTCATGGCCTCGTGAAGGTCGTGGGAGATGAAGATCACCGTTCGCTCGGTCTCTTCCTGCAGCGTGAGCAGCTCGTCTTGCATCTCGCTGCGGATCAGGGGATCGAGCGCGGAAAAGGCCTCATCCATGAGCAGGATCTCCGGGTCCTGGGCCAGGGCCCGGGCCAGCCCGACCCGCTGTTGCATGCCGCCGGAAAGCTCCTGGGGGTAACTGTTGGCATAGTCCTTGAGGCCGACCTGGTCGAGGGCATCCATGGCGCGGTCTTCGCGCTTTCCTTTGTCCATGCCCGAAACATCCAGGCCGAAGGCCACATTCTGATGGACCGTCATGTGCGGCATCAGGGCAAAGGATTGAAACACCATGCTCATGTTGTGCCGTCGAAGATGGATCAGCTTCTTGTAGTCCATTGCGGTGACCTCTTCGCCCTCCACGTAGACCTTGCCCGCCGTCGGCTCGATGAGGCGGTTGAGCATTCGTACCAGGGTCGATTTTCCCGAGCCGGAAAGCCCCATGACCACGAAAATCTCGCCGGCGTTGACGGTAAAATTTGCCTCCCGCACCCCCACCGTCAGACCGGTCTTCTTGTGGATGTCGACTTTGTCCAGCCCCTCTTCGATCAGCTTCAGGCCGCGTTTCGGGTTCGGACCGAAAATTTTGTAGAGGTCCTCGACGACGACTTTTTCTTTCATAACCGCTCCGGTAATCCAAATGTCGTTTTTCGTTTCACCGATCTGCGCAGCGTCGGCGCGTCCCCCTACCGCAGGGGGGTGTCATCGACTTCTTTGGCGTCCAGGATGTCGATGATCTGTTTCAGGGCATTGTCCAGCCGCTTGACCTCCTTGGACGAAAGCGCGGAAAGACCGGCGATGAGCCGGATCTCGATGGGATCCGGCAGGCTCCGGCTCAGCTGGTCTCCGGCTTCGGTGAGCCGGATCAGGGCGACGCGCCGGTCGCCCTCCTTGCGCGCCCGCTGGACAAGCCCCTTTTTCTCGAGGCGGTCGATAATGCCGGTGATATTGGAAGGCGTCACACAAAGCTCCCGGCTCAAAGAGGCCGAGGAGACCGGCCCGCTCTTGGACAGCGAGCGCAACACCCCGCTCTGGGGAGCCGTGAGGCTGAACTGCCGGCTCATTTTCACCGAATCGATGGAAACGGCACGGATCAGGCGCCGGATCGCACCGACGATCTGCTTGATGACGGCATCGTTGTCGGAACCCATTTTCTCCTCTTCGCCCAGAAGGTTATTATATTAATATTACTTATATGAAATTTCAAGTGCAAAAGTGTTTTCATGTGAAATATAAAACCTGGATGAAATGCACGTCGTTCACCCCGCAGCCGGACCGCAAGGTGTGCCCCCGGAGTGCGAGGATTCTCTTGATCGACGCCCGGTTTTTTTTTAGGTTACCAGCCATGGGGTACGTATTCGACTTCAGAGATGCTTGGGCGTGTGAAAAGCAGGCCGACCACCCGACACACCGCTCGATCACCGAACGGGAAAATCGGCTGCTGGCCGACATGCTGCGCCCCCACGCCGGCGATTCGCTGCTGGAAGTCGGCTGCGGCATCGGCAACACCCTGTCGTTTCTATCCGATTTCGGGCTTCGGCTAACCGGGCTCGATCCTTCCGCTCCCATGATCGACATCGCCCGGCAAAGAACCGGCCGCCGGGTCGAATACCACAAGGGGACGGCCGAAGATCTTCCCTTCGACGACAACGAGTTTCACTACGTCATTTTTACCGGGGCCCTTGAATTCGTCGAAGATCCTTCCAGGGCCGTGGCCGAAGCCTGCCGGGTCGCCAAAGAGAAACTGTTTGTCGGCGCTATGAACCGGTGGGCCTTCCATGCGGCCGAACTTCGGATCCGGGGGATTTTGTCCCCCACCATTTACAACCGCGCCCGTTTTTTCAGTTTGTGGGAACTGAAACGGATGGTGGCCCGGGCGGCCGGAAAGGTCCCGATGACATGGGAAACGGTCAGCCACCTGCACTGGAGCGGACGCCGGCTGGGGCCCTGGGTCGATCGGGTCTCACGGCTCGGCCGGTTCCCTTTCGGCGCTTATGCGGGGCTGGTCGTCGTGCTGATTCCCCGCTTTCGCACCCGTCCGCTGGAACTGGAGATGCCGGTCGCCGGCAAACGGCCGTCCGGTGCGGTAACCGGGTACGGCGCTTCGCGCCGTTCGATGACGGAAACGCAGGAGGAGACGCTTGGCAATGGAAGCCTATCTGTGGGAATCGATTGGAGAGGGACAACTTCGGTGCCGGCTGTGCAGCCACCGCTGCCGCATCAAAGCGGGCAAGCGGGGGCTTTGCAATGTTCGCGAAAACGTTGACGGTCGCCTCCGGAGCCGCGTCTACGGAAACGTCGTCGCACGCAATGTCGATCCCATCGAAAAAAAGCCCCTGTTTCACGTGCTGCCCGGCAGCCTGTCGTATTCGATCGCCACGGTCGGATGCAATTTTCGATGCCGCTTCTGCCAGAACGCCGACATCGCCCAGCTGCCCGCCGAGCGCGACGGCCGGATCGTCGGCCACTTCACGGCCCCCGAAGAGGTGGTCCGGGGTGCGCGCGAAGCCGGCTGTGCCAGCATCGCCTACACGTACACCGAGCCGACCGTGTATTTTGAATTCGCCTTCGATACGGCAAAAATCGCGAGCGAAAACGGGGTCCGCAACGTCTTTGTCACCAACGGATACATGACCCCGGAGGCCATCGAGATGGCCGCGCCCGTTTTGGATGCGGCCAATGTCGACCTGAAGGCTTTCTCCGACAATTTCTACAAGGAGATGTGCGCCGCCCGGCTGGCGCCGGTGCTCGAAACCCTCAAAGAAATGAAGCGGCTCGGCGTGTTCGTGGAGGTGACCACCCTGATCATCCCCGGGGCAAACGACGACCCGGCGGAACTCAAAGACCTTGCGGATTTTCTCGTCCGGGATCTCGGGCCCGAAACGCCCTGGCACATCAGCCGTTTTCATCCCACGTACAAACTGACAGATCGTCCCCCCACACCGGTGGAGACCCTGCGCCAGGCCCGGGACATCGGGCTTTCGGCAGGGCTCCGGTATGTCTACACCGGAAACGTGCCCGGCGAAGCGGCCGAAAGCACCTTCTGCCACCATTGCGGGCAGCGGCTTATTCAAAGGTGGGGATTTACGGTCCGGTCCAACCGGGTGAAAGACGGGAAATGCCCCGACTGCGGGGCGGTGGTCGAGGGGATCTGGAAGTGATGGGGAGAGGTTGAATGGTCAAGTGGTTGAATGGTCAAATCGGAATACCCTTTCAGACCCTCTTGGGGCGAGATGGAGACGGTATGCTGAACGGGCACCAAGGCTTTCCCACTTGACGATTCGACCCATCAACCAATCGACCAACTAGGCGTCGCCGTGCACGCCGCGCAGCCTGAGCACGGAGCAGGGGGCGTTCTCGGAGACCCGCTGGGTGCAGGAACCGCTGAAGACCTCGTTGATCGAGCGCCGGCGGTTATGGTAGACCACAATCAAATCCGCACCCCACTCTTGCGCCGCCTCGATGATCATCTCCCAGTTTTTTCCGGTCCGGATTTCGTGTGAAACCGACTTGTCGCAGTTCTCTTCGACAAACTGCTCCATGGCGACCGCAACTCTTTGACGGGTTTCCTTGCGGATCTGGTCGGATATATGGGCGGCAACGATCGGCATACCGAACCCCGATACCACGGTAATCAGGCGGATTTCCGCCCCGCAGCATCGGGCGAGTTCCGCCGCCTTCCGGTACACGGCGGCGGCGGTTTTCGAGTAGTCGACGTCGAGGGGCACAAGAATTTTGGAAAACATGGTCGTCTCCGGCATAAAGGTTCACCCATTTTCCGGTTATCTATAAAGCTCAAAAAGTCTTGAGCAGGAGGGTTGCAGATAAGCGCAGTACATTTTTTCAAGATCTTCAACCTTTGAACCCTGAACCGAGAACCGCTCTTCATTCGGTTTCGGGCGCCGGACTTGATGCACCCTCGCCCTTGGCGGCTTTTTCTTTTTTCAGCCGCCCCCGCTGCAGGCGGTAAATCAGGGCCAAAAGCGCAAAGGCCGGAATGAACATGAGCTGCTTGGGCGGCCGGTCGTTGGGCACCTCGACGCTGACGATTTCCTGGTCGAAATCAAGGCCGGATTTTTCCGCCATGCTGGCAAAAGTCACCATATCCACGAAGACCTTGCCTTCTTCGACCCGGGTTTCAAATCCGATGGCCGCCAGCTTCTCGGCGCCGTCCGACCCTTCGCCCACCGGCAGACTCAGGACCTTTTTGTACTCGCTTCCGTCGAGCTTTTCTCCCTTGACCCATAACAGCAGCTGTGATCCGGGCTCCGTCTCCTCTGCGATCTGCTCGATCTTGGCGGGCGGTTCATGGATAAACTCCGGATACGCCATGTCCCACCAGAATCCCGGCCGAAGAAGCGTGAAAGTCACCATCAAAAGCGCGGCGGTCTCCCAGAGGCGATTTTTTGTCAGCCAGAATCTCCGGGTGCCCGCGGCGAACATCATCATGGCGATGATGGCAGCCGCCACTACGATCACGAGGTGGAACCAGGTGCCGATCCCGATCATCAGCAACTCGGTGTTGAAGATGAACAAAAACGGCAGAATCGCCGTGCGGATGTCGTAGCCAAACCCCTGGATGCCGGTCCGGATGGGATCTCCGCCCGAGATCCCGGCCGCGGCAAAGGCCGCCAAGCCCACCGGCGGGGTGTCGTCGGCCAGGATCCCGAAGTAAAAAACGAACATGTGCACCGCGATCAGCGGCACGATCAACCCGTTTTCGGCCCCCAGGTTGACGATGACCGGGGCCATCAGGGTCGAGACCACGATGTAGTTCGCCGTGGTGGGAAGCCCCATGCCGAGCATCAGGCTGATGACGGCGGTGAAAAAAAGAATCAGGATCAGATTCCCGCCGGAGATGAACTCGACAAACTGGGTCATGACCAGCCCGATGCCGGTGAGGGTCACCGTCCCGACGACGATGCCGGCTGCGGCGGTGGCCACCCCGATACCGATCATGTTCCGGGCGCCGGTCACCATCCCGACCAGCAGGTCCTGCAAGCCGGTCTTGAAGGCGAACGCGTCTCCTTGCGCTTTCCGGAAAACGCCCTTCAACGGCCGTTGGGTGATGATGATGAAAATGAGAACCATGGTGGCCCAGAACGCGGCAAGACCCGGCGAAAGCCGTTCGACCACAAGACACCACATCAGCACCACGACCGGCACCAAGAAATAGTAGCCCGCCTGGGCGGTCTCCCCCAGCTTGGGGAGTACCTCGATACTGTAACTGGACTCGAGTTCCGGTACCTTGCATGCAAACCAGAGCAGCAGCAGATAGACGAGTGAGAGCAGGACGGCGACGATGTACTTGGCGCCGCTGCCGGCCACCACCTTGATCCAGCCGATGCCGTAGTAAGTGACGCCGGCCATGACCATCAGAAACAGAATCGTGCCGAAAAACAGGATCAATTTGTAGGGTATCGAGTGGGACACCGGCTTTTCCAGCCCCTTCAGGCCCATCTTGCAGGCCTCGAGATGGACCAGGTAGACCAGGGCGATGTAGGAGATAAAGGCCGGCAAAAATGCGTGTTTGATCACCTCGATGTAGGAAATGCCGACATATTCCACCATCAGAAAGGCCGCAGCGCCCATCACCGGCGGCATCAACTGCCCGTTTGTGGAGGCGGCCACCTCCACCGCCCCGGCCTTTTCCGCGGGAAACCCCACTTTTTTCATAAGGGGTATGGTGAAGGTACCGGTGGTGACCACGTTGGCAATCGACGAGCCGGATACCAGCCCGGTCAGGCCCGACGCCACCACCGCCGCCTTGGCCGGTCCGCCGCGCAGATGCCCGAGGCCGGCAAAGGCGACGCGGATGAAATAGTTGCCGGCACCGGCCGTCTCCAGAAGGGACCCGAACAAAACGAACATGAACACCATACTGGTGGAAACGCCGAGAGCGACCCCGTAGACGCCCTCGGTCGACAGCCAGTAGTGGGACATTCCCTTGGACAGGCTGGCGCCTTTGTGGGAGATCACCGCCGGCATGTACGGCCCGCCGAAGGTGTAGATAATGAACACGCCGCAAACGACCATCAACGGGGGACCCAGTGCGCGGCGCGTGGCTTCCAGCAGGAAAATCAGCCCGGCGACGCCGACAACCAGGTCGAGGGTGGTCGGATCGCCCGGTCGATCGGAAAGCCCCTCGTAGAAAATAAACAGGTAGGCGGCGCAAAAGGCGGCCAGCAGGGCAACGGCCCAGTCCTGGAGGGGGATGTGGTCTCTCGGCGACGATTTGAACGTTGGATAGGCCGTGTAGGAAAGAAAAATGGCAAACGCCAGATGAATCGCCCGCGCTTCGGTCGAGTTGAACACGAAAATATTGAACATGAACGGAAGCGGCGATGAATACCACAACTGAAACAGGGTCCATGCCAAAGGCACGAAGAACAGGATTTTTTTGGAAACCGCGCCGGTGGGATTGCGGGCGCCGGTTTCTGACTCGGCAACCAATTCATGGACCTGTTCCAGAGGCGCCTGGCCGTCCGATGGTTGGCTCATGGTCGGGGATCCTTCTGGTTGGAGAATCGTTCCGGAAGCGGTGCGCCTTCGGTTCCGCCGGTGCACCGCTTCCGGTTTTCAGTCAATGGCATGCAATTACATCAGGCCCGCTTCCTTGTAATACTTCTTGGCTCCGTCATGCAGGGGTGCCGAGAGGCCGTCTTTGATCATTTCCTCTTTTTTCAGGACGCTGAAGGCGGGGTGAAGCTTCTTGAACTGATCGAAGTTCTCGAAAACCGCCTTGACCACCTGGTAGATGACCTCCTCCGGTACCCGGGTGGAGGAGACGAAGGTGGCGCCGACACCGAAGGTCTTTGTGTCTTGCGGGTTGCCGCGGTACATGCCGCCGGGAACCGTCGCCCAACGGTAGTAGGCGTGCTTGTCGACCAGCTTCTGGACTGCCGGGCCGGTGACGTTCACCAGCACCGAGTCACAGGTGGTGGTGGCCTCCTGGATCGAGCCGCTGGGATGGCCTACGGTGAAGACCATGGCGTCGACCTTGTTGTCGCAAAGCGCCTGGGACTGCTCGGCGGACTTGAGCTCAGAGGCCAGTTTGAAGTCGTCCTTCGTCCAACCCATCGCTGCCATCACGACTTCCATGGTACCACGCTGGCCGGAGCCGGGGTTGCCGATGTTGACCCGCATCCCCTTGAGGTCCTTGAAGTCCTTGATGCCGGAATCGGCCCGGGCCACCACGGTGAACGGCTCGGGATGCACAGAGAACACGGCGCGAAGCTCGCGATTGGGCCCTTTGTCCTCAAATTTGCTCGTGCCGTTGTAAGCGTGGTACTGCCAGTCGGACTGGCAAACGCCCATGTCCAGTTCGCCGGCGGCGATGGCGTTCAGGTTGTAGACCGAGCCGCCGGTGCTTTCCACCGAGCAGCGGATGCCGTGTTCGTCTCTGTTCTTGTTGACCAGCCGGCAGATGGCGCCCCCGGTGGGGTAGTAAACACCGGTGACTCCGCCGGTGCCGATGGTGACAAAGGTGGTCTCAGCCTGGGCGGGTGCCGGCTGGCCCCCAATCAGGAGCCCAAGGCCGAACAGGACGGCAATCGAAAATACGACGACTTTTTTCATCTGAACCTCCTTACCTTATAAATGATACGGTGAGATTTTTAGGTGATGGTTGCCTGCGAGGGTTGTTTGAACGCGGTTTTACACCTCCCTTCTTCGCATCTCAGCCCCTTCCTGTTCACACGCTGATCATAAAAATATAAATAATCTGAGATCTTAGCAAATCCGCCCCCGGATGGCAACCTTTTTATCTCCCCTTGAAACCGGCGACGGCCGTTTTCCCCGGAAACCGACGAACCCTCCATAAAGAAGAGAATTAATGAAATATCAACATGTTGTCCGGAATTTCGGGGCGGATGAGTTGACAATGCCGGTGTCATCGGGTATTTGCAAAAGAGATGGGTTGAAGCTCTCCTGAAACGGTGCGGAAATTCCATGCCTGCCCGGCACCTATTCCAAAGTGGTCCTCCATTTTTCCGAAGCGCTGCCCTGCCTGCTACGGATCGCTTCATGATACATGTCAGCCGCCAACGGGGAGAAAAAAAATGAACCGGATGATGAAAAGACGTTTCGGCTTTGACGGTGTTGCAGCGTTCACGGTCCTTTTGGCGGTCGCTCTCTTTCCCTTCCCCGCCGCCGCACTGGATGTGCTGATCGGCACGGGACCGACCGGCACCTTTTCACACTTCGCCGGCAGGACCCTTTGCCGCACGCTGGACCTTCGCGCCGACGGCATCGCCTGCAAGGTCGTTCCCGCCCCGGGGGGAGTTCACAACCTTACCAACCTTCGGATCGGCTCTCTCGACATGGCCTTGATAGACTCGCGAATGCTCCACGATGCGATCCACCAAACCGGCTACTTCCGTTTCCTGGACATTCACTATGACAATTTGAAAACGATTGCATCGCTTTATGATCTTCCCATCGTTTTGTTGGTGCGCAGCGATGCCCGGATCGGCTCGCTGGATGCGGTAAAAGGCAAGCGGATCAATGCCGGGGCGCCCCGATCCCCCGAACATCTGGCGTTCGATGCGATCCTGGCGGCAAAGCGCTGGTCGGCCGATGATTTCAGCCTGGTGGAAGAGCTGTCCTCCTCCCAGTCCCTGGACACCATGGCCTTTTGCCACGGCACGATCCATGCGATGCTGCACATCGGCGTACATCCCAACGACTCCCTGCAGCAGCTTTTGCGACTCTGCGATGCAGGGTTTTGCGATCTGTACGACGCGGACATCCAGCAAATGGTGGAAAAGCACCCCGCCTTTTTTCCGATCGTCATTCCGGCCGCCACCTATCCATCGCAACAGACGACGG
>Ga0207796_1000935_pt1 | contig 10495 bp, 8 predicted proteins | sample Pon1CUnioCityCA_6_FD_187274 | JGI IMG/M metagenome (GOLD analysis project Ga0207796, IMG submission 187274) | Marine sediment microbial community from Union City, CA, USA - Pond 1C Sediment 1 (SPAdes) | ecosystem: Environmental > Aquatic > Marine > Intertidal zone > Salt pond sediment ...
CAGCCCGATTGAATTCACAAAAGCGGTTGAAGATTTTCGCAGCGCCAGGGCAAAGGCAAGATTACAGCGCCTTTGGACTTCGGTAACGGGGAAATCTGATGAACTTCTGCAATATGATGAAATTACAAGAAAAATGCATGTTGAGGGCCTTTCGTCAAAGGGGGTCAAAGAAATCCCCGTTGATGGAATCGTAGGAAGTGTAAATCGGTATCAGGACTTCGATAGAAATTTTCTTCCATTACATGATGCTGATATGGAGCGATGGGCGCGTGTGAAAGCAGCAATGACCTCTCCCGGGGGACCAGGTTTACCGCCAATCAGAGTATACAAAATCGGGGATGCTTATTTTGTATTGGATGGAAACCACAGAGTTTCAATCGCAAAACAGATGGGTATTGAAGCACTTGAAGCCCATGTTACAGAAATAAAAACCAAGGTTCCATTATCGCCCGAGGATACGCCTGAAGAGATTATTTTAAAATCAGAATATTCTGATTTTCTCCAATCGACTCATATTGATGATATATTGCCTGATGTTGAGCTGAAATTGAGTTTTCCAGGGCAATATGAAACCATTGAAGAGCATATTCGAGTACATCGACATTACATGGGATTGGAACAAGAACGTGAAATTCCCCGGGAGGAAGCTGTTCGCCACTGGTATGAACATGTTTATCAACCAATCGTTGAGACTATTCGTGAGCAGAATATCTTAAAGGAATTTCCCGAGTTAACTGAAACGGATATTTACCTCTGGGTATTGGATCATCAGACATACATGCAAGAAGAGTTAGGATGGTCTATAAGACCGGAAAAAGCGGCAGCAGACCTGGTGGAGATCAAAGGCCGTCGGTTTGTTCGAATTCTCCAGCGCGCATTCACTAATTTTTTGCAATTTCTATTACCAAAACAATTAGAGGATTTCTCTAAAACCGGTGAATGGCATGAGAAAAAAAACCTGGAAAAATCAAATCTCTTTGAGGATATTCTATTAGCAACAAATGGCAGTTCAGAAAGCTGGATCGCACTGGAGCAAGCAATCATCTTAGCTGAGATGGAAGGTTCGGAAATTCGAGGTTTGATTGTTGAAAAAGAGCAGAATCAAAGTTTCATAAATTATCGTGATTTGGAACGGGTTTTTAATGAACGGTTGAGTCAATCAAATATTCCAGGAAATTTGGTGTTTACCAGCGGAAGTATTTCCGAAACGATTTTGGAAAGGGCGGAGGTAAATGACCTCGTGATTTTAAAATTAGTCCATCCTCCAAAATCCGAGACATTTGCCAGATTAAAATCTGGTTTACGAACAATCATCCGACAGAGTTCTCGACCTTTGCTCTTGGTCAGAGATCAACTCAGCGCGTTGCATCATATCCTGATCGCGTATGACGGCAGCGAAAAGAGTGAAGAAGCTTTATTTATTGGGAAATATATTGGGGAAAAATATAAAAGACATTTAGATTTACTGGTTGTAAGCGAGAACGAAGAACGGGGAAGCAAATTGTTATCACATGCTGAAGAGTACCTTGGTGACTTGTGCGTTAGTTCAATTCTCTACGGTACTGATCATGGTATAAGCCAGGTGATTCTTGAGGTAGCTGCTGAAAAAGGAGCAGATATCATTTTTGTGGGCGGTTATGGTTTTCCGCCCTTGCTGGAAGTGTTGTTTGGCAGCACCGTTGATGATGTCTTACGAGGAACTCAAATCCCTGTGCTTATCTGTCAGTAATTTTCTTGCAAATTGCAAGGATGGTTGTATCGTCACTGAGTGGTGCATCACCCCTAAATTCTTCAAGGTCTTCTTCTATTGATTCAAGGGTGAATCGCGCATTTTTTCCAATTGAATGCATCAGAACAGCTTCTAATCTTTCCTCACCATACATTTGATCCTTGTGGTTAAAAGCTTCAGTAACCCCGTCTGTATACAATACCAGACAATCACCAGAATTAAGGATAATGTTTTTATCGGTGAGGCTGATGTCTGATAAAGCTCCCAAAGCAATGCCGCCTTTTTCGAATGCAATGACTTTTCTTGCATTGTGTCTGATAATTATTGGGGGGTTATGACCAGCAATTGCGTAGTTCAAGAGGCCAGATTTTAGGGACAAAATCCCATAAAAGGTTGTGACGAATAACCCATTTTGAGAATTTGTCAATAATAAATCATTAACCCTTTCGAGGGTTTTTGCAGGTGAATCGGCTTCTAAAGCTGCTGCCCTTATCAGCGTGCGTGTTACAGTCATATAAAGTGACGCGGCCAAACCTTTATCGGACACATCTGCAATCACAATAGCAATGCGGCCATCTGGTAAGCGGAAATAATCGTAAAAATCTCCGCCAACCTGGCGTGCAGTTTCCCAATGGACAGCCATTTGCCATCCAGGCATTTCCGGCATTTTCTCTGGTAAAAATGTTTGTTGAATTTCCCTGGCAAGCTGAAATTCACGTTCCAATCGTTGTCGGTCAAGCATTTCTTTGTTTAATAAATCGTTTTGTATCGCCAACGAAACTTGTTGAGCTATTCCATACAAAAGCTCAAAACGACGTTCCCGGTTTGTGGAAAAATTTTTGTCCTGGGCAAGCAGCACGCCAAAAATTTCATCTTTTATGGAAAGGGGGAAACCCATTAGTAAAGGATAGCGGGTTGCCAAGAACGGGGCAGGGTCAATCTGTCCTTCATCTGGTAAGACAAGATCCCAGTCTTCCAGTGGTAAAGTGTTCTCAACGAAAGGGAAGACAATTGGATGGTTATTATGGAGCACCGCATCTAACATTGGAAACTCACCAGGCTTATAAGATTGACCTACTAATTCTTCTGCTTCTGAATCTTCTCTTGATATTGCATGAGAAATTTGAAAAAGCTCTTCATTATCATTCCACAGGTAAATAGCACTTGAATCGATCCCAACCAAGATTGGAAGGATATTAACAATTGTGTCCAGCGTATCTCCCAATGTCCCACCACTGACAATTGCCTGGGCTGATTGCAGCAAGACGGTTGAGACATAAGCTTCTTCTTGACGATCTTCTATCAGACGAATATTTTCAATTGCCACTGCTGATTGTTGAATGATCCCCCGAACAATCTTTAATTGTTCCTCTCCAAATATTTGGTTCTCTTCATTCCAATCCCTATGTTTTTCTTTATTAACCAGCAAGAATGCTCCCAATAACTCATCCCTTGAGACGAGGGGCAAAAGCATCAGAATGTCATTTTCCATACCTTTTGACAATTCAACTGGTAAATTTAGCTCTTGCGCCGGGTCAAAAACTCTCATTGGCTGAAGGGTTAAAATCAGGTCCTGTAATAACGGTGGGTCCATGACAGGATAAGGCAGTTCAAAATCTTCATTTTCTTCTTTTCTATCAATACCGTACACATCAAATAATGTAAAACGATTGCCATTAGGCTCTCGGAGAAAGAGAGCACAGCCTGTAATCCCCACAACCATTGGTGTTAAGCGGACGATTGTACCGACAAGTTCGTCAAGTGTTGTAAGAGATTGGGTTGCCTGTGCTACTTGCAGGAGAATGGTGGATATCCAGGCTTGTTCCTGTGAAGTTTGAAATAGACGATTGTTCTCAATAGAAATTGCGGCATAACTTGCAAAAGCTGAGGTTATTTTTTGAGATTCTGGACCATAGCGCCCGTGTGTGTGATGGATTAAAGTCACCATCCCCAGGATTTCTCCACCGGTGTGCATGGGAGCAGCAATCGAAGAGTAATCTGGATCCAGGTTGAAAATATTTCCTATGGGGCCGATTGGATCTTCAGGCTCACGGATAGTAGGCTTTTTATGTTCCAATGCATTTTTGACCCACTCATCAGGTAAAAATGATATACGTTCAAGCGCGTGATGAGGAAAATTATCGGAAATCTTGTATGCTGCCAGGTACATTTTTTGATCTCTGTTTGATTCAGAATTCTGTGAATCATTCTCGAAAAGCCAAATTCCGGCGATATCACAGGGGAGATTCTTGTGAAGCTGGTTGAGAATAGCTTCCATGACATCCTGTAAATTTGCATTTTCAGAAAGCAGGCTGGCTACATCCCGTAAACTTTCAGCGACCTGGCGCCGCCATTTTTCTGATCGATAAAGCCTGGCATTTCGTATAGCAATTGCTAAATTGTCTGCTAAGGTTTCCATTAATTTTTGATGTTCGCTGGAAAAAGTGCCTTTTTCCTCGCTTTGAATATCCAGAACACCAAGTACTTCTCCTCCAAAGAGAAGTGGGACAGCCATTTCAGACCCAGAGAATTGTTCAGCAAAGGGTGACTCAAGAAACAGCGGCTCATCTTCCACATTATTTATTCTCTTGGTTTCCTTTTCTTTAACAGCCGCAGGCAGGAGTCCTCTTTCTGCCTCCAGTTTATAAGTGACCTCTGCTTGTGCATAATAGGGGGTTCTTTTCCCCGCACCAGCTTTGAAAATCAATTTCTGTTGAACTGGATCTATTGTGTAGATGTGAACATATGGAAAATCAAAACGTTGGTTGATTAAGTCAACGATTCTCTGCAATAATTTGTCAAGGTCAAGAATAAATGTAATTGCCCGTGAGACTTCTGATACTGTTGCTAACTGCTCCGCACGGTTGTGCGCGTCCTGATATAAACGGGTGCTTTCAATTGCGATGGCTATGTTATCAGCAAGTGCCCTGAGGACAAGGAGGTCATCTTCATCAAAGGCATCAAGCATATCTGATTGGACATCAAATACACCTAAAATTTCTGCTTCCACTGAAAGTGGGAGTACAGCCTCAGATTTTGTCTCAGCCAGAGAATCCACAATCTGGTATCGAGGCTCCAAATCTACATCGTTGGCAACTACCTCATTACCGGTCTGGGCGACATAGCCAATAATGTGTTCCCCCATTGCAAACCCGGGATGGTCTTTATTCTCAAATTCTGGCCTTTTACCTTGGTCCGAGCCGGCGCTGTTCATGAAGTGAAGACGGCTGGATTCCTGGTCCACAAGGAATATTGCCACGTAATAATAACCAAAGGTTTCCTGAACAAGCTCAGTGATTTTTTGAGTAAGTGTTTCTAACTTTGTGATTTGAGAAATTTGGGCAGTAACAGATCGAACCAGAGAAAGTTGTTTTTGTCGCCAGTTCTTAAGTTGGGTTTGCAGGCATCCATAAATTGCCAGTGCGGAAACGGATGCGATATCTATAAGTAAAGAACGTCCTTTATCCCCAGCTTGAATTAAATTTTCAATAATGATCAAACCAAAATTTTCATTTCCCTGTCTTAATGGAAAAATGGTCCAGGATTGTTCATTTTCTTTATAGATCAAAAAGTTGTTTTCTTCTAAGATTTCGCCAGTGAGGAGTGAAAAGAGATCAAAGGGGTAGCTAGGTGTTTCTGAGCTGCCTTGTTGCCCTTTTCTAAGCCGGTACTTGAGCCATATATTTGGTTTACCGTCAAAATTTTCTTCGAGAAAACTTTCTAAGAAAATTTTTAATGGGAGATATTCTTGAAATGATGCTAATTTCTCACCCAAACCGATGATTTGATCATAAGATAAACCTATCGAATTTTGGACACCCTTGATATCAGACAAAATAATTAACCCTTGTTTTTTATGAGGGTGAGTTTGTTTCCCCGTTCTTCAGAAAAACTAAAAATAACCTCGTCCATCAATTTTTCCATAAAATAAATCCCAAGACCACGTTCTCGACGGTTTTCTAATGGTGAGCTTATATCAGGCTGTGGTACTTCATCAGGTTCAAAGGGTTCACCATGATCTCTAAGAACAATTTTTAAGTCATTCTTTCTTTCAGAGACCTTAATAAAGATATCTCCTTTGTTTTCTCCGCCGTAGGCATGATCAATGATATTTGAGCAGGCTTCATCGACAGCGGTTTGAATAGCGTAAACATCGTTTGGAGAAAAACCAGCTTGTTGTGCTTGTTCAACAATAAATTTGCTGATACCTTCTAAACTTTTAAAATTCCCAGGAAATGTTTTCTTTGCCATGTATGTTTCTCTCTAAAAGCTCTGCTCGGCTGTATTTTTATCGTTGTAAAATTTGAAAAATTTGTCAAAACCAGCTAATTTAATATTTGAAAAAATTAAATCGGGAACCTGGGAAAATACTATCTTACCATCACCCTGTTTTGACAACTTTTTCTGGAGATTGACAAACAACAGGATCCCGGAGCTTGAGAGATAATTTACCTCACTCAAATCTATCACAAAATTGTGATGACCTTCGTTGATTAATTTTCTAACAACCTTTTGAATTTTGGGCGATGTATAACTATCAATTCTGCCAATTATTTTTAGGACATCATTATTTTTATTTTCTGTAATATATAATTCCATTGTTCTTTTATCCACTTGTTAATTTGGTGATATTATATCATGGTGAAGGGTGATTATATTTTATCAAGACAAAAAAATCGAGCTTTTGCAACCCGGGAGAGAAAAACATGGCAGACACAACGCAGGGTTATCGAATTAAAGATCTTCAAGAATCGCAGCGTCCTCGGGAGCGTTTAGCAAAACAAGGGGCTGAGGTATTGAATGATGCAGAATTAATAGCGATTTTGTTGAGGGTGGGAATGAAGGGCGCAAGTGCGGTGCAAATAGGACAGCGTTTATTATTTGATTTTGGGGGGTTGGATGGATTACATCGAGCCTCATTTCCTGAACTTTGTAAAGTTGAGGGAATAGGACCGGCAAAGGCGGCGCAGCTCAAAGCCGCGATTGAGGTTGGAAGGCGAATTGCAACCATCAAGCCCCAGGAACGCAGGTTGATTTCAAGTCCCCAGGATGTAGCTGACCAGGTTCAATACAAAATGGCTGTTTTGGAGCAAGAGGAATTATGGGTTTTGCTTTTGGATACCCGCAACCACCACATTCGAACGGTGCAACTATATCGAGGATCGCTGAATGCTTCAACGGTTCGTCCTGCGGAAATTTTCAAGCATGGGATACGGAACAATGCTGCTTCGTTAATCATTGTTCATAATCATCCCAGTGGTGATCCATCACCTAGTCCTGAGGATGTCAACTTAACGCGAATGTTGATAGAAGCGGGAAAAATGTTGGAATTACCTGTCCTGGATCACGTTGTGGTGGGATCAAGAGGGACAGCATCTATTAAAACCCTTCACCCTGGTTTGTGGTCCTCCTGAGAGTAGTGTAAGCTTCGCGGAAGTCTTCTGGATAATTTGCAGAATATTTTTCCATTTCGCCGTTTCTAAGATTTGGAAAGCTGAGATCCCGGGCGTGGAGCATCATCCTTGGCACTCGTAGAGGCTGCGGCAGCAGTCCTGCACTATAAAGCTGGTCTCCAATAATTGCCAGATCAAATTCTCTTAGATGGGCACGTATCTGGTGAGTAATGCCCGTATCTATACCTATTTCAAGTAGAGCAGATTGGCTCATCCTTCTTATAACTGAACATTTTGACCTGGCCGATTTTCCCAGTTTGGCATCAACCCTTGTTCGATGTTTGCGATCTGCATTCACCTGAAGCGGAAGTTGAATATCCAGATTATTCCACTCTGGTGCTGGATATACGAGGCAATGATACACTTTTTTTACCGCGCGATTTCTAAAAAGCTCATTTAATTTTCTATGCGCTTCTTCATTCCTGGCAAGCACCATCACACCGCTGGTTTCCTTATCGAGGCGGTGGACCATCCAAAGCTTATCGTGTATTGGTTCTAAAACTGATCGCAAATGAGGTAGGTCAGAATTGTAACCATCCGGTACAGACAGTAAGCCTGCAGGCTTGTTGATGATCAAGATATCCTGATTTTGAAAAATTAGTTCTGGGGTTCCAATTTTCATTTTATTAGTTCTTAAGAGGTGCCAACTTTTTCTAACAATAATTGAGATGATAAAATTAAATAATAAAAAATTAGAAAGGATTTCCTATGTTCATTGTTCATGTGTTTATTACGGTAAAACCCGGTGATGTCGATGATTTTATTGAAGCAACTGTCGCAAATGCAAAAGCAAGTGTTCAAGAACCAGGAATTATCCGGTTTGATGTTTTACAGGAAAGCGATCGGCCGGATCATTTTCTACTGGTTGAAGTTTACCGCACAAAGGAAGACCCTGCCAGACATAAAGAAACCGATCATTATAAGCGTTGGAAAGAATCTGTTGCTGAAATGATGGCCGTTCCCCGGACCAAGCAAATTTATACTCCACTATTTCCTGGAGAAGAAGCATGGGATTAAAGAATATTTTCGAGTTTGTAACCGCTGATCGAATAATTTTTGGCATTGGCGCAGTTGAGAAAATTCGATCCATTGTTAAAGATTTTGGTAACAATGCGCTGTTGGTGTGTGGGGGTGGTTCTGTCCCAATTGATAAGGTTTCAGATTTGTTGGAAGAATCGGATGTTTCATTTGAGGTATTCCGGGTGGAAGACGAACCGGAAATTGAGGACATTAATGCAGGGCTTTTGATGGCGAGAGCTTCGCACTGCCAGTTTGTCATCGGTTTTGGTGGCGGATCTGTGCTGGATACGGGGAAGGCAATCTCAGCTATGATGACAAATCCTGGAGATATTATGGATTACCTGGAGGTAATAGGAGCCGGTGAGAAGATCGAGAACCCTGCTGCACGCATGATTGCAATTCCGACAACTGCTGGTACAGGTACAGAAGTTACTCGAAATGCTGTAATTTCCTCACCGGAGCATTATGTGAAAGTCAGTATGCGAAGCCCTTTGATGATCCCAACTGTCGCGATCGTTGATCCAGAATTGACTGTAACAATGCCGCCATCAGTCACTGCCAGCACTGGCATGGATGCCCTGACCCAGGTCATTGAAGGTTATGTTTCTAATAAATCCAATCCAATGACGGATGCCCTCGCAAAAGAGGGAATAAAACGTGGGAGTCGGTCTTTGCTGAAGGCTTATAAAAACGGCGAGGATCTGAATGCAAGATATGACATGGCACTGACCAGTCTTTTTGGCGGCTTGGTTTTGGGAAACAGCGGGTTGGGGGCAGTTCATGGGTTTGCTGGACCAATAGGCGGGATGTTTCATGCACCTCATGGGGCAATTTGTGCATGCCTGCTGCCTTATGTGATGAAATACAATGCGATGGAACTGTCGAAATTGGATGACATGCAAGATATTCAATCAAAGTACGAGGATATCGCCAGATGGGTTACGGGTGATCCCTCTGCAAGTGTTGAGAATGGCGTGGCATGGGTAGAGACCCTGGCACAACAATTAGAAATCCCAGGGTTAAGAGCAATCGGAATAGACAAACACAATTTTGGCGACATTATCGAAAAGTCTAAAGTATCCTCAAGCATGCAAAAAAATCCTGTCAAGCTGAGTGAGTCAACTTTGGAAAAAATACTGGAAGAAGCATATTAACCAAAACAGCCCGAAGTCTTCAGGCTGTTTTTTGCTTCTGAAAATTTTATTAGTTTTCTTTGAAAAAGCTAACTTCAATAATCCCCGGTCCGCCATGAACAACAATCGCCGGTGGAACCTCGTATATTGGGATCGATTTGACACCAAGAGCATTTTCTAATTCTTCCGCCAGTTCTTTTGCACGTTTCTCGCCACCGCAGTGACTGACCGTGATGTGTGATCCATCACCCCTTGGACATTCTTCCAGGACGAGTTCTTTCAGCCGCTGTAAAGCTTTACTTGATGTGCGTTGTTTTTCGACAGCATCAACTTTTCCGTCCTTCAACCCAAGAATGGGTTTCATTTGTAAAACACTGCCTAAAAGAAAAGAGGCATTGCCGATACGGCCGCCTTTGTGTAAATATTCCAGAGTGTCAACCAAGAAATAAACAACTTCGCGTTTTCTCAACCGATCCAATTCTTCGATGACTTTTTCAGGAGCCATTCCCTCATCGGACCATCTCTTTGCCATTTTGACCAGGACACCTAATCCGCCAGCAACAGTGCGTGTGTCAAGAATGTGGACATCAGCTTCTGGGACATTTTCTGAGGCAACTTCAGCAGAACGGAAAGTCCCACTCAAGTAAGTTGAAGGTGTTGGAATGACGATGGATTCACCTTCATTCGCATATTTTCTGAACAGGGGTTCATACAACGCAGGGGGAGGTGCTGCTGTTTTTGGAAGCTCCTTCGCTACCTGTAACTTTGAAAGAAATGTCGGTGTGTCAATTTCAGTATCATCGCGGTAAGGTTTTTCGTCAAAAATGATAATTTGTGGGATAACATCAATCCCCAGAGCAGCTAGTTCTTCCAGGGGAAGGCCGCAAGTGGTATCAGCAATAACCTTTGTCATAATAATTTCTCCTGAGATGTAAAATGAATAATATGATTATAACTTAATAAGTCTCCTCAATTTATTCCAAGTAAATTCTCATAATTCGTTTGAATGAAAAAAATTTGAAAATTCATTTTCTTTTTATCGCGTGAAGACAAAAATCAAATTTAGCAATAAGGTTTGAGTGAAAATTTTAAACAAATTTTTCTTTGCAAGCTTCATCTCGTGATTGGATACTGGTGCAGGTGAATAGATGCCCTGTACA
>Ga0207796_1000936_pt1 | contig 10493 bp, 9 predicted proteins | sample Pon1CUnioCityCA_6_FD_187274 | JGI IMG/M metagenome (GOLD analysis project Ga0207796, IMG submission 187274) | Marine sediment microbial community from Union City, CA, USA - Pond 1C Sediment 1 (SPAdes) | ecosystem: Environmental > Aquatic > Marine > Intertidal zone > Salt pond sediment ...
TGTAGTCCAGCCCGGCGAAAGCCAGGGCGTGGAGTGCGCCGTAGAAGAAGGCATACAGACCAAGCGGGCGTCGCACCACCATCACCGCGTCAGAGCCAGTCGCGATCCGTATCGCCGTCGGAACCAGAGAAAGGAGCAGGAGTGCCAGGGCGTACCGTCCCAGGAGGCGCGTCACAGCCGCCACCGGCACCGGCCCCAGGCGCTCCCCCAGGGCCATCCAGGTCAGGGCCGCCAGAGGCGTCAGCGCCCCCATATGGGTCAGAGCCTGAAGCCAACGCATACTGCGTCGATCCACTAGAAGTTCTCTTCCAGGTCCATGCCGGCGTAGAGATGCGCGACCTCTTCTCCGTACCCGTTGAACAGCTCCGTTTTTCGCCGCCCTCCTTCGCCGATCACCCGTTCCGTGGCCTGCGACCAGCGGGGATGAGGCACGTCGGGATTCACATTGGCGTAGAAGCCGTATTCGTTTGGGGCGGCAGCCATCCAGGAGGAGACCGGCATCTCCGCCACCAGCTCGATCTTGACAATCGACTTGATACTCTTAAAGCCGTACTTCCACGGGACGACGAGCCGGACGGGCGCCCCGTTCTGGGGCGGCAGATCCTTGTTGTACAATCCGGTCGCCAGGATGGTCAAATCGTGCATAGCCTCGTCGAGGCGAAGCCCCTCCACGTACGGCCAATCGAGCACCGGAGACCTCACGCCCGGCATCTGATCGGGGTCGACCAGCGTCTCAAAGCGAACATACTTCGCCTCGGCTGTCGGTCTCACTATGTCGAGTAGCGCCGAAAGGGGAAATCCTCTCCATGGGATGACCATTGACCAGGCCTCAACACACCGCATACGGTAGATTCGCTCTTGTTGCTCAAAGGCCAGCAAGTCCTCCATCGTGAATGTCCTGGCGTCCTCCACCAGCCCCCCCACCGACACGTCCCAGGGAGACGTGTCGAAACCCTGGGCCAGATCCGCCACCTTGGTCTTAGACAGCGTGAACTCGTAGAAATTGTTGTAGCCTGCCACGTCCTCCAGTGGCGTGAGTTGGCTTTCCAACTGCTCTGCCGTAGCCGTCGGATCCTCGGCCTCTTTGCCGGTTTCCGACGTGGGCGCTCTGTTCTCGGGCTCGCTGGCGCACGCGCCCAGAAGAGAGATCGCGGTCAGCGCCCCCATCCCCGCGATGAGCTGTCGTCTGTTGAGGTAGACATCCTCCGGCGTAATCTCGGAATGATCGATAGTCTTCATACTTCTCCCTTCAACGAACGGAGCGTAATCTGCAGAATCAGCGCCTTCGCCGATTCGCCACTCCGTTCCGCTGAGTAGTATAGCCCGGGTACGGTCGCTTGTCCAGGGGGTTTGCATCTCGCGAAATGGCCGCTTGCCAAGTTGGATGCCGGACTCCCCATCAGCTACCCCATCGTCCGGACGCTCATCAGGCGCGGTGTACGGCCGCGGTCCTCCATCCCACTGCCGGTCGATCTCAGGGAACGACCGCGCCGATCTCTTCTAGGCCACGGTGATGACTTCTGCCACCACTCTCCAGCCGGCGATCGTCTTTCTGGAACTCAACCCGTAGAGGCTACATCCGGTCTCGGCGTCCAGCTGCTATTGGCGATCCGTGCAATCGGGGGCTCTTCTCATTCGCGATCTCGTCCGGAGCCCGGCAGTCGATGGATTGCATGACTGAGCGGAGCAGCCGGTTCATGACATCGTTTTCTTGACGGTTCGCCCCCTCGTGTGTAGAATCGTGTTGCAGACGTTGAAGGCGAGTCCCTCCGGTATGTGCATTGCCGCCTGGAGAAACTCGCCGTCCAGCAGGCTCACGGGATGAGCAGTCTAGCGAGGGGGGAAGGGCCCATGTCCAAGATCACTCACGTCGTGAAGCGAACGGGAGCCGTGGTTCCGTTCAAGAAGGCGCGCATCACGAATGCTATCTATCAGGCGGCGGTCGCAGTGGGTGGGCGAAACCGGGAGCGAGCCGAGAAGCTGGCTGACGAGGTGGTCGAGGTATTGGAGGATCAGACGCCAGCTGACCATACACCTACTGTGGAGGAGATCCAGGACGTCGTCGAAAAAGTGCTCATCGAGAACGGGCATGCAAGGACGGCAAAGGCCTACATCCTGTACCGCGAGGATCGGGCCCGTCGCCGACGCGCGCGGGCAAGGCGCCATGAGCAGCCTTCTGGCAACATACCTTGGGCAAAGATCTGGGAGGCGCTTGACTGGGCCGTGGAGCACAAACTCCACACAGTCGCACAGCTCAACGAACGCATCGCCGCAGGCGGATTTCCCCAGATCGTTCGCGAGACCGATCGCTTCTATAAGGAGGACATCACCACCGCGGCAGAGATGATCAAGGACTGGCGGGAACGAGTGCGCATTGTCCTCATCACCGGACCATCCTCCTCGGGGAAGACGACCACCACCACGAAACTCAGCCATCTCTTGAGGACGGCGGGCATCAGCTTGGTGCCCCTCACTGTCGACAACTACTTCTTCGACCTGGAGCTTCATCCCAAGGATGAGTTCGGCGACTATGACTTTGAAACGCCGCAAGCCCTGGATCTGGAGCTGATCAATGACCATCTGCGGCGATTGCTCCGGGGCGAGGAGGTGATGATCCCCTTCTACGACTTCCAGACTGGAAAGCGTCACGACGTGCACTCGCCGATGAAGGTTCAGCCGGATGAAATGATCCTGATTGACAGCCTCCACGGCCTCTATCCCGACATGACGGAGGGCATCGACGATGAGAGGAAGTTCAAGCTCTACGTTGAGCCTCTGCTCCAGATGAAGGGGCCGGAGGGGAGATACGTGCGCTGGACCGACCTGCGGCTGATGCGCCGCATGGTACGCGACGCCAATTTCCGCGCCTACGATCCCGAGCGCACACTCGGGCACTGGCATTACGTGCGCAAGAGCGAGATGCGGAACATCATTCCTTATGCCAACACAGCCGACCATATCATCAACACGGGGCTGCCGTATGAGTTGCCCGTGATGAAGGCACGGTTGTTTGACTATTTCCGGGAATGGGTGGAGAAGTACAAGGACGACCCCTTGCGGGAGGACGCCTATGTCCGTGCCGCTCGCGTTGAAGGGCTCTTGAGCGCCGTCACGGCAGTCGAGGACGAATCGCCGATCCCCCCCGACTCGCTACTTCGCGAGTTCATCGGCGGAAGCTGCTACGAGTACTAGACCTCGGGGCCTTGAGCCTCAGATGGCAGGGTCCCCTGGCCTGGATGTCACAGGGCGCGGCTCCATCCTGCATTTGCCGTGTTCCACCGCACAGCTATCGCCATGAACATGGACGACATCCACGATTTCCACAAGTATATCGTTACCATTCGGGGCCAGGAACTGGTGGTCGTCGGCAAGCCCGGTGTCTGGTCCTGGGACGTGATGAATCCGGGCACGGCAGCTCTTCTGGAGATACCACGTTTCGAACCGGGGATGGAGATTCTCGACTTGGGATGTGGAACCGGTGTCATCGGGACGCTGGTCCGGATGTTGGTCCCGCAGGGGCGTGTGACCTTGGTCGACTGCAACGCAGTGGCTCTCTTGTGCACCAGGCGCACCCTTGCCGCGAACGAAGTCCGGCATGCACAGGTGGTATTGGGTGATGGTGTGGAGGGCCTGGAGATGGCGTCCTTCGATCTGGTACTGAGCCATCTTCCGCGGGGGCGGGAGGTTCAGCGACACCTGATCCGAGGGGCTGCGCGCATCCTGCGCCCCGGAGGCCACTTTCTCTTCGTCGCGAGTACCCACGTTGGGATCAAGGGCTGCGTGGCATATGCGCGTGACATCTTCGGGCGATGCGGTGTGGTGCGGCGTAAGAAGGCATATCACGTGGCGATGACTGTCCGGCCAGAGGAAATGGATCCGCCTCCAGCTCGCGACAGATACACCACCCGTCTTGTGACATTGGGGGGAACGCAGGTGCCCCTGGTGAGCACGCCGGGTGTCTTTGCCTGGGATCGGGTGGACGGAGGTACAGAACGTCTCATTGAGGTCATCAAGGTCGACGCACATGATCGGGTCCTGGATCTGGGATGCGGGACCGGGCTCGCCGGCCTGATCGCTGCCCGACGTGCGCCCGACGGCGAGGTGGTGCTGGTGGACAGCGACTTGCGTGCTGTGCGATCGGCGCGCCGCACACTGGAGGCCAATCAGATCCAGAACGCCAAGGTGCTGCTCTCCGACGGGGTGTCTCAGATCGTCGAAGAGGAGCCTTTCGACCTGGTGATCACCAACCCGCCGTTTCACCAGGGTCGAGAGGTCGACTACGACGTGGCTCATCAGTTCGTCCGGGATGCACATCGAGTCCTCCGGCCTGAAGGACGACTGTTTCTGGTCGCCAACCGATTCATCGGATACGATGATCTGATGCGTGAGACCTTCGGCAACGCCCGAGTAGTCTATGCCGATCCCAGTTACCACGTCCTGACGGCAGGGCGCTAGCTGCGGGGTGCACGAGGGTGACATGCCACCGGGAGGTAAGAGACTGAACACGCAGAAACCCGGCCGAAGAGATGCTCACGACGTGATTGTCGTCGGGGCAGGATTAGTCGGTGCAGCCGTGGCGGCTCGCCTAACGGAAGAGGGACTGGATACAGCCATCTTCGAGGCTAGGTATGTGACGGGGGGCGCCACAGGGCGGAGCCTCGGCGTAGCGTTCCTGGGGCTGGCCGGGCACTACAGCTGGGCTGTTTCGGTCTATGGACGTCAGCAGGCCCGGGAGATATGGGCCCTGACAGCAGGGGGGCGCGGCCGTCTGGTTGAGGCTGCTGCCAGGCTGGCGGTACCTGTTCAGCGGACTGGAAGCATTGCGTTGGCCGTGGATGAAGAGGAGGCTGATCTTCTCTGGGAGTCGGTCAATCTGCTTCGCGAGGATGGCTACCAGGCCTCCTTTTCGCTGACGGACCCGCTCGGTCGCGGGTTTGAGGGCGCGCTCCGTCGCCCCGGTGACGCCACAGTGGACACCGCGGCGCTGACCCGCGCATTGCTGAAAGGCGTCGGTGTCGTTGTCCATGAAGGGGCCGAGGTCTACGCCTTGGAGCCGGTCGGGGACCGGATCAGGGTCTGGGCCCACGGCAGAGATGCCGTCTGTCGTTTCGTCGTGTTGGCCATTAACGGCTATGCGGCACTGATCGATCCCTACTTGTCGGAGAGGGTGAAGCCGGTGCCCAGTCTCGTCTTCTCTACAGATCCGCTGTCGGATCCGATCCTCGACCAGCCGTGCACGGTTGATCATGGGCGGGCGACTATACGTTCGCTCCCCGACCGACGCCTGCTGGTAGGCCTCCAACGCCGTCCAGGTTTCCCAACCGATGCAGGGCCGGTCGACGATCCGACGATGCAGGTCGTGTTGGGCCATCTCCCCGAGCTCCAGCTTCGCAGCGGTGATTCTTGGTCGGAGATGACGGGTGTCACCCCGGACGGGCTTCCTCTGCTGGGTTCGCTGCCCGGTATGCCCCAGGTCTACTTTGCTGTCGGGTTCAACGGGCGCGGGCTGAGCTGGGCCTTTGTCGCCGCCGAGCGCCTGGTGAATGCGATGCTTCGCGACGGCGGACTGGGGCTGCTGTCGGCCAACCGGCTTGACAGGCGCGATTCTTCCAGTGCCTGAAGGGCTGGCGTGTGCAGTCATTTCACGCACGGAATGGGCTCCGTCCCCCATTCTCTTGTCCATCTTTCCCCACTAGTCTCACCGAACACTGGTACCCGTGTTCTCCCCTATCCACTTGAGCTTCGTGGTTGTGAAAGCGCTTTGAGCCGGTTATAATCTGGACGGAGTGTGTCAGATCCCGGTAACTAAATGAACCCACGCAAGCGTTCCTGGTTGATTCTCTTCGCCCTCGCTGCCATTGCCGCGATTGTCATCCTCGCCAGCGGTCTGCAGGATCTCGACTTGTCGTACGATGGTCAGAGCCTTCCAACGATGCCGAGGGAAGAAGGACCCGTCAGCACGCCCGATCGCGAGGCGGGCAGATTTGATCTCTTGGTGAGGGGCTTCTTCATCGTCGCTGGCGCGATCTTGCCTTTCGCCATCATCCTCTACTTGGCCTCACCGGGGGCTCGAAAGCGCCTCCTCAGGGATTTCATCGCCCTTTTCGTTCTGCTGGTGCCCCTCTATCTCCTCTGGCGCGCTCAGCCGGGAAACTTGGGGACCGAAGGTTCCGATATCTCGCTCCCTCAGGCCGCACCCGAGAGCCTCCCGCCCGCTCCGCAGGTTGCCTTCGAGCCTCAGCCGGGACAGTGGCTGAGTGTTTTCGCCACTATCGGGATCGCCCTGCTGGGGGCGGCTCTCCTGGTCGGTCTTGCGTGGACCATCTGGCGTCGCCGACAGCGTCCGCCGACGGCGCTGGACGAGCTTGGTCACCAGGCTCAGGATGCTATTGATGCCATAGAGGCCGGTGCCGATCTCAAAGATACCGTGATGCAGTGTTATCTGGAGATGATGCAGGTGATGAAGGAGGAGCGCGGAATTCAGCGTCAGCAGGCCATGACACCGCGGGAATTCGAGGCGCGACTGGAGGAGGCGGGTATTCCAACCACGCAGGTGCGTCGGCTCACCAGGCTGTTCGAGGAGGTCCGCTACGGGGACAGACACCTTGGCGAGCAGGAGCAGCGCCAGGCTATCATATCGCTAACCTCTATTGTCCGCTTCTGCCGGAGTGCCTCGTGAGCCCGACAATCAAGAAGGGATTCCGTCTCGCCCTCACCGTGCTAGTCCTGGCGATCCCGTTAGCGTTGCTGCTATCTCGGGTCGCCGGTGGGTTCGTGCGGGACGTCGTCGCTGCCCCTTTTCTCTACCTCGCCTGGATTGCTCGGGTCTATCTCCGCACAGTGCCGAGGACGTTGTTCTGGGGAGGGCTGCTCCTCTTCGGATTGGCGTTGGCTCTCATCAACGCTCTGGTCGCTCTGGGTGGTGATCCTGGATCTGGTATAGGGGCTCGAGAGCTCGCAGCGATCGAATCAAACTACACCGGCAAGGTAAGCCGGCTGACGTCCCAAATCCGCTTCGCGGAGCGGTCGACTTACTTCAGGAGACGGCTCGCCAAACGTCTGGGCGGACTGATCCTCCGGTCGGTGGACCGTAGCGAGCGGTACAGCCTCGCGGAAGTCGAACGGGCCCTGGACGAGTTGGGGGCGCCGCCCGAGATACGTGGCTTCCTTCGCGAGGCAGGGGGGCCGATTCCCCCGGCCCAGCGCGTTGGCCTCATTGCATGGCTGCGAGGCCACCTGCTTGGGCGACCGGTAGCCGGGGTTCGCGGCCTTGATCTAGATGAGTTGGTACAGCTCCTTGAAGACCGATTGGAGGCTTCATGACGGTGATCGACGTTACCGAGGTATCTGCTCTGGCCGACCGCGTCATTGGAGAGGTCGAGCGGGCTATTGTTGGCAAGCGGATGCTGTTGGAGCAGATCATGTCTGCCGTCCTGGCGGGCGGTCATGTGCTCATGGAGGACTACCCAGGATTGGCGAAGACCCTTATTGCCAAGAGCTTCGCAGCAGCTCTCGGGCTGACCTTCAAGCGCATCCAGTTTACGCCGGATCTGCTGCCTGGCGATATTACCGGTGGGTATGTCTACGAGCGGGCGCCCGACGTGGAGACGTTCCGCTTCGTCTTGCGAAAGGGCCCAATTTTCGCCAATATCATTCTCGCCGATGAAATCAACCGTGCGTCCCCGAAGACCCAGTCCGCGCTCCTGGAGGCGATGCAGGAGTTCCAGGTCACCTTGGAGGGCGAAACGATGAAGCTGCCGTCTCCCTTCGTCGTGATCGCCACGCAGAACCCCATCGAATACGAGGGCACCTTTCCCCTGCCCGAAGCTCAGCTCGATCGCTTCTTGATGCGACTGTCCGTTGGCTATCCCACACCGGACCAGGAACAGGAGATCTTGAAGCGACGTCAAGATCGCCGCCAGGATGAATTCGACTTGCACCAGGTCGCTGGCGCGCAGGAGTTGCTGGCAGCCCGCCAGGTGGTCGAGACGATCCACGTCGACCCTGATCTTCAACGCTATATCGTCTCCCTTGCCGTGGAGACTCGCGACCACCGCGAGGTTGCAGTGGGGGCAAGCCCGCGTGGCTCTCTGACGCTGCTCAAGCTCAGTCGGGCATGGGCCGCGCTGCACGGGCGAGACTATGTCCTCCCCGATGACGTGAAGGTCTTCGTCAAGCCGGCCTTTGTCCATCGATTGATCCTGCAGCCCGACCTGTGGATGAAGCGGAATGCGGCAAGTGAGATCCTGGACGGGATCCTTCGATCTGTTCCCGTGCCTGTTATCGAGGGCGTCTAAGGGTGAGACGACTCCTCTGGTTGGGCGGCCTGGCCTACGTTCTACTTCTCGCTGGCCTGGCTGTGACGAGGGGGACCGTACTGGCATTAGTCCTTCCGCTGCTCATCTATCTTTTTGCCGCGCTTGTCCGCGGGCCAGATGAGCTTCAGCTCAGGGCAACCCGTGCGCTGAGTGATGAGAGGGTTTCCAGAGGAAAGCCAGTGACGGTCGAGCTTTCTATCACCAACAAGGGAACGGACCTCGAGATGGTCCGAGTTGAGGATGTCCTTCCTGACCAGCTGGAAGTGATAGAGGGCCACTCGAGCTTACTCACCTCGCTGGGCCGTGGTGAGACAGTCACCTTGAAATACCGTGTCCAGGGTGACCGGGGCGACGTCACGCTTCATAAGGTTCGGGTGAGAGCCAGTGATGCTCTTGGGCTCTTCTGTCGAGAGGTCGTGTTGGAGACACGGCAGCGTCTGATGATCCTTCCCCAGGCGATGAAGCTGCGCCGCGTCGGGATCCGACCGCGGCGCACCCGTGCCTATGCGGGCCCGGTGCCGGCGCGCCAGGGCGGGTCGGGGGTCGAGTTCTTCGGCGTTCGAGAATACCAGGTAGGAGATCCACTAAGGTGGATCAACTGGCAGGTGAGCGCCCGTCACCCCCCGTCGGTCTTCACCAACGAGTTCGAACAAGAGCGCATCACGGACGTGGGGCTGATTCTCGACGCCCGTCACCGGACCGATATCCAGGGACCCGATGGGGCCCTCTTCGAGCACGCTGTGCGAGCAACAGCATCGCTGGCGGATGCCTTCCTGAGCGGGGGCAATCGGGTCGGCCTTCTGATCTACGGAGGATTCCTCGACTGGACGTTTCCAGGTTACGGTCGCCTGCAACGGGAGCGGATGCTCCGCGCGCTTGCCGGAGCCGAGACCGGGGAGAGTCGGGTCTTTGAGAGTCTCGACTACATTCCGACACGCTACTTCCCCGCCAAATCGCAGCTGGTGCTCATCAGTCCACTATGCGAGGAAGACCTGCCGACCCTGGTGCGATTGCGTGCCAGAGGATACCAGCTTATGATCACCAGTCCGGATCCCATAGCCTTCGAGGCCCGAAGCCTTGAGCCGGATGCCGCTGTCTCTCTGGCGGTTCGTATCGCGCGTCTCGAGCGGAGGTTGCTCCTCCGCCAACTGCAGCGGGCCGGCATTCGGACGGTGGACTGGCAGGTGGATACGCCGTTCGACCTGGCTATCCATACGTCACTGAGCCGTCAGCCACACTGGTTCCGGGCGGTGGGCATTGAGTGAAGGGCTCTCTATGGTCTCCACTGCGCTAGCCACAAGCATTGTCCTTGCTGCCCTCGCACTCACTTCGGCCTATGGCCTGGATGCCGTCTGGATACCAGCTGGGGCGATACTGTTTCTGGCGACGCTCTGGCTTGCCGGCCAGAGCATCAAGGGAACGGCGTACCGCGGCTGGATGTCGTGGGTTGTGGTGGGGCTCTTCATTGTCGTCGCGGTTGCGGGGGCCTGGCTAGACTTGAGCCCGCTCTTGCTCACGATTGGGCTGACAGCGACAGTGTCTGCGTGGGATCTGGATTACTTCGCTCGGCAATTGAACGGTGTGGATCGGGTTGTGGAGTCGCGCAAGCTCACGCGCCGCCATCTGCAGAGATTGTTGATCGTGGATGGCGTCGGGCTGCTGATCGCGGTTCTGGCGCTGAACGTCCAAATCAGGTTGAGCTTTGCTCCGGCCCTCGGCCTGGGTCTCATTGCCCTGTTGGGACTCATCCGCGTCATTGACTTCATGCGGCGTAAGAGCAGTGTAATCGGCGGTGATGAATAGCCTAGGACAAGGCACTCGCAGCCCCGTCTCCAGGATGGCTGTGCAGCACGAGGAGCGGTTCGAGAACTCCTTGCGCAGAGCCAGAGGTGTGGCTCCGGATAGTGTACCTTTTGCCAGAAGGCGCGGTGTAGGGGGCGCGCGGACACTGGTTGCGACCATGATCACACGGCTGCGGCACCCTTGTGATCGGCGCTGTGGCCCAGCCGGACCGAATCGCGAACTGCTTCTACCCACAAGTCCGTTGACCCAGGAGGTGTCCCTTGAACGAGAATACCCTCGATCTCTTTGACTTTCGTGGGCAGGGGGATGAGGAAGCCTGGCGCTCCATCGACGATGTCGTGATGGGGGGCGTCTCAGGCAGCGAGTTCCACG
>Ga0207796_1000937_pt1 | contig 10483 bp, 13 predicted proteins | sample Pon1CUnioCityCA_6_FD_187274 | JGI IMG/M metagenome (GOLD analysis project Ga0207796, IMG submission 187274) | Marine sediment microbial community from Union City, CA, USA - Pond 1C Sediment 1 (SPAdes) | ecosystem: Environmental > Aquatic > Marine > Intertidal zone > Salt pond sediment ...
GGTCAGCGAGGCCCTTGCTGCCGCCGGCCGCCGCTACGCGCCGAGCACCGTGACCCGGACCTTGCGGGAATTCGCCGAATGGGACCTGCTGCAGGTGCTCGATCTCGGCGGCGGCATGGTGTTCTACGACACGGTCACCACGCCGCACCCGCACGTCTACAACGTCGACACCGGCGAGCTGTCCGATCTCAGCCCGGACGAGGCCTGGGTGAGCGGCCTGCCCGAGCTGCCCGCCGGCGTGCGGCTGGAAGGGATCCAGCTGGTGTTCCGCGTGCGCGGCGCCGAGGCTCAGTCGAAGTGCAGCGCCCCGAACGTGCAGTCGTCCGGCCCGCGGAAGTCCGCCGGGCAGGTATAGGTGCCGAGGAACAGCAGGTCCGGGCTCATCAGCGCGCCGGCGATGCCGGCCTGGCCGAGCGAGTCGGCGAACTCGCCGCGGTACATGCCGAAGTCCGTCTCCAGCACGTCGACATACAGCGTCGCGGCATAGCCGTCGGCCGCCACGGTGTCGCAGATGCCGTCGCCGCACACGGCCCGGGAGGCCTGCACCAGCCCGGGGCCCCAGTCGCCGTAAGCCTCGCGGCCGCTCCACTGGCCGTCCAGGTCGCTGAAGAACCAGCCCGGAAGGCCGGTTGCACCGCGCTCGAGGACTGCGAACTCGAAGCTGTCGTTCACCATCAGCAGGTGGCCGCGCGCCGGGTCGGCCAGCAGCCGGAACCCGGTGCCGTCGCTCAGCCGGCCCTCCCACGTGCCGGCCCCGGTCTGCCACAGCCGGCCGGAGACGCTCGAGGCGAAGCCGTTCACGTACTCACGGGTGATGCGGTCGCCGCATACCTCCCACTCGAGCGTGAACAGCGCGCCGGTGTCGTCCTCCATGGCGCCGAACCAGCGGCCGTCAAAGCCCAGGTCGGGGCCGCAGTCGATGACGACCACCTCGGTCTCGTCGGAGCAGCCGGCCAGTGCAAGGCCCGCCAGCAGCAGGGCGGCGATTTTCAGGCGTGCAGTCATGTCAGTCTCCCGTGGCTGGCCCTGGTGATGGCCACGGGAACGAGTCTGCGGGAGCGAAGCTGAACGAAAGCTGAGCGGCCGGAAAGGCCGCCCCGCGTCACGCGCTGCTGGTGGCGACGATCAGCGCCGCCCGGGCGGGCATCAGTGCTGCATCGCCGCCCAGTCCACCGCCGCGGCCTCGAACACGGGCCCGTCCACGCACACCCGTTGCATCGCCGGCCCGGACGGCGTGTTGACGCGCACCACGCAGCCGGCGCAGCCGCCCACCGCACAGGCCATGTACTCTTCCAGCGACACCTGGCAGGGCAGGTCGAAGTCGCGCGCCAGCGCGGCGGCAGCCTTGAGCATGGGCGTCGGGCCGCAGGCAAAGAGCTCGACCTCGCGCAATGCGGCCGCGTCCAGCGAGCGCAGCCACTCGCGGCCGAGCTCGGTGACGTAGCCGGCGTAGCAGCCGTCGAAACCGGCCAGCGAGGCGAGGCGGCTCGGCACCTCGAGGTTTTCCATCAGCGGCATGGCGGCCGTGACGCCCTGCGGCAGGCCGGCCACCGCGATGCGCGAGGTGGCGGGGGCGAAGGGGAAGGGCACCTCGGAGCCCATCAGCACCAGGCCGTCGCGCGCCGCCGGGCCGAGCGTCTCGGCGAGGAATACCATCGGCGGAATACCCACGCCGCCGCCGATGAGCAGCGGCCGGGTGCGGCCCGGCGTGGGCGCGAAGGGCTTGCCGATCGGGCCCATGACGCTGAGCTTTTCGCCCGCGCGGCGCTGCGACAGCAGGCGCAGGCCGTCACCGACGATCTTGAACAGGAACTCGATCACGCCGGTGTCGGGATCGGCGCGCATCAGCGACAACGGCCGGCGCATCGGCAGGGCCGGATCGCAGGTGACGTGCGCGAAGCTGCCGGCGCGCGCATGGGCGGCGCACTGCGGCGCCACCAGGCGCATGATGAACTGCTCGCCCGGCCAGGTCTCGACGTCGAGCACCTCGGCGTCCTCGACGAAAATCGTGCCGCGGTGCGGGCGGTCGGGTGCGGCGTCAGCCATGGAGCGTCTCCATCACGGTCTGCATCACGGCCATGCGCACGGCCACGCCGTTGGTGACCTGCTCGGTGATCACCGACTGCGGCGAGTCGGCGACGCTGCCGGCGATCTCCACCTCGCGGTTCATCGGCCCCGGGTGCATGACGATGGCATGGGGTTGCGCCAGCGCCAGGCGCTCCGGCGTGAGGCCGAACTGGCGATGGAACTCGGCGGCGTCGGGTCCGTGGCCCTGTTCCATGCGCTCGCGCTGGATGCGCAGGCACATGACGACGTCGGCGCCGCGCACCCCGTCCTCGATCGAGTCGAGCAGGGTGGCGCCCGGGAACTCGCTCGCTTCCGGCGCCAGCGCCGGCGGCGCGACGAGCCGCAGTTCGCCCACGCCCAGCGTGCTCAGGGCATGGTGGGCGGAGCGCGCGACGCGCGAATGCTGGATGTCGCCGGCGATGGTCACCACCTTGTCGGCCAGGTCGCCGAGATGGCGGCGCATGGTGAGCACGTCGAGCAGTCCCTGCGTGGGGTGGTTGAGATGCGACTCGCCGGCGTTGAGCACGGCGACGTGCGGCGCCACGTAGTCGCAGATGTACGCCGGCACGCCCGACTGCGCGTCGCGGATGACGAAGATGTCGATCTGCATCGCCTGCAGCGTGTAGATGGTGTCGAGCAGGCTCTCGCCCTTGGCGCGCGAGGAGGTGCTGACGTCGAGGCTCAGCACCTCGGCGCCGAGGCGTCGCGCGGCGAGCTCGAAGGAAGCGCGGGTGCGCGTGCTGGGCTCGAAGAACAGGTTGGCGATGGCGCGCCCGGCGAGCGTGTCGTTGCTGGCCGGCTTGGCGCCCGGCGGGGTGAGGTAGGTCTCGGCGCGGTCGAGCAGCGCCACCAGCTGCGCGCGCGGCATCTCTTTCAGAGTGACCAGGTGCCGGAGCCGTCCTTGCGCGTCGAACTGCGATGCCATGGGTGCCTCAGGTGTTCTTGTCCAGCCAGTCTTGCAGGATCACGGCCGCAGCCGCGCTGTCGATGTCTTGCCTGGCGATGCGGCCGCGCTGTCCCGCGCGCCGCTCCGCCACCAGGCCCTGGTACGCCGCCGCGGAGCTGAGGCGCTCGTCCACCAGCTCCACCGGCAGCCCGAAGCGGCCGTGCAAGCGGCGCGCGAAACGCTGCGCCTCGCGCGCGAGCTCGTCGCCTGCGGCCCCGGGGGCGGCGTCATTATACGGGACGCCGACCACCAGCCGGCCCGGCCGCCACTCCTCGAGCAGCGCGCCGATGCGCGTCCAGTCGGGCCCGGCGTCGGTCGCCGCGATGGTTTGCAGCGCGCGCGCCCGGCCGGTGAGGGTATTGCCGACGGCCACGCCGATGCGACGCCGGCCGTAGTCGAAGGCCAGCAGCGTGTCGGCCGCGGCGGCCATGCTCAGGCGTGGCCCGCCTCGGAGGAGAGCGCCGTGATGTCGATGCCGATGAGCCGCGCAGCGGCTTCCCAGCGGCGCTCGAAGGGCACGGAAAAGATGATGTCGGGCGTGGCCGGCACGGTGAGCCAGGAGTTCGCTGCCATCTCGGCTTCCAGCTGGCCGGCGCCCCAACCGGCGTAGCCGAGCGCGATGACGGCGTGCTGCGGGCCGCTGCCCTTGGCGAGCGCCTCGAGGATGTCGCGCGAGGTGGTCACCCGGATGCCGTCCTGCACGTCCAGGGTGGCCGAGAAGCCGGCGGCGCCATCGTCGTGGATCACGAAGCCGCGCTCGGGTTGCACCGGGCCGCCCTGCAACACCAGTTGCTCCGCCAGCGCCGGGTCGGGGATCTCCAGGTCCATCTGCGCCAGGATCTCGGCCAGCGACATGTCGATGGGGCGGTTGATGACGATGCCCAGCGCGCCCTCGTCGTTGTGCTCGCAGACGTAAGTGACGGTGCGATCGAAATTGGGGTCGTCCATGGCCGGCATGGCGATCAGGAATTGCCCCGTCAGGTACTGGTCCTCGCTCATGCGCCTAGTATATCCCCGCGCGCCGGCCGGGGCTTGGCGCGGGCGGCTCAGCCGTCCGGCGCGCGCAGCACGCCTGACGCGGCCCGCCCGTCGATGAAGCGCCACTCGTAGGCGAAGCGCAGCGTGTCGTATTGCGCGCTCACCGCGGGCGGGAAGGGGTCGAAGGGACTCGCCAGCCGCACGAGGTCGATGGCGGCCTGGTCCAGCGTGCCGTCGCCGGAGGAGCGCGTCACGCGCACCTCGGCCAGCGTGCCGTCGTCGGACACCGCCACTTCGAGCACCGGGTTGCGGTCGTGCGCGCGGCGCGCCACGGCGGGGAAGTTCAGCGTGCCGAGCCGTTCCATGCGGGCTTTCCAGCCGGCGAGATATTCGGCGAACACGCTTTCGCGCGCGTCGATGGAGACGAAGAACTCGCGCGGGTTGGTGTCGCTGACCCGCGTCAGGCCGCCGTCCGGGCGCGGCGCCACGGGCCGCGGCTCGGCCTCGCGCTCCGGCGGCGCGATGGCGGCCACCAGCGGTCCGCGCCAGGAGCTCACCAGCGCCTCGGCGGGACGCTCGGGCGGCGGGGGCTCGGCTTCCAGGGTTTCGGGCGCAGGCGGCTGTTCGTGGAATTCCGGCCGCAGGTCCTCGGCGACGTTGCCGCTGCCTTCCTGGTTGGCCTGCGCGAGGTAGCGCGCGTCATGCGGCTCGAGCTCGTCCGGGGTCGGCGCTTCCAGCAGCGTCACTTCCAGGGTGGGGACCTCGCTCGGGCCGGCGCGCTGCGGGCCGGAGAAGCTGACGCCGAGGATGAACAGCCCGTGCGCGGCCGCGGCGATGAAGATCGCCCAGCTGAGACGCTCGCCCGCCGCCCAGCTGCTGCCGGCGGGATTCATGCGCGGGCCGCCTCCGGCCCGGCTTCCAGCTTGTCGACGACCACTGCGGCAATCACGCCGCTCACGATACCGAACACCAGCGCCGCGGTCAGCAGGAACGGCGCCAGCTTCAGGATCGCGGGGTGCGGGATGAACAGCTGCCAGGCGACCAGCACCTGGGTGCCCATGTGCGCCAGCGCGGCGCAGACGCTGTAGCCGGTGGCGCCGAGCCAGCGCCCGCCGAGGCGCTGCGCCAGCCACAGCGCGAGCAGCGCAGCCGCGGCGCCGCTGGCGCTGAGGATGAAGGTGGGACTGAGAAAGGTGCCGACCAGCAGGCTGCCGGCCAGCACCCGCAGGCCGGCCACCCAGGCCGCGACGCCCCAGCCCCAGCGCAACAGCACCACCACGGTGATGACGTTGGCCAGCCCCGGCTTCACGCCGGGCAGCGGGCTGGGCAGGGCGGCCTCGAGGATGTGGATGGCGATAGCCAGCGCGGCGAAGCCGGCGATGAGCCGGTCCCGCTGCGGCCCGGCGGGCGGGGCGCGCTCAGAAACTGACGGCATCGAACTCGCGCCGGCCGCCACCGACCTCCACGACGACGCCGTTCGGCAGGCAGGCCGCCACCTGGCCGCTGCGCGACAGCCAGCCGGCATGCACGCACTGGCGGCCGACACAGGGGGACTCGTTGAAGCGCACCCGCCCGGCGCGCACCTCGATGACGCTGGCGCCGAGGCGGCCCGCGATCTCCACCACTGCGTCCGAGCTCAGCGCGAGGCGCTGCGGCACGGTCCCCGGCGCGCTGATCTCGGCGTACTCCGCCGGGCCGCCGCCGGACCACAATGCCGCCCAGGACGCCCCGACCAGCAGGGCAGCGGCCACGATCACCACCAGGTCTGCCGGGCGCAGCGGCTTCACGGCAGCGACCGCACCCGGGCCTGCGCACCGTAGGCCTCGTCGGTGAACCAGATACGCGGCTGCATGGCCTGCGTGAGCTGGATGCCGCCGTCGGCGTCCACCACCATCACCGCCTCGATGCCGAGCGCCGCGGCGACCGTCGGCCACGCCTCCGGACCCGCCACCATCAGCGCCGTGGCGGCCGCATCGGCGAGGCCCGCATTGCTGTGCAGGACCGTGACCGACACCAGTCCCGTGGTCGGGTAACCGCTGCGCGGGTCGAGGATGTGGTGGTAGCGCCGGCCGTCGTACTCGAACCAGCGCTCGTAGTCGCCGGAGGTGAATACCGCCTCGTCGCCGGCCGTCTCCAGCGCCGCCAGCACGCCGGCGGGGTCGCGCGGGGCGCGGATCCCGATGCGCCAGGGTCGGTCACCCTTGCGGCCGATGGCGCGCAGGTCGCCCCCGGCGTTGACGATGGCGTGCTCGATGCCGCGCGCGCGCAGCAGGGCGATGGCGCGGTCCACGGCCACCCCCTTGGCAAAGCCGCCCAGGTCGAACTGCAGCGGCCGCTGTTGCAGCCAGGCCGCCACGGCCTCGGGCGGCGGCGGCGCGGCCGGCAGGCGCTCGGCGGAGCCGAAGCCCCACAGCTGCACCAGCGCGCCCAGCGTCGGGTCGAACAGCCCGCCGGTGGCCTGCGCCAGGCGGTTGGCTTCCGCGATCAGCGCGCCGAGGTCCGGGTCCGGCGGCGCTGCTGCCGGATCCGAAGCCAGCGCGGCGTTGAAGCGGCCCAGCGCGCCGTCCCCCTGCGGCTGCCACGCGCGGTGCAGTGCATGGAACAGCTGCTCCACCTCGCGCGCCGCGGCCTCGGCGTCCTCCGCCGGCACGCCGTACACGGTGACGTCGACCAGCGTGCCCATGGCCATGAAACGGTGCTGGGTAGCGCTCTCCTGCGCGCCGGGCCCGCAGCCCGCCAGGCCCAGTGCTGCCAGGCACAGCGCCGCCATGCGCAGCCAGGCGCGCGGCGCAGTCGGTCTCAACGCGCCTCCAGCCGGCGCTCGACGGCGTCGAACAGGGCTCTGCAGATGTTGGCGTTGTACAGCCGGTCCAGCTCGCGCACGCCGGTCGGGCTGGTGACGTTGACCTCGGTGAGCTTGTCGCCGATGACGTCGAGCCCGGCGAACAGGATGCCTTTGTCGCGCAGCACCGGCCCCACCGCGGCGCAGATTTCGCGCTCGCGCGGCGTCAGGTCGCGGCCCTCGCCGCGCGCCCCGGCGGCGAGGTTGCCGCGGTTCTCGCCCTCGGCCGGGATGCGCGCCAGGGCGTGGTCGAAGGGCTCGCCGTCGACCAGCAGGATGCGCCGGTCGCCGCCCTGCACGATCTCGGGGATGTACTGCTGGATCATGGCGAAGCGGCTGTCATGGGCGGTGAGCGTCTCGAGGATGACGCCGGTGTTGGCGTCGCCCGGGCGGAGCACGAAGATGGAGCGCCCGCCCATGCCGTCCAGCGGCTTCACCACCGCGGCGCCGTAGCGCGCCACGAAGCGGCGCATGTCGGCCATGGAGCGCGTCACCATGGTCGGCGGCGTGAACTCGGGGAACCACATGGTGTAGGCCTTTTCGCTCACGTCGCGCAGCGCGGCCGGCTTGTTCACCACCAGCGCGCCGTGCTCCTCGGCGCGTTCCAGCAGGAAGGTGGTGTAGATGTATTCCATGTCGAAGGGCGGATCCTTGCGCATCAGGATCACGTCCAGCGCGGCCGGGTCGCCGTCGCGTTCCTCTCCCAGGGCGTACCAGCACTCCGGGTCGTCGCGCACTTCGAGGCTGCGCATGCGCGCGCCGAGGCGTCCCTCCAGCACCCACAGGTCGCGCTGGGTCATGTATTCCAGCGCGTAGCCGCGCCGCTGCGCCTCCAGCAGCATGGCCAGCGTGGTGTCCTTGGCCGGCTTGATGTGCTCGATCGGGTCCATGACCACGCCGAGGCGGATCTGCGCTGTGCTCATCGGGGTGCTCCTGTCTTAGCAGGCAACTATATCAAGGGGTGAGGCCATGAGCGCATGGCGGGTAGGGGCGCGATATGTTAAAAATCGAGCACTTCAAGCGGAGGATCACGGTGGAAGCAGACGAGTCGCGCAGCCTCGAGGGGCTGAAAGTGCTGGTGGTGGACGACAGCAAGACCATCCGCCGGACCGCGGAGACGCTGCTCACCAAGGAGGGCTGCGAAGTCTACACCGCGGTGGACGGTTTCGATGCCCTGTCGAAGGTGGCCGATCACCACCCGGACATCATCTTCGTGGACATCATGATGCCCCGGCTGGACGGCTACCAGACCTGCGCCCTGATCAAGCACAACAAGGTCTTCAAGACGACCCCGGTGATCATGCTGTCGAGCAAGGACGGCCTGTTCGACCGCGCGCGCGGTCGCATCGTGGGCTCCGAACAGTACCTGACGAAGCCTTTCACGCGCGACGAGCTGCTGTCCGCCATCGGCACGCACGTCAAGTCCTGAGGACCGCGACCGGCGGAGGAGCAAGCATGGCCCTGGTACTCATCGTGGACGATTCCCCGACCGAGGTGCACGTGCTCGGCGGTTACCTGAAGAAGCACGGCTTTGAGATCGAGGCCGCCTCGGACGGGCGCGAGGGGATCGATAAGGCGCGCGCGCTGAAACCCGACCTGGTGCTGATGGACGTGGTGATGCCGGGCATGAACGGCTTCCAGGCGACCCGCGAGCTGGCCCGCGCGCCGGACACGGCGGACATCCCGGTGGTGATGGTGACCACCAAGGGCCTGGAGACCGACAAGATCTGGGGCATGCGCCAGGGCGCCAAGGACTACCTCGTGAAACCCGTCTCGGAGACGCAACTGGTGGAGAAGGTGCGGGCGGCCCTGGGCAGCGATGACTGAAGCGTCTTTCAGCGAACTGCGCGGCGATCCATGGGCGCTGCTGCGCGCCATGGAACAGCGCGCCCTGTCCAGCGCCGAGGCCGCCGACGAGGGCCTCGCGGCGCGCGAGTGGGTGGGCATCGGCTTTCGCCTCGGCGACGAGCACTTTCTCGCGCCGCGCGAAGAGGTGCGCGAGATCGTGGCCTGCCCGGCAAAGCTGGCGCGGGTCCCCGGAGCGCGGTCCTGGGTGGCCGGCCTGGCCAGCCTGCGCGGCCAGCTGCTCACCGTGGTGGACCTGAAGGCGTTCCTCGGCGGCGGCGCGACGCGGCTCGGGCGCGACTCCCGCGTGGTGGTCGTCAACCACCGCGAGCTGGGCGCCGGCCTGCTGGTCGACGAGGTGTACGGTTTCCGCCGCTTCCCCGAGGGCGAACGCCTGGAGACGCCGCCCGAGGGCGAGCTGCGCTGCCGGCGTTACGTTGCCGGAGCCTTCCCGCAGGGCGACGACGCCTGGCCGGTGTTCGACCTGCAGGCGCTCGCCGAGAGTCCCAATTTCCTGCACGCGGCGCGTGACGACTGAGGCGCCGCGGCAATGACTTCCAGTATGGAAAAAAGCATGAGACAGCATTCGCGGGGCATGGCCCTGTTGCCGATCCTGGGCCTGGTGCTGGTCGTGGTCGTGCTGGCCGCGGCGGTGATGATCTGGCGCGGGCTGCCGCCGGACGCCGCGCTCGGTTCGGCCGCTGCGGCGCCGTTGTGGCTGGCGCTGGGCGCGCTGCTGTTGTCGCTCGTGCTGGTCGCGGCGCTGTTCCGCGGCGAGGACGTGCGGCGCCGCTCCGCGGAGCAGGCGCGCCAGAACGAGCGCAACCAGGCCGCCATCCTGCGGCTGCTGGACGAGCTCGGCACGCTGGCCGACGGCGACCTGACCGTGCAGGCCTCGGTCACCGAGGACATCACCGGCGCCATCGCGGATTCCATCAATTACGCCATCGAGGCGCTGCGCGAGCTGGTCGAGACCATCAACCAGAGCGCGATCAAGGTCGACGCTGCGGCGCGCCAGGCGCAGGCCACCGCCACGCACATGTCGGACGCCAGCGACACCCAGTTGCGCCAGGCCAGCGACGCCACCGAGTCCATCGCCCGCATGGCGGCCTCCATCGAGGCCGTCTCCGGGGACGCCGAGCGCGCCGCCGACGTGGCGCGCCACTCGGTGGACGTGGCGCACAAGGGCGGCGCGGCCGTGCGGCGCACCATCCAGGGCATGAACGCCATCCGCGAGACCATCCAGGACACCTCCAAGCGCATCAAGCGCCTCGGCGAGAGCAGCCAGGAGATCGGCAACATCGTCGAGCTCATCAATGACATCGCCGAGCAGACCAACATCCTCGCCCTGAATGCCTCCATCCAGGCCTCCATGGCCGGCGAGTCGGGGCGCGGCTTCGCCGTGGTGGCGGACGAGGTGCAGCGCCTCTCCGAGCGCGCCGCCAACGCCACGCGGCAGATCGAGGTGCTGGTGAAGACCATCCAGTCCGACACCAACGAGGCGGTGACCTCGATGGAGCGCAGCACCACCGACGTGGTGGGCGGCGCGCTGCTGGCGGAGAACGCCGGCGCGGCGCTGGACGAGATCGAGAGCGTGTCGAACCAGATCGCCACGCTGGTGCAGAACATTTCGCGCTCGGCGCGCGACCAGGCCACCGCCGCCACCGACATCACGCGCAACATGAACGTGCTGCGCGAGATCAGTGAGCAGACCGCCGACGCCACCGGGGCCACCTCGCAGTCCATCAGCAAGCTGGCCGACCTCGCCACGCAGCTGCGCAATTCCGCGGCCGGCTTCAGGCTGC
>Ga0207796_1000938_pt1 | contig 10465 bp, 10 predicted proteins | sample Pon1CUnioCityCA_6_FD_187274 | JGI IMG/M metagenome (GOLD analysis project Ga0207796, IMG submission 187274) | Marine sediment microbial community from Union City, CA, USA - Pond 1C Sediment 1 (SPAdes) | ecosystem: Environmental > Aquatic > Marine > Intertidal zone > Salt pond sediment ...
GCGAAGCTGTCAGGGAATTCCAGGAACAGGCTGGTGCGCTCCTTGCGGACAGGCATCCGGCCAACTTCATCCTCATGAGGGGTTTCGCTCTGCACAGGGAGTTCCCGTCCATGAGCAGCCGCTTCAGGCTGAGTCCCGCCGCAGTGGCGCTCTATCCCATGTACAGGGGAGTGGCCAGCCTTGTGGGCATGGAAGTGTTCGAATGTTCCACGCAGGACCTCAAGGGCGAAGCGGAAGCTGTCTCCAAGGCACTGGGGGACGGGAGGGACCTCGTCTTCCTTCATCACAAGCCCGCCGACAGTTCCGGGGAGGACGGTGACGCCCGGGCCAAGGTCTCCGCAATCGAAGCCTTTGACAGGTTCCTTCCGGCTTTCCTCGAACCCGGCCTCGACGTTGTAGCCATTACGGGCGATCACAGCACTCCCTGCCCGATGAAGCTCCACAGCTGGCACCCTGTCCCTGTGCTCATGCATGGAGGCCCCCTGAGGACGGGCTACAGCACGTCCTTCTCTGAGAAGCAGGCCATTGCCGGTTCACTGGGCAGCTTTCATTCCACGGACCTCCTGCCGCTGATGATGGCTTCGGCTGGGAAACTGGCCAAATTCGGCGCCTGATATGTACTCCAGGGCCCTGGTCGCTCTTTCCGGAGGTGTGGATTCCTCAGCGGCACTGGCCATGGCGCTGGAACGTTTCAGCGGAGTCAGGGCCGCATACGTGGACATCAGTGGGGAGGGGCCGCCGTTCCATGCCGCGGCCGTGGCCCGCAGGCTGGGAGTGGAACTGGAGACCGTGGACGCTGCCGGTCTTTTCAGGGACAGGGTCAGGGAATGGTCGGAGGGCATGCTTTCCGACGGCATGACGCCGAATCCCTGCGCCAGGTGCAACGCCAGGGTCAAGCTGCCTGTACTCCATGAGCGGCTTGCCCGGAGCGAGGTCCTGGTCACCGGTCATTACGCGAGGATGGAGGAGGGGCGCCTGAAGAGGGGGATCGATGGCTCGAAGGACCAGAGCTACTTCCTGTCCATGGTGGACCGGCATGTCATAAGACGCTGCATTTTCCCGGTGGGCACGATGAAGAAGAGCAGAGTCAGGGAACGGGCCCTGGAGCTGGACCTGCCCTTCAGGCCCATGGAGAGCCAGGACCTGTGTTTCGAGATATCAGCCAGAGGCAGACCGGGTGACATAGTCGACCTCAAGGGAAGAAAACTGGGTGAGCACAGCGGCGTGGAGAACTTCACCGTCGGTCAGAGGAAGGGACTTGGAGCCTTCGGTGAGCGGATGTACGTGATAGCCATCGATCCCGTTGACAGAAGGGTCGCGGTGGGTCCCAGGGATGAACTGAAGGCGTCCGGATGCTCCGTAAGGGACATGAACTGGCTTCTCGACCCCCCCGAACCTGCCTTCACCGCCATGGTGCAGACCAGGTACAGGCGCAGACCTTCCGGGGCAGCGGTCTCCATGGACGGGGATGAGCTGCGGATAAGATTCGACAGGGAACAGGAGGCGGTTGCACCGGGGCAGGTATGTGCCTTATATCAGGAGTCCTCGGTCATCGGCGGAGGCTTGATAACATCTACCTACAGAACAGGGTGGAACATGACATGAACGATTCAATGGAAGCCCGTATCGACCATCTGAAAAGGAAACGGGACGCTGTCATACTCGCCCACAGCTATCAGCCCCCCGAGATCCAGGACATGGCCGACCATGTGGGGGATTCCCTGGAACTCAGCGTGAAGGCGTCCACCACGGATGCTTCGGTGATAGTGTTCTGCGGGGTCAGTTTCATGGCGGAGACGGCCCACATCCTGTCCCCCGACAAAACGGTGATCCTCCCGGAGCCCGATGCCGGATGCCCCCTGGCGGACTGCATAGAGGTCCCGGCCCTTAGGACCTTGCAGGGCATGCACCCGGATTCACTTACCGTCCTTTACGTCAACTCCCCGGCGTCGGTCAAGGCCGAGGCCTACGCCTGCTGCACATCGGCGAACGCCCTTCAGGTGGTGGAATCGGTGCCTTCCGACGAGGTCATCTTCGCTCCCGACCGGAATCTGGGAACCTTCATCAGCAGAAGCACGAAGAAGCGCGTTCATATCTGGAACGGTGCCTGCAGGAGCCACGCCACCGCCGATATCGGAGAGATGGCATCCAGAAAGGAGGAATGGCCTGACGCCAGGCTGCTGGTACATCCAGAGACGCCTCCGGAGGCATGGGAGCTTGCGGACGCGGTGCTGGGAACCGGAGGAATGATAAGGTACGTGGCGTCATCCGGGAGCAGACGTTTCCTGATAGGTACGGAAGAGGGAATGGTCTACAGGCTGAAGACGCTGTTCCCTGAAAGGGAGTTCATGCCCGCCGGCCTCATCTACTGCGAGAACATGAAGAAGATATCGCTTCAGAAGGTCCTGCTGTCCCTTGAGCGGCTGGAGCCTGTGGTGGAGATGGACCCGGAAGTACGCCGCAGGGCAGGCCTGGCGGTTGCGAGGATGATGGAGACCACCGGATGAGGCCCCTGGTGGGAGTAACTTTGAACTGGTACAGGAATGACCGGGAGAAGACGGCCTGTTACGGCAGATGGCTGTTCGGTCTCAACCAGAGCTACGCGGCACTCCTGGGAAAGGTCAAGGTGCTGCCACTGGGGATCATACCAGCTTCCGAGGATTTCAGGAGCATTCTGGGTTCCCTGGACATGGTGGTGCTGACCGGAGGCGGGGATCCCGACCCCCAGCTGTACGGCCAGGCGAACAACGGGTCCATCAGCTGCAGCAGGGAGAGACCGGTATGGGAGATGGGCTTCTACAAGTCCGCAAGGGAAATGAAGGTGCCGGTGCTGGGGATCTGCCTGGGCATGCAGCTGATATGCATGGCGGAGGGGGGTCAGCTGATACAGAACATACCCACCCAGGTAGCCGATCCGTGCCGCCACCACGGAACTCCACAGGATCCCTCCAGCCACGAGGTGGAAATACTGGAGGGCACACTTCTGCACGCACTTTTCGGAGCTCGTATCGAGGTATCAAGCTTCCATCATCAGGCCATCGCACAGGTTCCCGAAGGTTTCAATGTTGCCGCCAGGTCATCAGACGGGGTGGTGGAGGCCATCGAATCCGAGGACGGGACCGTGGTGGCAGTCCAGTGGCATCCCGAACGTGACTTCACCGGACCCCTGCTGCTTCAGAAGATGGTTGACAGACTGAACGGAAAGGGCTGAAGTGCTGTTCAGGACTTCTCCCCTGTTCGTGGAGAGGGTCTGGGGGTCCATGGAGCTGGAAGGACGGCGGGGACCGATAGGTGAGGTTTGGTGGGTCCATGACGGTGAGGAAGGCTCCTCGAAGCTTACAGACCCTCACGGCGGGACCACCGGAGTAGCTGATCTCATGGCCGCCGGAATGATGCCGGGCAGCGGCGTTTTCCCGGTTCTGCTGAAGACCCTTCATACTGCAGACAGACTGTCGGTGCAGGTCCATCCCGGCATCGGAGGAGGTTCCCTCTACAAGGAGGAGACCTGGCTGGTCCTGGACGCCGAGCCCGGGGCCTGGATGATGGGAGGGACCGATACCACCGACAGGGATGAGTTCGCCCGGGCCGCGATGGATGGTGAGGCCGACAGACTGCTGAGCAGGATCCCGCTCCGTGAGAATGACGTCTATCATCTCCCTCCAGGAACAATCCATTCCCTGGGACCCGGTCTTCACATACTGGAGGTGCAGAGCAACTGCGACGTAACCTACAGGCTCTACGACTGGGGAAGGGTCGATGCGGCAGGACTCTCGAGGGACCTTCATCTGGAGAAGGGTCTCGGTTCCGTGGACTGGAGCGCCCCGGGTAGACCGGTCAGGGTCCGAAGCGGGGCCGACGGCCGGCTGGACCTCGAGGCCCGCTATTCCATAACTGCCGCAACAGGGCGGCGGCGGGTCCCTGTGCCTCCCGGAGGCATCTTCTTCCTCAGGTCCGGCTCACTACTCCTGGGGTCATCCCTCGATGCACCTGCATGCCTGATCGCCGACAGCGAGGGAGGCAGTTTCTCACTGGACGGTTCCGGCTATCTGATAGAAACGGAAGGGATCTGAATTGACCGATATAGTAGCTGTGATAATGGCGGGAGGGAGGGGCACCAGGTTCTGGCCCGTCTCCACCTCAGATATGCCCAAGCAGTTCCTGAGGCTGACGGGTGAGAATTCCATGCTCCAGGAGACCGCGGAAAGGTTCCGCGGCATCTGCAGCCGGGAGAGTATCATCGTGGTGACTGGAGCGCGGCATGAGGACACAGTGATGGCCCAGCTGCCCTGGATGGACCCGAAAAATCTCCTTCTGGAGCCCTGCGGACGCAACACCGCTCCCTGCATAGGCTGGGCCGCCAGGACCCTCATCGAAAGGGGACTGGGGAGCTCGGTAATGGTGGTGGTCCCCTCTGACCACGTGATAGATGACGCCGAAGGCTTCAGGGAGACGGTGAGGATAGCCGCCGGACCGGCGGCGGAGGGAAGGCTGGTCACCATAGGCATTCCCCCGGACAGGCCGGCAACCGGTTACGGCTACCTGCACACGGGCTCCTGCCGTCCCGGAGAGGTGTGCGAGGTCAGGTCCTTCAGGGAGAAACCGGACCTTGGCACGGCTGCCGGGTACCTTTCCAGCGGAGAGTACCTCTGGAATGCCGGGATGTTCATCTGGAGGGCCGACGTAATAATGGATATGATCCGGAAGCATCTTCCCGTAACGGCCCGCGGTCTGGACGCCCTCGGCCGGGGTACTGGGCCGGACAGGTCAGGCTATGAAGCTCTTGAGAGCATTTCCATAGACTACGGTGTGATGGAGAGGGCGGATGACGTGGCGGTGGTCCCCGCGCTATTTGAATGGAACGATGTCGGCGACTGGCCCTCGGCGAGGAGATGCGGCATCGGCAGGGGCAGGGTGCTGGCCAGGGACAGCGGTGAGTACACCGTGTGGAACGGCGGCAGGCTCACGGTGCTGCTGGGCGTCAGTGGAATATCCGTGGTGGAGACCGACGAGGTGACACTGGTGATGAGCGACGAGTATGCACAGGAACTGAAGGACATCGTGGCGGAGATGGAGAGGGAGGACCCGGAACTGGTCTGATCACGGCGGTTCCCAACCTCCGGATGCGATGGACGGAAAGAAGAAAGGCGGGCATTGCCCGCCTTTCTCCGTCACTGTGAACCGGACCGTTCTAGAAGCTGGTCTTGATCTCTCCCCAGGTGGACTGCTCGAGTGCTGCAGGCGTGAAGTCGATGTCAAGCACGTAGATGTAGTCGTTCTGAGGGTAGATGTAGAGGTACTCGCCGTCGTAGTCGATGCCGCCGTTGACCGGGGCCTCGAAGAAGATGGTGGACCAGACCGGAGTGGCGACCGGGGAGCCGTCGGGGTTGAGCTCGTGGATGATGATGTTGACGTCAGCGTCCAGGCCCCTGGCGAGGAACAGGTAGTTGCCCCAGACTGCGCAGCCGTAGATGGACTCGTAGTCCAGATCGCTCCAGGTTATGCTGGTCTCGGAGCCGGAGTAGTTGCCCCAGGCCAGTTTCGCCTCGTTGGGGCTTCCGACGTACATTCCGCCGTAGCCGGCGCCGATGCCGAAGAGGTTGGTGTAGGACCCGGGACCGTCGATGTTCCTGATCCAGGTTCCGTCCTCCTCGTACACTGCGAAGAATGGGGTGCCGTAGTCGGTCATGAACCACTGGTAGTTGGAACCGTACTGGGCGTAGGCCTGGTCGTCGGGGTCGACGCCGCCGGTGATGGCCCAGCTGTTTCCGGTGGGATTACCCGAGTCCATCTCGAACTCGTAGTTCATCATGTCTGACCAGTTGAGTATCCAGATGCTGTTGGGGGTATTGTCCTTGATGGCCAGTCCGTAGGATGCGCTGAGGCCTCCGGCGATCTGTGTCACTATCGTGTATGTGCCGTTGGAATCCCACATGCCCGAGTGGCCCGGGCCGCCGCCGGTCCTGACCGACGCGGAAAGGGCAACGGTCATGATGAGGATCGCGCAGATAGCGTACTTCATACATTTCCTCCGTTTCAGATTGGTTTCTTCACGTACAGTTAATCAATAGAGCCATTCGCTCCCGATGTCAAATTTCGGGAGTTCATGCGTTCACCCGGCATGATCCGGATACGACCGATATGCTGGCCTGAGAGGTGCCGTTGACCTGCCAGTTCCGGCCGGGGAAACGTTTGTGATATATTCACATGTCTTCAGACCAAGGACAGGGGGCTTCCAGAATGGGAGATGACCGATCCGGCAGCTGGCCGGAGATGCCTTCGGGGGATATCGCAGTCCTGCTGGAGAGGATGAACGATCCGGTATTCGTCGTCGACGTCCGGCAGCGCATTGTTTTCGCCAACCGGGTCTTCAGGGAGCTGTTCGATGGGGACCCCACCGCCCCCGGCGGTCTCTCCTTCGAAGACGCGGCTTCAACCGCTATCCCCCCGGAAATGATGAAGAACATAGCCGAAGTCCTTGATGCAGGCGGGTCCAGGAGCATGGCGCTGGACTTCATCGACAGGACTTACAGGGCGTTCCTCCACGGGACCCCGGCGGGTGTGACGGTCCTGATGAGCGATGTGACGGAAGAGGAGGAGACCAGGAAGAGCCTGCGCTTCAAGGAGAAATTCGAGAGCCTCCTGGTCAGCATAGCCACGAATTTCATCGAGATGCGGGGCACGGCCCTCAATCTGGGCATAAACGATGCGCTGCTCAGCATCGGGGTGGCCCTCAGAATGGACAGGGCCTTTCTCTTCCAGTTCAGCGACGATCAGAACAGCATGACCAATACCCATGAATGGTGCGCCACCAACATACCGCCTTTCATGGACCGTCTTCAGGATATCCGCACCGGCGACCTGCCGTGGCTCATGAACAGGCTGCACCTCCACGAGACCGTGCAGGTTGTGAGCCTCTCCGAGTTGCCGGAATGGGCGGAGGCCGAGAGGGAGTTCCTTCAGGACATGGATGTGCTTTCCCTTGTTGCCGTTCCCATTGTGCACGGCAGCGAGCTGGTGGGCCTTCTCGGTTTCGAGAGCGTCAACCAGACCAGGATGCTGACCGATGACACCGTGGACCTTCTCCGGATCGTTGGCGACGCCATAGGCAACGCCCTTGAGCGGAACAGGATGGAGAGGGAGATGATCGACATGTACCGAAGGGCGGAACAGGAGGCGCAGCTGAACGCCGTACTCCTCAGGGAGGTGAATCACAGGGTCAAGAACAACCTCTCGGAGATAATCGGCCTCCTCTACGCCCAGCGGAGGTTTTCCGGCGGAAGGTACGGGGATTTCGTCGAGAGCCTCATAGGAAGGATAAGGGGACTGGCCACGGTGCACGACATGCTGTCGAGGTCGGGATGGAAGCCCCTCGGTCTGACGGAACTCGCCAGGGGAATAGTGGAGGGAGCCATTCAGGGTGTTCACGAGAGCAGTCAGATATCAGCATCCGTTTCCAACAGCTCCATCAGGGTCGACTCGAACCAGGCCCACGCCATGGCCCTGATACTCAACGAGCTGGTGAGGAACTCCATCAAGCACGCCCTTTCAGAAACGGGCTCTCTCAGGATAAAGGTCAGGATGAGGAAGGACCGCAGGGGCAGCGTGAACCTGACGTACAGCGACGACGGTCCCGGCTACCCGGAAGATGTGCTCAGGCTGGAGAAGAAGAACCTGGGGCTGGACCTCATTCAGAACCTCACCGCGAAGAACCTTCATGGCAGGCTTACGCTGATTAACGATGGAGGCGCCACGGCACGCATCGGTTTCAGTCTGCTGGCGCCGGGAAAGAGGGAAGATGAAGAAGAGAGATAGGCTCTCGGTGCTGGTGGTGGAGGACGACCACCTGGTATCCGAGATGGTCAGGGGAATACTGGAAGAGCTGGGTCATGGGATAGCGGGAGAGGCCGAGGACGGTCACGAGGCCCTGGACATGGTAAGGGAGCTGAGGCCCGACGTTGTCCTCATGGATATCCGGATGCCCAGGATGTCCGGTATCGAGGCCGCGATACTGATCCAGAAGCATTTTCCGACACCGGTGGTGATACTGAGCGCCTACGAGACGGAGGATCTTGTCAGTGAAGCGTTCGAGGCCGGCGTAGGGGCCTACGTGGTGAAGCCCCCGGACCCGGAGGAACTGTCCAGGGCTATGGAACTGGCCATGGACAGATTCCGGGACATGCAGAGGATAAGGGAACTGGAAGGGGAGCTCGCCTCGATGAGGGACAGGATACGCAGGCTATCTTCCTTCCTGCCCCTTTGCCCTCTCTGCGGAGAGCGGAGGACGGAGGGTGACTACTGGAAAAGACTGGGGGATTACCTGGCCGGTCTGGAAAAGAGCGAGATGGAACCGATACTGTGCGGGGAATGCAGGTCCTCTAGCGATACTGGGAAGTAGAAATCAGTCCTCCAGGACTCTCGGGCCTGATGCTGACCTTCGAGCCGACCCTCAGCCAGTAATAGCTCCATCTGGCGGTATTCTCCCCGAGCCTTATGCAGCCGTGGGAGCGTCTGGTTCCCAGAAGGTTGGTCCCGGAAAGGAAAGTCTGGTGCAGGCCTATCTGGCCGGAGGGATGTATGCACAGCCAGTAAGGCATCCTTACGTTATAGGAGCTTGATACCGGTGCCCTTCTCCTGTACAGCACCTGGAAGTCGCCCGTCGGTGTGTCATAACCGGCCCTTCCGGTGGAGACCAGGGCCAGATTGGCCTCCCTGCCGTCCTCAAGGAATACGATGGTCTGGCAGTCCACCAGGACTATGGCTTCCCTGCTGCTGTCGCAGGCCGCCTCAGGCTCGGGTGCGAGGGCCGAACTCCAGGAGATGGCCAGCACACCGAGGAATATCCTGAAGAGTTCAGCTATTCCGACCAAGTTTAGATCACCCTCCCCGGACCGGATGGTCCTCAAATGACTACTGAACGGCAACGCCCTGTATTCTGTTCCAATGTACCCTGAATGTCAACGACTTCCATTCGTGGAAAAGCGGTCACCCGGTGTGTATGGGAGTGAAGAACTGCTCTCCAGGCTATTGACTGCGGATGGAAAAAGACTCAGATTTCATACCTGCCGCCCCTATTTTAATCTGATTTTCGCATAACGAACGGAGGACAGTTTTGCATCGAATGAACATTAAGAGGAAGCTCGTCATGGTGGCAGCGCTATCCGCCATGCTCGTAGGCGCCTGCAGCTCCGCGGGACTCACAGGGATGAAGGTGCACATTCAGAACCAGGAGTACCAGGAAGCCATACATCTGGCGGACAGCATAATAGCCATGGGCGATTCCCTGGATCCCGAGATCTGGTTCTGGAGGGGCAGGGCCTTCACCGAGATGAACCAGTGGGCCGATGCCTCGGAGTCATTCTGGAGGGCCCATCAGCTCGAGGGTTCCGAATCACTCGCCCTTAACGAATACTGGTTCGCTTTCTTCAACAGCGCTGCCAACGTTCTCAACGACGGTGATATAGGTGCTGCCATGGAGTACCTGGAGAGGGGTATGCAGGTCGCCCCGGGAAGACCCGATTTCCAGCTCATGATGGGTGACGTGGAACTCAACATCAACAGAGACCTCCAGGCGGCCCTGGACAACTTCACCTCCGCTGCGGAGAAGGCAGAGGTCCTGGTGGCGGATCTGCAGCAGCAGGTGGACAATGCCCGGGACCCGTACGAGATGGACTACTTCGCCCAGAACCTCGACCAGGCCAGGACCATTCAGATACAGGCCCTCTACAACTCCGGCAGCGTCCTCACCATGATGGCAATGGACGCCGGGGAAGAACAGATGGCCGACTACGTGCGAATGGCAAGGGAGGCCTACCTGAAGGGGCTCGAGGTAGATCCCACAAGCGTCGACATGCTGGACGCCCTGGCGGGAGCCTATCTCATCGAGGGTGATTACGGTTCGGCGCTGGATACGTTCGAAGAGGCCATCGCGAACATAGAGCTCGGGGTCTCGGAAGGGTGGCTGTCCCCCGAGGAAGCGGACGACCTGAAGGCCAACATACTGGTCTCCAAGGGGTATGCCCTCATCGAGATGGAGGAGTACGACCAGGCTATAGAGGAACTCAACCAGGCAAGGGAGCTGATAGGGGACGATTACATAATCCTCTCCTCCATGGCTCACGCCGACTTCGTCATGGAACGTTACCAGGACGCCCTGTCGGAGCTTGAGGCCGTGCTCATGATCGAGGGACTGGATCCCGAAGAGCTGGCCAATGCCTACTACACCCAGTACGCCTGCTACAACAGGCTGGAAATGGACGAGGAAGCTGCCGAATCTCTGGAGACGGCACTTCAGTTCCAGCCCGACAACGCGAATTACTGGCGCTATCTCGCCAGCACCTACAGCAGGCTGGGAAGGCGCAACGAAGCCATCGAGGCAATGGAGAGGGCTGAAGAGCTGGAATCCCAGGACTGACAGGGTCGAAGGTCAGGATGACAGAAGGGGGAAGGCCGCGGCCTTCCCCCGTTC